>Ga0160438_1000355_pt1 | contig 13784 bp, 11 predicted proteins | sample HID1975K_E0MG_FD_108203 | JGI IMG/M metagenome (GOLD analysis project Ga0160438, IMG submission 108203) | Enriched soil microbial communities from UW Madison campus, WI, USA - HID1975K_E0 MG | ecosystem: Environmental > Terrestrial > Soil > Unclassified | place: USA: Madison, Wisconsin...
CCACGAAGGACAAGTGGTTTCTATTGAATCCGAACGACCGCTCAGTGATGATGAAACCATTATCCAGACCGGATTTAACCCGGCCGATATGCTCACCCTGGTATCAACACAAACTCATAATCCAACCTGGTTATTGTTGTATGACAAGAAGCACGGTTTTACCGACCTCAATAACACGGACAACATCTCGCAAAAAATCACCACCGCTACGGATACCGCCAATAGATCAGCGTTAACGGCCTATTATCGCGGCTTCGCGAATATTGGCGGCAAAGAGTATTTCGTCGGTTCGATTCCTATCGTAGACCCCTCAGGAAAGTTACTCGGTGCCGTAGTAAGCAGTATCGGAGAACGAGACGCGCTATTTGCCACCCACAATGCACTGCTGAAAAATACGCTACTGATGCTGATTTTAATCCTCGGCATTACGGTTGTGGTGGTCAATTGGCTGGTGCGTAACCTCTTTCGCCCCGTTCCACGTCTGATTCAAGCCGTCTCACTTATCGCCGATGAAAAAACCGATCAGGTCACTCCTTTCCAGACCCAGGATGATGAAATCGGTGAACTGGCGAAAGCCATTGAAAAACTTCGTGTGGCTATGGTTGACCGGGGTTATCTGCAACGGATGCAGGAAATGGCGCAAAAAATGGAGTACATGGCGCATCATGACTCTTTGACGCTGCTGCCTAACAGGGTTTCTTATCGAAATTCTATCGACGAGCGGCTGATAAAATTGAGAACCGAGGGCCGCATTTTCAATCTGTTGCTCATCGATTTAGATAATTTCAAACCGGTTAATGATACTTACGGCCACGTGGTTGGCGACGAACTCCTGATTGAATCATCAGTACGTCTGTGCGCAATTATCGGTGAAAAAGATATGGCCATTCGCCTGGGCGGCGATGAATTTGCCATTCTTCAGGAAGTGCAACGCGACTCAATTCTTGAAGCACAAACGCTGGCAAGAAAAGTGTTGGCGACGCTGAACGAACCGTTCACCTGTAGCGGAAATACATTTTCTATCAGTGGCAGCATCGGGATTTCCTGTGCTCCGCAACATGGAAACACGCGTGAAGATTTATTCGCCCATGCCGATCTTGCGTTGTACACCTCTAAAAGTTTCGGGCGCAATTGTTTCCATTTTTATTCTCCGGGGATGACGATGAACCCTTCCAATAACCTGCTCTTTAGCCAGGAAATTGAGAACGGCATCAGAAATAATGAGTTTTTCCTGCACTACCAAAAAATTGTCAGCCTCGATAACTGCCGCAGCGAAGGCTATGAAGCGCTGGTCCGCTGGCAACACCCGGTTCGCGGACAACTGCAACCCCATCATTTTATTTCGGTTTCTGAAGATATAGGGCTGATTGCCAGGCTTGGCGAGTGGCTGATACGCAGCGCCTGCATAGATGCAGCTAACTGGCCCGTGGCGAAAACCGTTTCAGTGAATGTTTCCCCGCACCAGCTTCGTCATCCAGGAATTTTAGATACCATTCGGAACGCCTTGCGTGACAGCGGCCTGGATCCTGCCCGTCTGGAAATAGAAATTACCGGTTCTGAGCCGTTGGACAGAGAGATTATTCTTCCCATTCTCAATGCCATTCAGGCGCTGGGGATAGGAATTGTTCTCGATGGGTTCGGCACTGGCTTTGCCACGCTCGATTATTTAATTATTTTCCCATTCAGCCATATCAAAATTGCCCGCCCACTGATTGATATGCTCGATAAGTGCGAGGAGAGGCAGGCGTTAGTGAGTATGTTGGTTCGTTACGCGCTACAACGTGGGCTGAAAGTGACCGCTGAAGGCGTTGAAACCCAGCAACAGTATGAATTCTTGCTCTCACTGGGTGGCGTAAAAATGACGGCACAAGGATTTTACTTTGGCAGAGCCGTAGAAAATTCAAATGTAGTGGCAGAACTGGAGCAAGAGAAAATGGAGCAACAATGTCACTCTTAATCAAGAGTTTATATCAAGCATCATGCTTTGCGGCCGCAGCATTAATATTTTCCCTTGGTATGCTCATTCCTTCGAGCGGCCACGCGGAAGACATTTTGGCTCGTATCACCCAAAACAAAACCATCACTCTGAGTTATCAGACAGATGTATTTCCTTATTCTTATTTCGAAAATAATAAGCCACAAGGTTATTCCATTGATATCTGTCATAAACTGATCGACATGATTAAACAGGAGTTAAAGCTTCCTGAGCTTCGCATCAAATGGGTTCCCGTCACCACCGCCACACAGTTTTTAACCGTCAAAAATAAAAGCATCGATATGGGCTGCATCCCCACGATTTACACGGCAGAAAGGCAAAAAATCGTGACCTTTTCTGAACCGTATTTCTTCTCAGCGACCCGCTTTGTGTCGCGTATGGAAGATGATATTACGGATATTGAAGAGCTGAACGGCCATACGGTTATCGTGAAAAGCGGTACGGTCTTTGTCAGACATATTCAGGAAGCGAACGCCCAGCACCAACTGTCATTGAATATTGATCTCGGCACCGACAATACGAAGGCTTTTTCCGAGCTGGAAAGTGGCAGAACGCCGGTGATTGTTTCCAGCGACGTGTTACTGCTTGCGCAAGCAGCGCTTTCAGGGCACCCGCAGGCATTCAGGATTTCTGCACAAACCCTCAGCCCGCGATTGCCCATCGCCATGCCGATTAAGAAAGGGAATCCGAAATTTACCGCGCTGATCAATACCTCGATGAAACGTCTGCTACAAAGTCCAGATTTCATGACTATTTATAATAAATGGTTTATGCGGCCGATAATGCCTGAAGGAGTGACTCTCAACTTGCCATTATCGCCAGAATTGAAGAAGCGTATTTCTTCGCAAACCCCGTATGCTTATTAAATATTTTTCCGGTGAGCACCCGAAGATAACGACAAACGATAAAAGCCTATCAATGAAACAGAAACCGTACCTGAGTTATATATTAAGTTTGTTTATGCTAATTACCGTGACTGCGGTGAAGGCAGAACCGAATATGTCTACGCTGGAAAGAATTTCCAGCCATAAAATCATCAATATTGGCTATCGCGATGCACCGCCCTATTCCTACAAAACTCGTGATGGACAGGTTGTTGGGTATGTCATTGAATTGTGCAAAAACGTGACGGAAAGTCTCAAAAAGAATCTGCACATTAATCATCTGGAAGTTAACTATATTCCTGTGCCCATATCCATGCGCATCCCGATGCTAAAACATAATGTGATTGATATGGATTGTTCGGTTAATACGGATACCGTAAAACGCCGAAGCGTCGTTTCATTCTCCCGCCATTATCTGTTAGTTCAAACACGATTCGGTACCCCTGTCGGTACAAATATTCATACTTTTTTAGACTTAGCGGGCAGAACAATCAGTGTAACCAAGGGAACGGCAGACTTAATTAGTGCTAATACCCTCAATCGGGTACAGAATCTTAATCTATTTGTTTTGACTCAACCGACAATGAAAGATGCCTTTATTACTATGACTCAGCATAAGAGTTTTGCGACAGCAACGAATGAGGTGTCGCTTAAGGAACTGATTGAAAGTAGTGAACATCCTGAAGATTATCAGATGTCAGATCTGACGCTGGGTACGCCGCAAAATCTGGGTATCATGCTCCGTTATGACGATCAAGAATTCAAAAAAATAGTCGATGCCTCTCTGGCAGATCGGTTCAAGCGCCATGATTTTAAGTCATTTTATGATCAATGGTTTAATAGCGTCTTACCCGATAAAAACTTCAACCTGCATCTTCCTCTAACAGCTGGAATGTATAAATATATTGCACAGAACACCTGATTTTAAAACTATAACTCCGCGCAATAAAAAAGGGAGAAAGTAAACTTTCTCCCCTGATACGCGATATTAATTACATCAGTTGAAGCAACATGCAGAAAGACATTCCGCACAATACACCATATAACAAATTGCTCTGCGCCGTTTTACGCACACGTTTTTGAGAATGAATGGTAACGTCTTCCAGTCTTTTACGAACGTTGCGCGAAACCTGTGTATGGTGTGTTATGACATCTTTTGAACAGTGCCGGAACCTTGCGATGTCATCCCTTATAAACTCATCGACAACGCCTTTGTTGGCTTTGAGTTCGCGGACAATTCCTTCAAGCATTTTTTCCATGCCTTTTACCCGCAGGACAACATCTTCTTCCATTTCCAGTGACAGCATAATCCAAATCCATGATTAATTATAACGCCTGGGGGTAATTCATTTACCGCCCATCCCTTTCAAGATAATAATGTCGTCAAGAAACAACCTAAGCAAGACAATAAACATTAATAAAACTTAAGTTGAAAATATTTCAGGTGAATTGACGCTATATTGTTCACTCATAAAAAATAATTAATCGCGATCTCCATTTGTTATTGCATCAATACTTTCTGGTAACAAACGAATTTCCGCCGCGCGGCGATGAGCCTGCATTCCTTCAGTGCGGCTTTGGCGGACAGCAGGTTGCGCGACGGCTGCAATTCCATGGTCGTCAATCCACTGGTGGGTGCAAATTTTCACATACGCGCCAACCCACAAACCGCCGGTATAGCGAGCCGCAGCCATCGTTGGCAATGTATGGTTGGTTCCGCAGCACTTGTCAGAGAACACAACGCTGGCATTTTGCCCGATGAACAACGAACCATAATTACGGATTTTGCTGGCCGTCGCATGTGGGTCGCGGGTGTGCACTTGCAGATGTTCCGTGGCCATATGGTCTGCCCAGGCGATGAGTTGTTCCTCGTCGCGGCAAATCACAATTTCGCCCTGTCGTTTCCAGGCTTCACCTGCGGTTACTGCCGTGGGTAAATTCGACAGCTGGCGTTCAATTTCAGCCAGCGTCGCGCGGGCGATTTGTGGACTGGTGGTCGCCATCCCGACGCGGGTATGCACATCATGTTCAGCCTGAGCCAACAGGTCTGCCGCCAGAATTCGCGGGTCTGCGCTGTCATCAGCAATCACATAAATCTCACTTGGCCCAGCCAGGGCGTCGATGCCGACTTTACCAAACACCTGGCGTTTAGCTTCGTTAACAAAGGCATTGCCCGGCCCGACAACTTTATCCACTACCGGGATAGATTCTGTCCCCCAGGCCATGGCGGCAATCGCCTGTGCGCCACCAACCTTAAAGATGCGGTGCGCCCCCGCAAGGTGGCAAATGGCTATCATCGCCGGATGCGCCCCCGGCGGCAGGCAGGCAATAATCTGGTCACATCCAGCCACTACCGCCGGGACAATTGACATTACCGGCGCGGATAAAATGGGGTAACGCCCGCCAGGCACATAACAGCCCACAGTCTGAATAGGGATAATGCGGTGCCCGAGATGCACGCCCGGCAGCGTTTCGATATCCAGCGGTTGCATGGTTGCCAGTTGCGCCTGCGCAAAGCGTTTAACCTGCGCAATGGCAAACTCGCTGTCCTTGCGCGTTTGCGGGTCGAGATCCGCCAGTGCGCTGGCAATTTCATGTTCCGAAACTTCAAATTTGTCCGGCGTGGTTTTATCAAACTTTGCCGAGTAGTCACGCAGCGCGGCATCGCCACGCTCGCGCACCTGGTCGATGATATTCTGCACCGTCTCGGTTAGCGTGCGGTCAGCCTGAACATCTTGCCCCTGCGGACGTTTAATAAACTCAACATCAGCCTCAGAAATCGTTGCCATTTCTTACTCCTCCATTTGTCCCAGTTTAATTTGTGCCAGCAGAGCCAGATGGTCGTAGACCACCCATTCATCAACGATTTTGCCGTTGACGATGTGATAGTGGGACATCCCCATAACGAACAGGCGCTCACCGGTCGGTTTACCCAGCTCGCCGTAACCCAAGTGGTGGCCTTCCATGATCCAACGCACCGCCACTTTGGTACCGCCTTCTTCGCAAGGATTGGAGCAGACATGCTGCGGCATCCACGCCCCGTCCGGGATCATGCCAATCAGCGCCAGCGTCTGGTGGATAACCGCCGCCTGACCGTACAACTCTTTCATCAGCGGCCCATGCCACTGCACATTCGGGGCATACACATCTTTGATTTTACCGAGCATGCGGCGGTTATAAATTTCGTGCAGCCAGCGCAGGCACTGCTCTTCGGTATCGGTATGCGCAATGGAGACATCGCATTCCATTTCTGGCGGATACTGCCCGACCATGCGGCGGTTTTCGCCGATATCGGTGACACGGAAGCCCTTATCGAACTGCTCTTTTGCCATGCCGTAGGCTATCGCGTCGGTATCCAGACCCAGCTGACGCATCATCGCCATGTTGTCGCTGACCACCCACTCGCGATAAATCTTGTTTTCGTGGATCATGCAGTCCGCCACGGTGCGGGTCACAAACGTACGGTTAGTCGGTTTACCCAGATGGCTGTACTGAGTGTGACGGCCAGTGCCGGTTACCAGGTGGGAGGTGTAAAAACCGTCAACGTCGTTACCATTCCAGATAACTTGCGTTGCCATACCGCGGCGTTCCGGGAAGGCAATTAAGCGCTGCAACGTATCCTGCACAACCTGCTCGCGGTTATACATGGTGCCGAGTGCGTTATATAAAACACAGTTGTGGGTATAGTGGGTGTAAATTAAACCAACGTCACGCTCGTCCCATATTTTATGGGTGCAACGCACAATGTAATCGACAATATCCGTATAACAATCATCAAAGCCACGCAATGATTGCACGCGCGGGCGTTTCTCCGGGACTAAATCAACAAAGTCACGGCGCTCCACTTGTAATACCGGTTCATCGCGCGTGGATTTTACATTGGTTTTTTCCGAAGCTACCGGCGTTTTATTGGTTGTTTCAGTTGAAGACATATGACCTCCTGCGTTATTTGATTGCGCTATGGATATTGTCAGCGCACCTTATTCAGGGATAGGAATATCCCTCACCTGCAAATGGCGATAATATTTATTTCTTGGGTTAGATATTTGGCGAGGAGATATTCCCCGCCAATAAATTTAATTAATTAAAAATCTGTGACCATACCGCTAACTCATCAATACCCAGATATTCACGGATAATTAAACCATCGCGTAATTCCAGTTGGCTGATACCGGTAATGGAAACCGGGCGACGGGTCGGCGTACCGAATTTCCCGTAACCGTCGTGCCAGGTTAACAGCGACCAGCGTAACGAGAGGCGCACCGGTTCATTGGCATCACGGCGCACCACCAAATGATGGAGATGCGTTTCGCTGTCGGCAAACGACGCGCGGTATCCCGAAAGAAAACCGCCGATATCCTGCTCGCCGGTACACAACACGTGGCCTGGCCCATGCAGCGTTGCTGCCGGGTGGTACAGCCCCGGCACCACGCCGCTGTTGCCACCGGCCCACATCGATAAATAGCGTTCAACAAGTCCGGCTAGTGGGCCATCAACGTCATCCCCTTCAGGGCCGCCCGCCCAGCGAGCGTCCATCTCTTCGGCACTGATATTTTCCAGCCCGGCTTCACGACGTGAATCTGCGAGTTGTCTCGCAAAATCACGCACTTCCATGCCCGTTTGCAAAATGATGGCTGCGCGGTCTTGCAATAACCACTCCTGACGCACCGCGCCTTCAGCGCAAACGCGATCCGCCCAGGTGCGCACCCAAATCGATTTGCCGCTCGGTTTACCAAAGAACCCCTCGCCCTGATGCTGGATACAGGCCACCGTGCGCTGCGCGGCGTAATATTCAAATTGTGGCGAGTGGGTACAGAGAATATCTTCGGTTAGCACCGTGCGCTGCGGGAAACTGTGCATCGCTTCAAGCGTGAGCCGCATAAATTGCGACAGGTCATTGAGCTGTTTTTCTGGTGTGTTAAATACCACCGGAGTGGCGTAGAAATCTGCCAGTTGGCCGATGTCTTTTTGCTCCCACACCACGTGGGTCAGCGTCAAAATAAACTGCTGGATAGAATCAAACTGAGGGCTAAAGCCCGGCAACCTGGTCATTCAACCTCCTGCGGCTGGAACAATGACAGCCCATCTTTTTCGATAACGCCAAATTGTGGCCGCCTTGCGGAATGACGCACCACCAGCACACCAGGAACCACAACCTGTTCCGGTTCAATGTTTTCACTTTCAATCTGTTTCATCAGTAGCGCTATGGTGGCCCCGACCATGGCATCAACAGGCTGAGATGCCGACGTCAGAGCGTAAGACGGCCAACCTGAAGGGCCGGTATCGTCATAACCGATGACCGAAAGATCTTCTGGAATCCGCAGGCCAAATTCGAACCGGGCAACATCCATCACGGTAAGCGCCATATGATCATTGGCAGCAAAAATGGCATCCGGTGGCTGTGGTGAGGAAAACAGTTCCCAGGCCGCTTTTGCGGTTTTTCTGGCATCGTAATCCCCCTGCACCACGCGGACATCCTTAATTCCGTGGTGATTAAGCGTATTGATATACCCACTCTGCCGCGCCAGGTTAACCGAAGAGTCAGAAAGCCCGGCCACATACGCAAAGTGCTGGTGCTCCCCGGCGAGCAGAAATTCTGCAATCTGTTTGGCTGCCGCTTCGTTATCGGTATTCACGCTCGACGCCGTGGCATTTTCTTCGCTGCGATTAAACAGCACCACCGGGATCCCGGCAGCGACACACTCTTCGGAAAGCTCGACCGACAGCGAAACCGAAGCCAGCACAATCCCGTCAACCCGGTATTGCATGATCTGGTCGAAAATCCGGTCGACGTTACCATCGCGGTCGCCCACAAACAGCAGCAGGTGGTAGTTCAGCTCATCGAGCTTTTGCGCCAGTGCTTCCAGAACCTGCGGGTAGAACTGGTTATCAAAATAGGACATCACCACACCCACAATCCTTGAGCGGGCGGTGTTTAGGGATCGGGCAATGGCATTTGGCCGATAGCCCAGTTCGCGCGCCGCCTTCAGCACCTTTTCACGCGTTGCCGGAGAAATGCTCGCTCCTGGCGTGAAAGTGCGCGATACCGCCGATTGTGATACTCCCGCTATTTGCGCCACTTGCTGAGAAGTCACGGGGCCAAAAGTCTTACGTTTCATGATTTGGTAGTCCTTATCCACATCCCTCTGGAATGCCTGTTTTTTATACTTACACCATCTTTGCATGCGTATGCAACAGACAAAATTATTTTTTTCACATTTACATTATCTGCCTTTACAAAATTGAAACCTTTTCGTAACTTCAACTTTTGAATACGTATGCAGAAAACAAAAAATACGCCGTCAGTTTTACCGGTGACGCAAGTTAGCGACAAAGGATTGCACCGGTTAATGCCGTACTTGATTGGTTATAACCCATTAATATTTAAGAGGTTCACCACATGTTTCGTGCACTCTTTAGTCGATCCGAAGTCAGACTGTTTTTTACCATTAGCGTGTTGTTCTTCATTTGCATCCACAGTATCGATGCATTTCTCGCCCCGATGTTAATCAGCGAAGGAATGCAGCCAGAAGTGGTGGGAATGATTATGGGCGCCAGTGGATTAGCCACGTTATTTATCCGTTTCCCGATTGGCATTTTGTCGGACGTGGTGAAGAGCCGAAAAATATTTATCCAGGTCAGCCTGCTGTTACCGATGGTGACCTGGCCGATAGCCTACCTGGAACCCACCGCCGTGACATTGTACCTGGCGAAGGCCGCCGATGGATTCACTGCGGCGACCTGGGTTTTGTATAACATCCTGTTTATTCGCTATTTTGATAAAAAAGATGCGCCTGCCGCTGTGGCATTACTGGCACTTGCCGGGCCATTAGGGGTTTTCCTCGGCAACTGTATTGGTGGCGCGTTAATCCACTTTTTTGACAAGAACATCGGCTATTTTGTCTCAAGCGTATCGGCGCTGCTGGCATTGATTCTGACGTTTCGCATTAAAGAATTTCACGATGCTGCCCGCGCCCCCACGCTTAAAGCCTGTATTAATAGTGCGAAGCGCCAGCTCGCGGACCCTTCCGTATGGTTTATTGGCCTGCTGGCCACCATTGTCATCCTGGTGCCTTTCGCCACCCGCGATACGCTGACCCCTATTTATGCCCAACAGCTCGGCGCGAAAGCAGGTATTTTGACCTTGCTGAGTAATATCCATTTGATCTTCTACGCGCTGGCGATAGCGATGTGTAGTTCGGTGTTTTATAAACGCCTGGGACTGGTGAATACCGCCGTTATTGGCATTATCCTGCAAGTGATTTCCAGTATTGGCATTCCTTTCACCAGCAATATGTATCTCATCTATTTCTTACAGGCGATGGCGGGTTTCTCGTTTGGTATGGCATTCGCCGTGTTTATGTCGTTAAGCGTGGTGAATACGGTGGAGGATGAACAATCAACGCGCATGGGCTTATTCCAGACCATTTATTCTGTCGGCATGTTTGTCGGCCCGGTCGCGATGGGTTTGATGTTGCAGCATATTAATTTGTCTTCCGGGTATCTGATGATTGGCGTGTTGTGCGTTATTGCGGCTTTCCTCACACCCATGGCGGCACGCAGTGTGGAGCAGCGCCAGATAAAAGCGGCGCAAAAGAATCTGCCGAACGTTTCTTCGGCACAGGAATATGCTAATAAAACCAGCCAGTAAATTTAAACCTTAATCGTTTATTTAATCCGATTCACCCCATTCACCCGCAATGCCGGGCGGGATAAACACGTATTAAAAATCAAAGGAGAGCGTCATGGCGCAATATTTAAAAACCAGTAAATCATTATCTGAACGCCAGCAGGCCAATAAACAGGTCAGTATTGTGGTGGAAAATACGCTGGCCGATATTGAACAACGCGGTAATCAGGCTATTCGTGAATTATCCATTAAGTTCGATAATTACGATCGCCAGGATTATCGTTTATCGCAGAGTGAAATTAATGCCTGCATCAAACAATTAAGCCGCCAGGATATTAAAGATATCGAGTTTGCCCAGCAGCAAGTTTTTAATTTTGCCACGGCGCAAAAAGGTTGCCTGACCGATCTTGAAATCGAAACCCGTCCCGGCGTAATTCTTGGTCATAAAAACATTCCGATTAATGCCGTCGGTTGTTATGTCCCCGGTGGGAAATATCCGCTGCTGGCTTCAGCGCATATGTCGATTATTACGGCAAACGTAGCGGGGTGTTCGCGCATTGTGAGCTGTGCGCCGCCGTTTAATGGTCGCCCTGCCCCGGCGATTGTTGCCGCGCAGGCGATGGCGGGTGCAACGGAGATTTACGCGTTAGGCGGTATTCAGGCGATTGGCGCGATGGCGCTCGGCACCGACACTATCGCGCCGGTGGATATGCTGGTCGGCCCAGGTAACGCCTTCGTTGCAGAAGCTAAACGCCAGTTATTTGGCCGCGTCGGCATCGACTTGTTCGCCGGGCCAACGGAAACGCTGGTGATTGCCGACGAAACGGTAGATGCCGAAATCTGCGCCACCGACCTGCTGGGTCAGGCCGAACACGGCGTAACCACACCTGCGATCCTGCTCACCAACTCGCTGAAACTGGCACAAGAAACGATACGTGAAGTTGAGCGCCTGCTGACGCAATTGCCCACCGCAGAAATTGCCCGCCAGGCATGGCGCGATTATGGCGAAGTGATTGTTTGCGACAGTTACGAGGAGATGTTGCAGGAAGCAGACCGCATCGCCTCCGAGCACGTGCAGGTGATGACTAACCGCGACGACTGGTTCCTCGCCAACATGACCAACTTTGGTGCGCTGTTCCTTGGCCCGCGCACCAATGTGGCTTACGGCGATAAAGTCATCGGCACCAACCATACCCTGCCAACGCAGAAAGCAGCGCGTTATACCGGCGGACTTTGGGTCGGTAAGTTTATGAAAACCTGCACCTGGCAGAAAGTGCTGAGTGACGAAGCCTCTACAGAAATTGGCAGCTATTGCTCACGCTTGTGCCAACTCGAAGGTTTCTCGGGCCATGCGGAGCAAGCCAATATTCGCGTGCGTCGTTACGGCAACCAGGATGTGCCATACGCAGGCTCGGTTCCGGCGGCGGATATTGAGAAGGCATCGTAATGATAGCGCTTCCTCGCACACCGGAATTCCGGCTCGATAATCAGCGGGCTTTAGTGACGGGCGGTTCTCGTGGTATCGGTTTTGCGGCGGCCATCGCCCTGGCACGCGCCGGGGCGCAGGTGTGGATTATTGCCCGCCAGGCGCAGCAGCTTGAGGAGGCGGTTAAAAGTGCTGCCGCAGAAGGCCTGCAATTAAACAGCCTGGCGCTGGATATTACTGATACCGCTCAGGCGGGTGCTGCGTTGGCAGACCTACCGGGGTTCGACATTCTGGTAAACAGTGCCGGGCTTGCGCGTCATCAACCATTTCTTGAAGTGAGTGAAGAAAATTTTGATGCGGTCATGGCGCTCAATCTGCGGGCAACCTTCTTTATTAGCCAGTTAGTTGCACGCAGTATGAAAATCCGCCAGGTCCCCGGTTCAATTATTCACATCTCCTCGCAAATGGGGCATGTCGGCGGCCCGCAACGCAGCGTTTATTGTGCGTCTAAGTTTGCCCTTGAGGGTTTGACGAAAACGATGGCGCTGGAGTTGGGCGAATCGGGTATTCGAGTGAATACCCTGTGCCCGACGTTTATTGAAACCGAGCTGTCGCGTGCGAATCTCGCAGACCCGGCCTTTAGTCGCTATGTGTTGGACAACATAAAGCTGGAGCGGCTGGGGACGCTGGAAGATGTGATGGGGCCGGTGGTGTTTCTCGCCTCGCCTGCTTCTGCCCTGATTACCGGCACAGCATTAATGGTCGATGGCGGGTGGACAGCAACATGAATACGATGCCTTTGCTGGAAAACCATCACGCGCCACTGATTCTGATCGGCGGAACGCTGTGCAACGGGCGGCTATGGCAACCGTTAAGCGAACAGTTAAATGTGACCTCTTTTAGCTGCATCACGCTCACCGCGGGCAAATCAGCGCATGAACTGGCAACTCAGTTGCTCGAGGTTTTGCCGCCGCGTTTTTGCCTGGCGGGTTTTTCACTCGGGGCAATGGTGGCTCTGCAAATGGTAGCTTTGGCTCCGCATCGAATTGCCGGTCTGGCGCTGCTGTCCGTGAACCCGCTGCGGGATTTACCCGCTAACGCGGCCGGGCGACGTGCGGCGGTGAAAGAAGCTGCGCGCCTGGGAGTCGCGCCGTGGCTCACGAAAACTCTCTGGCCGAAATACGTCGCCCCGCATCGTCTGGATAACGCGTCGCTTCACCAGACAATCGTACAAATGGCTGAAGAGTGCGGCATTGCGGTTTTTGCAGACCAGACTGAGGTGGCGATTTCACGCGATGATCATCGCGCGGCTCTGGCCACGTTCTCCTCTCCGATACTCATCATCAACGGCGCGTATGACGTCATTTGTACCCATTCACATCACCAGTCGGTTGCCGCTGTCGCTGCTCATGCCCGCTGGATAACGCTTCCTGAAAGCGGCCATTTCTTACCGCTTGAAGAACCGAAACTGGTGGCAATCGCCATGCGCAACTGGATACAGGAGTCACAACCATGAGAAAAAATCTGCTCAAAGCGGCCTTTCGCCAGCAGCAACCCATCATTAATGGTTGGCTGGCGATACCTTCGGGCTACAGCGCCGAAATCGTCGGGCATCAGGGCTATGATTCCGTCACCGTCGATATGCAGCACGGCATGATTGATTTCGCCAACGCGTTGTCGATGCTGCAAGCCATTTCGGCGACACCTGCCACGCCGCTGGCCCGCGTGAACACCAATGAACCCGCTCAAATTATGCGCCTGCTTGATGCCGGAGCCTGGGGAATCATCTGCCCGATGATTTCGACGGCGGAACAAGCGCGGCAGTTTGTTTCAGCCTGCCGCTACCCG
>Ga0160438_1000357_pt1 | contig 13711 bp, 10 predicted proteins | sample HID1975K_E0MG_FD_108203 | JGI IMG/M metagenome (GOLD analysis project Ga0160438, IMG submission 108203) | Enriched soil microbial communities from UW Madison campus, WI, USA - HID1975K_E0 MG | ecosystem: Environmental > Terrestrial > Soil > Unclassified | place: USA: Madison, Wisconsin...
ATCGGCGGTGTCCACCTCTTCCCATCCCGAACAGAGAAGTTAAGCCCGCCAGAGCCGATGGTACTGCAGTAACATGTGGGAGAGTAGGTCGGTGCCGTTTTTTATACAGGCCCCCGTGCATTACGCACAGGGGCCTTTTTTTTGTGGCTATAGCCCATCAGGACGTAACGGAATTCTTTCCGCAAATCTTTTTCAGCCGCTTTCTTTGTCTGCAACAATAATTTTATAACGCCTGTGAAGGAGTGTGCACAATTAATATTATTTTTATGCTCAACATAAAATAATTTTGCATGAGCTTGATCAAATCTGTTCTTATTGTATTCGTCACAACTATATTTTCCCCCCTTTTTTCATTCGCACAAAAAGATAAACCTAAACCGAATTGGCATAATCTAGATCTGAAAGAGGATGGAGTGCCAGGTATCAGTACAGAGAAAGCCTACAGCGAGTTATTAGTAGACAAGGAAAGTAAGACGGTAGTGGTGGCAGTTATAGATGGTGGAGTGGATATCAGTCATGAAGATTTAAAGGATAAAATATGGGTAAATCGGCAAGAGCTTGAAAAAGATAGTATAGATAATGATGCTAACGGATATATAGATGATATTTATGGATGGAATTTTATTGGCGGTAAAAATGGAAATAATGTGCAATATGACAATCTAGAGGTACTTCGATTAGTAAGGGAATTGCATCCTAAATATATTTCCGTATTACCGACAACACCGCTCGAAGAGGATGAAAGACGTAAATTTCTGAGCTATCAACAAATGAACACCGATTACATGAGCAAGTTGCAGATAGCACAGTTAACGGAGAGAGCTATCAAGGGATTTAAAAGACAGGTAGACTCTATTTTGAGTAAAGTGAATAATGGAAATCCTTCTATCGCTGATCTAAAGAAATATAAACCGAAAGATAAACTGGAAGGAAAAGCGCTTAATATGGTGAATAAAGCTATGCGGGATGTAGACGATTTTCACGAATTTTATGAGGAACTGAATGAAGGAGTCAAGCATTATGAAGCTCAGGTGAATTATCATCTCAATATGGCTTATGACTCAAGAAGTATCGTTGGAGATGATTATGAAAATAGTGAGGACCATAGTTATGGTAATTCGGACGTGAAAGGTCCGGATGCGTTACATGGGACGCATGTTGCCGGTATTATTGGGGCAGACAGAGATAATGCTATTGGCATAAAGGGCGTTGCAAAAAATGTTCAGCTGATGGTACTTCGTGTGGTGCCTAACGGCGATGAAAGGGATAAGGATGTGGCAAATGCCCTTTTTTATGCAGTGAATAACGGTGCGAAGGTGATCAATATGAGTTTCGGTAAAGCTTATGTAAAGGATAAGGGAGTAGTGGACAGTGCTGTAAGGTATGCCATGGATCATGATGTGTTGATTATACATGCCGCAGGTAATGAGGGGCAAGATAATGATGTGAAGCCAAATTATCCGAATAAGAATTATGTAGATAGCTTAGGATTAAATAAGGGTGTTGCTGAGAATTGGATCGAAGTGGGTGCCAGCGGATGGAAATATGATGAGACTTTAGTGGCCGATTTTTCTAATTATGGGAAGAGAACAGTAGATGTATTTGCTCCAGGAGTATCCATTCATTCCACCATCCCTGAATCTAAATATAAGGATGAAGATGGTACAAGCATGGCGGCTCCTGTAGTAAGTGGTATGGCAGCTTTAGTCCGATCGTATTATCCTCAGTTTTCTGCCGCGGAGGTGAAACGGATTATTTTAGAATCAGTAGTGAAACCGGATCATAAGATAAAAGTTGTTCAGAATGGTAGTAAAAGAAAGGTGCTTCTTTCGGAAATCAGCGTGACTGGGGGTTTGGTAAATGCATATAATGCATTAAAATTGGCAGATCAGTTATCTAAACAATAGCCGTACGATATTTGTTTAGTTGGCACAATATATGGGTGTATTGGACGTTAAATAATTATACCTTTTTTTAAAATATAATCTATGATTGAAACTTTTACATCAAAAATTACCAATACCCTCGCTAAAGATAACGCCATGTACGATGATCTATCACTGAATGCGGAGGATAGACTCTTCTATGCGATGCTACAGCAACCGCTGGATGACCTGCTAAAGCAGCCTTCTCCACAGAGTGTAGAGTTTATTTTGACATTTTCTAAGGAGCATAAGACACCTAATAATTAATCGGTTTTTAACGAGATTGTACTGTTTTGCTAAATATTTGGCATCAGTGGTTGGTTAAATAAAGATTTTATTTTAGGTTTGTTTATGTTAAAAAAAGATCGCTATGAGGAGTTCGTTTCTTATTTTTCATCGCATAATCCTGACGCACAAACAGAGTTAAATTATAGTAATCCTTTTGAGTTATTAGTAGCTGTCATATTATCAGCGCAATGTACAGACAAACGAATAAATCAGGTAACTCCTAAACTTTTTGAACGTTTTCCGGATGCGATTACCTTAGCCGCTTCATCTGTAGAGGAGGTTTTTACGTATATCAGGAGTGTCAGTTATCCAAATAATAAAGCAAAACATCTGGTTGGGATGGCTAAAATGTTGATACAGGAGTTTGATGGAGTGATTCCTGCCGACGTTAAAGATCTACAAAAGTTACCGGGTGTAGGGAGGAAAACAGCTAATGTGATCGCTTCCGTGATATATGACGTGCCGGCCATAGCCGTAGATACGCATGTTTTTCGTGTAGCCAATAGAATCGGTCTTACCAACAATGCGAAGACCCCCTTAGCGGTGGAGAAGGAACTGGTGAAATTTCTACCAAAAGATACGTTGGCAATAGCACACCACTGGTTAATATTGCACGGACGTTATATTTGCATAGCAAGGAAGCCAAAATGTGAAATATGCCCCATTACCTATCTCTGCAAATATTATGAAAAACAATATCTTCGTAAATAATCCGCATAAAATAAAGTGTAAAAAAATACTAACATATTTAGTATTTATATAAAAAATATCGTATATTTGATTAAAAAATTAGAAATGAGTAACCAAGATAAATTAAAAGCTTTACAGTTAACACTGGATAAATTAGAGAAGTCTTACGGTAAAGGCACTATCATGAAATTGGGAGATTCGGCTGTTGAGCCAATGGAGGCGATTTCTACAGGTTCGTTGGGTTTAGATATAGCTTTAGGAATTGGAGGTGTACCAAAAGGAAGAGTGATTGAAATATACGGACCAGAATCTTCTGGTAAAACTACCTTGGCAACCCATATTATCGCGGAAGCGCAAAAAAAGGGGGGAATTGCAGCCATTATTGATGCTGAGCACGCCTTTGATAAATACTATGCTGGTAAGTTGGGGGTTGATATTGAAAATTTATTGATTTCGCAGCCAGACAATGGCGAGCAGGCTTTGGAAATTGCCGATAATTTGATCCGTTCGGGAGCGATTGATGTGATCGTAATCGACTCCGTTGCTGCATTAGTACCTAAAGGAGAAATTGAGGGAGAAATGGGAGATTCCAAAATGGGATTACAGGCTCGTTTAATGTCTCAAGCGCTTCGTAAACTAACAGGAACCATCTCGAAAACAAACTGCTGTTGTATTTTTATTAATCAATTGCGTGAAAAAATTGGTGTCATGTTTGGGAACCCTGAAACGACAACGGGAGGAAATGCGCTGAAATTTTATGCCTCTGTTCGATTGGATATCCGTAGAACTTCCCAGATTAAGGATGCGGATGAAGTTTCTGGAAATAGGGTGAAAGTTAAAATTGTGAAAAATAAAGTTGCTCCACCTTTTAGGGTTGCTGAGTTTGATATCATGTTTGGAGAGGGGATTTCTAAGGTAGGTGAAATTATCGATTTAGGAGTGGATTTTAATGTTATCAAAAAATCAGGTTCATGGTTTAGCTATGGTGAAACGAAGCTTGGTCAAGGAAGAGACGCCGTTAAATCCTTATTATTAGATAATCCTGATTTAATGGAGGAACTGGAAGCGAAAATTAAAGATATGATAGCTGAGGGAAAAGCTTAATTGATTTAATCGGTTGCTAAAGGGGAGTGTCTTAAAAAGTAGTCATTTCGACCGTAATGAAATGAAGTGGAGAACCCGAAGGTTCAACGAAGTTAAATCTTTTATTTGTAATTGACTCATTAACAGATATCTCGATTTCGCTGCCCTCCGCTCGATATGACGTTGGTGGTCTTTTTAGACACTTTCCTTTTTTTGTTAGGAAATACAAAAAAGAGTGGGATTTAGTGCCAATACTTAACGATCAATCTGCTCGTACTTCTTTCTGTCCAATTCGCTTTTACTTGCCTTTAATGAGGCGGCAACAGCAAAAATCACTAGTATAATAACAACCACTATACCAAAGACACCTTTTTTCTTGTCTTTACGCATAAGCCAAATCAGAAATGCAATGAGCGGAATGGCAAAGATTCCGAAGAAAATAAAACTTGGAGTTCCCATTTTTTTTATAAGTTAGTTGGCGCTATCAATTGTCCACCTAGCAAGCGGGGCAATTTCTTGCGAAACAAAATCTTTATGTAGGTATTTATAAAATCCGGCAATAGCTATCATCGCTGCATTGTCCGTACAATATTCAAATTTTGGAATAAAAACATTCCACTGCTCTTTTTCAGCGAGGTCAATTAGTCCTTTTCTTAGACCGGAATTGGCAGAAACGCCTCCTGCGATAGCAATATCTTTTACATTTAAGGTGTTTGCAGCGAGTTTAAGCTTCTTTAACAGGATACTGATAATTCGCTCCTGAACAGAAGCACAAATATCTTTCAGGTGCTCTTCTATGAAATGGGGGTTTTTAGCAGTATGCTGTTGTACAAAATATAAAATAGCGGTTTTCAAACCACTGAAGCTAAAGTCTAGACCCCTAATTTGAGGCTCCGGAAAGCTGAAACGTGCCTTGCCTTCCTGTGCAAATTTATCAATCAGTGGCCCACCAGGATAGGGAAGGTTCAATATTTTAGCTGTTTTGTCAAAGGCTTCCCCAGCAGCATCATCAATAGTTTGCCCAATCAATTCCATCTGGAAATAATCTTTTACCAATACCAGCTGCGTATGGCCCCCTGAAACAGTCAGACATATAAAGGGAAAAGTGGGTTTGGTGTCTTCGATGAAATGAGCTAAAATATGGGCTTGCATATGGTTTACCTCAATGAGAGGGATATTTCTGGCCAGCGCAAATGCTTTTGCAAAGGAAGTACCTACTAATAAGGAACCTAATAAGCCAGGACCACGCGTAAAAGCTATGGCATCTATATCATTTTTATGTATTTTTGCGTCGTTTATAGCTTTACTAACTGTTGGGATAATGTTTTGCTGGTGAGCCCGAGAAGCTAACTCAGGAACAACACCACCAAACTTTTCGTGTACCGTTTGATTGGCAATAATATTTGACCGTATTTTTCCGTCTATACAAATAGAGGCGGAGGTTTCGTCACAGGAAGATTCGATACCAAGAATGATTGCCAATGTGCAGATGATTTAATGATTCAATGTACAAAATTAGATAAAATTGCCTGTATATCCAATTGCGTGCACAGGAAGAAGCTCAGCATTATATAAATATATCAATCAACGTGTTTCATGAAAGGGAATGCTTTCATAAACGATTTTATAAATGAACTGCCTACCGCGGGTAAGTGTCATGTGAAAGAGCAGAAGAAACGGATGAGAAAAAATATTTACGGATGAAATTTATTAACAAAGCAACAAAAGTATTACTATACATCTTTGGTAGCCTAACGGTATTGTTCATAATACTTCTGTTTGCATTGCAATTTAGAGCGATTCAGACTTTCTTAACCCATCGCGTTGCCGCTTATTTCTCGAATGAGCTACATACGACAATCCGAATTGAGGGATTATATTTTAAACCTTTTTCCTCGCTGTCGCTTGAGAAGGTATATATAGCAGATTTGAACCATGATACCTTGATATATGCCGATAGATTATCAATGCGTTTGAATTTGAGTAAGTTACGGAAGAAGGAACTTACTGTTAAGGAGCTTATCATCTCAAATGGTACGTTCAACTTAAAGAAGCTTACAGACTCTAGTACGAATTTGTCTTTTATAGTAGGCTATTTTGGAAAGCCAAAGCAGGAAAAGAAAAGCAATGCTTTTAAAGTAAATTTAAATAGGGTCATCCTGGAGCATTTGGAATTTAGCTATCGAAATCCATTCGCGGAAGAAGCACAGGCCGGTGGAATCAACTTTAATAACATTGGTATATTCGATGTAAACGGTGAGTTTTCGGCTATCGATTTTGAGAATCATCTCGTTAAGGCAAATGTAAAAGGACTAACATTAAAGGAAAAGAGCGGGTTTGTATTAAAGCGATTTGATGCTTTCGCTCAAGTGGATACGAACAGCATGTATTTTGGGAACTTGCAGGCGGAAACGAATTATAGCAAAATTGGCAATGAGCTCATTTTTAGCTATAGTAAATTTGCCGATTTTTCTGACTTTATTACGAAAGTGCATGTTGAAGCATCTGCTAGTGATACGAGAATAGATTCAAGAGATATTGCTTACTTTGCTCCCAGTGTAAATCAAATTAAATTTAATGTTGGATTGAGTGGTCATGTTAGTGGGACGGTGAATCGTTTTTCGGGCAAGGATATCTTGTTAAAAACAGGGAAAGCGACTTACGTAAGAGGTGATTTTGTGGTGAAAGGACTCCCTTCGATAGAGCATACTTTATTTGATTTAGACTTGCGCCAGTTTTCTACCAATCAAGCAGATATTGAGCCGATCATCGCCGGTTTTAGTGGTCAGAAAGATTTTAAACTACCGCCATTTCTCCATACGTTAGGACACATAAATTATTCGGGAAAGGCCACTGGTTTATATAATGATTTCAAGCTTATGGGAGGACTAAAGACGGCTTTAGGGGAGGTAGATGCCAAGCTTGCAATAGCCATGAAGGATGGAAATAGCTATAAAGGAACAGTTGCAACAGAGCATTTTCTATTGGGTAAGCTATTAGATAACGATCAGCTCGGCCCTCTGTCGGCAAAGGTTACTGTGGAAGGAGAAGGTTTCAACGTAGAAGAGATAGAAGCCGAAGTGGATGCGTCTATTGCCTACTTGACGTATAACGGCCGCCGATATAATAATTTGGAAATAACGGGCGATATATATGATCGTGTTATCAAGGGGAGCTTGGACATAGATGATGTAGCTTTTACATCTCGGATTGAAGGAAGCGTAAGCCTTAAGGAGCTTAGTCCGCTCTACGATTTTTCTGCGACAGTTGAAAATGCGGATCTTTATCGGATGGGCTTTGTAAAAGACTCATTGATGGTGAAGGGGAATATCGTAAGCCGGTTTAAAGGGAATGGCTTAAACAATCTCATGGGCAATGCGAAACTTACGAGTGTTGTGCTACGGAAGGCAGATTATTCAACAGCAATTGACTCGCTCGTATTGGTGGCGAAGGGAGAAGACGAAGCCAGAACAATTTCCATCCATTCAGACTTGATGGATGTGGTGATGAATGGAGAGATTGACTTAAACTCCTTCCCTTCTTATTTTAAATCAATAGCGAAACGATACCTACCTTCTTGGCAGATTGATCTGGAACCTGGGCAACAATCCTTTGATTTTGCATTACGGTTAAAAAGAGCAAAACCATTGATGATGTTCTTGGCCCCATCCATTAATATTCCAGATACGATGGTAGTAAATGGTAGATTTTCTACTGCGGATAGTATAGCGAATTTAAGTGCTTATATACCGATGTTGGAAGTAGGAAAGCTGAAGATAAAAGATGTCATCGTAGATGAGGTTGCTATGCGTGAGTCTTTAAACTTAACGATAACTGCTGATAGGGTGAATATTACAGATAGTTTATATGTTAAAAATATCAATATATCCAATATTTTAAGTGACGATAGCTTGCGGTTTAATGTGAAGTTATCAGACATTGACGCAAAGAACCAATTAGACTTGAATGGTTTGGTAGAGTTTAAGGAAAAGGAGAGCGCTATGTTAAGTCTACTCCCATCGAATGTAATTATAAACTGGGAAAATTGGAAACTAGAAGACAAGGTGAATTTTGATTTCCACGACGGTAATATGTATGTAAAGGACTTTGAGTTAGCCAACCTGGATCAGCATGTGAAAATTGATGGATTGGTGTCGAAGAATGAAGCGGATGTATTGGATGTCAAGTTTGAGAAATTTGATCTAAAAACGTTGGCTGGCATCATGAATCCACTTGGTATTGATCTGAAAGGGGAGTTAGATGGTGATTTTCAGTTATTTTCAGTACTGAAGAATCCCTATATATCTGCTGATATCCATTCTACCGATATCTATTACAATGATAGGGAAATTGGTGATATGACTTTAGTTGCAGGGATAGATCCAGTGACGAATTTAGTAGGGATGGAAATGGATATTACGAGGCAGGATCGCAAAACCTTAATGATAACAGGCTCCTACAATACAAAGGCTGAAGAGAATAGTTTAAATCTGCAAGCTGCTCTGGAAAACAGTGAAATCGTTTTATTTGAGCCTTTCTTGCGTAAACTGGTGTCTGACCTCGAGGGTACTGTTTCTGCAAACATTCATGTTACCGGGACCCCATGGAGCCCTATCGTGACGGGGAGTTGCGAATTCGATAAAGCGAGTTTTACGGTTAATTACTTAAAAACGCGTTATACTATTACAGATCAGGTGACGGTTAGAAACAGTAGGATAGAGTTACATGATATGGTGGTTGTAGATAAGAATAATAATAAGGCCGTAGCGAGTGGGTGGGTGGATATGGGAAATCCAGCGGATCCAGATATCGATGTACAGGTGAAAGCTGAACGATTTATGGTGCTGAATACGACTGCTAAAGATAATGCCCTCTATTATGGTACTGCTATTGGAACGGGTGACTTTATTTTTAAGGGGCTTACGAGTAATATGGATATTGATATTAACGCCACGACGGAAGAGGGAACGATCTTTAACATACCCCTTAATGCCTCGGGAACAGTAAGTGAAAACGATTTTATTACGTTTGTTTCGCAAGATTCGACTTTCAGTGAAAGCAAAAATTCTTATTTTGATGGTTTGACTTTACATATAGTTTTAGACATCAGCAGGAATGCCGAAGCCAATATCTTTACCGATCTGGGTAAGCTGTCGGGAGTAGGTAACGGTAATATTATTATGAATGTCACCAGCTTGGGGGATTTTGAAATGTTTGGCGACTATGTTATTCTGCAAGGAAAGTTTACGTTTACGGCGCAGGACTTTATTAATAAGATTTTTGAAATTAGCAGAGGAGGGACTATTCGGTGGACCGGCAATCCTTCGGAGGCACTTATTAATTTAACGGCGATTTATGAAGTACGGACAAGCGTAGCGCCACTATATGCCGCTGCGGGTCGGGCTGGGACAAACCAGCGAGTCATCGCACAGGCGGAGATGATATTAGGCGGAAATTTGTTGCATCCTGAGATTGGTTTCGCGCTTAATTTTCCTACCGATTCTTATGTGAAAGACGAGTTGCAGAATTATTTTAGTGATGCCAACAATGTGAATCAACAAGCACTTAGTCTGATTGTACGTAGAAGTTTTGCGCCTGGAGCCGGGTCCGATTTGACCGCTGAATTAAATAATACTTTTCTTAGTGCGGGTACCGAACTAGCTTTCAATCAGCTGAATAATGTTATTTCACAGTCGTTAAATCTAAATTTCGTTGATTTTAACATCCGTTCTTTTAATGAAGCAAGTGCTTCTATTCGCTTGTTAAATAATCGATTGATATTAACAGGTGGTGTGACGGATAGAAGAAGCGAACTCAATGATTTAAATCTCTTCGGTAATCAGGTTGCTAGTGATGTGGAGGCTTTGTATCTCATTCGGAAAAATGGTAACCTTTTGTTTCGGGCCTCTAATAGATTGAATAACCGTAACTTCTTAAATCCAAATGATGAATATGTAAGCGCTTTCGGTTTGGTTTATAGACAGGAGTTTGATACGCTTGGGGAGTTTTTTAAACGGATGTTTACATTGAATAGGCAGAAAAAGGAAGAAGAGGAAGAGGGGACTACAGCTACTGAAAAAGATGCCAGTCCATCACTAAAAGGACAGAAAGTTAATGAATAGGGACAATCGCAGTAACAACGTTTTTAGCGCTGTTACTGCTTATTGTTGATTAAGTGTTTTTCATAATGGTGTGACCCATTTTATCGCGTTTGGCTTTTAGATAAAGTTCATTGTGTTTATTAGATTGGATTTCTAAAGGAACATTTTCCACTACTTCTAATCCGTAGCCAATTAAACCTGCGCGTTTTGTTGGATTATTTGACATTAGTTTCATTTTGGTTACGCCAAGATTTCTTAGTATCTGTGCACCTATACCGTAGTCGCGCAGGTCGGGACTAAATCCTAGCTTTATATTTGCGTCTACTGTGTCCAATCCATTTTCCTGAAGATTGTAGGCATGTAGTTTGTTAATAAGACCTATCCCTCTACCTTCTTGGTTCATGTACACAATGACGCCTTTTCCCTCCTGCTCAATCATCTCCATAGCCTTATGGAGCTGAGGGCCGCAATCGCAACGACAAGAGCCGAAAATATCGCCCGTTAGACATGAGCTATGAACCCTTACCAAAATAGGTTCATTAGGCTCCCAGGCTCCCTTTACTAAGGCTAAGTGCTGTTCTCCCGTGTTTTTCTGTTTGTAAGCTACCAAATCAAAATCACCCCACTCTGTAGGAAGTTTAACAGAGACCTCTTTGCTGATAAGTGAATCTTTAGTTAACCGGTATTCGATTAGATCTTCAATCGAAATAATTTTGAGATCGAACTTTTTGGCCACCTCGATAAGATCTGGTAAACGGGCCATTTCGCCATCTTCTTTGAGGATCTCCACTAAAACTCCCGCGGGTTCCAGACCTGCTAATCTAGCGAGATCCACTGTGGCTTCCGTATGGCCTGTTCTCCTTAAAACACCACCATCTTTTGCGATTAAGGGGAAAATATGTCCTGGTCTACCCAACTCTTCTGGTGTTGTTTCTGGATTAATAAGCGCTTGTATGGTTTTTGCTCTATCAGAAGCCGATATACCGGTAGTGCAACCATGGCCCTGTAGGTCTACCGACACAGTAAAATTGGTTTCATATACAGCTGTATTCTGTCCAACCATTGGACTTAATTCGAGCTCTTGGCACCTTTTCTCTGTGAGGGGAGCGCAAACCAATCCCCGGCCATGGGTGATCATGAAGTTAATGATTTCAGGAGTTGCTTTGCTGGCCGCAGCTATAAAGTCGCCCTCATTTTCGCGATCTTCGTCGTCCACTACGATGATGACTTTTCCTGCTTTAATATCTTCGATCGCTTCCTCGATCGTATTTAAATGAAAATCCATTAATGTATTTAGTTAAAAAACTTTACAAAGATAATGGAGTTCGTACAGACCTCCATAATTATAAAGTCATGTGTTGAACAAGGTTATTTTTTTTTCAAGTACTTTTTTAGCATATTGTTGAGCCTGTTAAAGAATTTACTAACTGCTATTTTATAATTTTCTACGTCAAATAAAGCGGAGTCAGTAGCGGCTTTATAGGTAAGGAATATACCTAATGGCGTTAGTACGATAATGGCTGTCCATGTTCCCAAGATAGGATCAATGTTACCCTCCTTGGCAGATTTTTCTGCTACCGTGGAGATAATATGGTAAATCAAAAAGAAGATAATGGCCATTACTACCGGTAAGCCCAGACCTCCTTTTCTGATGATAGCACCTAATGGAGCACCAATTGAAAACAGGAGCAGACAGGATACGGCAAGGGTGAATTTTTTATGATATTCTAAAATATAGCGTACAATGGATAAGTCAAAGTCCTTATCCGATTTAGCTTTCATATCTAATACTTCTTTGATATACCTTATGTCTGTCAATGAATTGTTTACCGCAGAAAGTTTTTTGTCTGTGGGAATGAGCTCTTCAAATGACTTTTGATATTTAATTTGGGAGCCACTTTTTGTCAGTCGCTTATTCATGGAAGCCTGATAGCTATTCAGGAGTTTATAATTACCTTTTATTTCGTTAAAAATCGTATTACGTATACTGTCGAGCATCTTAGTAGTAGAGTCCGTGTAATAGGAAAGTTGTTTTAGATTAAGCATCATCGAATGGCTCTTGAAAAGATCTTCGTCAGTTCTTTTCATTTGAAAAGTAGACATGTCGAATTTCTGTTCTGTTTGATCAAAATAATAACGGGTAAATTGCTGCCGGGGATTGTAAGATCTATCACCAGCTGTCGATTCTTCGTAGCGGACACCGTTCTTTAATCTCAGGATCATATAATTGTTGTCGCGAGAGTTATACATAACTCCTTCTTTCGCCAAGAGTACATTAGTGCTTCTGGAGATATTACCGTGTTGATAGATGATGAGATTGTACAATACTGTACCATCTTTACTTTTATTTTGCGCGCGTATGGAATAGCCTGGGATACTACTGTTGAAAATACCATCCTTTATTAGGAAGTCAGCTTTCTTGTTTCTTACGTCATATAGTAAAGAACCCATCTTTAGATTGGTGATAGGAAGAATATAATCGCTAAAAAAGAAAGAACCTATGCTAATTAAACTGACTAAGATGATGAGGGGCATCATCGCTTTTCGGAGCGAAATCCCAGCTGCTTTAATAGCTACCAATTCGTAACTCTCTCCCAGATTTCCAAAGGTCATGATGGATGAGAGTAGCATTGCTAAGGGCATCGCCATAGAAATCTGAGCGGCAGAGGCATATCCTAAGAGCTCTAATATTACATACCATTCAAAACCTTTACCTATGAGGTCGTCAATGTATTTAAACAAAAAAAGCATTAACAACACGAACATTACAATAAAAAACGTAACAATAAAAGGCCTGAAAAACGCCTTTAATACTAAAGTATGTACCTTTTTCATTGCAATAACCTTATTGTAATGGCCGCTTGATCTCGTAAAGAAATGTTGTTAGTCAATTCTCCGAAGCTATGGAGCAAACATGTTGAGCCATTCATTTTCTTCATCTATACTACATCTACCACACAAAGATACAAATTTTATGCGCCCAGTACACTTAATAGATATTGAATCTGATTGTTCCAGATTAATTTTCTTTCGGCTTCATTTTCTTCAAAAGCAAAATCAGTAATAGAAAGTGCTACGTCGTTGGTTAGTTCATCCTGAATGATTTCTAGTTCAAAATAATAGGGGGTATCATCCATCCAAGCAAATTTCACGCTTTTGTTCTCTTTGGAAGCAACGAGTTTAGCGGGATGACTTTCATTATCCCATACAAAATGAAATTTACTGTCTCGGTAGACTACGTCGTCGGCAAACCATTGTGCTAATCCATTTGGCTCACTTATAAATGAATATAATATTTTTGGAGATGATTTTATCTCATATTCTAATTGCATTTTCCTTTTTTCAGCCATCGTGGTTTAGGATATAAATGTGTTTCTAAATACTTTTTTAACTTTTTTTCTAAAGAAAAGGAAAATAAACTATATTTGCAAACCCAAAAGAGATGGGGTAAAAGGCGGGGTAGCTCAGATGGTTAGAGCGCAGGATTCATAACCCTGAGGTCGGCAGTTCGATCCTGCTCCCCGCTACCAAGGCTGATACGAGAAGTGTCGGCCTTTCTTGTTAAATGGGTTTTGTTAAAGGATGCATGCGCGGGATTCATATCCGCCAGCTGGCGGACGGCAG
>Ga0160438_1000361_pt1 | contig 13624 bp, 10 predicted proteins | sample HID1975K_E0MG_FD_108203 | JGI IMG/M metagenome (GOLD analysis project Ga0160438, IMG submission 108203) | Enriched soil microbial communities from UW Madison campus, WI, USA - HID1975K_E0 MG | ecosystem: Environmental > Terrestrial > Soil > Unclassified | place: USA: Madison, Wisconsin...
ATGGAGGATTACACAACTGCAGTAAATATTTCTTGGGAGGCAGATATATGGGGTAAGATCAAGGGACGTAAAGAGATGGCGCTGTCCAGTTATTTACAGACTCAGGAAGCCAGTAAGGCAATTCAAACACGCTTGGTTAGCACCATCGCACAGGGATATTATAACTTGCTGATGCTTGATTTGCAAAAAGATATCAGCTTGAAAAATTTGAGTTTAATCGACAATATTTTACAGATGACGCGGGTACAGCATGCTCTGGGACTCACGACACTTTTAGCAGTGCAGCAACAAGAAGGTAACCGAGATCTTGTGTTAAAATCTATTCCGGTATTGGACGAGCAGATTATCATTCAGGAAAATGCTTTGCAGGCATTGGCAGGTCGCATGCCGGGTCATATAGAAAGAAAAACTTCTTTAGTCACTTTAAAGGCAAAAGATCATCTCGCAACAGGTGTTCCTGCTATGATGCTGGCTTTACGTCCGGATGTAAGAACTGCAGAACTGGAAGTCCAAAAGTCATTTGCACAGGTGCATGTTTCTAAAGTAAGCATGTACCCGAGTTTAAATATTACAGCACAAGGAGGATTAAATGCTTTTAAAGCAAGTAATTGGTTCAATATCCCAGGTTCGTTATTTGGAGCCTTAACGGGTTCACTGACGCAACCAATAGTACAAGGTCGACAGCTAAAGACAGCTTTCAATCAGGCCAAAATAGCAAGTGCACAGGCGGAAATTCAGTTTAAAGAAAGTGTATTACAGGCAGTAGGTGAAGTATCCAATATTCTAGCCAGTATGGCATCTTTAAAAGAGCAGGAAGAAATATCACGCGGCCTGGTTGCCCGCAATCAGGAGATGATTCGAAATGCCGATATTCTCTTTAAGAATGATATGGCAACGTATTTAGAGGTGATAGCAGCGCAGCAAAGTAAGTTGCAGGCCGAACTCGATAATGCAGCTATTAAGAGTCAAAGGCTCTACACTGAAGTCAATTTATACCGTGCCTTAGGAGGGGGTAGACATTAAAAGAATAGTACGTGGTAAGTCTATTATATCTGTTTAACGAGTGTCCTGAGCCCTAGCGCTTAGGACATTTTTAACAGTGAAAAGATAATTAAATTTTATTTAAACACAACAAAATCAAGTAATAAGTGTTTAACGATGTACTCTGGTAGCTTAAGACCAGAAAATCAATAATAACGAGAATTCTAATCCATTAATTTTAAATATCACTTAAATACAACAAAATGAAACAACAAGTGAATGAAGCAAAAGGTAAGCTGGGAATATTAATTCCGGGTTTGGGTGCAGTAGCCACCACATTGATCGCAGGTGTCGCAGGTATCAATAAGGGGTATTCAAAACCCATAGGTTCAGTATCACAATTGAGCCGCATTCGTTTAGGAAAACGTACAGAAGATAGAAATCCTTTGATTAAGGACTTCGTACCCTTGGCAAAATTAGAAGATATTGTGTTTGGAGGATGGGATGTATATGCCGATAATGTCTTTGAAGCAGCTTCAAAAGCACGTGTTTTAGAACCTTATCAATTGGAGCAAGTACGGGCGGAGTTGGAGCAAATTAAACCTATGAAGGCTGTTTTTGATCGTAATTTTGTTAAGAATCTCGATGGACAGCATATTAAAGAGGGACTTACACGAAGAGCTTTGGCCGATGCTGTACAAGCAGATATCCAGAACTTTAAAAAAGAAAATAACTGTGACCGTATCGTAGTACTTTGGTGTGGCTCAACTGAAAAATATATTGAAGGAAATGCTATTTTTGATAGTCTGAAAAATTTTGAAGATGCTTTGGATCAAAATGATCTGCGTATTCCACCTAGTATGATTTATGCATATGCTGCTTTAAAGCAGGGCGCACCTTATGTTAATGGCGCACCAAATTTAAGTTGTGACGTTCCTGCCATTGTGGAGTTAGCACAGTTGATGCAAGTAGCAATAGCGGGAAAAGATTTTAAAACAGGTCAGACTTTGATGAAAACAATTGTTGCTCCCGGTTTACAGGCTCGCGCTTTAGGAGTTGAAGGCTGGTTCTCAACCAATATTTTAGGAAATAGAGATGGACTTGTATTAGACGATCCGGAAAATTTCAAAACAAAAGAAGTCTCCAAGCTAAGTGTGCTTGAAGAGATTTTGGATGCTAAGAAAAACCCAGAGTTGTACGGTAATCTATATCATAAAGTACGTATCAACTATTACCCGCCACATGGCGATAATAAAGAAAGCTGGGATAATATTGACATCTTTGGCTGGATGGGATACAAAATGCAGATAAAAATTAACTTTTTATGCCGTGATTCTATTCTGGCTGCGCCTGTCGCATTAGATCTAGCGTTATTTATAGATCTGGCACAGCGTGCAGGTATGTTCGGTATCCAAGAGTGGTTATCGTTCTATTTAAAATCTCCACAGACTGCTCCTGGCTTACCTCCAGAGCACGATATTTTTAAACAGCTCATCAAGTTGCAAAACACGTTGCGCCATATGATGGGGGAAGATCTGATTACACACTTAGGTCTGGATTACTATCAAGAGCTAGTGGATAGCATGTAACGCATTATACAATTTACAACACCCTTGAAGTATTTTTAAATACTTTAAGGGTTTTATCAATTAAGATGGAGTACGCAATTATAGCTGCCGGTGAAGGGCAGCGATTAAAGAAGGAAGGATTTAAGAAAGCAAAGCCTTTGTTGCCTTTGTTAGGTGTTCCGATGATCGAGAGACTGATCAATATTTTTGCAACGCAGGGAGCCAGATCTGTTTTCATTATTATCAACGGAAAGAATAAAGAATTACATAAGTTTTTGGTCAAACATGAATTTAAAATTCCTATTCATTTGTTGATCAAAGATACCGTGAGTTCCTTACATAGTTTTGTTGCTCTGCAAGAAGCATTTCCCCATTGGGATTCCTGCTGTCTTACAACAACAGACACGGTGTTTGAACCGGATACCTTTGGCCAATATGTAGAGGCATTTCAGCAGGGAGATATGGACGGATTATTTGCTGTTACTCCTTTTGTTGATGACGAAAGCCCTTTATATGTGACCGTAAATAGCGATAATAGAATTGTTTGTTTTTCAGATAACAAATATCCGCAGGCAGCATTCGTATCGGGTGGTATTTATTGTTTACGAAAGAAAGCCATGCAGGCTGCTGTTGAATCCTTAGCCGCAGGCAATCAGCGCATGCGAAATTATCAGCGATTCCTTATCGATAAAGGATTTATGATCAAAGCGTATCCTTTTGCCAAAATTATTGATGTAGATCATCTACATGACAGGGAGACGGCTGAATATTTTTTAATGGAGCAAAAGAGCCAATCATGAGAGTATATGCAATACTAAGGAAAAATGATTTCTCGCCAAATCATGTTAATAATGATACAGCAATTTTTCAGGCAGTAATCGGATTACTGGAAAAAGAAGGTGTCAATATCACCCAGGTAACAGAAGATGATTTTCTTTCTCTGAAAGCTTATCAAAAAGAACCCATTATCACAATGGGAAGATCCAAAGCATTAGTGCGTTATTTGCAAGAGCTGGAGCGTAACGGCGTTTTGATTATCAACTCATCATTTGGAATCCAGAGCTGCTATCGGACTATTATGACAGAAAAACTGTTAGAAAATGATGTGCCTTATCCAGCGAGTGTAGTTGTTAATACCCACGATGATATAGGAGACCTGTTTGATCATTATGGCTTACCGGGTATATGGATAAAAAGAGGCGATTTTCATGCCGTTCATAAGGAAGATGTCAGTTTTGTAAGCACTAAGGACGAAGCAAATAATATATTGGCAGAATATGCTTTGCGTGGTATTGATGACGCTGTCGTATCGCAACATTTATTTGGCGATTTGGTAAAGTTTTATGCAGTCTCTGGGACCGATTTTTTCTATTGGTTTCATCCTTATGATCTAAATCATCATAAATATGCCGCTTATGAGCAAATAAACGGTGCAACAGCACATTACTCTTTTGATAATGAGGCTTTGAAACAGGCCGCGGAACGAGCAGCTGAAGTTTTGGGAGTCACTATCTATGGTGGAGATGCTATCGTACAAGCTGATGGAAATTTTCATATTATAGATTTAAACGATTGGCCAAGCTTTGCGCCTTGCAGAGAGCAGGCCGCAGAAGCAATAGCTACTCATATTTTTGGAAAATTTTCTGAATTTATAGATCGGATGATCTTTAATGAAGAAGATAAAGATGATCGGAATTATGTCTAAATCAGAACATACATTATTTGAACAGTCACTCAAATCGAATGACACAGAAGAGCGAATTGATATTTGGTTCTACAGGCCGATAGGTTACCGTATCGCTAAGTTTTGTGCCCGAATAGGAGTGACACCCAATGCCGTGACGATCACCAGTATATTTTTTGGTGTAGGAGCCGGGATTCTGTTTTATTACGGTGATTTATGGATCAATATCATCGGCATGTTATTATTGGTATTTGCCAATTCTTTAGACAGTGCAGATGGACAGTTGGCCAGGATGACTGACAATAAAAGTCGGTTTGGAAGAATTTTAGATGGATTTGCAGGTGATTTCTGGTTTGCGGCCATTCATATTGCTTTATGTTTACGCTGTATGAATGAAGGTTGGTCTGCCTGGATTTGGGTACCAGGTGTTTTAGCTGGAGTATCCCATGTATTTCAATCAGCAATGGCTGACTATTATCGCAATGTCCATTTGTATTTTATAAAGGGAAAAGCAGGTAGTGAACTAGATAATTCGAAAGAGCTTCAGGCAGAGTTGGACAAAATGAGCTGGAAGAAAGACTTCTTTCAAAAATTCGTACTGAACGGTTATAAGAATTATACCACCATGCAGGAGAATTTTTCACCAAAACTGCAACAGTTATTGCAGATGGTTAAGCGTAAGTATGCCGACCAGATGCCAGCATCATTTGTCAACGCATTTCGTATCCGTAACCGTCCATTGATGAAGTATACCAATATCGTACAGTTTAATACACGCGTACTGTTTTTGTTTCTATGGATCTTTATTGATCAGGTCTGGTTATATTTCTTTTTTGACATGTTTATTTTAAATCCGATACTGATCTATATGTGTAAAAGACAGGAGCAAGTAAGTGCTCATTTCATCGATCAATTAGCGACAAATCAATATGATGAAAAACATATATAAGCTTATTTTCTTGATCATTGGAATAGCTACACTTGCTTATATGATTTTCAGTATTGGTCCAGTAAATATTTGGAACAATCTGTTGCAGACTGGGTGGTGGTTTGTGCCTATATTGCTAAGTTGGTTGGTGATCTATGTAATGAATGCTTTTGCTTTTAAATCAATCATTGAAGAACAGAACGTTCCTGAAACGAAACTGCCCTTTATCAAAATTCTACAGTTGACAGTAAGTGGCTACAGCATTAATTATGTTACACCCTTTGTCGCTTTAGGCGGCGAACCTTACCGGATCATGGAATTGAAACCACATTTGGGAGAAGCAAAAGCGAGCTCCTCGGTGTTGCTGTACGGTATGGTGCATATTTTATCGCATATTGTTTTTTGGCTGGTTTCCATCTTTTTGATTCTAGCAGTAGTCCCCTTAAGTGCGAGCATGCTGATCGTCTGTTTATTTATTTTATTCTTTGGACTCGGTATTTTTTGGTCCTTTTCAAAAATTTATAAACGGGGATTTACAGTCACTATCGTACGCTTTTTTCAAAAGATTCCATTTGTAGGTAAGTACGCGCGTACATTTTATGAAGATAAAAAAACAGTACTCGAACATGTTGATCAGCAGATCCAAGATTTATATACACAGCGTAGACCACAATTTTTTGTAGCACTCTTTTGGGAATTTTTCGCTCGGGTTGTCGGTTGTGCCGAACTTTATTTTATTGGAGTAGCACTGGGACTTGATATGAGTGTGATTCAGGCTTTTATAGTTAGTTCAGGATCTTCGCTTTTCGCTAACCTGATCTTTTTTCTACCTATGCAATTGGGTACACGTGAAGGAGGATTGGCAATGGCAGTCACAAGTATTGGTTTCCCCGCATCGGTAGGTATATTTATGGGATTGGCAACCCGTATCCGTGAAATTATTTGGATTGGTATAGGGTTGATTTGGATGAGTATTGTCCGCAAAGATTATAAATTAAGATGATGAAAATAACAGGTATAAAGGGATTATTATTTGATTACGGCGGAACATTGGATACCAATGGAAGACATTGGGCAGCTGTTTTTTGGAAATATTATCAATTTTATGGAGTAGCGACCGATAAGTCAGGTTTCTACGATGCATATGTATATGCTGAACGAAAAATGGCTACAAATCCTATTATAAAGCCACTTTTTAATTTTAAAGATGTGCTTTTAGCTAAGATAACAGCACAATTTGAATATTTAAATATGACCTCTCTGGTAGATAGTGTCGGATTGCAAATTGTTAATGCCTGCAATAAACTAGTAGAAGATTGTCTTGATCACGTTAGGCCATTACTTGATACTTTATCGAAACAATATAAAATGGTGATGGTATCTAATTTTTATGGAAATCTGGAACATGTTTTAGATGATTATCAGTTGCTGCATTATTTTGAGGCCGTTGTCGAATCTGCACGAGTTGGAGTACGTAAGCCTAACCCTGAAATCTATACTTTAGGTGTTTCAGCTTTAGGTATACCTGCAAATGCCTGCCTGGTGATTGGAGATTCCTATACCAAAGATATGGAACCGGGAAAAGTGAACGGTTGTCAAACACTTTGGTTGAATGGAGAAGGTTGGGAGGAACAACCGCTTCACTCAACTTCATCAGCAGACTATACCATAACAGATATAGCACAACTGAAGGAATTCTTGGTATAATTCCTTTTGTTGTATTTTGGAAATCTCCTTCACTGTTGGCTTTCTTGATTTCCGCCGACAGTGATTGGAGATTTTTATTTCGCTATTATTTAAGTGCTGGTAAAGGATTGAATCCTTCGGCACGAATTGACCAATTTCCATCCTTAGGGAATCCAGGATTTTTTGAGGATGAACCATCCCAACCACCGGCCATCATGGCAATTGCAGTTAGTAATCCACCATTTGATGGAAAATAGGGAAATGGACCACCTGTGGCTAAACCATGCTGGTCAAATTGAAAATTATTACTAGGGTGTAGTAGCAAATCGATCGCCAGTTCCGGATAGCCACAACGAGCAGCAGCCATAGCTAGCATGGGAAAGTCCCATCCCCATGTGCGATCAAAGTTCCAGGTTTCCAACACTTTTTTAAGTGTACGTTTGAACGTTTCTGGATCTACACCATCTCCAGGAAGCATACCATAAGTACCAATTAGTCCAGGGTGTTCGTAATTATATTTTTCCCACATATCTGGTATATTTTCATAAGTTTCATATAAGCCATTTTTTTGAGGTAGGGGGGCGAGTTTATCTTGTACATTTTTCCATTTTTTATTTATTGGCATGCCAAGTCGCTCGCGCCACTGTTGTGCTAAGCGTAGTCCAGTATGCCAATAGCTTAATTCAAATGTCGGGTTTTTGGTTACTAATGGATCAGAATTTTCCGATACTAAGTATAGAGGAGGACCTAAATCAAATTGATTTTTTGTTTTGTCATACGAAGCATAATCTGCCATAAAATCTGCAGTTGCAAATACCACATCTCTCCATTTCGTTAATGTTTCCTTGTTCGTATGCAATCGGTAATCGAGTTCGGCAAAATAAATGGGATGGGGTTGTTGCCATACAAGTGTCGCATGAATTAAGTCTGGCCATTCTCGATCGATATCACCAGTACACTTGGGCCAGCGTACTCCTTGATATCCTTGATTGAGTGCCCTTTCTGTTGATGTTTTTAAAAAATTTTGATATGTCGAAAGACTTTTATCCCACAATGCCCATCTGTTCCAGAGCGCATAATGTACGCCATGCCACCAAATCATTTCAAAATGGAAACGACCAAACCAGCCATTATTGACCAGACCACTTTCTTGTGGAGGTAAAGAGCCCGACTCATTCAGTCGCATCAGGTATTGCGATAATACAATTCTCCGTTCCAACTCTTTCCATCGCTGATCTTTGCTCTCAGATAGATCGATAGCAGCTCCAGAATTCCAGAATGCTTTCCATGATTTTTCACTTTCATCAAAAAGGTTTGAAGTGATGGGTATCTGAATATCGTTAGTTTGATTTGAATAGAAACAAGTGAAGGAAAGTTTTGCTGTATCTTTGGGTATAAGTTCAAAACGATGCATTTGTTTTGTCTTTATCATCTGAGCATCAGTCGCCCATTTAATGGAAGCGCTATAATGTGTGCTATTCATTGTACGGTCTATACGTACAGAATTTTTTTCTAAATTATGAAGTGTGGAGGTATGTTGATCACCGCCATCATATACACCTAGGTAATTCTCATATCCCTGTTCTATGGCATAAGGAAATGCAAAGAAAACGGCAAGTTGCCCCTTCCCGATAAGTGCACTTTCAATCGATACCCCAATTGCATCGCTATCGGGGTGACAAGCTGTTTTAACATGGACTGGTACACCTTCAAATACAAAACTGCTGCTAATGATTCCTGTCCAGAGATCAACTTCTTGATGGGGATGTGAAATATCATTCTGATTTGCCAGTTTACCATCATTTCGAATTAGTTTGAAACCTATACGTCCTAAATTGAAACGATGCGGATTTGCTGCAAGCCAGTTGGATAGTTGTTCCTGTTTTGGATTTGGAAGATCGTAAGGAACATCTTTGCCATTGGTTTTGAGAGTAGTCTTTTTGAAGTCACTTTCCTTCATACCTTGTGGTAAAGGACTACTGTGCCAACTCCAGTTTGATAAAGTGTTAAATGGTACAAATGTTTGTAAACCGGTAATATCCACTGCAAAAGCAAATTCACCATTACCAACCTGTGCTGGACTCAACAGATCAAGTTTGTTGGTTACAATCCGATGTCTATCTACTACTGCTTTTCGATCAATAGCAATTTGTCCAGAGGTTTGATGTAGAAAAAAAGGTATACATAGTAAGCAAAAGAAGAATCTTTTCATTATAATCGGTTTTGGACAATAAGATAAGGAATAAAACCCATTCCATTGTTAATCCAGTATGAATAAAAGGCTGTAATTGCCAATTTTTAGAAGTATGTATGTACAATCTAATATTTATCCTTGCATATGTACGTACAAAGTTTTATTATTGTATTATAGATGAGACGCGTGATGCATATTAAGTGTAGTTAAATTTTAATTATACCTGCATGGCATCGATTGAAAAATCGATATTTATTTTAAATCTTGTCAAATAATTACCTTTTAAACCAGTGATGATTGTGTTTATTTTTAATTAAATATTGTCGTTATGATCCCATTTTTGAATTGGATCAGAAAGCAGATATTTTTTTAAGGATAACCAATAAACTAAACAGTATGAATAAACGAAATAAATTTTTAGTAGCAACAGGATTATTTTTTCTTGCTTTTGGACAGGAGGCCTTAGCACAGCAAAATGTAATTTGGCAATTGGGTAAACCTGATGGTTCGAGTGCAGAATTTGCATTAGCACCAGGAGATTATAAGAATTTTTTGGCTCATGATATGGGATATGAAGACAGACAGGTGATCATTGGTCAAAGTCAGCTAAATACGGAATTGCCCTATGTTCTTCCAGGGCCCGCAAACGAATGGGGGGGGACAGGGCCTACTTCAGGTTTGCGGACTCATTTCCTTAATTTTTATTACGCTTTGGATAAAGCATCTGGCAATGAGCCTTATGTATTGGAAGTAGACCTTGTGAATTCGGATCCTAAAAATCATCCAACCTTGCAGCTATCTATTAATGGTCGAAATTATAATTATGATATTACTAATGGAGCCGGTACAGGACAACCTGGAGTTGGAGCTTTGGGGAAGAAGAAGCTCATCATAAAACCTGATCCGTCTGTAATTCGCGCAGGATATAACCATATCACTTTAACCGTTTTGAAAGGTGGATGGGTTGAATTTGATTCTTTTCGTTTGCTGGGGCCGGCAAATTCCAAATTGATCACAAATTATGATGCTTTGGTAAAGCAGATCAAGGTTGCTGATTTCGAATCTAATGGTCCTAAAGGACGTGTGCAGAATCTTTTGGTAGAGGTGCTTCGTCTAAAAAATGCCCAGCGTATCCGGGTTCTTATAGATGGTACATCTGTCTATCAAGGAAGTTTAGACAAGGGCTTATCCATGCTAGAAGTTCCCCTTGATCCCGTAAAAAAACGAAAGCAAAGTATATGTGAAATTTACATCAATGATAAATTAACAGATCGTTTGCAGGTGACACGAGAACCGAAAAGACTTGGAGGTGCCTCCGACTATGTTAATACCATGATTGGTACAGCGCATTCGCGATGGATGATTGCCCCGGGACCCTGGATGCCATTTAGTATGGTGAAGATCAGTCCTGATAATCAAAATATTGGTTGGCAGGCAGGTTATGAACCCTCAATAGAATCGATCGGTGCCTTTAGTCATATCCATGAATGGACAATGGGAGGGTTAGGAACCTTTCCTACATCAGGAAAACTGCAGGTTAAGGTCGGAGATCAATACGACCCCGAATCAGGATATCGCTCACAGATTGATAAGACAACCGAACGTGCTCCATTAGGATCCTATCACGTCAATTTGACCGATCACGATATCGATGTGGACATAACACAGACAACGCGAGCAAGTTTTCAACGTTATACTTTCAACAGATCCGATACAGGCCGGGTGATGATCGACCTCAAAGCTAACGGCGAGTATCCTTACCAGATTTTAGATTATAAACTAAAGAAAGTATCAGACACTAAGATCATTGGGTATAGCAGTCAGCTATCTGAAAATGTGTGGTCTACCGATGCAAAACAAGATTACATTGTTCATTTTGCAATCGAGTTTGATCGTCCCATTATCAACTTCGGAACATGGAAAGGTGACCAGGTCAGTTCTGGCCAAGATGGCGAAGGTAAGCAGGTGACAGAAGCCGGCATGTTTGTTGAATTTGATGTCAGGAAACAAAAAACAGTTCAATTGCGCACAGGCATATCCTATGTTAGTATCGAAAATGCCGAAGAGAATTTGCATCAGGAAATCACCCAACCTTTTCAATGGTCTTTCGATCAGGTTGTAGCACATCAACACGATGTCTGGAATGAATTGCTCGACCGCTTGGAAATCACCTCCGACGATTATTTGGAGAAAGAGAAATTCTACACCAATATGTACCGTGCACTTGCCAGTAGAAACACATTTAGCGATATTAACGGGCAATGGCGAGATTCACGTGAAGTAGTTCGTACACTCACGAACAAGAATGATCTGGCACTTGGATGTGACGCATTCTGGAATACCTTTTGGAATCTGAATCAATTTTGGAATCTGGTGACTCCTGAATGGTCAAACAAATGGGTTAAATCACAATTAGCGATGTACGATGCCGACGGCTGGTTAGCTAAGGGACCAGCAGGAATGGAGTATATACCAGTGATGGTTGCAGAACATGAAATTCCGCTGATTGTCGGAGCATATCAGATGGGAATTCGTGATTATGATGTAGAAAAGGCTTTTACAGCAGTTAAGAAAATGCAGATGACCAGCCCTCTGAAATTTGAAGGCGGATTTGCGGGCAATAGAGATCTGGATGTGTATTTAAAATATAAATATGTACCATCAGATCTGGGCCGTTTTTCCAATAGTTTAGAATATAGCTATGATGACTGGACGGTAGGTCAATTTGCCAAATCATTAAACAAAACTGACGATTATGCATATTTTAATGACCGGGGAACCTGGTGGAAAAATGCAATCGATCCATCAACCGGCTATGCCCGGATGAAAGATTCAAAAGGCGAATGGTTAAAAGACTTTGATCCATTCAAATCTGGAGCAAACCATCATTACGTAGAAGGTAATGCATGGCAATTAACCTTCTTTGTCCCTCAGGATCTACCTGGGCTTTCCAAATGGATCGGTGAAGATGTGCTGTTAAAGCGATTGGAATGGGGATTTGGAGAAAGTGAAAAATGGCGTTATAATGGGCCAAATGATCAATACTGGGATTACCCCGTTGTACAAGGTAATCAGCAATCGATGCATTTTGCCTATATTTTTAATTACATGAACAAACCTTGGCTCACGCAAAAATATAGCCGTTCTATCGCCGAAAGGTATTATGGACAAGGCATTTCCAATGCCTATCTCGGTGATGAAGACCAAGGACAGATGAGTGCATGGTATATCATGACTGCAATCGGTTTATTCCAGATGGATGGAGGTACGCGAAGCAATCCGGTATATGAAATTGGAAGTCCCATGTTCAAACAGATCAAAATTAAACTGGATAACCGATACGGTAGAGGAAAGCAATTCGTGATCAAAGCCAATAACAGCAGCAAACAGAATATCTACGTGCAGGCCGCAACCCTGAATGGAAAGAAACTTGATACATTTTATTTTGATGCTTCCGAGCTTCTGAAAGGAGGAGAGCTTGTCCTAGAAATGGGGTCTGAACCAAATAAACAGTGGGGGCTTATGCATCATTAAACCATTGATTCAGGTAGGTTATGCATAAACATCATTAAAAAGCTCATCTGTATTTTATTGCAGATGAGCTTTTTAATGATGTGTTCATCCAATATATGGGATGCTATCATCAGCTACTATGCCGATAGGTAGCGCTTTTGCATCATCTATCGCTAAATCTGCAACATCGTTTAATGCTTTCAATCGATCAGCTTGCTGATGCAAAATCTTCAATAGGCATGCGAAGAGCATGGGCATTATAATGAAGATTTGAGAAGACATCTGGTCAATGCCATTATTGTCATAGCAGCAAGGAATATTGCGATTGTTAAACCAGAGAATATTTCGCATACTGCAATTATTGGATTATATACAGGAAAATATACGGCAACCCGAATTTTTAAAAATAAGAGTAATGGCCGAAAAATTTGGACTATCTTCCACTTATCTCGGAAGCTATTTTCGTAAACAATGTGATGAATCTATACAACAGTATATCTCTTCCTATCGGATCCGCTTAATAGAACATCGATTAAGGTTTAGTGATAAAAGAGTTCATGAGATTGCACATGAATTTGGATTTGCGGATGAAAGTCATATTAATAAGTTTTTTAAACGTCATCATGGACTGAGTTTAAAAAAATATAGAGAGAAAACAACAGGATAACAAACCAGAAGCAGATATTTGGAAGTAATCTTATTGATTAAGAAAGAGCTGAATATATAGCGAATAAAATTTACAGTGCCCTAATATACTAGTTCATTATTTTTTCACTTGAAATCATTTTTAAAATAGGGTTATCTTGACTATAAGGATTATTGACCAATGTAATTGAGTCAGCTGCATTAACTAAAAATTCAAAACTGTATTTATCATCCTTCGTTACAAACTGCCATAGCGTGGTGTCATTCTCACCTCGTAATGTATATCGTTTACCTTGTGCTACGAACAATTTTTTACTCCTATTATCAAAGATACTGATAGAGAACTGTCCATCACCACTATATTCTTGATTTAGAACGATTAATGTGTATTGAGAAGATGAAGAAGCTTTTCCTTCAAAAGTACG
>Ga0160438_1000363_pt1 | contig 13573 bp, 15 predicted proteins | sample HID1975K_E0MG_FD_108203 | JGI IMG/M metagenome (GOLD analysis project Ga0160438, IMG submission 108203) | Enriched soil microbial communities from UW Madison campus, WI, USA - HID1975K_E0 MG | ecosystem: Environmental > Terrestrial > Soil > Unclassified | place: USA: Madison, Wisconsin...
ACCGATATTAGCGACGGTATCGAAGCGCTGTTCCGCATTATCGAGAACAAAGACAATAACTGCGACGGGCAAATTATTAATATCGGCAACCCCGATAACGAAGCGAGTATTAAAGAATTGGCTGAAATGCTGCTGGTGAGTTTTGAAAAACATCCGCTGCGTAACCATTTCCCGCCGTTTGCCGGTTTCCGCGAAGTGGAAAGCAGCACCTATTATGGTAAAGGTTATCAGGACGTGGAGCACCGCAAGCCGAGCATTCGTAATGCGCATCGCTTACTGAACTGGACGCCAACGGTCGAGATGGAAAAAACCGTTGACGAGACCCTGGATTTCTTCCTTAAAACAGTTGAACTGACGGAACCTCAGGCATGAGAAAAGTTGGCCTGCGCATTGATGTAGATACATGGCGGGGCACCCAACAAGGGGTTCCTCATCTTCTCGAAATCTTAAGTTTGCACGGTATTCAGGCCACATTTTTCTTCAGTGTTGGGCCGGATAACATGGGCCGCCATTTGTGGCGACTGGTGAAACCGCAATTCCTGTGGAAGATGCTGCGTTCCAAAGCGGCATCGCTCTATGGCTGGGATATTTTATTGGCAGGAACCGCATGGCCGGGCCGGAAAATCGGCGAAGGCAATGCGGAGATCATTTCCGCTGCGGCGGATCATCATGAAGTCGGCCTGCACGCGTGGGATCACTTCGCCTGGCAAACCTGGGCGGGAATCTGGGACAACAACCATCTTGATAAGCAAATTCGGCTTGGGAGGGAGGCGTTGAGCCAGATTATCGAACAACCGGTGACTTGTTCAGCAGTTGCGGGCTGGCGAGCCGATCAGCGTGTGGTGCGGGCAAAAGAGTCTTTCGGTTTTAGCTATAACAGCGACTGCCGTGGCACCACGCCGTTTCGTCCGCTGTTACCCGATGGCAGCACCGGGACGGTACAAATTCCGGTGACGCTCCCCACCTGGGATGAAGTGATGGGTAAAGGCATCAGTCGCGAAGGGTATAACCGTTTTATTCTTGACCGCATCAAACAAGACGCCGGGACGCCGGTGTACACCATCCACGCTGAGGTGGAAGGGATCGTGATGCAAAACGATTTTAACGAATTGCTGACCATGGCGGCGCTTGAAGGGATTGAATTTTGCCCATTGAGCGAGCTGTTACCGCAAGATTTAACCTCACTGCCGTTGGGTAAAATCGTACGTGGTGTTATCCCCGGCCGAGAAGGATGGCTGGGGTGCCAGCAAATTGTTTTGGGTATGAACTGATGAAGTCAGCAAAACCTGTATTTATCCTGGCGGTGTTTTTTGCTCTGTTTTACCTGTTACCCATCGAGTTCCGCGCCCTCTGGCAACCGGATGAAACGCGTTATGCGGAAATCAGTCGCGAAATGCTGGCGGCGGGTAACTGGATAGTCCCGCATTTTCTGGATGTGCGTTATTTCGAAAAACCGGTCGCCGGGTACTGGATCAATAACCTCAGCCAGATTTTCTTCGGCCATACCAACTTTGCGGTGCGGTTTGGTTCGGTGTTTTCGATAACGCTCAGCGCGTTGTTGGTCTCCTGGCTGGCGTTTCGCATGTGGCTTGATACACGTGTCGCGGTGCTCTCAGGTGTGATTTTCCTGACCTGCCTGCTGGTTTACGGCATCGGCACTTATGCCGTTCTCGACCCGATGATCACCCTGTGGCTGGTGGCGGCCATGTGCAGCTTCTGGCTGGCGGCCAATGCACAAACCACGGCGGGCAAGGTGAGCGGTTATCTGCTGCTGGGTGTTGCTTGCGGCATGGGCGTCATGACCAAAGGTTTTCTGGCGCTGGCGGTGCCGGTGCTGGGCGTGTTGCCGTGGGTAATTGCGCAAAAACGCTGGAAAGAAGTGTTGTTGTTTGGGCCGCTGGCCATCATCAGCGCCACGCTGATAACGTTGCCGTGGGCGTTGGCTATCGCTAAAGCGGAGCCGACTTTCTGGCACTACTTCTTTTGGGTGGAGCACATTCAGCGTTTCGCTGAAAAAGACGCCCAGCATAAAGCCCCATTCTGGTATTACATTCCCTTCCTGATTGCCGGATGTTTGCCGTGGGTAGGGTTGCTACCAGGCGCTTTAAAGCGTGGCTGGCAGGAGCGCAAACTTGAAAGCGGTTCGCTCTATCTTCTGGGTTGGGTGGTGATGCCGCTGCTGTTTTTCAGTATCGCAAAAGGCAAATTACCGACCTACATTCTGCCGTGTTTTGCTCCGTTGGCGATTCTTTTGGCCCGTCATGCCACGCAATTACTGGCGACATCACGCACGCTGAAAATTAACGGTTGGATTAACGTCATTTTTGGCACCCTATGTAGCCTTGTCGTGCTGGTGGTGTTGGCTCCGTGGGGTGTGGCAAAACATCCCGTGTATGCCAGCCAGGAAGTGCTGAAAGTGGTTCAGGCTACGGTGGCGTTTGCGGTGTGGGCGCTGGTGGGATTCATCACCACGCGCGATAACGCCCGGCTCTGGCAGTGGGCGGCAATTTGCCCGCTGGGTATTGCGTTGTTAGTCGGCGGTGTTATTCCCGCTAAGGTTATCGACTCCAAGCACCCGCAGGCATTTATCAATGTGGTACGCCCGCAACTGGAGAGCAGCCGCTATATTCTTGCCGACAGTGTAGGCGTTGGCGCGGGTGTTGCCTGGGAATTAAAGCGCGATGATATTACGCTTTATGCCAAACCCGGTGAGCTGGATTATGGCCTGAAGAATTTCGCTGATGCGAAAGATAACTTTGTCTCGCGTGAAGATTTTGCGCACTGGCTCGCGGTTCACCGCAAAGAAGGCAATGTGTCGCTGGTGATGCTTATGTCCAAAGACACATTGCCTGAAGACCATGATGTCCCCACGCCGGATAACCTTTATCGCAAAGGGCGCTTTGTGCTCTTCTTCTACGAAAAAACGCCATGAGTTATCTGCTAATCGTATTGGCCAGTTTATTGAGTTGTGGCGGCCAGCTTTGCCAGAAGCAGGCAACCTGGCGGCCTGGTCGTCGTCACTTGCTCTGCTGGCTGGCATTGAGCGTTTTACTGCTCGGCTGCGCAATGTTGCTGTGGTTGTTAGTGTTACAACGCATTCCGGTCAGCGTGGCTTACCCGATGTTAAGCCTGAATTTTATCTTTATTACCTTTGCCGCACGTTTCATCTTTCATGAGCCTGTTTCACTGCACCACTGGCTCGGTGTGGTGCTGATTATTGCGGGTATTTCTATTCTCGGGGGTGCCGCCTGATGGGCTACTTCTGGGCAATGATGAGCGTGCTGTTAGTCAGTTGTGCGCAGCTGATCATGAAATGGGCGATGGTGGAACTGCCTCTGGTTAACCAGCCGCATGAGCTAGTCACAGCCGTTTTGTCGCTCACCCCGGGTGCCGTGGCGTTGTTTACAGGATTGTGCGCTTACGCCTGTTCGATGGGATGCTGGTTTTTGGCGCTGCGCAAAATTGCGCTGAGTAAAGCCTATCCGTTACTGAGTTTAAGTTACGTTATTGTGTGGGCTGCCGCTATCTGGCTGCCGTGGTTGCATGAAGGTTTTAGCGTCGGGAAATTGGCCGGAGTGGGGGGGATTTTTATTGGCTTGTTATTGGTGTGTATTCCCGACAGGAAACGTTAAATTTATCGCTATCCACCACACTCCCGTTATTAAGAGCAGCAGGGTTAAAGATAAACGCAGAGGCCGGTCGAAAGACCGGCCTCTGCGTATGGGCAAATTTAATCACCCAGCCTGGGAGTTTAATCAGGCACTGGTGGCGGGTTTCTGCTCTGTTTTAACCTGAGCGTTTGCCAGCATTCTGCGCACCGGAATAATCAAAATGAACAGCACCGCGGCGCAAATCAGAAGCGCAATGGAACAACGTGCGAACAGGTTCGGCAGCATATCCAACTGGTCGGCTTTAACGTGCCCGCCAATCAGACCCGCAGCCAGGTTGCCCAGCGCACTGGCGCAGAACCAAAGCCCCATCATCTGGCCACGCATTCTTTCCGGTGCCAGCAGCGTCATGGTTGCCAGGCCAATCGGGCTGAGGCACAACTCGCCCAGTGTCAGCATTAAAATGCTTCCCACCAGCCACAAAGGTGATACACCTGCGCCGCCGTTATTGAGCACGTCTTGCGCGGCTAACATCATGATGCCGAAGCCCGCTGCCGCGCACAGAATACCGATAACAAATTTGGTGATGCTACCCGGACGCACGTTGTTGCGTGCCAGCGCGGGCCATGCCCAGCTAAACACCGGTGCCAGTATAATGATAAACAACGCGTTGATTGACTGGAACCACACGGCGGGTATTTCAAAGTCGCCAATCATGCGGTTGGTATAGTCATTTGCGAAGAGGTTAAACGAAGTCGGTTTTTGCTCAAACGCTGACCAGAAGAAGGCGGCGGAAACCAGCAAAATAAAGCAAACCAGCAGTCGGGCACGCTCTTTTCTGTTCAGGCCTGCAAAGACGAAAAGATAGATAAAGTAGAGCGCAACCGAGGCGGCAATCACGTACACCAGCATGCTGGCAACCGCGACAGGGTTAATCACGATAACACCCTGTGCAATCAGCGTAACGAGAATCGCCACACCTACCGCCAGCACCAGCAACCAGGCTCCGACACCGTTTTTCTTCGCCACCGGATTGTTCCAGGTTGAGTCCAGGCCCACTTCGCTGTCGTAACGTTTCATCGCCGGAACGGCATACAGACGGAAAATAATCAGCGCCACCAACATACCGATACCGCCAATACCAAAGCCCCAATGCCAGCCGTGTGTTTTTATCAGCCAGCCGGAAATCAGCGGGGCGATAAACGAACCCATGTTAATACCCATGTAAAACAGTGAAAAACCACCGTCACGACGCGCATCGCCTTTCTTATACAGCGTGCCCACCATCACTGAGATACAGGTCTTAAACAGGCCAGAACCCAGCACGATAAACATCAGGCCGATGAAGAACAGGTTGTTGCCCATAAATGCAGACAAGGCTATCGACAAATGTCCGAGGGCGATGAGAATCGAGCCATACCAGACGGCTCTTTGCTGCCCAAGCCAGTTATCCGCAAGCCACCCACCCGGCAATGCGGCGAGGTACATGCAACCGGCAAAGATGCCGACGATGGCCGAGGCGTTTTCGCGTGCCAGCCCCATGCCTCCGTCATAAACCGTTGCCGCCATAAACAAAATCAGTAACGGGCGGATGCCGTAAAACGAAAAGCGTTCCCACATTTCTGTGAAGAATAATGAGCCTAGCGGATAAGGATGGCCGAAAAACGTTCGGCTCTCGTTTTGGTTTGCAGAGGAATGCATAAAATCTCCAGAAAAGGTCTGTAATACGTACTTGTGAAGACCGAAATGGCGACGGCTATCTGGCAGGCCGCTCTTTAACATTTCATCAACAATATTGGGTCACCGGATACTAGTGTTGTCTGGTGCGAAGTGCAGGGCTTTAAGATGAAAAGTCGACAATTGTCTACTTTTACAGATTTTCTGGCGTTACGAAGCGCACAACAATTGACATTAATGCGACGAGATCATCTTAGTGCGGAAGATGTCTCTGTATTCCCCAGAAATAAAAAAGATCGCCTGAAGAGGCGATCTTTTTTGCTAATTGGGCAAAATGTCCAGGACCGTTTCAGAAGGGCGACATAACCGGGTTGCTATGGGAGTGACAACAATCGGGCGGTTAATCAGAATCGGATGCTGCAACATGAAGTCAATGATCTGATCGTCGGTGAATGATCCTTCCGCCAGTTTTAATTGCTCATAAGGTTCTACATTTTTGCGTAGCAGCGCCTGCACTGTAATGCCCATATCCGCGATCAATTTGACCAGTTCCTCGCGCGAAGGAGGTGTTTCCAGATACAAAATAACGTTAGGTTCAGCGCCCGTATTGCGAATGAACTCCAGCACGTTGCGCGAGGTTCCACAGGCCGGGTTGTGATAGATAGTGATATTGCTCATTTTAGATTCTCATTAGAGGGTGAAAGTCAGGCGCAGTGCCAGGGCGACCAGCGTGACGAAAAGGACCGGAAGAGTCATGACAATCCCCACGCGGAAGTAATATCCCCAGGTGATTTTGATATTTTTCTGCGACAGAACGTGTAGCCAAAGCAGCGTTGCCAGACTGCCAATCGGGGTGATTTTCGGCCCGAGATCGCTGCCAATAACGTTGGCATAAATCATCGCTTCTTTGATAACGCCTGTCGCCGTGCTGCCATCAATCGACAGCGCTCCAACCAGAACGGTCGGCATATTGTTCATCACCGACGAAAGAAATGCCGTCAGGAACCCGGTCCCCAGTGTCGCTATCCACAGCCCTTGTTCTGCCAGTTGATTGAGCACAGCAGAGAGAAAGTGAGTCAGTCCGGCGTTTCGTAACCCGTAGACCACCAGATACATACCGAGCGAGAAGATGACGATTTGCCACGGTGCGCCACGCAAGACTTTGCCCGTATTAATGGCATGACCTTTGCGGGCAACACCCAGCAAAATTAGCGCGCCAACAGCCGCGACCAGGCTGACGGGGACACCGAGTGGCTCCAGAGCGAAAAAACCGACCAGCAGCAGAATCAGAACCAGCCAACCGGTTTTGAAGGTATTCACATCCCGGATCACGTCTTTTGGTTCCTTTAACAGCGAAACATCGTAAGTGGCGGGAATATCTTTGCGGAAAAACAGGTGCAGCATCATCAGCGTGGTGGCAATCGCGGCGAGGTTAACAGGCACCATTACGGCGGCGTATTCTGTGAACCCGAGCTTAAAGAAATCCGCAGAGACGATATTGACCAGGTTCGAGATGATAAGCGGCAGGCTGGCGGTATCGGCGATAAACCCCGCGGCCATCACAAACGCTAAGGTGGCTCCCTGGCTGAAACCCAGTGCCAGAAGCATCGCAATGACTATCGGCGTCAGAATCAGTGCGGCACCGTCATTGGCGAAGAGGGCCGCAACCATCGCGCCTAACAGGATTATCCAGGTAAACAGCAGCCGACCCCGTCCATTTCCCCAACGGGCAACATGCAGCGCAGCCCATTCAAAAAAGCCAGATTCATCGAGCAGTAAACTGATGATAATCACGGCGATAAAAGTGGCGGTGGCATTCCAGACTATCTGCCAGACTACCGGAATATCACTCAGGTGAACGACGCCTGTGAGTAACGCCAGACCTGCACCCAGCGCCGCACTCCAGCCAATACCCAATCCTCTGGGTTGCCAGATGACGAGAACGAGAGTGAGTAAGAAAATAGCCCCAGCCAATAGCATCAGAAACTCCCTTCATATTTGTTTTTGTGTATGTGAATTCTTGTTTTTAACATGATGTTGCTGACGCGTGGCTCAGTTTGCTACGAACAACGTCACGTTCACAATTCCAGGCCGCATCAATGATGGCTGCAGCCCAGGCAGGCATATGTGGCGACAGGCGATAATGCACCCACTTTCCTTCACGTCGATCAATAACCAGCTCCGCTTCTCGCAACAGAGCCATGTGGCGGGAAATTTTAGGCTGTGACTCTTTCGTTGCGCCGCAGATATCACAAACGCACAGCTCACCGGATTCCCTGAGCAACATCACAATGGATGAACGAGTTTCATCAGCAAGTAGTTTAAAAAGCTGAACAGGCAGTAGCATTTTTAACCTCGATGTAAAATGACTATACATATGATAATTCATATGTGATAAGTTTTAAAGCACAGCTATTGAAAAGGATAATATTCATGACACATTTACCAGCCCTCGAACAGGCGCACTTTGATGATGCAATAAGCAGCAAACTTGATGCCTGCGACCGGGCGGCCCCGCGAATTCTGATCCTGTATGGGTCAGTGCGAGAGCGTTCATACAGTAGGTTTGCCGCCGAGGAAGCAGGGCGGTTACTGACAAAAATGGGGGCCGAGGTGAAAATATTTAACCCATCTGGCCTACCGTTACCCGATGACGCACCGGTTACTCACCCCAAAGTTCTCGAATTGCGGGAGCTGGTGAGGTGGTGTGACGGAATGGTCTGGAGTTCGCCGGAAAGACATGGCGCTATGAGTTCCGTGATGAAGGCTCAGATTGACTGGATACCCTTAAGTGAAGGCGCTGTTCGCCCATCCCAGGGAAAAACGCTGGCCGTGATGCAGGTCTGTGGGGGTTCGCAATCATTCAACACCGTAAATCAGATGCGAATTCTGGGACGCTGGATGCGGATGTTCACTATTCCCAATCAGTCTTCAGTCCCCAAGGCGTGGCAGGAGTTTAATGATGATGGTCGAATGAAACCTTCCGCCTGGTACGACAGAATTGTTGATGTGGCTGAAGAGCTGTTTAAAATTACGTTAATACTCAAGGGAAATGCCGATTATCTCGCAGACCGATATAGTGAAAGAAAGGAAAGCCATGAGGCACTTTCGCAACGGGTCAATCAGGCGAAAATTTAGCAGGACGTGTGGACTAAAATGACCGGACAATTTCATGGTAAAGATACATGGATGCGCGGACTGTAATGTAAAAAAGTAGTTTTTGGCGCCACTAACCTAAAAGAAACAAACCGCCCTTAGGCGGTTTGGATTAAACCCCAACTCAATTACCTTACTGGATCTACGACCGCTTTCGTACCCCCCGGCAGCAATCGCGATAAGCATGCTCAGGCCAGTCTAGATTGTGGCACCGGTTGCAATACCTTCCAGAGGGTCTTGTTCTTTAAGGGGATCGATAGTGCTGGCACCAATGGCGGTACCAATAATGGCCAGTAATAAATAAACCACCATTGAAATAACCGCACTGTAAGTCTTAAGAATAGTCTGCGAATGAAGTGAGGTGTTTAAATATTTCAAGTTACGCTGTTAAAATATCTGAAAAAAAAAGGGGGAGGATGATGCTGAGTGTCGCTTTTAAATAATTATATAGCTATGAATCAACACTTCACTGTTTAAGCGAAGCGTTAATTCATAGCCTGAGCCAATAAAAAATTGGCTGAAAGAAAACGAGGCTGTGAGAAAAAATAATGCGAAATTATAATCCCCTGTTAAATATCGTCCGTAGTATGGTCAACAACGATTTCCAGGGTCTTACGTACGATATCAATGGTCACGACATCGTCCGTGGATTCAATGGCCTCAATTAACCGTTGAATAATGGCTTTATTAGTAAGATGTCCATCAGTAGCAAGAATACTGCGTATTACCGCTCCGAGTAATACAGCCTCATCAGCCAGCATGTCGCCAGCATTACGGAAATATGCAGTCAGTGCAGTGTTTGGCAGCGTGGCATAAATTTCTGATTTATGAAGCGTTATCTGGGTCATTTACTTCACCATTATTAAGTTATGAGTTAATAGAGGCAGTCAGTGTTTTTTACTGCTACCAGGTACCGGACTTTCGTCAAACAACGAATATACATTGTTACTTTGCTCAATCTGGCCGTCCCTGTCCCCATCGTTTTGCGCAGGAATCAAAGCACGTCGCGAGAGGCCCAGGCGGTGGTTGCTAATATCTGCAATCACATCGGCTATGACATCACGTCGGTGATCATCTCTTTCTGTCGCTTCCATTATTTGCAGCCTTTCCACCAACGATCGGGTGCTTATGGCTCCGTTATCGTAAAGGATTGATAAAACTGCTTCTCCGATCAGCTGATCGATTAATTTCTCTCTTTTACTTCTGTTCATAACTGCGTCTCTGCTTGCCAGCGTGGTTCGTTTCCGAAACGTGGCATGAAATCAGCTTTCTCATGCAGGAGGTGAGCTGAAGGTTGCCAGGCTTTCCGATATAGCCTGAAATAATACTCCCGAAAATGTTTACTTATAAACCCGTAATTTGTGCTTGTTTACCGTTTGAACCTAACGATCAAAAAGCAGGCCAATTAAAGTGTGATAGTGGCTCTCTTCTTCCGGACCGGACGCGTGTTCAACTCGACGCAACAATTTTGTACAGATTGATTTGCGATTCAAACTGCGCCCGTCACTCAGGATTTCAACCACTATTTGCCCTAGAGTTTCTTGTTGGGAAGGCAAAGATGCCTTTGAGAAATAGCGTGTGATGGCGTTAGCCGCATCGGGAACGTAGTTGTTCTGTTGCATTAGTCACTCCTGTAAACATGCAGTCATCAGTAAATGTACAAATAAAGTTATACAAATATTAAAAAGCTGTACATAGAAAAACGTAAAGAATTGTCTTAAATTCTTATGCATTAAATGCTATATGTTTAATTTCAGTTGCTTAGGCTGCTAATTTTTTATGAAATTAAAAATTCATGTACAGATATAGTGTTTTTTGCACATAGTCACGACGAGAAATCTGTTTGCATGGCTGTACGTGTGTTCATTTTTTGTTAATAAGTTATTAATATTAATGTATTTTTAATGTGGGATTTGGTTATTCATCTGCTACTGTAAACACTTAAATCGCCTCCAATTGGACACTGAATGCTCACAACCATCATTTACCGCAGTCATATCTGTAAGAACGTACCCTTTACCTCGGTCATGGATATGGTTGCCGTCGCCAATGTTAAAAATGCACAGGCCGATGTGACAGGCATACTGCTGTTTAACGGCACACACTTCTTTCAGCTGATTGAAGGCCCGGAAGCGAGTGTTTTAAACGTCTACCAGCATATTTGTCAGGACGCGCGTCACCACAACATCGTGGAGCTGCTGTGTGACTACGCTCCGGCGCGACGGTTTGGCAAAACCGGTATGGAACTCTTTGATTTAAGAGAATATGAAGGGCATGAAGTCCTGCAAGCGGTGCTCGATAAAGGGACAACCAAGTATCAGCTTATTTATAACGATCGGGCGCTTAAGTTTTTGCGTACCTTCGTTGAGTCGACTGAAAAAGAAAACTATTTTGAAATTCCGCCAGCGGACTCCTGGGTCTTTGTTACGGGCGCCAAAAAACTCAGCCACACGAGCGTTCATACAGGGGCAGTGGTTCCTGAAAACGCCGCAGATTGTAGCTTTGCATTCCAGCCAATGGTCGACCCATTTGCCCAGAAAATTTTGTCTACTGAAGCTTTGTTACGCACTCCCGGCGGCGATTCTCCGGCCAGCTATTTTGCCGGGCTTAGCGGTAACGCGCTTTACGAAGCCGACCTGAATAGCAAAAAAGTGGCCTTTGCGATGGCGAGGGCGCTCAACCTTGGCGAGCACTCTGTTTCGGTTAACCTGTTCCCCATGACGCTGGTGATGGTTCCCGACGCAGTTGATTTTTTGCTAAGGGAGATTCAGCTAAATGGACTGGTCCCGGAACAGGTAACGGTAGAGTTCACTGAAAGCGAGGTGATTTCGCGCATTGATGAATTCACCGGTGCCATCAGGCAACTGAAAGGCGCGGGCATTAGCGTCGCAATAGACCATTTTGGGGCGGGTTTTGGCGGTCTTTTGTTACTGGCTCAATTTCAGCCAGACAGAATTAAAATCAACAGCGAACTGATTAAGAATGTTCATAAAAGTGGCCCACGTCAGGCCATTATTCAGGCGATTATTAAGTGCTGTGCTTCGCTGGAAATCTCCATTTCAGCGGTGGGAGTGGAGAAGGTCGAGGAGTGGATGTGGCTGGAATCCGCTGGAATTACGCAGTTCCAGGGGAACTTATTTGCCAGCGCTTGTCTGAACGGAATATCCGCCGTGGCCTGGCCTGAAAGGAAAGCAGATCTCTGAATCAGGTTGTACAATGAAAAAAATAAGTTGTACAACCCGCACGGAGTCGTTAGTTTCGACAGGGAAGTGTCAAGTTCACAACGAGGGAATGAATGACCTTATACAGTATCGGTGAAGTTGCCGAACGATGTGCAATCAACCCCGTCACGCTGCGCGCGTGGCAGCGTCGCTACGGTCTCCTCAAACCGCAGAGGAGCGAGGGCGGGCATCGGCAGTTTGATGACGAAGATATCCTGCGTATCGAAGAGATTAAACGCCTGATTAAGAGCGGCGTGTCCGTAGGCAAGGTGAAAGCTTTGCTTGAAGCAAACCAGACTAAGGCTCATGACCATGATGCCTGGCGGTTACAGCAAGAAGAGGTGATGACCGTTTTGCGTTTTGTCCAACCGGCAAAACTGCGTGCAAAAATCGCGTCCATGGGGCGTGAAATCCCGGTTGATACCCTGATTGACCATGTTTTTATCCCGGTTCGTCAATGCCTTAGCCTCGATAAATATACCTCCAGAGCAATGATAAGCCTGCTTGATGGGTTGCTGATTGACTATGTTGTCCAGCGCCTTGCTGAATCACGCAATACTGAAGGTCAAGACACCTTAATGATTGGCTGGGAAAGCGATGACCGCACCCGCCTGTGGCTCGAGGCCTGGCGTCTGTCACAACATGGCTGGCGTCCTGATGTGCTGGCCGATCCGCTAGATTCACCCCGTCCGGAATTATTCCCTGGCCAACATGTTTTTGTCTGGACAGGAAAGGCATTAACTCTGCGCCAACAAGAACAACTGGAACACTGGCAAAAACAAGGATTTGCCATCAAATTTCACGCAGGTTAAGGATGACCTGGCTGACTCCTCATCTTGAAATGGTTGAGAGCGCCATCCTTAACCTCCGTTTCGTCTCAGACCTCAGCCGCCAGCAAGGGATAATCGGTATAACCGACTTCGGTGCCACCAAATAGGGTTGCCGGATTGCCAATACCTGCCAGAGGAAGATTGCCTTTCAGGCGACGCGGGAAATCTGGGTTGGCGATAAACGGACGACCAAAAGCCACCAGATCCACCATTCCTGCAGCCAGCAGTTTGTCGGCTTTTTCACGCGTGTAATTGCCCGCGACAATGATCGCCCCGCTGAACGTCGCCCGCAGAGTTTCTCTGAACTCATATGGCACCTGCGGCGCATCATCCCAGTCTGCTTCGGCAAGGTGAATAAAGGCAATGCCTTTGGTTTCACACCAGGCGGCCAGGGCCAGAATGGCTTCACTGGTCTGCGAGTCGTCCATCCCACGCTGGGTAATAAACGGTGCAAGGCGAATGCCGGTGCGGTCTGCGCCAATGGCATCGCTGATGGCTTCCAACACTTCCTGCGCAAAACGCACCCGGTTTGCCAGACTGCCGCCGTATTCATCGGTACGCTTATTCGAGGTGCGTCGCAAAAACTGGTCAATCAGATAGCCGTTTCCACCGTGGATTTCCACACCGTCAAACCCGGCAGCCATGGCATTAATGGCCGCCTGGCGGTAATCCGCAATCACCTGTTGAATATCATCATGAGTCAGTTCACGTGGCACCGGGCAGGCGACCATTTCTCCGACGCCATTGCTGTTCACCACCCACACCTGCGCGTCTGGCGACAACGCGGAAGGGGCAACAGGCTTGCCGTCGGGATGAAAACTTTCGTGAGACATGCGCCCCACGTGCCACAACTGAGAGAATATTTTGCCATCGACTTTATGGACGGCGTCCGTCACCAGCCGCCAACCCGCAACCTGTTCAGCAGAATGAATACCCGGCGTCCAGGAATATCCCTGACCCTGGGGAGAAATTTGCGTGGCTTCGGTGATGATAAGCCCGGCTCCGGCTCGCTGCTGGTAATACTCTGCCATCAACGCCGTGGGGATATTGCCCGGTTGTGCGGCGCGGGCGCGGGTCATGG
>Ga0160438_1000370_pt1 | contig 13278 bp, 13 predicted proteins | sample HID1975K_E0MG_FD_108203 | JGI IMG/M metagenome (GOLD analysis project Ga0160438, IMG submission 108203) | Enriched soil microbial communities from UW Madison campus, WI, USA - HID1975K_E0 MG | ecosystem: Environmental > Terrestrial > Soil > Unclassified | place: USA: Madison, Wisconsin...
GTTTTCACCGCTGCCAACAATGGTGTTGTAAGACGGAAAGCGCGCACCGTGGCGGTTAAATTCGTGAAGAATTTCGCCTTCGAGCTGGTATTCAAACATCCCCGGACGGCATTTTTCCATCGCACGGGTATGCGCCAGCGCGGTGATTTCCCCGGCGCGACGCAGCGCGATGATTTCTTCTTCCGATTTGAACAGGCGCTGCTCGTGAACCCATGGACGCCAGTCCGTCAGCGTGGCCGGAGCGGTGAGGTTCTGGCGAGAACCGCGGCGGAGTTTATCAAGTGCGGAAAAAACAATGCTATCGGCATAAGCGTATTCGCCCTGCGCGTGGTAAACCACATCCAGACCGTTCAGCAATTGATGTAATTGTTCGCCGATTTCGGAGAACGCCAGCGCACGGTCAACGCCCAGTTTTTCTGGCGCGGCTTCCTGCCCAAGACGGCGCCCGAACCAGATTTCTGCCGTCTTATCGCGTAAACGGTTAAACAGCACGCTGTGGTTGTGGGTTTCGTCGCTTTTAATCAGCACCAGCACGGCTTCAGGTTCGTTAAAACCGGTGAAATACCAGAAATCGCTGTTCTGGCGATACGGGTATTCGCTGTCTGCACTGCGTGTTACCTCGGGAGCGGCAAAGATGAGCGCGGCGCTCGCCGGTGCCATTTTGGCTAACAACGCCTGACGGCGCCGGAGAAATTCGTGCTGATTCATCACACCTCCTGAAGCTTAACTTTGTTATTAGTGTAGTGTTGGTTTCTGCACTTCCGGCGCAGTCGGAACCGGGCGAGTAAAGTAGTCGTGGCACAGTAGTGCAGCAACGCGCACGTACTCGATTATCTCTTCGAGAGACATTTCCAACTCTTCTTGATCTTCGTCTTCGTCGTAGCCCAGTTGCGCAATGTTACGCAAATCGTCGATTGCTTCGCCGGTTTCGCCAGTGACTTTATCAAGCTTCGGTTGCGTCACACCGAGGCCCAGCAGGAAGTGGTTTACCCAACCCGCCAGCGCGTCGGCACGATGAAATACCGTCGCTTCATCGCCTTCAGGCAGATAAAGCTGGAACATAAAGCCGTCATCTTCCAGCGAATCACTGGTGGCGCCGTGCATCTGACGCAGGGTGTCGGCAAGATTTTGACCAAAGGCTAAACCTTCGTTAGTCAAATCATGTAACAGCGGTTGCCAGGTGGTGTCTTTGTTGCCGCCGCACAGCATTCCGCTGATTAAGCCGTGCATTTCCGAGGCCGTGAGGCCTACGCCTTGCTGATTCAATAGTTGGCCGACTAAGTCGTAGTCAGGCATAGTGTTCTGTATAGACATGCGCATTCGCCATCGTTGGCAGGGATAGTTCATGTTATGCTACCACCAGGGACCCCAAGGCACCAGAAAAGGGCTTGTATCTTCATTTCGGGATAGCTATAGTGACGCCCCTTTCGTAGCCTGGCATAGGTTAGCGAGAGGCAGGCGAGTTAACAGCAGGAAGGTGGCATGTCTGCACAACCAGTCGATATCCAAATTTTCGGTCGTTCATTGCGCGTGAATTGTCCGCCTGAACAACAGGATGCACTGAATCTTGCGGCTCAAGAGCTTGATCAGCGGTTGCAAGATTTAAAAGTTCGCACTAGAGTCACAAATACTGAGCAGTTAGTTTTTATCGCAGCACTGAATATTTGCTACGAGCTGGCTCAGGAAAAATCGAAAACCCGCGACTACGCTTCCAACATGGAAGAACGTATTCGGATGTTACAGCAGACCATCGAACAAGCGTTGCTTGAGCAAGGTCGCATAACTGAAAGACAGGGTCCAAATTTTGAATAACACTTCGCAGTTACCTATGGTAGAGTAACTTTGAAGACCAAATTTCTCTGAGATGTTTGCAAGCGGGCCAGTCCCCTGAGCCGATATTTCATACCACAAGAGTGTGGTGCTCCAGAGTCTGTGAGCATGCTCGGTCCGTCCGAGAAGCCTGATGATTCTGACGCTGCATTCACCTTGAACCAAGGGTTCAAGGGTTACAGCCTGCGGCGGCATCTCGGAGATTCCCTCTTTCTACCAAACCAGTCATTCCCATGACAAAAACTCAGCTAATCCCATCGCTTCGGCAAGAAATCAGACAACACATTCGCCAACGTCGCCGACAACTCACGCCCATTGAACAACACCAATTCGCAGAACTTGCTGCCGAACGCATGCTCGCGTACGAACCTATTGTGAATGCTTCAACGGTTGCGGTGTTTTTGTCGTTTGATGGCGAGCTGGATACCACGCCGCTGATTCGCGCGTTGTGGAAAACGGGTAAAACCGTTTACCTACCTGTTTTACATCCATTCAGTAAAGGCAATTTGTTGTTCCTGCGGTACGCGGAAAACAGCCATCTGGTAATGAATCGTCTGAAAATCCTTGAGCCTAAGCTTGATGTGCGTGATGTATTGCCGCTGGATAAGCTCGATGTATTGATAGCGCCATTAGTGGCGTTTGATGAGCAAGGGCAACGGCTGGGAATGGGCGGCGGTTTCTATGACCGCACGTTGCAAAACTGGCAGCAGCACGGTTTGTGGCCGGTTGGGCTGGCACATGATTGCCAGCACGTTCCGGCGTTACCCGCCGAAGAATGGGATATTCCCTTACCCGCCGTGGTCACGCCTTCGCGAATCTGGCAGTGGTAGCATCACGCTGCGCGCAGTTTAAGCAGCTGCTTTGTATGCCAATATTGCAGAATCAAAACCGTAGTCAACGCCCCAAGAAGTGCGCAGAACATATCTGATTGCGTATCCCACACGTCTCCCTGCGTCCCTAAAAATTCATCCGCACCCTGCCCTAATGCCAGCGCGGCTGCCCATTCAATGAGTTCATACAGCGCACTGATGGCAAGCGCGACACAGCACACCAGGAATGCGACCATTTTGCGCCCACGCACATAACCGCCACGAATCAGGATTTCCCGCGCAGCCAGCGCCGGAACTAACCCCTGGAAAAAGTGGCCGAGTTTGTCGTAGGGATTACGGCTTAAATTCAGCCATTCCTGAACCTCAAACCCAATCGGTACTTTGGCGTAGGTATACAAACCACCCACCATCAGAATGATGGTGTGCAGGAAAATCAAAAAATAGAGCAGCGGTGTCAGCGGGTAGCGCGAATAAGTCGCTAAAAGTAGAGGAACGATAATGATGACCGGAGTGACTTCCATCAGCCAGGTAACGCGGTCTGCGGTGCTGATGCCCGTGTAGATAAGAATCAACAGAAGTAAAAATGCGCCGGATTTTAATAACGTACTCGTCATGATGCTTCACCGTCTCGCTAAAAATGTCACTATCGGTGGAGTATAAGAAAAACACAACTGAGGGCGTGGAGTTTCAGATTAAAAGAGGAGTCCTGTTGGACTCCTCAAATTTGGAATTAGTACAACAGACGAGCGCGGATAGTACCTGGAATCGCCTTCATTGATTTCAACGCAGCTTCAGCCACATCTTCTTCTGCATCCACATCAATCACCACGTAACCCATATGCGGCGTAGTTTGCAGATACTGAGCGGCGATGTTGATACCTTGCTCGGCAAAAATCTGGTTCAGTGCGGTCAAGATACCTGGGCGGTTTTCGTGAATATGCAGCAAACGGCTGGTGCTACCACCGTGTAACGGCAGGGAAACTTCAGGGAAATTCACTGCTGACAGGGTAGAACCGTTGTCGGAATATTTCGCGAGTTTGCCAGCCACTTCCAGACCGATGTTTTCCTGCGCTTCCTGAGTTGAACCGCCGATGTGCGGCGTCAGGATCACGTTATCAAACTCACACAGCGGTGAAGTGAACGGATCGCTGTTGGTTGCAGGCTCGGTTGGGAACACGTCGATTGCCGCGCCTGCCAGATGTTTACGCGCCAGCGCATCGCACAATGCTGGGATATCCACGACCGTGCCACGCGCATCGTTGATCAGCAGCGCACCCGGTTTCATCAGCGCCAGCTCGTTGACACCAATCATATTTTTAGTTGAGGCATTTTCAGGAACATGCAGGCTGACCACGTCGCTCATGTTCAGCAAATCAGACAGATGCTGTACCTGAGTCGCGTTACCCAGCGGGAGCTTGTTTTCAATATCGTAGAAGAAGACATTCATGCCCAGCGCTTCAGCCAGAATCCCTAACTGAGTCCCGATATGGCCGTAACCAATGATGCCGAGCTTTTTGCCGCGCGCTTCGTAAGAACCGACCGCCAGCTTATTCCACACGCCACGGTGTGCTTTGGCGTTAGCTTCAGGCACGCCACGAATCAGTAATAACAGTTGGCCGATAACCAACTCAGCAACGGAACGCGTGTTAGAGAACGGGGCATTAAACACCGGCACACCGCGTTTAGCCGCAGCATCCAGATCGACCTGGTTAGTACCAATGCAGAAACAACCTACAGCAACCAGCTTCTCAGCCGCAGCCAAAATCTCTTCCGTTAAGTTAGTGCGGGAACGCAGACCAATGAAATGCGCATCACGGATCGACTCTTTCAGGGCATCGCTGTCCAGCGCACCTTTATGGTATTCGATGTTGGTATAGCCTGCCGCGCGGAGGTTATCCACGGCTTTCTGGTGTACACCTTCCACCAGCAGGAATTTAATCTTGTCTTTATCCAGTGATACTTTTGCCATTTCCCGACCCTATTTTTAGAACTGATGTTGTGCTGTGTGATAAGACACCCTTCTGCCAAAATATCAAAAAATACGGGCGGGGCAATATAAACGATTGCGCAGTCGTCAGTGCAAGAAAGGAATAAGCCACAGTGGGCAGCAGAAAATGCTGAGCTAAAGAAAGAACCAGGAATGAATCACAGGGAGTTATTCAGAATGTGACATATGTCACCAAATTTGCCGTTAGATTATTTTGTCATTTTTTATTCAGTAATCGGGGCGCAAGAAGCGCCCCGGTCAGATCATTTCACTATGGTTTTCACGCCATCAGCCGTACCAATCAGTGCGACGTCCGCACCGCGGTTGGCAAACAGACCCACAGTCACCACGCCTGGCAAGCCGTTGATGGCATTTTCCAGCGCGACAGGGTCAACAATACTCAGACCGTGAACATCCAGAATCAGGTTGCCGTTATCAGTCACTACACCCTGGCGATATTCCGGGCGGCCACCGAGTTTGACCAGCTCACGCGCCACACAGCTACGCGCCATAGGAATCACTTCAACCGGCAGCGGGAAGTTACCCAAAATACCCACTTGTTTGGACGCATCGGCGATACAGATAAACTTTTCCGCCACGGAAGCGATGATTTTTTCGCGGGTTAACGCAGCACCTCCGCCTTTGATCATTTGCATCTGGCCGTTGATCTCATCGGCGCCATCAACATAAATACCCAGAGAGTCAACTTCGTTGAGATCGTAAACAGTGATGCCAAGGCTTTTCAGTTTGGCGGTAGAAGCGTCGGAGCTAGAAACGGCACCATCAATTTGATGTTTGATCGTCCCGAGAGCATCAATAAAATGCGCGGCAGTGGAGCCAGTACCCACACCAACGATAGTGCCTGGTTGCACGTATTGTAATGCTGCCCAGCCGACTGCTTTTTTCAGTTCATCCTGCGTCATGGTTTTTGCCTGTGCTGTGAAAACTGACGCGCATTATAGTGCAAGCGCCGCGAGGTTGTCCCAGGGAATGGCAGAACTCATCCGATCTTTGTGGATTTGGTCTGGATCGACTGCAAATTTATGTCATAGTGCTGAAATAACAAAAACAGGAGTTAGCAAACAACAATGAAACGCCCGGACTACAGAACGCTACAGGCGCTGGATGCAGTGATTCGTGAACGAGGATTTGAGCGCGCAGCACAAAAGCTCTGCATTACTCAATCAGCGGTTTCACAGCGTATCAAGCAACTGGAAAATATGTTCGGCCAGCCATTGTTAGTGCGCACGGTTCCACCGCGCCCAACCGAACAAGGGCAAAAGTTACTGGCATTATTACGCCAGGTTGAACTGCTGGAAGAAGAGTGGCTGGGGGATGAACAAACCGGCTCCACGCCTCTGTTGTTGTCGCTTGCGGTGAACGCCGACAGTCTGGCAACCTGGTTGCTGCCAGCGCTCGCGCCTGTGCTTGCCGACTCCCCTATCCGCCTGAATCTTCAGGTTGAAGATGAAACCCGAACGCAAGAACGCCTGCGTCGCGGTGAAGTGGTCGGTGCGGTGTCCATTCAACCACAGCCGCTGCCAAGCTGCCTGGTCGACAGGCTCGGTGCGTTGGATTATCTGTTTGTCGGGTCGAAAGATTTTGCCGCTCGCTATTTCCCGAATGGCGTCACGCGTTCAGCACTGTTGAAAGCCCCGGCTGTCGCATTTGACCATCTCGACGATATGCACCAGGCGTTTTTACAGCAGAATTTTGATTTGTCACCGGGCAGCGTGCCGTGCCATATCGTTAACTCGTCAGAAGCCTTCGTGCAACTCGCGCGCCAGGGCACAACGTGCTGCATGATCCCGCATTTGCAAATTGAAAGAGAGATTAACAGCGGTGAGCTGATTGACCTGACGCCCGGCCTGATGCAACGCCGCATGTTGTACTGGCACCGCTTTGCACCGGAAAGCCGCATGATGCGCAATGTCACCGATGCGCTGCTGGAATACGGGCATAGAGTTCTACGACAGGACGCTGAATAGAAAAAGGCCGCTAAATTTAGCGGCCTTTTTGTTTTGTCGGATGACGCAAACGCTTATCCAACCTACATTTTACGGTTTTGTTGCGACTTACTGGGCTGGCTGCTCGCTCTTGGCGCGTTCCAGCTCAAACACCACATCAACCTGGTCATCAAACTGAATAGTTTGCTGATCGTAGGTATCCTGGGCCGACACTGGCGCTGCGGCGTCTGCTTTCATCATCCGCACCATTGGCGCCGGCTGGTAATTAGAAACGTGGTAACGCACGCTATACACTGGCCCCAACTTGCTGTTAAAGCCTTCGGCTAACAGTTTCGCCTGGCGGGCAGCATCGTCGATGGCTGCTTTACGCGCTTTATCTTTATATTGCTCCGGGTTTGCAACACCCAGGGAAACAGAGCGAATTTCGTTAAGCCCCGCTTTCAATGCCCCATCAAGCAGCTCGTTCATTTTGTCGAGCTTGCGCAGAGTGACATCAACCTGACGCACGGCACGGTAGCCTTTCAGCTGCGTTTTGCCGTCTTTCAGGTATTCATATTCTGGTTGAGTGCGCAGGTTAGCGGCATTGATGTCTTTCTTCTCGACACCGCTTTGCTGCAGGAATGTCAGATATTGTGCCACACGGTCGTCAGCCTGTTTTTTTGCTGATGCCGCATCTTTGGCAGACACATTCACTTCGATAGCGAGTGTGGCAATGTCAGGAACCGCATCCACGCTTGCGGTGCCGGATGTCACGACATGTGGACCGTTGGGTAACTCATCGGCCAATGCCGGAACCGAACCAAATCCCACTAAAGCGGCTAATGCCAGGGTTTTAAACTTCACTGTAATTCCTCCATGCTACATTCCACTGTCATTACGTCCGTAAAATACACGGACGTCTGGCAGCAAGCTTAGCCTGGAATGGTAACTTGTCTATCGGATTAAGGCTAATTAGCCATAAGGGAAGCGATATGGCGAACCCCATCTGACGCAAGTTGCAACGCGATAACCCACATCACCAAGCCGACGACGCCATTGATAATACGCTGGGCTTTCGCGGTGCGCAGGCGCGGTGCAAGCCATGCCGCCAGCAGTGCCAGGCCGTAAAACCAAAGGATAGACGCGCTCACGGTTCCTAATGCAAACCAGCGCTTCGGTTCGTCGGCGAGTTGCCCACCGAGACTCCCCAGCACCACAAAAGTATCCAGATACACATGCGGATTAAGCCAGGTCACCGCCAGCACGGTGGCGACAATTTTCCAGCGCCCTTGCTTCATCACTTCAGCGGAGGCCAACTCAACGCTGCTGCTCATCGCGGTGCGCAGCGCGCCCCAGCCGTACCACAGCAAAAACGCCACGCCGCCCCAGGTCACAATCGCCAACAACCAGGGCGACTGCATCAGAAGCGCGCTGCCACCAAAAATACCTCCGCAGATCAGTATCAAATCGCTAATCGCGCAAAGAGAAGCAATCATCAGATGGTATTGGCGGCGAATGCCCTGGTTCATCACAAAAGCATTTTGCGGTCCGAGTGGCAGGATTAACGCTGCACCCAATGTAAGGCCTTGAAAGAAATAAGATAACACGATGATTCACTCTTCAGTATTTAGCGACTGAGGAAGAGTGTAATAGGGAAAAATTATTAGCGGAAATGGATAATTTTAATGGTTTATAAGAATTACTAATAAAAAGAAGGCCAGCCGAAGCTGGCCCCGGACAATCATTCTTGTGCAGGTTCTTTCACACGTTTGAAGTTCACGTCCATTTGCGGATACGGGAAGCTGATCCCCTGCGCATCAAACTCGCGTTTAATGCGTTCCAGCACATCCCAATAAACGTTTTGCAGATCGCCACTGTTGCTCCAGGCGCGCACCACAAAGTTAATCGCGGAAGGCCCGAGTTCATTGAGCCGCACAGTAATATCGCGGTCTTTCAACACGCGTTCATCGCTAGTGATGATGTCGGTCAGGATTTGCTTAACTTTGTCGATGTCGGAGTCATATGCCACGCCAATAATAAACTCATTACGGCGCACCGGTTCACGGGAAAAGTTAATGATATTACCGGCGATAATTTTACCGTTTGGCACCACGACAATTTTGCCATCCAGCGTGCGCAGTGTGGTGGAGAAAATCTGCACATTAAGTACGGAACCTGCGATCCCCCCCAGGTCAACGTATTCACCCGCGCGGAATGGGCGGAAAGTCACCAGCAACACGCCTGCGGCGAGGTTTGAAAGCGAACCTTGCAACGCGAGGCCAATGGCTAAACCTGCGGCACCGAGTACCGCGATAACGGACGCAGTTTGTACCCCCACGCGCCCCAGAGCGGCAATTAACGTAAAGGCGATGATGCCGTAACGCACCAGAGCGGAGAGAAAATCAGCGACGGTGGCATCAATATTTCGAGCGACCATCACACGGTTAATGGCGTTGGACACGATACGAGCCACGATCATCCCGACGATAATAATCGCAATCGCCGCCACAATGTTGACCGCATAGCTCAGCAGTAACGCCTGGTTGCGCACCAACCAGCCCCCGGCATTATTGATACTGTCTACTACGTTGAGATCTTCCATTCACGGTTCCTTGTCATTACTGAAATTCTGCACCCCGAAGGCACAGCAGAACTTTAAAGGGTAAACAAAACAAGCGAATGTGCCAAGTTAGTCACAAATTTGGTCGAAAAAAACCCGCTGGAAGCGGGTTTAGGGGGAATGGCAAACCTACAGATTCATCAGATCGAGTGAGTAAAGGTACGAGATATCACATCCTGTTGCTGCTCACGCGTCAGAGCATTAAAGCGCACCGCATAACCCGAAACGCGAATGGTGAGCGTCGGATAATTTTCCGGATGTTCGACGGCATCCAGTAACATTTCACGATTCATCACGTTCACGTTCAAATGCTGCCCGCCCTCAGTTTTCATATCGTGATGGAAATAACCATCCAGCAAGCCCACCAGGTTTAACTGGCGTATCGCGTCATCACGTCCGAGCGCCGCAGGAACGATTGAGAAGGTGTATGAAATCCCGTCTTTCGCATAGCTGAACGGCAGTTTGGCAACCGAGGTTAATGAAGCAACAGCGCCTTTACGATCCCTTCCGTGCATCGGGTTAGCACCCGGTGCAAATGGCATCCCCGCGCGGCGGCCATCCGGCGTGTTACCGGTTTTTTGTCCATAAACCACGTTTGAGGTGATCGTCAGGATCGACTGGGTCGGTACCGCGTTGCGATAAGTTGGCAGCGCCTGGATCTTCTTCATAAAGCGTTCAACAAGATCGCAGGCAATCGCGTCAACACGATCGTCATTATTGCCGTATTGCGGATACTCACCTTCAATCACGAAATCTACCGCCAGCCCGTTTTGGTCGCGCACCGGTTTCACCGTGGCGTACTTGATAGCGGAAAGTGAGTCCACCGCCACCGACAACCCGGCAATGCCACACGCCATCGTGCGATAAACATCTCTGTCGTGCAGCGCCATCAGCGAGGCTTCGTAGCTATATTTATCGTGCATATAATGGATGAGATTGAGCGCCGTAACATACTGCGCCGCCAGCCAATCCATAAAGTGATCGAGGCTGCTCATCACCTCTTCATAATCCAACACGTCATCGAGCAGCATTGGCATTTTCGGCCCGACCTGGATTTTGAGCTTTTCGTCCATCCCGCCATTGATGCAATACAGCAGCGTTTTTGCGAGGTTGGCTCGCGCACCAAAGAACTGCATCTGTTTGCCGATAACCATCGGACTGACGCAGCAGGCGATCGCATAGTCATCGCTGTCAAAATCACAGCGCATCAGGTCATCATTTTCATACTGCAACGATGATGTTTCGATGGACACTTTTGCCGCATAAACTTTGAAAGGTTTCGGCAACGCTTCCGACCAGAGAATAGTCAGATTCGGTTCTGGCGCTGGCCCCATGGTGTAAAGCGTGTTCAGGTAGCGATAGGCATTTTTGGTGACCAGCGTGCGCCCGTCTAAACCCATACCGCCGATAACTTCTGTCGCCCAGATTGGGTCACCGGAGAACAGCGAATCAAACTCTGGCGTGCGCAGGAAACGCACCATGCGGATCTTCATAATGAAGTGATCGACCAACTCTTGCGCCTGAAGCTCCGTCAACACACCGGCTTTAAGGTCGCGCTCGATATAAATATCAATAAACGAGGTGGTGCGCCCCAGGGACATCGCCCCACCATTTTGCGATTTCACTGCAGCCAGATAGGCAAAATAGAGCCACTGCAAGGCTTCTTGCGCATTGCGAGCCGGGCGAGAAATATCGAAGCCGTATTTTGCTGCCATCTCCTGAATTTGCAGCAGCGCGCGGCGATGCTCCGACAACTCTTCGCGCAGACGAATGACCGCTTCGAGGTTTTCACCGCGTTCAAGCTGGCCTTGTAAATCGGCAAACTGCAATTCACGTTCCCGCACCAGATAGGCGATGCCATACAGCGCGACACGGCGATAGTCGCCGATAATGCGTCCACGCCCGTAACCGTCCGGCAAACCGGTCAACACACCCGATTTACGGCAGCGCAGAATATCCGGTGAATAAACGTCAAACACGCCCTGATTATGGGTTTTACGCAAAGACGTAAACTGGTATTCAAAATCGGGATCCATTTCACGACCATAAGCTTCAAAAGAGCTTTTGATCATATTGATGCCGCCATAAGGATGCAGAGCACGTTTCAGCGGTTTATCCGTTTGCAAGCCGACAATCTTTTCGTGGTCTTTGAGAATATATCCCGGCGCATGTGCAGTGATGGTCGTCGCAATGTTAGTGTCGAAATCGACCGGTGCATGTGTGGCGTTTTCGATACGAATGCCATCCATGACCTTTTCCCACAGCGCCGTCGTCGCCGTGGTAGCTCCCGCTAAAAATGATTCATCACCTTCATACGGGGTGTAGTTATGTTGGATAAAATCCCGAACATTAATGTTGGTTTTCCATTCGTCGCCTGAAAATTGTTGCCAGGCATGGGAATAATTATCGTTGGTAATATCAACATCTACTTTCATTACATCATTCCTTTAAACCACATTATTAATTCAGGCATATTCCGCAAGATGACATTGTTTGCCTAATTGCAAAGCATCAAGCGCAATCATTTTCTCTTCGTTAGTGGGAATAACGGCACAAATTATTGATGAACTCTCACTGGAAATTATTCGCTGCCCTATTCGGTTAGGCTGGTTATTTTTATCAATATCCAGCTCAACACCAAATACGCGTAAACGTTCGGCAACCAGACGGCGAATAAGTATTGAGTTCTCGCCAATACCACCGGTAAAAATAATCCCGTCCAGACGATTTAATGCAGCAGCGTGCGCGCCAATCGTTCGGGCAATGCGATGAACAAACGTTCTGATAGCTAATTGCGCACGCATATCACCTTCATGCCAGGCTTTTTCCAGGGTACGTAAATCTGAAGACAAACCCGAAAGGCCTAACAGCCCGGACTCTTTATTCGCGACTTGCTCCAGGTCATCCATCGACTGCTCAGTCTGGCGGGCAAGCCAGGCCATGGCACCGAAATCGACATCACCACAGCGCGTGCCCATAATCAGCCCTTCAAGCGGCGTCATGCCCATCGAGGTATCAACACTTTCACCATTCTGGACCGCGCAGACCGAAGCGCCATTTCCTAAGTGAGCAATCACCAACCCCGAATCTACTGAGTTCAGGCCGGGTAACTCACCCGCTTGCTGGGAAACGTAGCGATGCGACGTGCCGTGGAATCCGTAACGGCGCACGCCGTACTCTTCAAAATAGCGATACCGTAGACCGTATAAATAGGCCTCTGGTTTCAGGGTCTGGTGAAAGCTGGTATCGAATACCGCGACCTGCGGGACGTCCGGGAAGCGGGTTCGCGCAGATTCCACCCCGTGCAAATTGGCGTAATTATGCAGGGGGGCCAACGGTGAAACCTGGCGAATCTGTTCGATAACTTCATCGGTAATTAATACCGACTCGCTAAATAACGATCCGCCGTGAGCAATCCGGTGGCCTACAAATGCAACGCTATCAATTAAATCGCGCATTTCCAGTTCATGAGAGATTGCGGCGAGTGCTTCTTCATAATTCTGGCGAGCCAGAATAACTGGCTCCCCATCATTGACCGTAATAAAGGCTTTATCGGTATTAATACCTTCACAAATCCCGGACAACAGCACATCACATGTTTCTGCATCTAATACTGAAAACTTTACCGAAGAAGAACCACAATTAATCGTCAACACTACCGGGTAATCATTCATGTTTAAATCCCACTCATCCTGAGTCAATCTACCCAAAGTTATTAGATAAGTTTGTAGACAATATTAAGAATGGTCAGCAAACCAATGACGGTGACAAAAATATTCTCAGTTTTACCTTTATATTTCGCCAGAGCCGGAGTTTTACGAATGGCATACATCGGCAGTAGACAAAGTAAAGATGCAATAATCGGAGCACCCATCGCTTCAATTAAATCGAGGATGTTCGGATTAGCGTAAGCCACAACCCAGGTTGATCCCATAATGAAGACCATGCTGATAAGGTTGAGTTTTCCGCCAGAAACTTTGGTTTTATCCCCTTTGTAGCCGAACTTCAGAACCAGACCGTTTAACCCTTCGAGAGTGCCAAGATAGTGGCCGAAGAAGGATTTGA
>Ga0160438_1000375_pt1 | contig 13216 bp, 12 predicted proteins | sample HID1975K_E0MG_FD_108203 | JGI IMG/M metagenome (GOLD analysis project Ga0160438, IMG submission 108203) | Enriched soil microbial communities from UW Madison campus, WI, USA - HID1975K_E0 MG | ecosystem: Environmental > Terrestrial > Soil > Unclassified | place: USA: Madison, Wisconsin...
CAGTCGGGCTTCGCTCAGCCGATGGGGGCCACCTCGCCCGTCGCGCTCGGGGCAAGCGCGCCCACGGTCCAATCCCAGGATCTTCCTGTACTGAGTAATTCCGCTTCCATGGGAACCCCGCAAGCCATGCCCGCAACACAAACCTTCGCCCCCATGCCATCGGCTCCGGCCGCAGTTGCTCTCGGTGCCACTCCGGGCAGCATGCCCATGCCCGCCGCCAATCCAGGCGCGACCACGACGGCCGCACTGCCGGTCAATAGCAGCGTGCCGGTTTCCGCACCGGCGACGTCCAGTGGCGGCGCATACACGCACACCATCGCCGGTGGCGAGTCGCTCTATACGATCGCCCGCCGCTATGACGTGACCACCCAGGCGTTGGTGCAGGCCAATAATCTGAGCTCGCCCGACAAGATCGTGGTCGGCCAGAGCATCATCATTCCGGGCCGTCCGGACCTGATCCGCACGCCGCAGAATTCGGCCCCCACCCAGGTGGCTGCCATCGCTCCGACGCCGGCCTCGGCGCCCGCGCCGCTCACCCAGCCGACGGCGCAGCCCGCCCCCGTGGTGGCAACCGTGCCAACGACGCAGCCGGCTCCGACTGCGGCGCCGACCCAGGCCCAGCCGACGCAGGTCGCCAATGTGCCGCCTGCCGAGCCGGCAATGTCCGGCAATGACAAGTTCCGCTGGCCCGCAAGCGGTCGCGTGATCGTCGATTTTGCGGCATCGCGCGGCACCGGTATCAATATCGACGTGCCGGAAGGCTCGACCGTCAAGGCTGCCGAAAACGGCACGGTGATCTATGTCGGCTCGGGCGTCGAGGGCTATGGCAACCTGATCCTTATCCGTCACCCGAACGGCTTCGTATCCGCCTATGCCCACCTCAAGAGCATGAGCGTGGCCAAGGGCGCAGTGGTCAGTCGCGGCGACAATATCGGCGCCGTGGGCATGACCGGCTCGGTGTCCAAGCCGCAGCTGCATTTCGAGCTGCGCAAGGGTGCGACCCCGGTCGATCCGGTGCCGCTGCTGGCAAGCTGATCGGCTGACAGGCCTTTACAATTGAGCCCTCTCCCGGATCCGGGGGAGGGCTTTTTGTTTTTTGGGGGCAGGGCGTTTGAAGGGTGACCCTGCCATCGCGAAATGGAGGTCCCCGCTTTCGCGGGGATGACAGTGTGGGTGAACCGCCCGGGCGGTCAGGCAGTCTTGCCTTCCTCACCCGCGAGGGTGCGCACGAGCTGGATGGCGACGCGGCCGGAGCGGGCGCCGCGCGTGGCGGCCCATTCGATGGCCCGGGCGCGCAGGGTCTCGGCGTCGACGGCAAGGCCATAATATTGGGCATAGCCGGAGACCATGGCGAGGTAATTGTCCTGGTCTGAATTGTGGAAGCCGAGCCAGAGGCCGAAGCGGTCGGAGAGCGAGACCTTTTCCTCGACCGCTTCGCTGGGATTGATGGCCGTCGAGCGCTCATTCTCGATCATGTCGCGCGGCATCAGGTGGCGACGGTTGGAGGTGGCATAGAAGAGCACGTTGTCGGGCCGGCCTTCGAGCCCGCCATCGAGGATCGTTTTCAGCGATTTGTAGCTGGTTTCGCCGCTGTCGAAGCTGAGGTCGTCGCAAAAGACGATGAAGCGCGCCGGCTGGCCGGAAATGGCGCGCATGAGCTGGGGCAGGGTCTCGAGATCCTCGCGGGCGATTTCGATGAGGATGAGGCGCTCAAAGCCGGTCCGCGATTCGATATCGGCGTGGATGGCCTTGACGAGGGACGACTTGCCCATGCCGCGGGCGCCCCAGAGCAGGGCATTGTTGGCGCCGTGGCCGCGGGCGAATTGCTCGGTATTGCGCAGGAGAATGTCGCGGACCTGGTCGATGCCCCGCAGCATCGCAAGGGGCACCCGGCTGACGCGCGGGACCGGAAGGAGCGTGCCGGCTTCGCCCTGCCAGTGGTAAGCATCGGCTTCGTCCAGCTGGAAGGAAGCCGGCGGCTGGTTCCGCAGATCGAGTGCGCGTGCAATCTCCTCGAGTGCACCAGCAATTCGGTCCAGATAGTCTTCGGTCTTCACGGCAACTTCCCTCGTTTCGGCGCGGTCATTCACTTGCCCCTGATTGGCTTTGCAATCACGAGGGCCCAAATGTATAGTCCGCGCGATTTCTGGCTGGGGCGCAAGTGCACAAGACCCCGATGGCGTCCAGTTTATGGCTCACAGCTGTCGCCGCTCCATTCCTCCAAATGCCAAGAAGAAACAATAAGGAGTTTGCTTAATGTTCGTAACGCCCGCCTTCGCGCAGGACGCAGGTGCCGCTGCCGGCCCCGGAGGGTTTGCCGATATCCTCATCCAGCTGATGCCGATCGCATTGCTGGTGGTGATCTTCTGGCTGCTGATCTTCCGCCCGCAGCAGAAGCGTCTCAAGGCCCAGCAGGCCATGCTGTCGGCCATTCGCCGGGGCGATACGGTCGTTACCACAGGTGGCCTCATCGGCAAGGTGACGAAGGCCGTTGATGGCGAAGATCTCGAAGTGGAGATCTCGCAGGGCGTCAAGGTCAAGGTCGTGCGCGGCATGGTTGCCGATGTGCGGTCCAAGGCCGAGCCGGTCAACGACAACAAGCCTGCCTAAACACAGTTTTCAGCCGGGGCCCAGCAGCCCCGGCTTTCGCCTTTTCCAGGACCTAAAATGCAGCATTCGCCGTTCCGCGCAGCCCTGATTCTGCTCGTTGCGATCGCGGGGATTCTCTTCGCCGTTCCCAACTTCCTCCCCAAATCGACGCTCGATGCGTTGCCGGGGTGGTTCCCCAAGCAGGGCATGGTCCTGGGTCTCGACTTGCAGGGCGGCTCACATCTGCTGCTCGAAGTGGACCGTGAGGGTATTGTCCGCCAACGCTTGAGCGACGTGCGACGCGATGCGCGCAACGTGCTCGCCAACCAGAACGGCATCGGCAATATCATCACCACCGATGAGGCGCGCAACGCGCTCTACATCGAGCTGACCGATCCCACCCAGAAGCCGCAGGCTGAAACGGCCATTCTCGGCCTCCAGAACTCGCTGAGCAACACGCTCTTCGGTGGCGTGGGGACCGATGAATTCTCCTTTGGCGAGACGCCGGACGGTCGGTTGACCATCACGCTGACGCCCGAAGGCATCACCCAGCGCATGAGTTCGCTGGTGGCGCAGTCGATGGAAGTCATCCGCAGCCGTATCGACGAGCTGGGCACGACCGAGCCATCCATCCAGCGCCAGGGCGATACGCGCGTTCTCGTGCAGGTCCCGGGCTTCGGCGATTCCACGCGCCTGAAAAACATCATTTCCCAGACCGCTCGCCTCACCTTCCACATGGTCTATCCGGGCATGACCGCGGCACAGGCCGAGGCGCAGGGCCTTCCGGCCGGCACGATGATCCTGCCCAGCCAGACCGGCGGCAGCGAACTGATCTATGAAGACGTAGCGCTGGGCGGCGAATCGCTCGTCGATGCCCAGCCGGCCTATGACCAGCAGCAGGGCATTCCGGTCGTCAGCTTCAAGTTCGACACGCGCGGCGCCATCACGTTCGGTGAAATCACGTCGCGCAATGTCGGCCAGCGCTTTGCCATTGTGCTCGACAACCAGGTGATCACCGCGCCGGTTATCAACCAGCCGATCACCGGCGGTTCGGGCCAGATCAGCGGCAGCTTCACGACCGCCAGCGCCAACGACCTCGCGGTGCTGCTGCGCGCCGGCGCCCTGCCGGCGAGCCTCAACGTCGTCGAAGAACGCACTGTGGACGCCAGCCTCGGCGCCGATTCGATCCAGGCCGGCCTTACCGCCGGCGTGATCGCCGCCGTGCTGGTGCTCGCCTTCATGGTGATCGCCTATGGCATCTGGGGCGTTTTCGCGAACGTTTCGCTGATCCTCAACATCATCCTTATCTTCGCGGCGCTCTCGACCCTTGGGGCGACGCTGACGTTGCCCGGTATTGCCGGTATCGTCTTGACCATCGGCATGGCCGTGGACGCCAACGTGCTGATCTATGAACGCATGCGCGAAGAGCAGGCGGCGGGCAAATCGCCGGTTCAGGCGATCCAGGCGGGCTTCGAGCGTGCCTGGGGCACGATTATCGACTCGCACCTGACCCAGCTCGTTGCGGCCGTGGTGCTTTACTTCATGGGCTCCGGCCCGGTGCAGGGCTTTGCGGTGACGCTGGGCCTGGGCATTCTGACGTCCCTGTTCACCTCCTACACCGTGACCTCGTTCCAGGTGGGCCAGTGGTTCCGGATCGTTCGGCCGAAGGTGCTGAAGATCCAGCACTTCCGCTTTATTCCGGACGGCACCAAGATTCCGTTCATGAAGATCTCGCGGACGGTGATCGCGCTCTCGATCGTGATGACGATCGTGTCCATCGGCGCCGCCTATTTCAAGGGCTTCAATTTCGGCATCGACTTCGTTGGCGGCACCGCAATCGAGGTCCAGCATGTGGGCGGGCCGGCCGATGTCGGACACGTCCGTTCGCTGCTGAGCGATCTCGACGTCGGCGAAATCCAGATCCAGGGTTTTGGCACGCCTGAAGACGTGCTGGTGCGCGTGCAGGCCCAGGAGGGTGGACGCGAGGCCGATCAACGTGCCGTGACGCTGGTGACGGACGCGCTTGCGGCGGACAATTATGAGGTGCGCCGAACCGAAGCTGTGAGTGGCACGGTTTCGGGAGAACTGGCCTGGACCGGCACCATCGCCGTGATCATCTCGCTGGCGGCCATCCTGATCTATATCTGGGTGCGTTTCGAATGGCAGTTCGCCATGGCGGCTGTGACCACGACGAGCCACGATCTGATCATGACGATCGGCCTGTTCGCGATCGCTGGGCTGGAGTTCAACCTCTCATCCATTGCGGCGGTTCTGACGCTGGTGGGTATTTCGCTCAACGAGACGGTGGTCATATCCGACCGTATCCGTGAAAACCTCGTCAAATACCGAAAAATGCCACTGCCCGAGCTGATCGACCTGTCGATCAACCAGACCATCGTGCGCACGTCGCTGACCCAGTTCACGCTTCTGCTCGCGCTCGTGCCGCTGGTGCTGTTTGGTGGCGAGTCGCTGCGCAGCTTCACCATCGCCATGACCTTCGGTTCGCTGGTGGGCATGTACTCCTCGATCATCATCAACGGGCCGATCCTGATCAATTTCGGCCTCAAGCAGAAGACCGACGCCGAACTGGCAGCGGCCAAGAAGGAAAAGTCGGCGGATGGCGCATCCGTCTGACCCTGGCCTTGCTGGTGCGGCGCATTATCCGCACCAGGTCGGCATCGATGCCTATGGCAATGGCGGGTTTCGCTTTGCCGATCTGTCCCATCGCGGTTCCTTGCTCTGCCTGCCTTCGGGCATGCAGGGCTGGGCCGTGACCGGCGCAGCCGAAGTGACGCTCGAGAGCCTCGCCCCGGTGCTGGAGATCGCCGACAGTATCGACGTGTTGCTGATCGGCCTCGGCTCCGATATCGCGGCCATCGATCCGGCCATTCGGCAGGCGTTTCGCGAGCGTCAGGTGATCATCGAGGCCGTTAATACGGGCAGCGCGGTGCGCACCTATAATGTGCTGCTGGCCGAACAGCGCGCCGTGGCGGCGGCATTCATCGCTGTCGAGAACGCCCGCTGATGACGGACGGCAGTTTTGTGCAGGCGGCGAATACGCTTCGGGAGCTGGATCGCGACCGCTATCTGTCCACCTTGGTGCTGCCTGCGGGTGGACGCGATGGGGTGACGGCGATCCTGGCATTCAGCGCCGAAGTCGCCGCCATTCGCCAGCGCATAAGCGGCCCTGCAGCGGGCGAAATTCGGCTGCAGTGGTGGAATGATGCGCTCAGCGGCCCAGGGCACGGCGATATCAGGCAGAACCCGGTCGCGGACGCGTTGCTCGTGACGCTCGAACGATACGGGCTTCCGGCTGGAACCCTGCTGCGCCTGATGGGTGCGCGCCGGTTCGACCTCTACGACGATCCGATGCCGGATTTGCAGAGCTTTGAGGGCTATGCCGGGGAGACCGCATCGACGCTGCTGCAATTGGCCGCGATGATCCTCAACGACGGTGCGCCGGTGGAGCCGGGCGATGCAGCAGGGCATTTGGGCGTGGCGCAGGCCATGGTCGGCCATTTGCGAGCCTTTGGCCATCTGGCATCGCAGGGCCGCATGATGCTGCCGTGGACGATCTTTGCGGCGAATGGCGTCCAGGAGGGGGAAATCTTCTCGGGGACGGACAGCGAAGGGCTGCAGGCGGCGCTGGGGCAGATCGCCGAGCTGGCGCAGGAGCATCTCGACAAGGCGCGCATCGCCATCGGAGGCCTGCCCAAGAGCCTGCGGCCAGCCTTTGCCATCTATCCCGTGGTGGAGGCGCAATTGCGCCGCTGGGAGCAGAGCAGCGCCGGGCCTTTTGCCAATCCCGCCGAAGAGCCGGACTGGCGCAAGATCGGCCGGATCAGCTGGTGGGCTTTGCGCGGGCGTTGAGGCGGGATTTCGCAGCGTTTCACTGTTTGGTTGAAACGATGAAATTGCTCAAAGCTCTTTTATTGTTGCCGTTCCCAACGGCAAAGCCGTTTCCAATTTTGCCGGAAGCGCTCTAGTGCTCTGAAAGGGCCACGAAGTCGCCGGTCAGGCGGCCGGCCAGCTTTCCTTCGAACATGAGGTCTGCCGACACTGCGAGCCGGGCCCGGCCGCGGCGGCGGAGCATTTCGAGGAAGGGGCCGGTGTCTTGTCCATCGAGGCTCGCTGCCGCCGTGAAATCGCCGCCGACGGGCAGGAAATAATCGGTCGTCGAACGCTGGATGACGAGGCGGTTGGCGATGGCCTCCGCCTCGAGGCGCAGGTGCAGCACCGACCAGGCGGCGAGGAGGGCAAGGGTCGCGCCGCTGCCGCCAAAGGCGGTGCCGTGGACATTGATGTTCGGTTCGAGCGGAGCGGCGAGCTCCACGCGATCTGCTCCGGCGCTGATGGCCCGCACGCCCATGGCCCGGGTGATCGGGATATGGGCATGCAGATAGGCCTCCAGCGCCGAGGCGGTCATTGCCAGGCCTTCAGATCTTCGAGGGCGCGGCTGGTGATGGCCTTGCGCTTGGCCATGGTCTTTTCTGTGCCCCGCCAGCGGGTGACGCCTTCCGGCTTGGAAATCTCGACCTCGGGGAAGAGGCCGAAATTTACGTTCATCGGCTGGAACGAGCGGGCGCCACTATAGCTTTCGGCCTCGATATGCCCGCCGGTGACGTGGCCGATCAGGGCGCCGAGAGCCGTGGTGAGCGGCGGTACGGCCAGGCTTTCGCCACGGGCCTCGGCCGCGGTCATGCGGCCGGTAATCAGCCCGACGGCGGCACTTTCGACATAGCCCTCGACGCCGGTGACCTGGCCGGCAAAGCGGACGCGTGGATCGGCCTTGAGGCGCATATCGGCCCCGAGGACCTTGGGCGAGTTGATGAACGTATTGCGATGCAGGCCGCCGAGGCGGGCGAACTGCGCGTTTTCGAGGCCCGGGATCATGCGGAAGATTTCAGCCTGGATGCCGTAGCGCATCTTGGTCTGGAAGCCGACCATGTTCCAGAGCGTGCCCAGGGCATTGTCCTGGCGCAGCTGCACGATGGCGTAGGGTTTTACCGTCGGATTGCGCGGGTTGGTGAGGCCGACCGGCTTCATCGGACCGTGGCGCAGGGTTTCGACGCCGCGCTCGGCCATGACTTCGATGGGCAGGCAGCCATCGAAATAAGGGACCTTTTCCCAATCCTTGAATTCGTGCAGCGGCGCGGTCTTCAGCGCCTCGACGAAGGCAAAATACTGGTCGCGGTCCATCGGCAGATTGAGATAGTCCGCGCCATTGCCGCCGGGGCCGACCTTGTCGTAGCGCGACTGCTTCCAGGCGATGTCGTGGTTGATGCTGTCGTAGTGGACGATGGGGGCGATGGCATCGAAGAAGGCGAGGGAATCCTCGCCAGTCTTGGCAAGGATCGCTTCCGCCAGAGCAGGAGAGGTCAGGGGGCCAGAGGCGATGATGACGTGACGCCAGTCCTCGGGCGGCCAACCGGCGATTTCCTCGCGCTGGATGGTGATGTTGGGGTGATCCTCGAGCGCCTTGGTGACGAGCGCCGAAAAGCCATGCCGATCCACGGCGAGGGCCCCGCCGGCGGGCAGTTTGCTCGCATCGGCTGCCTTCATGATCAGCGAATTGCAGCGGCGCATCTCCTCGTGGAGAAGGCCGACCGCATTGTGCTCGTGATCGTCGGAGCGGAAGCTGTTCGAGCAGACCAGCTCGGCAAAGCTGTCCGTGCTGTGGGCGTCGGTGCCTTTGACGCCGCGCATCTCGTGGAGGATGACCTGCGCGCCGGATTCAGCGGCCTGCCAAGCGGCTTCTGAGCCTGCGAGGCCGCCGCCGATGATATGAATTGGTTCTTGTGACATGGCGAGCCAAATACCAAGCCCGCCATGCCCCGGCAATGGGCGAGTTCAAGCGGCGCGTCGTTCGTGACGGCCTTCGTTGATTTCTTCGGCGATCTTGTCGCAGAAGGCGTCGAGATCGCCCGGGTTGCGGGAAGTAACGAGGCCCTGGTCGGTGACGACGGCGCTGTCTTCCCAGACCCCGCCGGCATTGATCACATCGGTCTTGACGGAGGGGTAGGACGTGACCTTGCGGCCCTTGACGATGCCCGTTTCGACCAGCAGCCAGGGCGCGTGGCAGATTGCGGCGACAACTTTACTGTTGTCCCAGAAGGACTTGATGAAGGCGAGCGCGGACTGCTCGACGCGGAGGAGATCGGGATTGATCTGGCCACCAGGGAGGACGATGGCATCGTAATCATCAGCGCTGGCGTCGGAGAGGGTCTTGTCGACGGGAACGCTCTCGCCCCAGTCATCCTTGTTCCAGCCCTTGATCGCGCCGGACTTAAGGGAGACGACGTCGACCTTGGCGCCGGCCCCACGCAATTTCTCGAGCGGGACCTGGAGTTCTGACTGCTCGAAGCCATGGGTGGCGAGGATCGCGATCGATTTACCTGTGAGGTCTTTCATCGGAAAACTCCATCTGTTGGGGGGTGTTCAGCCAACGGGGCGTGGAGTCGATGGTTCCGCGATTGTCGATCACGGAGTAGGCAAAAGAAAACACCCGCGTCTCAGTGAGAAGCGGGCGTTCGGATTGTAATATTCGTCAGTATAGTTTTAGAGCGTATTGGCATGGTCACGGGCGATACGATTGATATCGGTACGCACGATGCCCAAATCGCTGAGCTGACGATTGTCGAGAGCGGCCAGTTCACGCACGGTCTGCTGATAGGCGGCCCATTTCTTGAAAGTCTTGCGGATGTCCATTTGAAGTCCCTTTCGTTTACGAGAATGTATATAGGACGGGGCTCGGACGGTGAGCAGATGGAAATTGATCAGAGAAGCTATGCGTTTTCTGCAAGTCGTTAATCCTGCCCATTCAGCTTTCGTTAAGCCTCCGGGCAAAGCTGTGGCCGCCGGACGGCAATCCGGCGGCCACAGGGAATTTCGGGGCGGCTTTGAGGCCTAACGGTCGAAGAGCGACCGTGTCATCTTAGAGAAGTCAGGCCCGCTAACCCCCAGCATGTCGGCATCTCGCGTGGTAGGGACGTCCATTTCCCGCAATTGCTGCTTGATGTCGACCAGGCGCTTCAGGCGCCAAACGGCACGCACGAACATGGTCATATTCCCTCAGGGCTGGTTGCAGCAAATCGAAGATGGGCCGATTTGCGAGGCATCGCCAGAGCAGAGAAAGCAGGCGCCGCATGCGCGAGGCGCATGGCGGTTTTCCTCGGTGTTTCAAAGATGCCGAAAATGGGGGCAGTGGTCAATCTTCGGGCATTGCCGTGAGTGCAGTGGCACGAGGCCCCGATTTGTTAGCAGAGTGCTAGCATTTAGAGAGGTGCAGTGTGAATGGCGCGGACATGCGGCACGGCGCCTCACCGGGGGCGCTCCGTGGCATAGGGGGAAGGAGGTCTAGTGAGAGGTCGTTGCTCACAGACCCCACCCTCAATCGCTCCCCACGGAGGGGGAGGGAGGTGCAAGAGCCGGTGAGCCGTTGACACTTGGTCCAGCTCGGTGCCCACGGACCATTCTGCGTCAGAGGCGGCTCTTCGACTTTGGCACCGTCGTTAGCCTTACGCACCTCACAGCGGCCTCCTCGTTCGCGGGGATGATCCTCTGGCGGTGCAGTGTGTGTCGGCCGACCTTACTCCGCTGCCCGGGTGGCGAAGTGGGGGCGGCGTTCCATGACTTCCTTGAGGAAGTGGCCAGTGTGGGAGCGCGAATTTGAAGCGACGTCCTCGGGCGTGCCGCTGGCGACGATCTCGCCGCCGCCGTCGCCGCCCTCAGGGCCAAGGTCGATGATCCAGTCGGCCGTCTTGATGACTTCGAGATTGTGCTCGATGACGATGACGGTGTTGCCGCCGTCGACGAGTTCATGCAGCACTTCAAGAAGCTTGGCTACGTCGTGGAAATGGAGTCCGGTCGTCGGCTCGTCGAGCATGTAGAGCGTGCGGCCGGTGGCGCGTTTGGACAGCTCCTTGGAGAGTTTGACGCGCTGGGCCTCGCCGCCCGAAAGGGTGGTGGCGGGCTGGCCGATCTTCACATAGCCGAGGCCGACGCGCTGGAGCGTGGCGAACTTGTCGCGGATAACCGGCACGGCCGAGAAGAAGTCGACGCCCTCGTCGATGGTCATGTCGAGGATGTCGGAGATCGACTTGCCCTTGAACTGGACTTCGAGCGTCTCGCGATTGTAGCGCTTGCCCTTGCAGACGTCGCAGGTGACGTAGACGTCGGGCAGGAAGTGCATTTCGATCTTGAGGACGCCATCGCCTTCGCACTTCTCGCAGCGCCCGCCCTTGACGTTGAAGGAGAAGCGGCCCGGGCCGTAACCGCGGGTTTTCGCTTCCGGCAGGCTGGCGAACCACTCGCGCAGGGGCGTGAAGGCTCCGGTATAGGTCGCCGGATTGGACCGCGGCGTGCGGCCGATCGGCGACTGGTCGATGTCGATGACCTTGTCGAGGAATTCGAGCCCGGTGAGCGACTCATGCGGGGCCGGGACCACGCGGGCGCCATTGAGGCGGCGGGCGATGGCCTGGTACATGGTGTCGATCATTAGGGTCGACTTGCCACCGCCGGACACACCGGTAATGGCGACGAAAAGGCCCAGGGGAATGTCGACCGAGACATTCTTGAGGTTGTTGCCGGTGGCCCCCTTCACAGACAGGGACTTGCCCTTCTTGCCTTCGCGGCGCTCTGCCGGAACGGGAATGCCCATGCGGCCGGACAGATATTTACCGGTCAGGCTGTCGGGGTGATTGAGGATGTCCTGGGGCGTGCCCTCGGCGACGATATGGCCGCCGTGAACGCCCGCACCGGGGCCGATGTCGAGGACATAATCGGCGGTCAGGATCGCGTCCTCATCGTGCTCGACGACGATAACGGTATTGCCGAGGTCGCGCAGGCGCTGAAGAGTTTCGAGGAGGCGCGCATTGTCCCGCTGGTGCAGCCCGATCGAGGGCTCGTCGAGAACGTAGAGCACGCCGGTGAGACCCGAGCCGATCTGGCTGGCAAGGCGGATGCGCTGGCTCTCGCCGCCCGACAGCGTGCCGGAATTGCGCGACATGGAGAGATATTCGAGGCCCACATCGTTGAGGAAGTTCAGGCGCTCGCGGATTTCCTTGAGGATGCGCTCGCCGATCTGGCTCTGGGTGGGGGTGAGCTTTTCAGACAGGCCCACAAACCACTTGCTGGCATTGCGGATCGACATCTCGGTGACCTTGCCGATGTGCAGACCATCGATCTTGACGGCCAGCGATTCCGGCTTGAGGCGATAGCCGCCACAGGCCACGCAGGGCTTGGCCGACATGTATTTCTCGATCTCTTCGCGCATGCCGGCGCTTTCGGTTTCCTTGTAGCGGCGCTCAAGGTTGCCGATGACGCCTTCGAACACTTTTGAGGTGTTGTACTGGCGCAGGCCATCGTCATAGACGAAGTCGATCTTGGTCTTGTCGGTGCCGTAGAGAACCGCGTGCTGAACCTCGAAGGGCAGCTCGTTCCAGGCCGTGCCGGTTGAGGTGCCGAAGTGGCGCGCCACCGCCTGCAGGGTCTGGAGATAGAAAGGCGCGCTGGTCTTGGACCAGGGCAGGATGGCACCGTCGCGCAATGACAGAGTGGGATCGGGCACGATCTGATCGGGATCGATCTTCTGCTCCGTGCCCAGGCCATCGCAGACCGGGCAGGCGCCAAAGGGATTGTTGAAAGAGAAAAGACGCGGCTCGATCTCGGCAATGGTGAAGCCGGAGACCGGGCAGGCGAATTTTTCCGACATGGTGATCTGGCGCGGCGTGCCGTCTTCGTTCTTCTCGTCGGCCAGTTCAACCAGGGCAATGCCATCTGCGAGCTTGAGGGCGGTCTCGAAGCTTTCGGCAAGGCGTCCGGAAATGTCTGGTGAGACGACGAGGCGATCGACCACGACCTCGATGTCGTGCTTGAACTTCTTGTCGAGCGCGGGCGCTTCCTCGATCTCGTGATATTCGCCATCGATCTTGACGCGCTGGAAGCCCCTGCGCATGAGATCGGCCAGTTCCTTCTTGTATTCGCCCTTGCGGCCGCGCGCGATCGGGGCCAGCAGATAAAGCCGCGTGCCTTCGGGCAGCTCCAACACCTTGTCGACCATCTGCGAAACGGTCTGGCTTTCGATGGGAAGGCCGGTGGCGGGCGAATAGGGAATGCCCACGCGCGCATAGAGCAGGCGCAGGTAATCGTAGATTTCGGTGACGGTGCCAACGGTCGAGCGCGGGTTACGCGAGGTGGTCTTCTGCTCGATGGAAATGGCGGGCGAGAGGCCCTCGATGTGCTCGACATCGGGCTTCTGCATCATTTCGAGGAACTGGCGCGCATAGGCGGAGAGGCTCTCCACATAGCGGCGTTGACCCTCGGCATAGATGGTGTCGAAGGCGAGCGAGGATTTGCCCGAGCCCGAAAGCCCCGTCATCACGATCAGGCTGTCGCGCGGCAGTTTGACGTCAATGCCCTTCAGATTGTGTTCACGCGCGCCGCGAACAATGATCTCGCGGTTCTGACTGGGCATAGACTTCATTTTCACGTCCGTGGCTTGTCGTGCCGATAAAAGGCACAGCAGCAAAGGGGGCAAGAGGGGCTGGAGAGCCCATCAGATAAGCGTAGCGAGGTCGGGCTGCAAGCCGTCGTCTTCTCGGGCTTGCGCAGCCGGCTTTCACCTTAG
>Ga0160438_1000379_pt1 | contig 13068 bp, 13 predicted proteins | sample HID1975K_E0MG_FD_108203 | JGI IMG/M metagenome (GOLD analysis project Ga0160438, IMG submission 108203) | Enriched soil microbial communities from UW Madison campus, WI, USA - HID1975K_E0 MG | ecosystem: Environmental > Terrestrial > Soil > Unclassified | place: USA: Madison, Wisconsin...
ATGATCATGATGGTGAACCTCGGGATTGGCCTGATAACGCCGCCAGTCGGTTCGGTGCTGTTTGTGGCAAGTGCAGTGAGTAAACAGAAAATCGAAGTGGTGGTGCGAGCGATGCTACCTTTCTACGCCGTGTTGTTGGTGGTGCTGGCAATGGTGACCTACATTCCGGCCGTTTCTCTGTGGCTGCCGCATGCGTTGGGTATGACGAGCTAAAAGCCCTAAGATAACCCTCACTCAAGCCGAGTGAGGGTTAGATAAAGAGTGCTGGAGAAATGCCGAAACGTTGAGACAGTTTTCTGATGTGCTCTGTAGTGAGTTGCCGCTCACCGCGTAAAACGCGGGAAACCATCGATTTACTACCAATCTCTTGCTGAAAATCGCTTTGATTCAATTGGTGCTGATCCATCAGGGTTTTCAACACCGCAATACCAGGTGGCAGCGCATCCATTTGTTCACGAAAGGCGATGACTTCAGGCAAGGCGTTTTCGTATTGAGAAATTTTTAGGCTGAGTAGATCCAGCAGTGGGCTGGTCGGGTCGTTCAGCAGCAGATATTCCATCAGTTCCAATGCTTCGGAATACTCTTTTTCGCCAGCGTTCCCCGCTAGAAGCGGCACGGCAGCTTTCAACGCTTCGGTGGCTTTCAGTGCATCTGCTATCATCTTTTCTTTCCTCGATGGGTTTCGGTAAACCTTAGATAATCGGCATGGGTCATGATGTCGCGAACGTAAAATTTCTGGCTTTCAAAAAATATTAACGCGATCAAACGCAACTCATTGCGGGCGATGCTAATGACGTAGTGCTTGTCGAGATACTTGAAGTTATCGAGTGTTGGGTAAATTTTCCTGAGCGATTCAGGAGTTGGGAAATGCCCTTTTTCAATAATCCGCGCCAGCATCAGCAGTTCTTGTGAATGCTGCGGAAATCGTTGGCTGGCTTCGCTCAGGGCTTTGAGTGAGATCAAGTGCATGCTTCTTCCTGAAGTTGACTATCTGGCAACAAAACAAATATAGGCGAGAGGTTGCCAATTAGTCAACCTCTCGCGGTGAATTGCCATTGTCATGCGTGATCATTTTTCTTGCCAGCAGCGCACTACAAATGCTCGAGCTTTCACGCAAATTAACGTCTTCTCAGCAACCGCAACGCATTCGCTGTAACCAATGCGGTCGCTCCGGAATCGGCTAACACCGCCAGCCACAAACCGGTTATGCCCAGTAATGTTGTCACCAGGAAAATCCCTTTCAGCCCCAGCGCGATAGTAATGTTCTGGCGAATGTTGTTATGCGTGGCGCGCGCAAGGCCAATCATGCCAGCCAGTTCCGTCAGGCGGTTGTGCGTCAGCGCGGCATCGGCGGTTTCGAGCGCCACGTCGGTGCCACTGCCCATAGCGATACCGATAGTCGCGGCTTTCATGGCCGGAGCATCGTTGATGCCGTCGCCTACCATCGCTAGTGGCGAGCGGTCGTTGAGTTCGTTAACCGCGCTGACTTTATCGGCTGGCAATAAGCTGGCGCGGTAATCCATTCCCAGTTCCTGAGCGATTGCAGCCGCGGCCCGCGGGTTATCGCCGGTCAGCATCACGCTCTGAACGCCGATATCATGCAGTGCTGCCACGGCGGCTTTAGCGTCGCTGCGTAAAGTATCGCGCAGGGCCAGAACACCGATTAATTTGCTTTGCTGGACTGCGGCAATGACCGTTTGCCCCTCGGCCTCAAGCTCGGTGATGCGTGTCTGCCACTGCGAATTGAGAACATTTTCTGCGAGTTTTCCCGGCGTGCTCAGGAGTACGGTTTCGCCGTTGATGGTGGCTTCTACGCCAATGCCTGCCAGCGCCCGGTTCGCGCTGGTTTCAGGCAGCGTCAGCCCGCGACTTTGTGCTTCACGCACTATCGCTTGTGCCAGCGGGTGCGATGACCCCTGTTCGACGGCGGCAGCAACGGCCAGGAGGTCGTTTTCGTGACGATCGCCATTCACTTCAATGGCCGTTACCTGTGGCTTGCCAGCGGTCAGCGTGCCGGTTTTATCAAACGCGATATGCTGAATTTTGCCAAGACGCTCAAGTGCTGCGCCGCCTTTAATTAACGCGCCACGGCGTGCTGCTGCCGCAAGCCCGGAAGTAATCGCCGCAGGAGTAGAAATCACCAGCGCACATGGGCAACCAATCAGTAACAGCGCCAGCCCTTTGTAGATCCACTCGCTCCAGCTTTGCCCGAATAACAGCGGCGGGATAACAGCGGCGAGCAGCGCGATCGCCATAATAATCGGCGTGTAAATCCGGCTGAAACGGTCAATGAAACGTTCAATTGGCGCGCGACGTTCATCCGCTTCTTCGATTAAACGCAGGATGCGGTCGATGGCGCTGTCACCCGGTTCTGAAATGACTTCGAGCTGAACCAGTCTGTCGACGCTGGTGCTGCCCGCCGGGACTTTTTCATCTTGCTGACGTTCGACCGGAATTGACTCTCCGGTTAACGCACTTTCATCGAAACTGGCAAATGGAGTTAGCAGGCGGCCATCGGCGGGTAAACGCCCACCGGCTGTGACTTCAATCACATCGCCAGGGCGCAAATCGCCCACCGCGACAGTTTCGCGTGCGTCATTACGAATGCGCGTGGCGACTTCGGGTTTTAGTGCCATCAACGCGCTTACCCCACGGCGTGCGCGGCTGGCGGCGTAAGATTCGAGGCGTTCACCAATTAAGAACAGCAGCAACACCATCGCGGCTTCGGCTGTCGCACCAATAAACAATGCACCAATGGCGGCTACGCTCATCAATGTTTCGATGGCAAACCAGTTGCCGCTGCGCATCAGTCGCACGGCCTGGCGGGCAATTGGCCACAGGCCAACCAGTGTAGTCGCGATAAACGCGATATTGCCGAATGGGTGGTTAAACTGCTCAAGACCCCAGCTCAATGCCATCATCACAATCAGCAGAATGAGCGGCAAATTTTCGCGCAGGGAAGAGGTTTTTGGCGCAGGAGCGGTGCTGTTTCTCAGGTTGTAACCTGCCGCCTTTACCGCTTTTTCAACATCCTGACGCACATCACTCTCGGCGGTGACCAGCAGCTTTTGCGTAGCGAACAACACCTGGACGCGCTGAACATCGGCCAGTTGTTTCACTGCGTTTTCAACTTTGCGTGCGCAAGCCGCGCAATCCATGCCATCGACCAGCCAGCTATAACGCTCGCCAGGCTCTGTAACGGTTTGCGTTTCCACAGGAGGTACGGCTTCGCTACAGCAGTCGTTACCGTGACAGGCATCGGTTTTTATCGGCAACGGACTGAGCTTTGCTTTAGCAAATTGCGGTGGCTTTGGGGAGTTGAGCATGTGCCCTCCTGGGTAATGATAATGTTCTCATTACCCATGTTACTCTCTGGAGTTGACTCCAGAGTCAAGAGGGAAATTTTCCAGATTAAGTTCGCGGCATTTGTAGGTCGGATAAGCTTGCGCCAACCGACACTGTTTAGCCTCAAATATACAACGCGCGGACAATCATAAAGTGCCCGGCAAAATAGCAGGCTGCGGCGATGGCGCTGTCGCCGGTGAAGCGACGGCGGTAATGACTTCCCAGCCAGACAATATTGCCTAACAGCAACAGCGTTGCGCCGCTAAAGGCCGAGAAATTTGGGCGCGTCGGCAGGTAAAAGTAAAGCTCACCTGCCAGCCACACCATCACCAGCGTCATGCCGATAAACGTCATAATCGGCCAGCGGAACGTTTCGAGACGCGTCCAGATAACCGCAACCAATAAGGCTCCTACAACCAGCAAAACCAACGGGAGCGGCCAGAAGAAACTGAATGTCATCTGGCTGGCGAAATAGAGGGTGTAGAGCAGGTGTGAGAGGAAAAATGCCCCGATGGCGTACAGCATGCGCTGGGTTGGTAGCAATGTGAGCGCATCGCCGAGTAGCGTTGCCAGCAGGCCGGCGACAATCAAGTAGCCCGTTGCGTTAAACATTGGCGCTTGCCAGGCCAACAGTAATAAAAGCAAAAGGGTGACAGGTTTGAACACCCAGCGTTGCCAGGTTGGCCCACGGTAGGAGGCGTCAACGTACAGCCAGCCTGAGAAGAATACTGCGATGAATGACCAGAGCATGGCGTGTCCTTTTGTACCCTTCATACTTCAAGTTGCATGTGTGTTGGCTTTCCTCGCTCACCCCAGCCACTTACTCAAGTAAGCTCCTGGGGATTCACTGTGTCGCCGCCTTCCTGCAACTCGAATTATTTTGGGTAAATATGAGTTAATCTGCCGTTTTTCTTAAGTCTAGTGGTCAATTGCGACGGATGACAACGTCCAGAGCGGCAGGGTATTCTTAAAAGTGCCTGACAATTCGAGATAAATCCATGAGTAAAATGCCCCTTTTCTTCATCGCCGTTGTTGCGATTATCATCGTGGCAGCGTCGTTCCGCTTTGTGCAGCAGCGCCGCCAGAATGCGGAAAATGATGCAGCACCTCTGATGCAACGAAGCGTACTGGTGGCGACAAAACGTGAAACGCCCACCAACGATCGGCGCTCGCGGCAACGCCAGGTTACGCCAGTGGAAGATACGATGCGTTATGAGATTTGGTTTCGCCCACAAAGTGGCGGGCTGGATCTGAAAATGCGTGTGACGGCTGAACAGTACCACTCGATGAGTGTCGGCGACGCGGGGACTTTGCAGTATAAGGGGACGCGGTTTGTAGGGTTCGTCCCCCATTGATTATTTGCCCTGGCGGAGTTTCTTCTGCCAGACCAGCAGTTCAAATACGCCAAAGATGAAAATCTTAATCTGTTGAGCGCGACTGAGCGGTGGGCTGCCTTTTGGCTGAGTCGATTTTAGCAGCGCCAACTGCATGCCGTGCATCAACACGGTGAAGATCAGCGCGACGTTAACGAAGATATTAAGTGGGCGCGGGAACGGGTGGAAAATATTCAGTAACAAAAATGCCCAGACGCCGAGCATGAGCAAGCGGCCGATATTGATCAACATGATGCTGTTCCTTAAATTTCGCGGCTAAATAAACGGTAAGCGACCTGGCCTGCGACTTTTTCACGGTGCAGTGACCAGCTTGCCGGTAGCGCAGGCATCCCGTTTTCTACTTCGCTTTCAACGTAAATCAGCGCTTCATCTGCCAGCCAGCCATTGCTCTCAAGTAACGCTAACGTCTCGTCCAGCAAGCCTTTTCTGAACGGAGGGTCAACAAACACAATGGTGTGTGGCTCGCCAGGCTGCGCCAGGAAATTGAGCGTGTTAGTGTTCACGACCTTGGCGTTAGCCGCTTTTAGCGTGACGAGATTTTTTTGCAATTGCTGTGAAACGTTGCGATCCATCTCGAGCAAAGTGGCGCGGCTGGCGTAACGCGATAACGCTTCCAGCCCTAATGCACCGCTCCCGGCAAAGCAGTCTAATACGGTGGCATCGACCATTGAGGGAGCCAGCCAGTTAAACAGGGTTTCACGAACTCTGTCCGTTGTAGGACGCAAGCCAGGGCTGTCTGGTACAGGCAGTTTACGGCCGCGCCATTGGCCGCCAATAATACGAATCTGGCCGGTGCCAGTAGATTGCGGTTTTTTCATGAGACTCACTGCGATGCAATTTCTTGCCGTCTAGTGTAACGGTGTGTGTAAGGCGGGGAAAGTGATAGACTAAGGCATTCATTAGATAATTATTTTCAGTGCCCGTGGCATGCTCAATCGGGCCTGTGCCATGAATTAACAGCGAGGAGTGTGTTCGCAAATGGCGAAAGAGAAAAAACGTGGCTTTTTTTCATGGCTAGGCTTTGGCCAGAAAGAGCAGGCTTCTGAACAAGAAACAGAACAAAAAGTAGCAGAAGAACAACCGGTTGCCGAAGAAGTCGTTGAGCAGGTTATTGAAGCTGAACAACCGCAAGCCGCTGAAGAAACTGCACAACCAGAAGAAGCTAAGCCTGAAATCCAGCCAGAAACTCTGACTGTAGAAGAGCCTGTCGCGTTTGCTAAGCGCGATGAACCAGAAGTCTTCGCAGAAGAAATTGTCGAAGTCACCGAAAAGCTCGTTGAGAGCGAAGTGGTGGCGGCTGAACCGGAAATCATTCCAGAACCAGAACCAGAACCAGAACCAGAACCAGAAGTTACCGCGCAAGTTGCTGTAGAACACGAAGAGCTGCCGGTTCCTGAAGACGTGGTTGCTGAAGCTGAACTGGAGCCAGAAGAGTGGCAACCGGAACAAGAGTCTGTTGTTGCGGTAGTTGAGCAAGAAGTTGAAGTTATTGAAGATGTTGTCGTAGAAGAAATACTGGAAGAAGAGCTTGCTGAAGAACTCCCGGTTGCTGCCGTTATCGCCGAAGAAGTGGCGGAAGAGCAGCCAGTAGAAGAAATCCAGCAGGAACAAGAACGTCCAACCAAAGAAGGTTTCTTCGCACGCCTCAAACGCAGCCTGGTTAAAACCAAACAGAACCTCGGTTCCGGATTTATCAGTCTGTTCCGTGGCAAGAAAATCGACGATGATCTGTTTGAAGAACTTGAAGAGCAGTTGCTTATCGCCGATGTGGGCGTTGAAACAACGCGCAAAATCATCACCAATCTGACAGAAGGCGCGAGCCGTAAAGACCTGCGTGACGCGGAAGCGTTGTACGGTCTGCTGAAAGAAGAGATGGGCGAGATTCTGGCGAAAGTCGATGAGCCGCTGAATGTTGAAGGCAAAACGCCATTCGTTATTCTGATGGTTGGTGTCAACGGTGTGGGTAAAACCACCACTATCGGAAAACTGGCGCGTCAATTCCAGCAAGAAGGCAAATCTGTAATGCTGGCGGCGGGCGATACCTTCCGCGCGGCGGCAGTAGAACAATTGCAGGTCTGGGGCCAGCGCAACAATATTCCGGTTATCGCTCAACACACCGGTGCCGATTCTGCTTCCGTGATTTTTGATGCGATTCAGGCGGCAAAAGCGCGCAATGTAGATGTCCTTCTGGCCGATACAGCCGGGCGTTTGCAGAACAAAGCGCACCTGATGGAAGAGCTGAAGAAAATCGTTCGCGTAATGAAAAAGCTGGACGAAGATGCACCGCATGAGGTTATGCTCACCCTCGATGCCAGCACCGGGCAAAATGCGATTAGCCAGGCTAAATTATTCCATGAAGCCGTTGGATTGACAGGCATTACGCTCACCAAACTGGATGGTACAGCCAAAGGCGGCGTGATTTTCTCCGTTGCCGATCAGTTTGGTATTCCGATTCGCTACATTGGCGTCGGCGAGCGTATTGAGGACTTGCGTCCGTTTAATGCGGGCGATTTTATTGAGGCACTTTTTGCCCGAGAGGATTAACCATGATTCGCTTTGAACACGTTAGTAAGGCCTATCTCGGTGGGAGACAAGCGTTGCAGGGAGTCACCTTCCATATGCAACCTGGCGAGATGGCTTTTCTGACCGGTCACTCTGGAGCCGGGAAAAGTACCCTGCTTAAGCTTATCTGCGGTATTGAGCGGCCAAGTGCCGGAAAGATTTCGTTCAGCGGCCATGATATTAGCCGCCTCAAGAGCCGCGAAGTGCCGTTCCTGCGCCGTCAGATTGGTATGATCTTCCAGGATCACCATCTGTTGATGGACAGAACCGTTTACGACAACGTGGCGATCCCGCTGATCATCGCGGGTGCCAGCGGTGAAGACATTCGCCGCCGCGTGTCTGCGGCACTGGATAAAGTTGGCCTGCTCGATAAAGCGAAGAGTTTCCCGATTCAACTCTCTGGCGGTGAACAGCAGCGCGTGGGCATTGCTCGTGCGGTGGTGAATAAGCCTGCGGTATTGCTGGCAGATGAACCGACCGGTAACCTTGATGATGCGCTCTCGGAAGGTATTTTGCGTCTGTTCGAGGAATTTAACCGCGTGGGCGTAACGGTTCTGATGGCAACGCACGATATGGGGCTGATTTCCCGCCGTAATTATCGCATGTTGACGTTAAGTGACGGCCATTTGCATGGAGGCCTGGCAGGTGAATAAACGCAGCGCGCTCAATCACATAAAGCGCTTCAGCAACAAGCTGGATAAAATCAACTCGCTGAATAAGTTAGGGGATTTAGGCCGCTCGGTGAAAAAACGCGGCAAAGGGCCTCAATCGAAAAGCAAATCCCTCAAGGGCGGTGTGAACGAACAGTTCCGCTACGCCTGGCAGGGGGCTGTACAGGATTTACGCAGCAAGCCTTTAGCCACTTTCCTGACGGTCATGGTTATCGCCATTTCTCTTACACTGCCAAGCGTGTGCTACATGGTTTACAAAAACGTAAATCAGGCCGCCACACAGTATTACCCTTCGCCGCAAATTACCGTTTACCTCGACAAAGCGCTGGATGACAACGCCGCGCAGCAAGTGGTGGGTGCGATTCAGGCAGAAGAGGGCGTCGATAAAGTTAACTATTTATCGCGTGACGAAGCGCTGGGCGAATTCCGCAACTGGTCTGGCTTTGGCGGCGCGCTGGATATGCTGGAAGAAAACCCGCTGCCTGCCGTTGCCGTGGTGAACCCGAAACTCGATTTCCAGACCACAGACCACTTGAACACTTTGCGTGACCGTGTCGCTCGTATTAACGGTGTCGATGAAGTGCGCATGGATGACAGCTGGTTTGCACGTCTCGCCTCGCTGACTGGTCTGGTAGGGCGTGTTGCTGCGATGATTGGCGTGCTGATGGTTGCCGCGGTATTCCTGGTGATTGGTAACAGCGTGCGCCTGAGCATTTTTGCCCGCCGCGACTCCATCAATGTGCAGAAACTGATTGGTGCGACGGATGGATTCATCCTGCGCCCGTTCTTGTACGGCGGGGCGTTATTAGGCTTTAGCGGTGCGTTTTTGTCGCTGATTTTGACCGAAATTCTGGTGTGGCGTTTGTCATCGGCTGTGACCGAAGTGGCGCAAGTATTTGGCACAAAATTCGATCTGACGGGCCTGGGTTTCGACGAATGCCTGCTGTTGTTGCTGGTTTCATCCATGAGCGGTTGGTTGGCTGCGTGGATAGCAACAGTACAACATTTACGTCGTTTTACCCCAGAGTAAAAATTTTTTGATATACTAGTCCCCTGCTACGAAGTACCTATCAGCAGGGGACTCGTTCCCACCTCGGTAAGCGTTTCTCCTGCCATGTTTCATAGCTCTGTCACATTTTGTGTGCAATCTATGCACAGCTTTACACGGAACTTGTGGATAGCATCACTGTCTGAGTTTACTGTGGGTGGTACGGTTTGGCGCTTGACGTGGAGTCAGGTGTGCACTGTGTAGCAACCTGTACGTTAGTCTCTAAGAGAGGGTTTGAATGACCAAAGAAATGCAAAATTTAGCTTTAGCCCCTGTTGGTAACCTGGAATCTTATATTCGGGCCGCTAACTCCTGGCCGATGTTGACGGCTGAGGAAGAGAAGGAGCTTGCTGAAAAGCTGCATTACCAGGGCGATCTGGAAGCAGCGAAAAGGCTGATCCTGTCTCACCTGCGCTTTGTTGTTCATATCGCTCGTAATTACTCGGGGTATGGCTTGCCGCAGGCTGACTTGATTCAGGAAGGTAACATTGGCCTGATGAAAGCGGTGCGCCGCTTTAACCCGGAAGTGGGTGTCCGCTTGGTGTCCTTTGCTGTGCATTGGATCAAAGCTGAAATTCACGAATACGTTTTGCGTAACTGGCGTATTGTGAAAGTGGCAACCACTAAAGCACAACGTAAGTTGTTCTTTAACCTGCGTAAAACTAAGCAGCGTCTGGGTTGGTTCAACCAGGACGAAGTTGAAATGGTCGCCAACGAGCTGGGTGTTTCCAGCAAAGATGTCCGTGAGATGGAATCTCGCATGGCGGCGCAGGACATGACGTTCGACATGGGCAACGACGACGATTCAGACAGCGCGCCAATGGCTCCGGTGCTGTTCTTACAGGATAAGTCTTCTAACTTTGCCGATGGCATTGAAGACGACAACTGGGAATCGCACGCGGCTGATAAACTCAGCGATGCTATGTTGGGGCTGGATGAACGCAGCCAGGACATTATCCGTGCCCGTTGGCTCGACGAAGACAACAAGAGCACGCTGCAAGAACTGGCCGACCGTTATGGCGTTTCCGCCGAGCGTGTGCGTCAGCTTGAAAAGAACGCGATGAAAAAACTGCGCATGGCCATCGAAGCGTAAGTTCTTCCGTCAGATAAAAACCGCCTTCCGGGGCGGTTTTTTTATGCCTGTCACTTTCCCATTCTTATTGTGAAAAAATTGTTATTCCAAAAACCGCAAATTCGGGTATGTTTTTAACTCTGAGTGCGGCGAAGGCACACGCGGTATTCGTAAATCAAAAATAAAACCGTGCCAAAACAACACAACAAATACCAATCACAACAAGAATGGGGATTCTCAGGATGAACATGAAGGGCAAAGCGTTATTGGCTGGTGGTATTGCACTTGCGATGAGCAACGCGGCATTTGCGAAGGATATCAAAGTCGCGGTAGTTGGGGCGATGTCTGGCCCGGTTGCTCAATATGGCGACCAGGAATTTACCGGTGCAGAACAAGCGGTTGCGGATATTAATGCCAAAGGCGGCATCAAAGGCGACAAACTGGTTATCACCAAATATGACGATGCTTGTGACCCGAAACAAGCCGTGGCGGTCGCCAACAAAGTGGTTAACGATGGCATCAAATACGTTATCGGCCACCTGTGTTCTTCTTCCACTCAGCCTGCGTCTGATATCTACGAAGACGAAGGTATTCTGATGATCACCCCTGCGGCGACAGCGCCTGAGCTGACTTCGCGCGGTTACAAATTAACAATGCGTACCACAGGACTGGACTCCGATCAGGGCCCAACGGCTGCGAAATATATCCTTGATCATGTGAAACCGAAAAACATCGCGGTGATTCATGACAAACAACAGTATGGCGAAGGCCTGGCGCGCTCGGTTCAGGACAACCTGAAAAAAGGCGGCGCTAACGTGGTGTTCTTTGACGGTATCACCGCAGGTGAGAAAGACTTCTCCACGCTGGTGGCACGTCTGAAGAAAGAGAACATCGACTTCGTTTACTACGGTGGCTACCACCCTGAAATGGGCCAGATCCTGCGTCAGTCTCGTGCGGCAGGCCTGAAAACTCAGTTCATGGGTCCAGAAGGTGTAGCTAACGTTTCTCTGTCTAACATCGCGGGTGAATCTGCTGAAGGCCTGTTAGTCACCAAACCGAAGAACTACGACCAGGTTCCGGCGAACAAACCGGTTGTAGATGCAATCAAGGCGAAGAAACAAGATCCAAGTGGCGCATTCGTATGGACGACATACGCAGCACTGCAATCACTGGCTGCGGGCCTGAACAAGTCAGAAGAGCCAGCTGAAATCGCTAAATATCTGAAAGGCGCAACGGTTGAAACTGTAATGGGTCCGTTGAGCTGGGATGAGAAGGGCGATCTGAAAGGCTTTGAGTTTGGCGTGTTTACCTGGCATGCGAACGGGACTGCGACCGACGCTAAATAATTTATCGGTCGCCTTTCGCGCCGCTGATGCGTTGGCTGCGTTGCTTAACCCCGGTCACTTACTGATGTAAGCTCCCGGGGATTTCACCACTTGCCGCCTTTCCGCAGCACGAAATGCTTCGATAAATGGGGAAGTGATAACCAACCCGTTATCACTTCTTCCAGCCACCACTCTGAACTTCAAACCCAACCGCCTGCATAAACGCCGTCATCACATCACGGTCTTCCACGCCAACATCTGCCATCCACCAACCGGTGATGTCAGGATTATCACGAATCACTTCTTCAACCAGATACTGCCCCACGCCACGGCGACGGGTGATCTCGCGTACCCGCAGCGAATCCAGCGCGGCTTCACGGCCCGCAAGCGTAACGCGCACCGCGCCGAGCAGTCGCTCATTAAATTTTGCCGCGTAAATTCTGTGAGTATCACTAAGCGTAAGCGAGGCGCTGGAATATTCCGGCCAGATCTTAGCGAGATCGATCTCATCCTGGGCACTACACTCAAACAGACGAATGATGGTGAGTTTCATAAGCGAGCTAACCAAAAAGCGGGAAAACCCCGAGTGTAACCAATTTATTTGCGCCAGACGCTTTCTCTTTTATCTGTCATATACCAGACGATTAATTTTCTCGTCAAACATATGCTAGTTCGATAAGTGGCAGATTGAAAAATGGTCAGTATAAAACCCTAAAACCTAGTGATTTATTCCGCTCTTTGTATCGCTATTTTATGCTGAAAAAGCTGCTTTTTTTTGTTTAACTCTAAGCAAATACAGAATAATATCTTTGCTTAATAGCCTGAAAAATAGAGAGTTTAGCCTTAAAAATTGTAAATTTTAATGCTAAGCCCTTAAAGGCACTCATAAAAATGGTTAAAGGCTAAAAAACGTTCAGTTTGTTTTTTGCCCAAAATAAAACCACAAATCACGAACAGGAATTGGATCTATGAAAATGAACGCGAAGACATTACTCGCTGGGGTTATTGCGCTGGCGGTGTCTCACGTGGCAACCGCAGCTGATATCAAAGTTGCGGTTGTTGGTGCCATGTCTGGCCCGGTTGCGCAGTGGGGCGACATGGAATTTAACGGTGCTCGCCAGGCAATCAAAGACATCAACGCAAAAGGCGGCATCAAAGGCGACAAACTAGTCGCGGTTGAATACGACGATGCTTGTGACCCGAAACAAGCCGTAGCGGTTGCCAACAAAATCGTTAACGACGGTGTGCGCTATGTCATTGGCCACCTTTGCTCCTCTTCCACTCAGCCAGCGTCTGATATCTACGAAGACGAAGGCATCCTGATGATCACCCCTGGTGCAACTAACCCAGAGCTGACGGCCCGTGGTTACAAAATGATTATGCGTACCGCAGGCCTGGATTCTTCCCAGGGCCCAACGGCGTCTAAATACATTCTCGACACTGTGAAACCGAAGCGCATCGCTATCATTCATGACAAGCAGCAATACGGTGAAGGTCTGGCGCGTTCTGTACAAGATGGCCTGAAGAAAGGTGGCGCGAACATCGTCTTCTTCGACGGCATCACTGCGGGCGATAAAGACTTCTCCACGCTGGTGGCGCGTCTGCAAAAAGAAAACATCGACTTTGTTTATTACGGCGGCTACTACCCAGA
>Ga0160438_1000381_pt1 | contig 13049 bp, 11 predicted proteins | sample HID1975K_E0MG_FD_108203 | JGI IMG/M metagenome (GOLD analysis project Ga0160438, IMG submission 108203) | Enriched soil microbial communities from UW Madison campus, WI, USA - HID1975K_E0 MG | ecosystem: Environmental > Terrestrial > Soil > Unclassified | place: USA: Madison, Wisconsin...
CCGGGTTATCCAGGTGGTCAGCGAGCAGTGCCCGAACGTGGTGTTCCTGCTGTGGGGCGCGCATGCCCAGAGCAAGCAGAAGCTGATCGATGGCACCAAGCACCTGGTGCTGAAGTCGGTGCATCCTTCGCCGTTGTCGGCTTACCGCGGGTTCCTTGGCTGTGGGCACTTCAGCCGGGCCAATGGTTTCCTGGAGCAGCGTGGGCTGGCGCCGATCAATTGGGCGTTGCCGCCGCTTTAGGGGTGGCCCTGTCGCCGGCAAGCCGGCTCCCACATGAACCCCACCGCTCTCAAGGGCAGTGCGGTCCCTGTGGGAGCCGGCTTGCCGGCGATGAAGGCGCCACGATTACTGCTGATCAGCGTTCCACAGCCTGAACAGCGGCTCCGCCAGAAACAGCACGAACAACAGCCGCATCACCTGCAGCGCCGTCACCAGCGGCACCGACAATTGCAAGGTCTCCGCCGTCAGGCTCATCTCGGCAATGCCGCCTGGCATCATGCCCAAGGTCAGCGAACGCAGGTCCAGCCCCGTCATCACGCTCAACCCCCAAGCCGCAGCGCCGGCAATCAGCATGCATAACCCAGTGGCCACCAACGTGCGCCCGAGGAACGACGGTGCCCGCCGAAAGAACGCGCGGTTGAAGTGGCAGGCCAGCCCGCTGCCGATCAACCATTGGCCGATCTGGCTGGCACCATTGGGCAGGGCGATCTGCAGGTTGGCCGTCAGGCTCACCGCAGCCGCCACCAGCAAGGGCCCGAACAGCCAGGGGTTGGGTTGACGCAAGCGTTGCCAGATAAAGCCGACCGCCACACCCACGGGCACGATCAACGCCAGCCAACCCCAGCTGACACTGCCGGCGTGATTCAGGGCGACACCGTCACCGATCAGAAACTTGAACAGCGCCGGCACACACAGCACCACTGCCAGCACGCGCAAGCTCTGCGCCGCCGCCACCTGGCTGAGCACCGCGCCATTGCGCGCACCGAGGTTGACCATCTCCCCCGAACCGCCAGGCATGCTGGCGAAAAACGCCGTGGCTCGGTCTTCACCCGTGCGCCGCAGCAGCCACACGCCGATCACGCTGGAAAGGGTGGTGAACAGGGCTGCGCAGATGATCAGCACGAGGTGGCTGGCCACCTGTTCGATCACTGCCGGGGTGAAGTGCAGGCCGATGCCCAGGCCGATGATGCATTGCCCGCATTTGCGGCCATGGGGGATTTCCGTCAGCTGCCAGGGCGTCAGGCAACGCACCAGGATGATCGCCAGCAGCGAGCCGACCATCCACGGCAAAGGCCAGCCGACCTTGCTGGCGAGAAACCCGCCCGCAAGGCCGACCAGCCCGGTTGCCCAGAACAGCTGCAACGACCGATCAGGCATCGGCCAGCGCCCGGCGTTGCAGGCTGCGTTTACGCCAGATGCGCAGCAGTGGCAGGGTGAGCATGCACACCACCAGTGCCCACACGCCCATGCTGATCGGGCTCGACCAGAGAATGCCCAGCTCGCCGTTGGAGATCGACAGCGCGCGGCGCAGGTTCTGCTCCATCAGCCCGCCAAGAATGAAGCCCAGCAGGATCGGCGACAGCGGGAAGTCCAGCTTGCGCAGGATGTAGCCCATGATGCCGATGCCGACCATCAGGAACAGGTCGAAGGTGGTGGCATGCACGGCGTACACGCCGATTCCGGTGATGATCGCGATCACCGGCACCAGCGCCCAGTTCGGCACGGCAAGGATGCGGGTGAAGATGCGGATCATCGGGATGTTCAGGATCACCAGCATGATGTTGGCGATGAACAGCGAGGCGATCAGGCCCCAGACGATGTCCGGTTGCTGCTCGAACAACATCGGCCCCGGGGTGATGTTGTACAGGGTCAGCGCGCCGATCATCACCGCGGTGGTGCCTGAACCCGGTACACCCAAGGTCAGCATCGGCACCAGGGCGCCGCAGCAGGAGGCGCCGATGGCGGTTTCCGGGGCGGCCAGGCCACGGGCATCGCCCTTGCCGAACTTGCCGCTCTCACCCGCGATGCGTTTCTCGGTCATGTAGGCCACGGCACTGGCCAAGGTAGCGCCGGCACCTGGCAGCACGCCCATGATGAAACCGAGCAGGCCGCAGCGCAGGTTGACCACGAACACCGAGGCCGCTTCCTTGAAGTTGAACAGCATGCGCCCGGTGGCCTTGACCGCCTGGTGGCCATGGTGGGTCTTTTCCAGCAGCAGGAGGATTTCACTGATGGAGAACAGGCCCAGCACCAGCACCACGAACTGGATGCCGTCGGCCAGGTGCACGCTGTCACCGGTGAAGCGGTACACGCCGCTGTTGGCATCGATGCCGACCGCCGACAGGAACAGGCCGATCAGCGCCGCGATGAAGGTCTTCAGCGGTTTGTCGCCGGCCATGCCGCCCAGCGCGACGATGGCGAACACCATCAGCACGAAATACTCCGCCGGGCCAAAGGCGATCGCCCATTTCGCCAGCAGCGGGGCGAACAGCACCATGCCGCAGGTGGCGATGAAGGCGCCGATGAACGAACTCCAGGCCGACAGCGACAGGGCCACACCGGCCAGGCCATTGCGCGCCATCGGGTAGCCGTCGAGGGTGGTCATCACCGTCGAGGCCTCGCCCGGGATGTTCAGCAGGATCGAACTGATCCGCCCACCGTATTCACAGCCCAGGTACACCGCGGCCAGCAGGATCAGTGCCGACTCCGGCGGCAGGCCGAGGGCGAAGGCGATCGGGATCAGCAAGGCCACGCCGTTGATCGGGCCCAGGCCCGGCAACAGGCCGACCACGGTGCCGATCAGGGTGCCCGAGAGGGCGGTAACCAGGTTGTACGGGCTCAGGGCGACGCCGAAGCCCTGGCCCAGGTAGCTCAAGGTATCCATGTGTCAGTTCTCCAGTACGCTCAGCAGGCCAAGGGGCAGGGGCACATCCATCACGCGGTCGAACAGCCAGTAGAGGAACAGGCTCATGCCCACCACCACGATGGCGCTGTGCAGCCAGCGGCCGCCGTACAGGCGGGCCATGGGGATGCCGACCAGGATGGCGCTGAGGATGAAGCCCAAGGCCTCGAACGTTGCAGCGAAGACGATCAGCAGGGCGATGCAGAACCCGATCTTGGTCAGGGTTTCGCGGTCCAGCGCGGGCTCGTCATCCTTGCGCACGATCGGTGTCGGGCGGATGGCGAGGTAGAGCAGGCCCAGGCTCATCAGGCCGAGCATCAGCAGCGGGTAGGCACGCGGGCCCACCGGTTCGTAGGAAAACGCGGCCTGGTAGGGCCAGGCCATCACGGCCAGGGCGGCGCATACCGCCAGCAGAGCCAGGGCGAAGAAGCGTTGCAGGATCATTGGCAAATCCTCGTAGGATGCGGACCCTGTGGGAGCGGGCTTGCCCCGCGAACACCGGCATAGCCGGTGCCATGCACCGCGGTGCCCTCTTCGCGGGACAAGCCCGCTCCCACAAGGATCAGTGACAGCTAGCTGAGCGGCTTACTGGATCAGGCCAAATTCCTTGGCCAGCGCCTTGTAGTCGGCCACCTGCTTCTTCACATAGCCGTCCAGCTCTGCACCGGTCATGGCGAACGGGAACAGCTCGCGCTGGTCACGCAGCTTGGCGAAGTCCTCGGAGGCGAGCATCTTGTCGAACGATTCCTTCCACCAGGCGTATTCTTCGTCGCTCACCTTCGGCCCGAGGTAGAAGCCACGCACCACCGGCCAGACGATGTCGTAGCCCTGCTCCTTGGCGGTCGGGATGTCCTTCATCTCCGGCTCGTCCAGGCGGTTTTCCGAGAACACCGCGAGGATGCGCATGTTGCCGCTCTGGATATGCGGCATGGAGTCGGAAATGTCGGTGGAGCCCACCTGGATATGGCCGCCGAGCAGCGCAGTGGCGATTTCGCCGCCGCCTTCCAGAGCCACGTAGCGCAGGTCGCGCGGGTTGATGCCGGCGGCCTTGGCGATCAGTGCGGTCTGCATCCAGTCCTGGCTGCCGACGGTGCCGCCGGAGCCGATCACCACTTTGCTCGGGTCTTTCTTCAGGGCCGCGACCAGGTCATCGAGGGTCTTGTAGGGCGAATCGCTCTTCACCGCGATGGCGCCGTAGCTGGTGCCGACCGCCGCCAGCCATTTCACTGCGTTTTCGTCGAAGCGGCCGAACTTGCCCTGGGCCAGGTTCAGCAGCGAGCCGCTGGACCAGGCCACCAGGGTGCCGGCATCGGCCGGGCGCTGGGCCACCACGGCGTTGTAGGCCACCGCGCCGACACCGCCAGGCATGTAGGTCACGCGCATCGGCTTGCTGAGGATCTTCTCCTGCACCAGCGCGCTCTGCACCAGCTTGCAGGTCAGGTCGAAACCGCCGCCGGGCGAAGCCGGGGCGATGCATTCGGGGCGTTTCGGTTCGGCGGCGAGGGCATTGCCGGCCAACAGCAGGCAACCGGTAGCCAGAACGAGGCGGCGCAGTGAAAAGGTCATCGTCTATCTCCGTGAGCGTTGTTGTTATGGGTGACTGCTATTGGCTACCACAGCGCCACGCTGTAACTCACCAGCAGCCGCACTTCGTCGGCGTCGCGAGTGAAGTTGGAACGGAAGGTGGCGTTGCGCAGGCGCACGGCGACGTCTTTCAACGGGCCGCTTTGTACCACGTACTTGAACTCGGTGTTGCGTTCCCATTCCTTGCCCTCGCTGCCATCGGCAAGGCTGACGTTGTCGCCGTTGATGTAGCGAGTCATGAAGGTCAGGCCGGGGATACCGAGCGCTGCGAAGTTGTAGTCGTAGCGCGCTTGCCAGGAGCGCTCGTCGGCACCGGCGAAGTCGTTGATCTGGACGAAGTTGACCAGGTACGGGTCGGCGCCATCGACGTAGGGGAAGGCGCTGTCGCCGGACAGGTGCTGGTAGGCGGCGCTGACCTTGTGCCCGCCCAGGGCGTAGCTGAGCATGCCGTTGACGGTGGTGTTGTCGATGTTGCCGGCCTTGGCCGCGCCCTGGTCGTCGCTGACCGCCAGGCGCAGGTCGGCGCCGAAGGTGCCAGGGCCCCAGGGCTGGGTGGCGAGCAGGCCGATGAAGTGCTGGCGGTAGATGTCGTCGAGCTGGGCGAAGTGGTAGCTGCCGGTGATGCGGTCGGTGAACCTGTAGTCGAGGCCGGCCAGGTCGAGGTTGTCGGCGCTGAAGGTGCCGCCGAAGCGTCCGTTCTTGTTGTTGAGGGCCAGGTCTTCCCAGTTGGTGTCGTCGCGGTCCTTGGCCTTGTCCAGGCGCCCGCCGGTGAAGGTCAGGCCCTTGATCTCCTGGGAGGTGAGCAGGCCGCCCTCGAAGGTTTGCGGCAGGATGCGGCCGTCGTTGGGCTGCAGGGTCGGCAGTTCAGGGATGAGGGTGCCGATCTTCAGCTCGGTCTTCGACACTTTCACCTTGCCGGTCAGGCCGAGCTTGGCGTATTCGTCGGCGGCCTTGCCGTCGTCATGGGTCGGCAACAGGCCGGTGCCGGTGCGGTCGGGGCTGGAGTCGAGCTTGATGCCCAGCATGCCCAGCGCATCCAGGCCGAAGCCGACGTTGCCTTCGGTGTAGCCGGACTCGAAATTGAGCAGAAAGCCCTGGGCCCATTCGTCACGCTTGGATTGCTGCGCGCTGGTGCCATCGCGGAAGTCGCGGTTGAAGTACATGTTGCGGGTTTCGAAGGTCGCCGAGCTGTCTTCGAAGAAGGCGGCCTGGCTCATCGGGGCGACACCGGCAAGTGCCAGGGCACTGGCGATGGCCGAGGGGCGTGCGGACAGGGAACGGGCAGGTGCGAATGCCTGCAGCTGCGATGACAGCATCGGGGTGGCTCCGTTTATTGTTCTTATTCGTTGCACCTTGCTGGTGCTTTTTTTCGGCGCGCGGGGCGACCGTGGTGCGATGCTAGGCAACCAACCTTTCGCTAACCTTTCAGCGTGAAAGGTTTGTCACAAAGGGCTTCAAAGGCCGGGCGACAGCGGTACACTCCGCGCCACCGCCCCACCTGAGCAGGGAGAATCCGATGCGTGTGCTGCTGGTCGAAGACCACCTGCAACTGGCCGAAAGCGTGGCCCAGGCCCTGAAAAGCCATGGCCTGACCGTGGATGTATTGCACGATGGCGTGGCCGCCGACCTGGCCCTGGCCAGCGAGGAGTACGCCGTTGCCGTGCTCGACGTGGGGTTGCCGCGCATGGACGGCTTCGAAGTGCTGGCGCGCTTGCGTGGCCGCGGCAAGACCCTGCCGGTGCTGATGCTGACCGCGCGCAGCGATGTGAAGGACCGTGTGCACGGCCTGAACCTTGGCGCCGACGATTATCTGGCCAAACCCTTCGAGTTGACCGAGCTGGAGGCGCGGGTCAAGGCCCTGCTGCGGCGCAGCGTGCTCGGTGGCGAGCGCCAGCAGCGCTGCGGGCCGTTGGTGTACGACCTCGATACCCGCCGTTTCAGTCTGGGCGAAGACAACCTGACACTGACCTTGCGCGAGCAGAGTGTGCTCGAAGCGCTGATCGCCCGGCCGGGGCGGGTGATGAGCAAGGAGCAATTGGCCGCCCAGGTGTTCGGCCTGGACGAAGAGGCCAGCCCCGACGCCATCGAAATCTACATCCACCGGCTGCGCAAGAAGCTCGACGGTCACCCGGTGGCCATCGTGACCTTCCGTGGCCTGGGTTATCTGCTCGAGCATCGCGATGCGTGACAACGGCAGCCTGCGCGGGCGATTGCTGGGCAACCTGGCGCTGCTGCTGGTGGTGCTGATGCTGGCCAGCGGCCTGAGCGCCTACTGGAACGGCCGTGAAGCTGCCGACACCGCCTACGATCGGACCTTGCTGGCTTCGGCCAGGACCATCGCCGCCGGCCTGTCCCAGCGCGACGGCACCCTGAGCGCGGACGTGCCCTACGTGGCGCTGGACACCTTCGCCTACGACAGTGCCGGGCGGATCTACTACCAGGTGCTGGACATCAACCAGAAGCTGATCTCGGGTTACGAGAAGCTGCCACCGCCGCCGCCCGGCACGCCGCGCACCGATGACTACCCGGCGCTGGCGCGTTTCTACAACGCCACTTATCTGGGCCAGGACGTGCGTGTGGTGAGCCTGCTCAAACCCGTGAGCGAGCCGAACATGAATGGCATGGCGGAGATCCGCGTGGCCGAGACCGAGGAAGCGCGGGTGCGCATGGCCCGTGGGCTGATGGCCGACACCTTGCTGCGCCTGGGCATGCTGGCGCTCGGTGCGTTGGTGCTGGTGTCGTTTGCGGTGAGCGCGGCGCTACGCCCCCTGGAGCGCCTGCGCACGGCGGTGGAAGAGCGCCAGCCGGACGACCTGCGGGCGCTGCCGGTGGTGCAGGTGCAGCGGGAACTGGGGCCACTGGTGCGTGCCCTGAACCACTTCACCGAGCGTTTGCGCGAGCAGTTCGAGCGCCAGGCGCAGTTCATCGCCGAGGCTGCCCACGAGTTGCGCACACCGTTGGCGGCGCTCAAGGCACGGGTGGAGCTGGGCTTGCGTTCGCAGCAGCCCGAGGAATGGCGCCAGACTCTGGAGTCCGCGGCTCAAGGTACTGATCGCCTGACTCACCTGGCCAATCAGCTGTTGTCGTTGGCGCGGGTGGAGAACGGTGCCCGCGCGATCGCCGAAGGTGGGGCGCAGCGTCTGGACCTGAGCCAGCTGGCGCGCGAGCTGGGCATGGCCATGGCGCCGTTGGCGTACCATCGCGGCGTGGCACTGGCGCTGGAGGCCGAGGCGCCGGTCTGGCTCAAGGGCGAGCCGACCTTGCTCAACGAGCTGTTGAGCAATCTGGTGGACAACGCCTTGGCGCATACGCCGGCAGGCGGCAATGTGATCCTGCGGGTGCTGGCGCCGGCGGTGCTGGAGGTCGAGGATGATGGGCCGGGCATTCCCGAGGAGGAGCGTGAGCGGGTGTTCGAACGCTTCTATCGGCGTGGCGCCCAGGGTACTGGCCTGGGGTTGGCCATTGTGGGCGAGATCTGTCGCGCACACCTGGCGCAGATCAGCCTGCATGATGGGGAGAAGGGCGGGTTGAAAGTGCGGGTGAGTTTCATCGCTGATTGATGTGTCGCCTAGGCTGGTCTCTTCGCGGGACAAGCCCGCTCCCACAGGTTCAATGCTGACCTCGGATATTGCGGTGATCTTGTGGGAGCGGGCTTGTCCCGCGAAGAGGCCAGTGCAGGCAGTCCTTGATCAACGCAACATGCTGCGCGCATCCAGCAGCTCACCAATGTCCAGCTCGGTGCCAGGCGGCAACCCCAGGTGCCGATAGGCCGGCAGCGTCCCCAGTGGCCGGTTGCGCCCGCGTTGGCTGAGGCAGCGGGCAATCTGTACCACGTCGATGTAGTCGACCTTGGCCGTGCAGCGATCCAGGTCCTGTATCTGGCTCGGCAGGTTCACCAGCTGCTCGGGAAACTCCCAGGAAGACAGGATCTTGTCGCCCAGCACCGGCTGGATCTGCTCGATCACGTAGTGCAGGCAGACCGGGTCGGAAAGCAGCTCGTTATGCTCCTCGGCATAGATCAGTACCGGCAGCGCGCCAATCTGATTGACCAGCCCGCCCAGGGTGGCCTGGTCGGGTTTGAGCTGGGTATAACGCCGACACAGTTCATAGCTGATGCCCGCCACTTCGAGACTGTTGGCCCAGATATCACGGAGCTTCTGCTCCACTGCGGGCGATCGGGCGTGGAAGATCTGCTCGATCACCAAGCCGATGGCCAGGTTGCAGCTGTAGTTGATACCCAGGCGGGTGATGGCCGTGTGCAGGTCGGTGACCTCGACCGCCGCACGCAACAGCGGACTGTTCACCACTTTGATCAGGCGTGCCGAGAGGGCAGCGTCGCGGCCTATCACTTTGCTCAGGGCGGCAACGCTGATTTCCGTGTCCTCGGCCGCCTCGCGGATACTCAAGGCCACTTCCGGAAGGGTCGGCAGGACCAGGTCGTCGTTGTCGATGGCAGCGAGCAATTGTGCTTGAACCGTCTCGGCCAGCTTGTTCATGAACGTCTCTACCGCAGGGGTGGCATGCTGGTCAGCGCTGGATTTCCCGGTCGCGGTCCAGTTCGTAAGGCAGGCTCAACAGCTGCAGGCGTGGGCCTTGCAGGCTGCCCAGGTGCAGGTTGTCGTCTTCCACTGCGTCGGCGCTCAGTACCGCGAGCAGCTCGCAGCCCTGGCCCGTGCTGGCGGCAATGACAACCTCGCCGACCGAAGAGCCATGGGTGGGCGAGAAGATTTCATCACCCGGTGACGGAATGTCTTGCTGGTCGAGCGCCAGACGGTACTGACGGCGCTTGAGCTTGCCCAGGTACTGCATGCGGGCGACGATTTCCTGGCCGGTGTAGCAGCCTTTCTTGAAGCTCACGCCGTCGACCGCCTGCAGGTTGATCATCTGCGGGATGAACAACTCGCGGGTCGGGCCCATGACCTGGCCGATACCGGCACGGATCTGCCCCAGCAACCAGTCGTTGAGGCTGCCTTCAGGCAAGGCAGTGGCAAGTCTTTCGCGCACGTTCGCGGCGTGGTCCGCCGGCACCCACAGCTCGATGCGACCCTGCGAGACGGCAACCGCGATCAGCCCTTCATGGCGCACGGTGGCGCCCGCGCCAGTCGGCACGTCCAGGCCCAGCGCCTGCAGCGCCGCATCGCCATGCTGCACGCCGAAGCGTACCCAGGCAGCGCTTTCGTCGCTGAGCGTGGCTTTGGAGAACACGGCGTATTTCTTCAGGTCGGCCAGTTGTGCCTCGAGCAGTTCGCTGGCCATGGCCAGCAAGTAGCCGTTGCCTTCGGGGAGAATGCGGAAGCTCGATTGCATGCGGCCCTTGACCATGCAGCGGGCGCCAAGGCTGGCATGCTCGGGGCTGAGGTAGTTGATGTTGCAGGTCAGCTGGCCCTGCAGGAACTTGCCGGCGTCGGAGCCGCGGACGGCGAGGATGCCCTCGTGGGACAGGGGGCTGAAGAAAGCGGAATCGGCCATGGGTCATCGCGGTGGCTAAAGTCTGGCGGCCATCATAGAACGCCGGTAACAAAATAGGTAGGTGACTAGACCAACGCCCGGTGTCGCTCGCGGCTTCGCGCGGTATACTGCCCGACCATTCGAGGAGGGCCCCATGGTCGAACAAACTGAACTCAACCGGCTTTTCTGGCACAGCCGCCGTGGCATGCTGGAACTGGACGTGCTGCTGGTGCCATTCACCCAGGAAGTCTATCCGACCCTGAGCGAAGCCGACCGCGAACTCTACGTTCGCCTGTTGAGCTGCGAGGATCAGGACATGTTCGGCTGGTTCATGGAGCGTACCGAGTCCGAAGACCCGGAGCTGCAGCGCATGGTTCGCATCATCCTGGACCGTGTCCAGCCCAAGTGAGCGTTTCGAGTGCCGTTGGCAGGGTTCGCGCCTGCTGCTGACGGCCTATCTGATCTGCCAGGCGCCGGCGCAGCTGGCCTTGTGGTCGAGTGCGCTGCCCTGGTGGTTTTGTCTTGCCGTTCTGGCAGCTTGTATTGCCCACGCTTGCTGGGCCATTCCCCGACGAATTCTGTTGACTGATCCGCGAGCCGTGACCGGTTTGCGCCGCGATGCGCTTGGCTGGCGGGTGTTCAGCCGTGCGCGCGGTTGGCAGCCGGTGCGGTTGTGTCGGGACAGTGTGGCGTTGCCGGGGTTGGTGGTGTTGCGGTTTGTGCGGCCGGGGTGCTGGTTTGGCGAAAGCCAATGTATTGCCCGGGATGCCCTGGGGGCTGATCAGCATCGGCGGCTGCGGGTAAGGCTCAAATTCAGTCGTCGCAGGTGGGCTGAAGCACCGGTGCGATGATCGGGCACCGAGTTGGCCTCCTCGTCGGCAAGCCGGCTCCCACAATGCCTGCAGCGCCGCAGAACCCTGTGGGAGCCGGCTTGCCGGCGATGGGGGCACCACTGATTTCAGACCGGGCTAAGGATGGTGGCCTTGTCCTCGGGCAACATCCCCGGGTAATCCAGGGTGTAATGCAGCCCCCGGCTTTCCTTGCGCTGCATCGCCGAGCGAATCATCAGCTCGGCCACCTGGGCCAGGTTGCGCAGCTCGATCAGGTCGCGGCTGACCTTGTAGTTGCTGTAGAACTCATCGATCTCATCGAGCAGCAGGCGAACGCGGTGCTCGGCGCGCTGCAGGCGCTTGCTGGTGCGCACGATGCCCACGTAGTCCCACATGAAGCGCCGCAGTTCATCCCAGTTGTGCGCAATGATCACGTCCTCGTCGGAGTCGGTGACCTGGCTGGCATCCCAGCAGGGCAGGGCGCTGGGCATGTTGATCTGCTCCAGGTGCGCCCGGATGTCCGCTGCGGCGGCGCGGCCATAGACGAAGCATTCGAGCAACGAATTGCTGGCCATGCGGTTGGCCCCGTGCAGGCCGGTGAAGCTGGTTTCGCCGATGGCGTACAGGCCAGGCACATCGGTGTGCCCGCGGTCGTCGACCACGACCCCGCCACAGGTGTAGTGAGCCGCCGGTACCACCGGGATCGGCTGGCGGGTGATGTCGATGCCGAACGTCAGGCAGCGCTCGTAAACGGTAGGGAAGTGGCTCTTGATGAAGTCGGCCGGCTTGTGGGTGATGTCCAGGTACACGCAATCCACGCCCAGGCGTTTCATCTCGTGGTCGATGGCACGGGCCACGATATCCCGTGGGGCCAGCTCCTCGCGCGGGTCGAAACGTGGCATGAAGCGTTCGCCGTTGGGCAGGCGCAACAGGGCGCCTTCGCCGCGCAGTGCTTCGGTGATCAGGAAGCTCTTGGCCTGCGGGTGATACAGGCAGGTCGGGTGGAACTGGTTGAACTCCAGGTTCGCCACCCGGCAGCCCGCCCGCCAGGCCATGGCGATACCGTCGCCACAAGCGCCGTCGGGGTTGCTGGTGTAGAGGTAGACCTTGGCCGCGCCACCGGTTGCCAGCACGGTGAATCGAGCCCCGAAGGTGTCCACTTCGCCGCTGTTGCGGTTCAGCACGTAGGCGCCCAGGCAGCGTTCGCCGGGCAAGCCCAGGCGCCGCTCGGTGATCAGGTCGACGGCCACGCGCTGTTCGAGCAGCTCGATGTTCGGTCGCTGCCGCGCCTGGGCCAGCAAGGTAGTGAAGATAGCCGCGCCAGTGGCATCGGCGGCATGGATGATGCGCCGATGACTATGACCGCCCTCGCGCGTCAGGTGAAACTCGAAACCGCCATCGTCGACGCCGTGGTGTTCGTCGCGCGTGAAAGGCACACCCTGTTCGATCAGCCATTCGATGGCTTCGCGGCTGTGCTCGACGGTGAAGCGCACCGCGTCTTCATGGCACAGGCCGCCGCCGGCATTGAGGGTGTCCTCGACATGGGACTGCACGGTATCGGTATCGTCCAGCACCGCGGCGACCCCGCCTTGGGCCCAGAAGGTCGAGCCGTTGGCCAGGTCACCCTTGCTCAGCACGGCAATGCGCAGGTGGCTGGGAAGGTTCAGTGCCAGGCTGAGACCGGCGGCGCCGCTGCCGATCACCAGGACATCATGTTGGAATTGTTGGCTCATGTCAGGACACTAGTAATCTTGGAAAGGGGCGCGGCACAATAGTCACGCGCAGATGGCATTGTGAAACTATCGTGAATGCAGGCCGGGCTGTCTTTATAGCAGCCTGCGGTAGCCAATTTCCATGCCACATGTGACGTAGCGGCGATCTTCGCGGGAACTTTCCGGCACGGCAGGAAATCCTATGAAGGCTGCCCGCACGCCACAATTTGCCGCGGCGACGCAGGGCGGCAGCTCTATTCGGGCTGACACCTGCGTATTCGAAACCTGATTATCGACGCAGCAGGCCGTGACCGCGCCGCGTCTTCCGTGCGAGCCGACCAAGGGCCGCAGGAAACTTGCTTGGAGGGGAGAACTTTTGCGCAAAGCCCGAGTCTATGGTTGCAAGCCTGAACGATGGCTGTGGCAACGCTCCTTCGAGTTCACTGAGGAGTGTTCATGCTAACCCAGGAAGAGGATCAGCAGCTTGTAGAGCGCGTACAGCGTGGTGACAGGCGAGCGTTCGATCTGTTGGTGCTGAAGTATCAGCACAAGATTCTCGGGTTGATCGTGCG
>Ga0160438_1000382_pt1 | contig 13035 bp, 11 predicted proteins | sample HID1975K_E0MG_FD_108203 | JGI IMG/M metagenome (GOLD analysis project Ga0160438, IMG submission 108203) | Enriched soil microbial communities from UW Madison campus, WI, USA - HID1975K_E0 MG | ecosystem: Environmental > Terrestrial > Soil > Unclassified | place: USA: Madison, Wisconsin...
ACGCTTCACGCCGGAAAAACGCCGGTTATTCCCGGTCATCGTCGTGAAGTACAACTGCGCGAGCAGCAAAACCATTTCTACGGTGTGATGAGCGATACGGCTCTCAATCTCAGTTGCCCGGTGATTAACCCGCAAGATTTAATCTGCATGCCGGTTCAACCGTTTGAGCCAGTTCCTGCCAATGCAGGCGTGGTGCTGTTCACTTCCGGTTCAACGGGTGAACCCGCGCAAATATTCAAATCATTACAAGCGCTGGATGAAGAAATTGCCTGGCTTGCCGCACTGTGGGGCGACGGTTTACGCAACTGCCGCGTGGTCGGGTCGGTTTCGCACCAGCATCTCTACGGTTTTACCTTCCGCATCATGCTGCCAATGGCGCTCGGTTTGCCGGGCGATGCGGCGATGATCCACTTCCCGGAACAACTCGCCGCTCACTCTTCACATCCGCTGCTGTTCATCAGCAGCCCGGCATTTTTAAAGCGCCTTGATGTCAATCTGACGCCACCTGATGTGAAAAGAGTGATTTCCGCGGCCGGAAAGCTGGATGACGACACGGCGAAAATGGCGCGAGCCTGGCTTAAACAGCCTGTCTCAGAAATTTATGGCACCACTGAAACGGGCGTGCTGGCGTGGCGGGAACATTCGCAATCGGCACCTGTTTGGCAGCCATTCCCGTTAGTGAATTTTATTGCGCAAGAGCATGGCTGGCAGGTTGTGTCGCCATTAACGGATAATAATCCGGTGCAACTGGACGACATTCTCGAATTTACGCCGCAGGGGCATTTTCGTTTATCGGGTCGCCGCGATCGCATTGTAAAAATTGAAGAAAAGCGTATTTCACTCAGTGAAATTGAACGCCGTTTGCTGACGCTACCGGGGATTGAAGATGCGGCAGTGGTTCCAATTATGCGCGCAAACCGCATTGCTCTGGGGGCGGTAGTGGTCGTTGGTGAGCAAGGTGGAGATAAGCAGCGCTGGCGAGACGCGCTCCGCGCCTGGCTTGAGCCGGTCGCTATTCCACGTTACTGGCGTATCGTCGAACGCATTCCGCTCAATAGCCAAAGCAAACGCGCTTGGACGCAACTACAGGAATTATTTGATGAAACCCGTTGAGTTAAATCGTTCGCAACCCGAGGCGCACCAACTGCGTTTACAGCTGGACGTACCGGCAACATTAGGCTGGTTTTCGGGGCATTTCCCCACGCAGCCGATTTTGCCTGGCGTCGCCCAGTTGGATTGGGTGATGGCTTACGGTCTGGAGCTGGCGCCGGGAATGCGCTTTAGCGCGATTGATAGCGTTAAATTCCAGCGGCCAATTGTGCCGGGCAGCAAGCTGGAACTGAATCTGCAATGGGACGCGCAACGCAACGTGCTGAGTTTTTCTTACACCTTGTTGACTGAACAAGGCGAGATCCCGGCCAGCAGCGGGAAGATCAAACTATGCCCGTAACGCCTTCGGCTTTTCGCCCCTGTGTGGTGATCCCCTGTTACAACCACGGCGCCACGATAGCCGCTGTGGTGGCTCGGCTGCAACCGTATGATCTGCCTTGCATTATTGTTGATGACGGCAGCGAGCGTGCGACTAAACAGCAACTGGCACAATTAACTGGCGTCACCTTGATTGAGCTTGAGTCCAACCACGGTAAAGGCGAGGCGGTGATGACCGGGCTTAAAGCGGCGGCGCAGGCAGGGTTCACTCACGCCATTCAGCTTGATGCCGACGGGCAGCATTGTATTGAAGATGTGCCGCGTTTTTTAGATGAAGCTCGCGCACATCCTGCCAGCCTGATATCCGGCACCCCGGAATACGATGAATCCGTACCGAAATCACGCCTTTACGGGCGTTACATCACCCACGTCTGGGTATGGATTGAAACGTTATCCCTGTCGTTAAAAGACAGTATGTGCGGCTTTCGCGTCTATCCGCTGGCGGCTACGCTTGCGGTAATTGCCCGCCACTGCCCCGGCAAACGAATGGATTTCGACACCGAAATCATGGTGCGATTGTATTGGGCAGGGACCGATAGTCGTTTCTTGCACACCCGGGTGATTTATCCGCCAGATGGCGTTTCACATTTCGATGCGCTGCGCGATAACGTGCGTATTTCCTGGATGCATACGCGATTGTTCTTCGGTATGTTGCCGCGCATTCCGACGCTGCTGGCTCGCCGCCGTCATCAAAGCGCCCACTGGGCTCAAGTCCCGGAGCGTAAAGGGCTGGCGGGAATGCGCCTGATGCTCAATATCTACCAGCGCTTAGGGCGACGTGCATTTAACGCTCTGCTTTATCCGGTTGTGGCGTGGATGTGGCTCACGGGAAGCACGCAGCGAAAAGCCTCGCAACAATGGCTGGCACGCGTTCGTGAGCAAGCGCAAACCCAGCAAATCACGTTGCCGAATGGCTTAAATAGCTATCGCCATTTCTTACGTTTTGGTGATGCGATGCTCAACAAAATTGCTGCCTGGCGTGGGGATATTATCTGGGGGCGCGACATTGAATTCGCGGCTGGCAGCCGCGAAGTGTTACAGCCGCAGGCCGGGCAGGGGAAGCTCATTCTCGCGGCCCACCTCGGCGATATCGAAGCCAGCCGCGCTCTGGCACAGGTTGAAGCCGGGCTGGTCATTAATGCGCTAGTCTTTACCGAACACGCCCAGCGTTTTCGCCAGATGATTGAAGAAATCGCCCCTCAGGCTGGCGTGAATTTATTGCCGGTAAGCCACATTGGCCCGGAAACAGCCATGATGCTGCAAGAAAAGCTCGAAGCCGGAGAATGGGTGGCTATCGTCGGAGACAGAATTGCGGTAAATCCACAGCGCGGCGGCGAGCGGCGTGTGTGCTGGAGCGAGTTTATGGGGCGTCCAGCTCCCTTTCCGCAAGGGCCGTTTATTCTTGCCGCAGCATTAAGATGCCCGGTCATTCTGATGATGGTCTTGCGTGAACAAGGCAAGCTGCGCATATATGCAGAACATTTTGCCGATCCGCTATTGCTGCCGCGCGCCACGCGCCAACAAGCGTTACAAGAAAGCATTGATTATTACGCGCAGCGTCTTGAGTTTTACGCGCTGCGCTCGCCACTCGACTGGTTTAATTTTTATGATTTCTGGCAATTGCCGCCGGAAAAGGAGTCTGGATGTTAAATTCCCCACGTTTTACCGTGGAGATCGGTATCAAAGTCCCATTCCATGATGTCGATGCAATGGGCGTTGTGTGGCACGGTAACTATTTTCGCTACTTTGAAGTGGCGCGTGAAGCGCTGCTCGGGCAGTTTGATTACGGTTATCGCGCCATGCAGGAGTCGGGTTACGTTTGGCCGGTCGTCGATACACGGGTGAAATACCGTGATGTTGTGAAATTTGAACAGCAAATACTGGTGCGGGCCACGGTGCTGGAATACGAAAACCGCCTGAAAATTGGCTATGAGATTGTCGATGCCGCAAGCGGAAAACGCACCACTACCGGTTACACCATTCAGGTTGCCGTTGAAGCAACAACGGGGGAGATGTGTTTTGTCTCCCCTCAGATCCTTTTTGAACGCATGGGCTTGAGTTATGAATAGAATCATTTTTTTGGCCTTGCTGTTTATCAGCTGTACGGCGAGCGCCATTACGCTTGATGACGTGCAACGCAGCTTTGCCTCGCAGCCGGTCGTGCGGGCGAAGTTCCAGCAGGACCGCCAGATTAGCGGCATGGCACAACCGCTGCATTCCAGCGGAGAAGTGCTTATCGCAAAAAGCAAAGGGCTGTGGTGGCAACAACAGCATCCTTTCCCGATGACGCTGGTGCTTGATGATAGCCACATGGCGCAAATCATGGGCAATCAGGCACCGCAGATCATCACCGCGGACAGCAACCCGCAAATGTTCCAGTTCAACCATTTATTGCGGGCGTTATTTCAGGCCGACCGCAAAGTGCTTGATGAAAACTTTTCCAGCGTGTTTACCGACCAGGGCAAAGGCCAATGGCAACTGGTCTTAACGCCAATCACCACGCCGCTCGACAAGCTTTTCAGCACCATTACGTTGCAGGGCGACAAACATCTTAATCGCATTGCGTTAAACGATTTGCAGGGCGATTTCACCGAAATCACCTTCAGTAACCACCGTCTGGAACCGCGAAAATTGACTCATGAAGAGCAGCAACGCTTCACCTTCTGACGTGCATCGCCGCCTGGCATGGGGCTGGCTGGCGGTCGTCACGCTGCTGGTGGCGTTACTCGTCGTGACGCTACCCAAAGCCAGGCTCGACAGCAGCGTGCTTTCGCTCCTGCCTGCCAGCAGCCTGGGGAAAATCCCGCCGCAAATCGAGAACGGTTTTTTGCAACGTCTCGACAGACAAATGATGTGGATGGTTAGCCCTGGCGATAAGCCGAATGACGAGGCGGCAGCATGGTGGCAAACACAACTGCAACAGCAGCCGTTTTTGCAAGGCGTGCAAGGCCCGATGGATGCCAAAGGCCAGCAGGAGTGGGGGGAATTCTACTTCGAGCACCGTAATGGCCTGGTGGATACCCAGACCCGCAGCCGTTTACAAAACGGTGGGGAAGCGCAGGCGCAATGGATATTAGCGCAACTCTATTCGGCATTTTCCGGCGTCAGCGGTAAAGAGCTGACCAACGACCCGCTGATGCTGACGCGTGGTTCGCAACTGGCGCTGCAACAAACGGCCAGCCAGATGCGGCTGATGAACGGCTGGCTGGTGGCGCGTGATAAACAAGGGCGTTACTGGTATTTGCTGCACGGCGAACTCAAAGGTTCTTCCTTTGATATGCAGCAAGGGCGCGAAGCGGTTGAACAACTGCGAGCCTTGCAGCATAAGCTGAAACAGCAGTTCCCGCAGGCACAAGTGATGTCACGCGGCACGCTGTTTTATAGCGATTACGCCAGCCAGCAGGCCAAACACGATGTTTCTACATTGGGTCTTGCCACGGTTATTGGCGTGCTGTTGTTGATATTGTTGGTGTTCCGCTCGGTGCGCCCGCTCATTTTATGTGTCACTTCTGTCGGCATCGGCGCATTGGCGGGCACCGCCATCACGCTGTTGTGTTTTGGCGAACTGCACCTGATGACACTGGTGATGAGCATGAGTATCGTCGGCGTTTCGGCAGATTACACCCTGTATTACCTCACCGAACGCATGGTTCACGGTGGGCAAAATTCGCCGATTGCCAGTTTGCGCAAAGTGCTTCCGGCATTGCTGCTGGCGTTGGCGACGACCGCCATTGCTTATCTGATTATGATCCTCGCGCCTTTCCCCGGTATTCGCCAGCTCGCGGTATTTGCCGCCAGCGGTTTGATAGCTTCCTGCCTGACGGTGGTGTGTTGGTATCCGTTTGCGGTGCGCGGTTTGCCCGTCCACCAGGTGCCTTGTCGCCATTGGCTCAACGCCTGGCTTGACGCGTGGCAACACAACAACGCGGTGCGTTTTGGAATACCACTCGCATTGTTGGTTATCAGCCTCGGCGGAATAGCATCATTAAAAATCAATGACGATATCGCCAGCTTCCAGGCACTCCCGCAGGATTTACTCCGTGAAGAACAGGCAATAACCGCCTTAACCGGGCAGGGAATGGATCAAAAATGGTTCGTGGTTTACGGCGACAGTGCCGAGCAAACCCTGCAACGGCTGGAAAAACTCGCCCCCGCGTTGGCTAAGTTGAAAGCCGATAAAGCCATCGACAGCTATCGCCTGATCCCACTCGCCTCCCTTGAACAACAGCAGGCAGATTTGCAGTTGCTGCGCGAAGCGGCACCGGTGCTACAAAAACGCCTCGCGGAAAGTGGGATTACGGTAAGTGCGCCAAATCTGCAACAAATGGCGGTGACGCCGGATGTCTGGCAAAAAAGTGTGATCAGCAGCGGCTGGCGTTTGCTCTGGCTGTCGTTACCAGATGGCAAAAGCGGTGCGCTGGTGCCTGTTAGTGGCGTTCACGACAGTCAGCAACTCGGCCAGATTGCGGCAAAAATTCCGGGTGTCGGTTGGGTTGACCGTAAAGTCATGTTCAACGAATTATTCAGCCATTTCCGTAGCTTACTGGCCACTCTGTTAGCTGCGGCGGTAGCGGCGATTGCACTCAGTTACGTGCTGCGCCTGGGAGTGAAACGGGGCTTGCTCAGTGTTGTGCCTTCGCTGTTATCGCTGGGCGGTGGCCTTGCGGCACTCGCCTTGAGCGGGCACGCACTCAATTTGTTCTCGTTATTAGCGCTGATGCTGGTGCTGGGAATTGGCATTAATTACACCCTGTTCTTTAGCAACCCGCGCGGAACACCGCTGACGTCATTGCTGGCCATTAGTGTTGCTTTGCTGACCACACTTTTCACCTTAGGCATGCTGGTCTTTAGCCAGACGCAAGCCATCGCAAGCTTTGGCATTGTGTTGAGTTGTGGGATCTTCTGCGCATTTTTAACCGCACCATTAGCCTTACCTCCATCCACCCAGGGAAAGGGAAAGAGAGAATCATGAAAAAATTTCCAACATTGGCCATCGTGTTTGGCGCGCTTTTACTGAGTGCATGCAGTGCCCCAAAACCGGATAACACTCGCCCGCAGGCGTGGTTAAAACCGGGTACGCTGGTGACGTTACCCGCGCCGGGTATTTCACCATCCATCACCGAACAGCAGCTATTAAGTGCTGAGGTAAAGGGCAAAACGCAGTCGCTGATGGTGCTGCTCAATGCCGATCAGCAGAAAGTGATGCTGGCGGGTTTGTCCCCGCTGGGGATTCGTTTATTCCGTTTGACCTACGATCAGAGCGGGATTAAAACCGTACAATCCATCACGCTTCCCGAATTGCCTCCAGCCAGTCAGGTGCTTGCCGATATTATGTTGAGCTACTGGCCGATAAGCGCCTGGCAGAAGCAACTGCCAGCGGGGTGGACGCTAAAAGATATTGATTCACGCCGTGAATTGCGCGACGACCAGGGTGAGCTGATTGAAACAATCCACTATCTGATGCGTGATGGAATCCGCCAGCCTGTGAGTGTTCATCATCTTCGTTTCGGCTATGTCATCCGTATTCAGCATCTGGAAAGCTAATCATGATTACTTTTTCGGCCGTGGGCATGGTTAATGCGTTAGGCAACAACCTTGAAGACATCGCGGCAAATTTGCAGGCAGGCGTTGCGCCAGGCATGGGGCCAGATACTGAAGGTTGGCTGCAACAAGGCGAATGTTGGGTCGGACGCGTCACGGGTGAATTGCCTGAAATCCCAGAAGAAATGGGGCAATACAACAGCCGCAACAATTGTCTGTTGTTGGCGGCGCTGGCGCAAATTCGTCCGCAGGTGGATGCAGCAATAGCGAAATACGGCGATTCTCGTGTGGCGGTGATTCTCGGAACCAGCACTTCCGGATTGGATGAAGGCGACCGAATGGTGAGCGGTAGCCACGGTGGAAATCCCCCCGAATCTTATCGTTACGGTCAGCAAGAATTGGGTGATCCATCGCGTTTTCTCAGTGACTATCTGCAATTATTTGGCCCGGCATTGACGATTTCCACCGCCTGTTCCTCCAGTGCGCGGGCAATCATTACCGGCAAACGGCTGATTGAGTCGGGCATGGTGGACGCCGCCATTGTGGGCGGTGCGGACACATTAAGCCGAATGCCAATTAACGGCTTTAGCAGCCTCGAGTCACTAAGCAACGTGCGCTGTAAACCCTTTAGCGCCGAGCGCAACGGGATCACCATCGGCGAAGCAGGTGTCTTGATTTTACTCACCCAGCAGCCGGGGAAAGTGCAGTTGCTGGGTGTTGGGGAATCGACGGATGCCTGGCATATGTCGGCTCCGCACCCGGAAGGTGTCGGGGCGATTCGCGCCATTGAAATGGCGCTGCGGGAAGCAAAACTCGCGGCGGATGAGATTGGCTATATTAATATGCACGGCACCGCCACCCGTCTGAATGACGAAATCGAAGCCAAAGTGGTGAATCAACTTTTTGGTGAGCGTATCCCTTGCAGCTCGACGAAACACCTGACCGGCCACACGTTAGGTGCAGCAGGCGCTTGTGAAGCCGCACTGTGTTATTTATTGCTGGCAGGTGATTTGCCGTTACCCGCGCAGGATTTCAGTGATACGCATCAAGACTTGACCCTGGCGGGCTGTGGTTTACTCACCGCGCCGCAGGCATTCTCTAAACCCATCATGTTGTCGAACTCATTCGCTTTTGGCGGCAACAATGCCAGTCTGATTTTAGGAGTTTCCGATGACTGATTTTCTTGCCCCTCACCACTATTTGCCGCATGAAGCGCCAATGTGTTTGCTCGAATCGGTCGTGGCGGTGGAACAAGAAAGCGCACAGTGTCGCGTGACGGTCAGCCACAGCGGTGTGCTGGCTCCGTTTCTGGATGCGAAAGGGGATTTGCCCGGGTGGTTTGCCATTGAGCTGATGGCACAAACCGTCGGTGTCTGGTCTGGTTGGCATTCCAACAACAACGGCGAAGAAGCAAGCCGTGTGGGTATGCTGCTCGGCGGGCGGGGTTTGCGTTGCCCGGAAGGTTTTTTCCCGCAAGGCGCGGTGCTGGATTGTCACGTTACGCTGCTCATGCGTGATGACAAAATTGGCTGTTTTGAAGGACAAATTCTTGCAGACGGAAACGTACTGGCGAGCGGGCGAGTCAACACGTATCAGCCTGATAATAATGAATTAGAACAATTATTTTAATGGAAAGCTGTTGTAGGTCGGGCAAGCGCAGCGCCCCCGACACCACGGGCGAAAACGGTGGATGACGCTGACGCTTATCCACCCTACAAAAAGAATTAATCTGATAATAAATAAAGAAATTATTTTAATGGGATGGCAGCAAGATGACACAAACGGTATTAATCACCGGAGCCAGTAAGGGAATTGGCAAGGCTATTGCTTTGGGGCTTGCCGCCGATGGATTTGCGGTAGTGGTGCATTACCATCGCGACGCAGCGGGCGCACAGCAAACGCTTGAAGAGATTAACGCTCAGGGCGGAACAGGTCGCGTCATGCAATTTGACAGCTCCGAGCGTGAACAATGCCGCAGCGTCATCGAAGCTGATATTGAAAAGCACGGTGCATATTGGGGCGTGGTGAACAACGCGGGTATCACTCGTGATGGCGCGTTCCCGGCACTCAGCGATGACGATTGGGATGGCGTCATGCGCACCAATCTCGACAGCTTTTATAACGTTATCCAGCCGTGCGTCATGCCGATGATCGGCCTGCGAGCGGGTGGTCGAATTATCACACTCTCGTCGGTTTCAGGTCTGATGGGCAACCGTGGGCAGGTGAATTACAGCGCCGCCAAAGCGGGCATTATTGGTGCCAGCAAAGCGCTGGCCATTGAGCTTGCGAAGCGCAAAATCACGGTGAACTGCATCGCGCCTGGCTTGATTGACACCGGCATGATTGAAATGGAAGAGGCCGCGTTAACCGAAGCGATGCGCCTGATTCCATTGCAGCGTATGGGCCAGCCGGAAGAAGTCGCTGGGCTTGCGCGTTATTTGATGTCACCCGTGGCGGGTTATGTGACGCGCCAGGTTATCTCCATCAATGGAGGTATGTTGTGATTAAGCGTGTTGTAGTGACTGGAATGGGCGGTGTCACTGCGTTTGGTGAAAGCTGGCAGGATGTGGCGACGGGCTTGAAGTCGGGTAAAAACGCCGTACGCCAGATGCCGGAATGGCAAATTTATGACGGGCTGAACACGATGCTCGGCGCTCCTGTCGATAATTTTGTTTTGCCTGAGCACTACACCCGCAAGCGCATCCGGGCGATGGGCCGCGTTTCATTGCTTGCCACACGTGCAACCGAGCTTGCGCTCATCCAGGCCGGTTTGCTGGATGACCCGATTTTAACCGGCGGCGAAACCGGCATAGCCTACGGTTCTTCTACCGGCAGTACCGGCCCGGTGAGCGAATTTGCCACCATGCTGACCGAGAAACACACGCGCAATATCACCGGCACCACTTACGTGCAGATGATGCCGCACACGGCTGCGGTGAACACCGGGCTATTCTTTGGTTTGCGCGGGCGCGTGATCCCCACTTCAAGTGCGTGTACATCAGGCAGCCAGGCGATTGGTTATGCGTGGGAAGCGATTCGTCACGGCTACCAGACCGTGATGGTGGCGGGTGGTGCAGAAGAGTTATGCCCATCGGAAGCGGCGGTTTTCGATACGCTATTTGCGACCAGCCAGCGCAACGAGCGGCCAAAAAGCACGCCATCTCCTTTCGATGTGCAGCGTGATGGGCTGGTGATTGGCGAAGGTGCTGGCACATTGATCCTTGAAGATCTGGATCACGCGCTGGCGCGTGGCGCGACGATCTACGCTGAGATTGTGGGTTTCCACACCAACTGTGATGCGGCACATATCACTCAGCCGCAAAAAGAAACCATGCAAATCTGCATTGAGCGCGGCCTGCGTTCCGCCGGACTCACGGCCAGTGATATTGGCTACATTAATGCTCACGGCACCGCCACCGATCGCGGCGACATTGCCGAAAGCCACGCCACGGCGGCGGTTTTCGGCGCTCGCACGCCAATCTCATCGCTGAAAAGCTATCTCGGTCATACGCTGGGGGCTTGTGGCGCCCTGGAAGCGTGGATGAGTATCGAAATGATGCGCGAAGGCTGGTTTGCTGAAACGCTGAATTTAACTTCACCTGATGAAGCCTGCGGTGAACTGGATTACATCATCGGCGAAGCGCGCAAAATCGACACTGAATTTGTGCAAAGCAATAACTTCGCCTTCGGTGGTATCAACACTTCACTGGTGCTGCGCCGTTGGCAGTAAACGGTTATCACCTTGCGGTGGGTGACGTTGCCCAACTGAAAGATGATGCGCTGGCTACGCGCTGGCTGGCGGCTGAATTGCTACAGGACGCACCTGGCGGGCGTCGCCGGGATGAGTGGATCGCGGCCAGAGTGTTATTGGCAATGCTGCTCAATAATGGCCCGTTACCTCGGCTGGAACGCAGCGCGCAAGGTAAACCGCATCACCCGCAATTGCCTGCATTTAATATCAGCAATAGCGGCGCAAGTGTCGCTGTGCTGGTCGGGCAGGGGGATGTCGGCTGTGATCTTGAAATAATCCGCCCGCGCGCGCGTTTTATGGCGATTGCCCGCCACAGCTTTGACGCAAGCCTGTGCGACTGGCTGGAATCTTTGCCAGAAGTGGAACACATCCCGCAGTTCTGGCGGCTGTGGACGGCGCATGAAGCGGTGCTTAAACAGCGCGGGGGAACGGTCTGGCAAATGGAGCAGCTCCGTTTGCCGCTCCAGACGTTATGCCCGCCAGACCGCTTTTTACATCACGTTACCGTTGAAGACCGGCTTATCGCTTGTTGCGGTGAGCAGCCATTTCCCGCGAATTTTGGCGCGGAGTTGGTGATTTTGTCGGATGACGCCTGCGGCTAATCCGACCTACGTGATTAGGTGATTTTGTAGGGTGGATAAGCGCCGCGTCATCCACCGGTTTTTAAAGCATTTTTACTGCTTCAATGCCCAAATGTGATAAACCCCGTCAATCAGCTCGGCACCTTCCAGCTCTTTCTCAAAACCGGGGAATTTTTCTCCCCATTGCGCGATGCTGCTTATGTATTTCAGCCATGGGCCCTCTGCATCGCCGAAGCTTTCACCCGGCATCACAATCGGTATTCCCGGTGGATAAGGAATCACGCCCACTGCCGAAATACGGTTGGGTAACTGGTCGATAGGTAAATGGTCGGCTTTGCCCGCCATATGCTGCTGGAAGGCGATGCGTGGGCGCGTCATCGGAATGGGAATATTGCCAAACGCCTCGGCTTGCAGTTTGTCCATCTGGCTGGTTTTCATGTAATTAAACATTTCATCGCACAAGTCTTTCAGCCCCATTCCTGCGTAACGTGCAGCGTCGGCGCTGATTAAGTCCGGCAGGCAGCGTTTGAGCGGCGTGTTGTTGTCGTAGTCGGTTTTGAACTCCAGCAACACGTTAATTAGCGTGCCCCATTTCCCTTTGGTAACACCGATGGAGAACAGGCACAGCACCATAAAATCGGTGGTGCGCGACGGCACAATCCCGCGCTCGCCAAGATACGCCGTAACCATTGCCGCAGGTATTCCAGATTCCAGCAGATTGCCGTCATCGCCCATGCCAGGGGCTAAAATCCCGGCTTTGATTGGGTCGAGCAAACACCAGTCGTCTTCGAGTTGATCAAATCCGTGCCATTTATCACCCGGTTTTAGCGTCCAGCAAGCGGGGTCGGTAGTGAGCTGCTCGCGTGACGCTTTGACAAACGGCACTTCATTTCCCGCAGTATCGGTGATGGTCGGTGCGTTCCACGGTGAGAAGAACCAGTCGTTGTTTTTGGCAAATGCTGCATGCACTTTTGCCAGCGCTAGGCGGAAATCGACCGCTTCGACAATCACCTCTTGCGTCAACGCTTCGCCCTGGCCGCCATCCATCATCGCCGCGCCAATTTCGTTGGAGGCGATGATCGCATACAGCGGTGAGGTGGTGGCCTGCAGCATATACGACTCATTAAAGCGCGAGTGCTTAACCGGTTTTTTGCCGTTACGAATGTGGATGTAGGAAGATTGCGACAGAGCCGCCAGCAGCTTGTGCGTGGAGTGAGTGGCAAAAACGGTTGGCCCAGTGCTATCGAAATCTTTCGGGTCGCCACGCATCGCAAAGCGGCCTTTGTACATCGGATTGAAGCGGGCGTAGGCGTACCAGGCTTCATCAAAGTGAATCTGATCGACGCTTTGCGCCAGTAGCTCTTGCGCCGCTTCGGCGTGATAACACATGCCGTCGTAAGTACAGTTAGTGACTACCGCGTAAACCGGTTTATCACTCACCACTTCGTGTTTCAGCGGGTTGGCGTCAATCGCCGCCCGAATACTTTCTGGCGTGAATTGCCGTTTTGGAATGGGGCCGATAATGCCGAAGCGGTTGCGCGTTGGCACGAAATAAACCGGCAGCGCCCCGGTCATCACTAAGCCTTGTTCAATAGACTTATGGCAGTTACGGTCGCAGAGCGCGATTTCAAACGCGCCTACTACCGCCTGCATAATGGCGCGGTGGGAGCCGGA
>Ga0160438_1000384_pt1 | contig 13016 bp, 8 predicted proteins | sample HID1975K_E0MG_FD_108203 | JGI IMG/M metagenome (GOLD analysis project Ga0160438, IMG submission 108203) | Enriched soil microbial communities from UW Madison campus, WI, USA - HID1975K_E0 MG | ecosystem: Environmental > Terrestrial > Soil > Unclassified | place: USA: Madison, Wisconsin...
GAAGATAAATGTCGGTTGATAAAGAGGTAACAGCCATCAGGGCGCTGAGAATGAGTAGAAACGAGAGACCGGTATTGTTAGCTGTAACCGACTGTGTACGTGTCTTTTGAATGAGCATGGTGATCCGTTGGACATGAATAGATAGGGGTATGCTAACGGGTTTGTGCTTATTGATAATCACAGAGGGGAGGATAGGGATTATGAATGGTATTCATCAATGCCTGGAATTGTAGTGGCAAGTGCAACGGCCGCCAACATGAAAAAGTAACGCCGGATAAGCGGTCATTGATTTTGGGGAGCTGAGGCTCCCCTGTATTGTTTTAAATTGTTAAATAAACCTCAATTTATTGTCTGAATGCTCTCAATCGGTGCGGGTTTACCAATCAAATAGCCCTGCACATAATCTACGCCCATGCGGAATAACGTATGGCGAATCTCTTCGGTTTCAACAAACTCCGCCACCAGGGTCATATTCTTCATGCGCGCCAGTTCGCAAATGGACTGCACAATCTTGTAATCCATTTCGCTGGAATTGATTTTGTGTATAAAACTGCCATCAATTTTGAGAATGTCGGCACGCATATTTTTCAGGCGAGCATAGCTGGCATAACCGGTGCCAAAATCATCAATGGCAATTTTGCAGCCCAGGCGCTGCATCGCATCCAGCGTTTTTTCTGCCTGCACATTGTTGGTCAGTTCATCTGTTTCCGTGACTTCCAGGACAATCTGCTCAGGAGCAATTCCATGCTGGATTAACAGTCTTTCAATCAGCGCTGCCATGTCTGCGCGACAGATAGAGGCAGGAGTCAGGTTTATGGCAAAGCGTTGGTTTGGCAGCGAGTCACGATTTTCATCCATAAACTTCATCGTGTTGTTTAACACCCACAGATCAATGCTGGAAGACATGCCAAATTCATGTGCCACCGGCAGGAAGGTATCCGGGAAGATAATCTCGTCATTGTTACCCCGCATCCGCAGCAGCACCTCATGGTATCGATCGCCATTTTTGCTCTCAATGGGTTGAGCCATCAATACGAATCGATCTAATTCGAGCGCGTGCTGAAGTTGATTCATCATATCAACTTTGGTTTTAACCTGGTTTTGCACCTGGCGGCTGCTGTGTTTTCTCATATCGACAGGCAGGTTGGTGGTGAGCGAAATTTCTGCCAGTGCGCGGAGTTCACCAATCAACATATACAGATGGCCGACGGGGTAATTAATGATGCAGTAGCTACAGCCGATTTGCGGGTACAGTTTTACGCCGTCACGAATGAAACGGAATTTTTTGGCTTTGTTATAAAGCTCGGCAATTCGTTTTTCGGCATTCAATGGGGACATACGAACGATTAAGTCATGGCCTGAGCTAATATAAATTCGCTCATCTTCTTTTAGCACGGGTTTTAAAAACTGAGCCAATTGCTGTTTGTATTGAACCTGCATCAGCAGACCATAATGGCGGCCTAGCAACTCGAGATCCGGAGCATAGAGTTGGCACAAAATTGAGATAGTGTTCTGTTTTAAATCGGCATCGAGGGCAAGCAAATTTGGTAGGTGAACGACAGGATCAATGCTCATTAACCTTTTGGTTTTTACATTCAAAGCCCGCTGGCGAGAGATATTTATCGCCATTAATGTGATGGTTATTGAAAATGCAGAGAAGCAAGAGGTCGCGATCGCTAGATGCAAATCGAAATCACCACCACTGGGTATGTAGCTCTGATAATATTTGCACAAAACAATAACGATCGCCCACCATACGATAGAAACAGCGGCATGTCCCAGTCGCAACGTTGCCCATATCATTACGGGTAGCAATAATGTCAGCGTGTAGACTGAATTCATCAGCATTAGCGTATGATTTCTTTCATAAATCATGAGCGCTGTTAACATCGTTAGAGAACCGAGTAAACAAATAAGCTCAACAACGCGCAAGTCTTCTGGAAGCTGATGACGAACTTTTTTTCCATACTTAATTAAATAGAAAGGATTTCGGATAGAGCGAATAACCAGATAAAGCATTGGCAATCCGATCATATTTCCGACCAGCATGGCGTGATAATTAATTAATGTACGTGTAGTGAAAGGGTTTACGTACATCATCTTGTCATACCCTCCAAATAACCCCAGGTAAAGCACCGCCTGGAAATAATTTAAGAAGAGAGTGGTGTTAATAAATACTAACCAAAATATACGCTGCCAGGTCAAGTTATAACGCCCGAAACTTGCCAGACCTTTCTTACCGGTGAAGTAGTAATACCCGGCGCAGCTAATGACGATCGAGGTGAAATAATGCAAAATCGACATCAGTGCAGGTTCAAACCCCCTGTCGGGATACACCCGGGAGAATATGCAAAGAGCGATTCCTGGAATGGCCTTTACACCATACATCATGGTAAGGACCGTCATCAGCGCCATATTGAAATAAATGAAAGGAATGTCAAACCCGTCAACAATACCGTAGGTACTCAGGCGCTGCGTGATGGGATAGAGTATGAACGGGAGAATTAATGGAAGTGCCCACCAATTATCTTTGTATTTGTTGTACAACGAAGAAATTTGCATCATCAATGTCTGCTTTTATACACAAATTCCAGATTCTGGAATGATTAACAAGCATCCATTGCTTAAGAGTGAGTAGTATTCATACTCGGTTATTTTAATTTCATACTTTATGTTGGTAATATCATCTCGGTATCGTCATAAATTATCACATTGTTTTTACTCTTGTTTTTTATGTAATACATTGCCGTGTCTGCCTTTTTCAACAATGTGGCAATATCGCGCCCGTGTTCGGGGTAAATGGAAATGCCAATACTGGCAGACAAAAAATCAATGGTGGTTGCAGAGAGAGTGTAAACACCGGAAACCGAGGCGAGTACTTTCTTAGCAAGTTCAATAACGGCTGCTTTCTCACGTTGGCAAACCACGATGATAAATTCATCACCGCCAATTCTGGCAACAAAACCCTCATCACTGACCACGATTCTGAGCGTTTGTGAAATGCTAACCAGCAACTCATCGCCAATGGCGTGCCCCCAGACATCATTCACACGTTTAAAGCCATCCAGGTCAAGAAACAAAATGTGCAGCGGTTCTACCTGACGCTCAAACAGAGTGTGCAAATGGTTTTGCAGATAAAAGCGATTAGGTAATTGAGTCAGCGCATCGTGTTGCGTCATTTTTTTCAGCTGCAAGTTTTTAGCAATTAACTCGCGCTTGAGAATCTCATTGCTTAAATGTTCTTTGAAATTAACAAACCAAATAAATATAGAAATGATAAATATCATGACAATAAGCACGATTAACATCATCGCAATGGTTTTTTCTATGTGAACTTCCTGATTGATGGCTGTTAAAGCTCTGAATGAAGGCGCCATATTTAAATCACTGGTGCCTAAAAAATGCATAATGGCGACGCCGAGGCAAAGAGTCACCGTTGCACTGAGTCGATAGAAATTGGCATAGCTATCATTTTTACCCGTCATTACCAACATCATGTGAGTTAAACGCAACATAATTAATGAGGTAATAAAAATAACGGCTAACGATAGAGTGACATACGTGATGCTGGCATGTCTGTGGCCTGCATTGATGATTGCTGCCACTCCCAGATAATGCATTGATGCAATTGTTGAGGAAAATAACAGCGCTGGAAGAAGATAGCGTTTACCACGGAATTTTTTGAATAGAAAGCAACCAAATCCCAGTGTGCATCCAATAATGGCGATTAACAGTGAAGCCATTGTTTTATGAATGTTGTAATTGATAACCTGACTATGATGATGAGCCTGCATTATCATGTAATGCAAAACCCAAACGCCACATCCCATCGTTGGGCCACTGCATAAAGGCCAGCAATAATGATTTTTGCGCGCACCCGCTTTACATAGCCAAAAAGAGACATAAAAAGTGAGGCACGCAATAATTACTGCGAGTAGGACTAATGAAATATCATAATTAAATAACATCTTTAACTTAAAATTTACTCTTGGTAGGCATGTGTTTATTATAATCGAGCTGCGGTTGGATAATAACGATGTGCATATTATCTTCAAGAGATTTCTATTAATTTTAGGAAATAAAAGACAACCCGTTTACGAGTTGTCTTTTTTGCACTCCTTGAACAGGGTTGATGCGTATCAGTGTTGTTCCTGGTCCTGAGCTTCTTTCGATGCGTTATTTTTCTCTAACACCTGGCATATTTCATCAATTGGCAACGGGCGCCAGAACAAAAATCCTTGAGCGAGTTCAATTCCGGCAGACCGTACCAGCGCCATTTCATGTTCTGTTTCAACACCTTCAATAAGAATCTGTCGTAGTTCATCTTCTGTTTCGACACCTTCAATCACCACGTGACACTCGGTAATCTGGCACAATTTTGTGACTTGTCTGAGAAACTGCAGCCCGCCTTTTTTGCCCAATCCTATTACCAGGGAGCGGTCCAGCTTGATTTTGTCGAGTGGATAGCGAGTCAGGTAGTTGAGCGTTGAGTAACCGGCACCAAAATCATCAAGAGCAATTTTTATCCCGCGTAGTTTCAGTTGAGCGAGAACCTCAGCAACTTGTTCAGGTGCATTGACGGCCTGCGACTCGGTGATCTCAATTTCAAGCTCCCAGCCAGCAGGCAAAGGTTCGCTCAAAATGCGTGAAATAACATTAAACAGGCGTTTATCGACGAGGGTTTGCGGCGATACGTTGACCGATAGCGTCATCCCTGTGTAATGGCTCAAGTGCTGTCGAAGATAGCTGACGGCCTGTTCCATTACCCAAAAATCGATATCTGGCATGGCATTTAAGCGGTCGTAATATTGTAAAAAGACAGGAGGGGATATTTTACCGTCGTTACCTTTATGTCGAATAAGCGCTTCCATGCCTATGATTCGCCGGTCTGAAAGCCGAACCTGAGGTTGGAAATAGAGAATAAAGTGCCCGCTAGATTGCAATTGATGCACATGATCCAGCGCCTCCATATACTCTTTTTCGTCCTTGAGTTTGCGATGGTTAGGCATTAACTCGAGATTTGTCGGCGGTAAGAATAAGTGCTGCTGTTGGTTATTTTTCTTGCTGATAGTCCAGCGTTGCAAGAACGGGGCATATATCAACATGCCTACGGCAATAATAATGAAGTTCAGAATGATGGCGGCAATGGAACCATTGGTTCCTATCCACGTGCTAATAATTGGCGGCACACTCCAGTTCACGGCAACTGAAATTGCCGGTACCAAATGCCATGCTGTCGCTGTATAAGCAATGATGTATGAAACCGCGGGCACCAGAATGAAGGGGATAATCAGCACTGGGTTCATCACAATAGGCAGGCCAAAGATCAGGGGCTCGTTAATATTAAAGATTGCCAATGGGACTGACGGGCCGATGATATGGCGGTGTGAACTATTCTTAGTAAAGATGATGCATAGCAGCATGCTCAGGGTGCTGCCCGTTCCGCCGATGGTGCACCAGATATTGTAAAACTCCGGGCTTAATATATTGAGATCGGCGTGTCCGGCATGCCATGCCGCGATGTTTGCCTGAGCTTCAGCCAGGAAGTTGGCATCAATGTCGTAGAATAAAAAATAACCGTGCAAGCCAAAAAACCAGGGAATACAGCGTAGTACGATATACAGAAGCCCTGTGGAGAAGGTTTGCGGATAGCTGTGTTGCAGCGCATTTTCTATGTAACCTGGCACCAGTGAAAACAGATGATGTGCCAAAAAACTCATCACAAAAGTGCAGAATGAAATGGTGAATATGGAAAAGAAGAACAGGACTGTGTTTTTGATATTTTTAGTCTGCGCACCTAATTGTTTGTCGACCTGTCCTATAAATCTATCCAGACAGTAATTAACAATAATACCCGAGAAAAGTGCAATAGGAATGGAGATATCAAGGAAAAATAGCCGGTCGTTACTGATTGCGCGACTTATAAATAGCAGGCTACATATATTTACAGTCAGGAAGTGAGTGACCGATCTCCGATTACGAATTGCCCAGTGTAATGCCATAAAGGCATTCATGAGGATTGGCATGAAATCCATAAGCGTTTGTTGTAATTGGTCGAGCCAGAGAGCAAAACTGTGCCATCCGACATAACCCGATATAACAGAGCATACCAGGAGTAAAGCACGGATAATTGCAAAGGGAACAATAGCTAACGAACTGGCGACAATAGATTTAACAATGTTGTTGTTAAAAAATAATGCCTTGCTGGTGTTCAACTGATAAATAAAATTGTTCTGAAACCACACACGTACCATTGTGAAAACCACCATGAGGTTATTTTTTTTGGGTAAATGATTGCTGGAAGATTATTTTCAGGCGCTGTTGAAAGACATCTCATCGAATGATTGGCTAAACACTTTAATGTTTCTTCATAATAAGAAAGATAACTATCTGGAAATCAGGTCAGCGAAAAAAATGAACGAATTTCAGAGTCGAATTCCTGGATGTCAGCGGAGTAAGCGCCATACTTAATGTATAAAATACAAACATAGATCGGTATTGACGATCAATAACTAATAATTAATAGGTGTAATTGATAGGTATTGGTGATCAATTTATTAAATACAGATCGGTGTTATCTATTGCCTTGTTAATATTTATGGTGTTTTTAGTTGTCATTATGTGTATTTTATTTTATATCATTAGTAGTGGTTATCTGGTCTGAACAGTATATTAAACAAGTGTTTTTTGGCACAAAGGGTGTTATGTGGCGCGAAGTGGAGTTCGAAGCATTTTTATCGGAAAGATGAAGCTCAAGTAAATTTTCCTTAAGCTTTAGCTCAATCAGGCTGTTAAGCGAATATTATTCGTCTTCAGGCAGCAGATATTTTTGGCAATACAAGTAAGGGATGCCCTCTCTGGTGATCAGGTCCGCGTCCTTGTTCAGTGTAAAAATATCAATATCGGTCACGCCGGAGTTCTTCAGGTAGAAGTCAGGAAGGAATTTTATGAGCAATTCTGAGGGCACGGTTTCCCGATTTGAAATGACAATTTGTCGGGAGACCCACACCGGGCTTAGGCCATAATCAGTGTGTGTAAAAAGGATAGTACGTTGAACAGTGTACTCTTGCGGGGCTGCATCAATAATACCGTTTATATGGGCAATGCCTTTCCCTTCGCCAGCTTTGAAATCGATGATTCCACGAAATGTTGCGTTATCTCTGACTATCTGTAAGTTTGCCCGGCAAACCAGACTGTGCTGATTCTCGTTTATCTGGGGATGATAAAGGTACAGCGCCAGGCTGGTAGCAATAGCCAGACACGCTAAAAAAATGATGCGCGTCTGAGTTCTGAAAGAGGCAATCGTTGCGAATATCTTCATTGGCTATCGTACCGTGGATAATAGACGGACTGGCAGGCATTATCGTGTGACAATTCCATGCGGGTAGCACAAAGGATGATAGAAATATTCTTCGTCTCAGGGTAAGCCGTTATATAAAGGTATTTATCATTATTACACATCTCGGGATGTCGCTTGATAAAGTCCTCATGCCGTGTGTGGTCACTGGCATCATCGTTTAAGAAATAATGGCATTGGCCAGCATATTTGTTTGAGACAACATAACCAGAGAAATATTGTTTGCTGATGACCCGTGGATAAATAAGTAGCGCGATTATTAGCATGGTTAACATAATAATCATGCCTTCGACCGGCGTTAACAAAGCACGTTTTGTTTTGCCGACTAAAATGGCGGTCGTTTCATCTTGAGTTGCTAAAGGGGTGCTCTGAGGAACAACCTCTGCCGTAGGTTCCGTAACTGTTTCAGGAATGAGAACACACTTTTTTTCTATGGTTATTTCTTGCTGAATGACCAGTCCTTTACGCGGAATCGTGGTGATTATTTGTTTATCCACATTCATTTGTAGGAAAGACTTACGCAAAGAAAGGATACTTTGATAAAAAGCATTAAAGCTCACTTGCCTGTGACTTTCTCCCCACGCAAAGGCCAACAGTTCATTCTGCGTGACTATCTCGCCGTGATTTCTGAGCAACAACAGCAGGCATAAAGATGCCGTTGGTTTGAGTTTTATCTGTTCATGGCTATCAGCATGCACAAGGCTCTGCTTCTCAGGGTTAAATAATATTTTATTTTCAATGAGATAACATAAATTATCTGCTTCGGACATGTTGCCAGTACTCTCGTTAACTCAGGCAGTTTTTTGACACGCCATTATAAGCATAATGAAGCATGGAAGAACTCAGTGTTTTCGGGACTTTACCCTCTGCTTGCGAATGAAGCCTGCAAAGACAAATTGTATAACAAATTAATCACTCTTCTTAAACAAATTAAATCCATAAGTATCAATATCTTACATGTTTTCCCTGATTCTTTTTTAATTGCAAAGAGAAAGATCCCGGTGGAAAGATTAAAAAAATTACGTTTATGTCCATTAATAAATATACTCGCTGACGCAATGGCATGAGAGGTAGCGAACGGTCATTTTCAGCGTTCAGCTGCTCAGTGCTGCAAGTTTTTCCAGCTCTATTTAATACCTGACTATTTCTGTCGCCTTTACTCAACAGGTGATTTCGATTGTGGGTAATAATAGTGAGCTACGGGTTTATTCATTCTCAATATAATAATATTGTTGCGGTATTAACTTACCGCGATTGCACTCATTGTGTGTTTCTTTTCAAATTGCCATCCTACGATTTAGATAAGCCTGGCGTATAAGTACATGTTTGTCGTTATGTCCTATATTGATAGACGTTGCGGGTAGCACGTTATCCTCACTTAGGGCTGTCTCCTGTTGCTTTGCAGCGGGAGAGAATCTCAATCCCATAACACGAGTAAGAGAAGCTGATGTTCACTCCTAAATTTGATGAATCTGTAATGCTCATCGGAGACGAGATAAAAAAATCTGAAAACGCGTATTTCTCATTGAGAAAGAAACGTCAGCGCATCGAAATGAGAAAGGATGGCAACATATTTTACCTTGAAAAAGGTTCCGTCTCTGTTTACCGGGTTGAAAACGATTTAGTCACGGTGAGTTTCACGGCCCCCGCCATACTCGGCCTGGCACAGATGCGTAATGATGTCATGTCTCATTATCTGCGTTGTGATACCGACTGTGAGATGTGGGTAATGAGTTCGGCTAATGCCAATGAAATGCTCACCAGAAAAAGTTTGTGGATGCATGCATTTGATATTTTAACCAATCATCTGCAACGTTATTTCCAGCGCGAAAATATGCGTTCGCACAAGACCATTCGCGAAATCGTGATTGAGCATGTGAAACATATATGGTCTCTTGAGCCTGAGATCCGCGAAAAGACGTCAGTTTATACTTTCATTTTGAGCAGAAACCATATTTCTCGTAGTGCTATTCATAAGGTTCTACAGGAACTGGTTAATGAAGGTAAGTTGACACTCAATCGTGGGAAGTTGTCTTCGTTCAGTAGCTAATCTGGCCGACGAAAAAAGCCGCAACGTTATTCGTTGCGGCTTTTTTTTATCTTTCGCGTAAGGCTTCTGCTTTTGCCCGGATAATCGGTTTTAGCAGATAACTCAGAATTGATTTCTTACCCGTCAATATATCTACCGATGCGACCATTCCCGGAATAATAAGCATTGGATGCTCCTTTGTTCCCAGGTAGTTCTTGTCGGTACGCAGACGGGCAATATAGTAACTGTGGCCTTCTTTATCCGTCACGGTATCAGGGCTAATCTGCACCAGTTCACCGTCCAGTCCGCCGTAAGTGGTGTAATCGTAAGCGGTAAATTTCACCATCGCATGCTGGCCTGGATGCAAGAAAGCAATATCACGTGGTTGGATCTTCACTTCAATCAGCAGCTTATCGTCAAGTGGAACGATTTCGACTAAATCACTGCCCGGCTGAATCACGCCGCCAATGGTGTTGACCATTATTTGCTGAACGATACCGCGAACAGGTGAAACCACCATAGTGCGATTAACGCGGTCTTCCAGGGCTTTGCCCGTGGCTTCGGCTTTGCTCAGGTTAGTGCGTGCTTCGTTGAGCTGGGAAAGTGCATCGCTCTGGAAGCGGTTGCGGCTTTCACCAATCTTATTCTCAATCTCTTTGGTTTCGGACGCAGATTTAGGAATGGAAAGCGCGACAGAGTCCAGCAAACCTTTGGTTTCCACTTCGGTGCGGCGTAAACGCAAAATCTCGACTTTAGAAATCGCACCTGACGCCAACAGTGGCTCAGACATTTTGATCTCTTGCTGTAACAAGCTGAGGCTGTTTTTGTATTGCGACTGCTTAGACTGGAAATCGCGCAGCTCTTGTCTCTTCTGCACCAACTGTTCCTGAAGCCCTTCGATTTCATTCTGGAACTGTCGACGGCGGCTGTTGAAAAGGTCGAGTTCGCCACGAGCGACATCAGGCGCTTTTTTCATTATCTCATCCGAAATAATGAAATCTTTGTCTTCCGCTTCAGCACTCAGGCGGTCAATTTTAGCCTGCAGGCCAAGTTTGTCTGCTTCCGTTTCACCGACGTTCGATGCAAAACGCGTGTCGTCCAGATGCAGCAGAGGGGTTCCGGCTTCAACAATTTGCCCTTCGTGAACAAACAGTTCAGTGACAATCCCGCCTTCCAGGTTCTGAATTTTTTGCAGGCGGGAGGAGGGAATTGCCTTGCCTTCGCCACGCGTTACCTCGTCAAGCTGGGCAAATCCGGCCCAGATGAACGCCAACACCACCAACGCCAAAATAGTCCATAGCGTCAGACGGATAACACGCGGTGAATCATCAATAAGTGCATGACTGACCTCGTTAATATTTTCCGCCTGGTTCTCATCGCGACCTTTAAAATAGTGGCGGGCTTGCTGACGGAAATCTTTAAATAACTCAGCGAGACGCATTGATTTGACCCTTCTTCAGCGCATCCATCACGATAGCTTTCGGGCCATCAGCAATAATGCGTCCTTTATCAACAATAATCAGGCGATCAACCAACGACAGCATCGACGCTTTATGTGTCACCAGTAGCAAGGTTTTATCAGCAACAAACGGCACCAGGCCCTGTTTGATTCTGTCTTCGCTGGTGTTGTCCATAGCGCTGGTTGGTTCATCAAGCAGCAGAACAGGAGGTTCGAGCAGAAGCGCGCGAGCCAGCGCTACGGCCTGGCGTTGCCCGCCAGACAACTGCATTCCACGCTCGCCCACTTGCAGGTTATAACCGTCCGGGTGAATACGTGCGAACTCGTTAACCCCCGCCAGTTCCGCCGCACGCAGCATGGTTTCATCGTCAACATAACGCGCGCCAGAAATCAGGTTATCGCGCAGCGTGCCGTTAAATAGCTGAATATCCTGCGGAACGTAACCAATGCTATGGCGTAAATCATTCACATCCAGCTGGCGTGCATCGACGTCGTCGATCAAAATGTTACCGCCGGTTGGCTGGTACAAATTGATAATTAGCTTGCTGATGGAGCTTTTACCGGAGCCGCTACGGCCAATAATCCCGACGCGCTCGCCAGGCTTAATCGTCAGATTAATTTTTTGCAGCGAAGGGTTTTTCTGCTCGGGATAGCTGAAATCAACGTCTTTAAACTCAATGCTGCCCCGGAAGTTTTCACGCTTGAGCGGATGTTCGTGCTCGCGACGTTCCTGCGGCATCGACATCATTTTTTCGGTACTGTTGATGGTCAGACGGGCTTGCTGATAACGCGCAATCAACCCGGTCAATTGCCCCATCGGCATCAGCGCACGGCTATTGAGCATGTAGCAGGCAATCAGGCCACCCATGCTTAGCTTGCCGCCGATAATCATATACACGCCGACAATAATCATGATGACGCCAGACATTTGCTGGAACCATCCGGTCAGGTTGCTGGCAAAACTGGACAGCGTTTTCACGCGCAATTCCAGGCGACTCAGGCTACCCAGCGTTTGTTCCCACTGATACTGGCGCTCGCTCTGGGCGTTATTAACTTTGATGGCATCCAGCCCGCTGAGGGTTTCAATCAGCAATGCCTGGCGCTCGCTTGCCAGACTCATGGTTTTGGCCACTGCCGCATTCACTGGCTTTTGTAATGCCCAGCTAATCAGCAATGCGATAGGGAAGGTGAGCAGTGGGATCCACGCCAGAGTGCCGCCGATAATCCCGATAACCAGCAACAGCACCAGCGTAAACGGCAGGTCGATAAGCGTGGTCAGCGTCAGCGAAGACAGGAAGTCGCGCAGCGACTGAAACTCATGAATATTCTGTGCAAAGCTGCCGACGCGTGCCGGGCGCGCTTTCATTTCCATGCCGGTGATACGCTCAAAAAGCGTGGCGGAAATAATCAGGTCACTCTTTTTCCCGGCGATATCGAGACAGACACCGCGCAGCATTTTTAATATCAAATCAAAAATGAACGCCATGCAAATCCCAACCGCCAGAACCCACAACGTCACCGTGGCGTGGTTAGGAACCACACGGTCATACACGTTCATGGTAAACAGCGGCGTTCCGAGCGCAATCAGGTTAATCAGCAAACTTGCCAGTACCGCATCCATATACAGATAGCGCGACAGCTTGAGCGTATCTTTAAACCAGGACTTGGTACGCGGCAGGAATGATTCCGACTGCAAATCAAACTCATGGCGCGGATGGGCGAAAATGACCTGGCCTGCATAGATTGACTCAAGCTCGTTTGCGTCAATAGTGATTTCACCGCCTTCACTTTCGCTTGGCATAATGCGTGCTTTGCCGTCGGCATTCCAGCCCAGTAACACGGCAGCGCCGCCATCACGAAGTAGAACCACCGCAGGCAGAGACATTGCCGGAATTTTATCGAGCGTGCGTTTGATGACCCGCGCTTTCAAACCGGCGCGAGCTGCCGCGCGCGGTAATATCGCTAACGTCAGACGATCGTTTTCCAGCGGCAAACCACTACTTAATGTTGAGCGGCTCGCAGATTTACCATGCAAAGAGCACAGCACCAACAGACAGTCGAGCAAAGGATCATCGTGGCGGCTACGTGGGTCATGATAATGCGACTCCTCAACGGGAGGCGTTTCTGACAGGGTATTCATCTGTTCAACTTGTGAATTCATTTAGGCGTTA
>Ga0160438_1000385_pt1 | contig 12995 bp, 10 predicted proteins | sample HID1975K_E0MG_FD_108203 | JGI IMG/M metagenome (GOLD analysis project Ga0160438, IMG submission 108203) | Enriched soil microbial communities from UW Madison campus, WI, USA - HID1975K_E0 MG | ecosystem: Environmental > Terrestrial > Soil > Unclassified | place: USA: Madison, Wisconsin...
ACCTGATGAATATAATATCCAGTTCACTTTTAAAGACGATGACGGTATTCCCTATCGCCAGACTCGCTATATCGCAAAGTTTGCAGATGGATCTCAGGTGGAGGGAGTGACAGATAATGAAGGAAATACTGAAAGTTTTAATACTGATGAAGAAGCACAGGACATTGATGTCAGATTGCTAAGTCAGAACATTGATATGATTTTGGGAGGGGTAAATGAGTAGTGAAAGAAAAAGTACAAAAGGAACAAGTGAAAAGAAGAAGCAGTGTGTTAAGGAAACCAAGGTTACTAATCAATTCAAGAAAATGATGGATGAAGCACTTGAGGCGACCAAAAAAGTACTAGAGCAGAGACAAAAAGATCTGAGTGACAAAGGTTGGAACGCTGATAAGCAGAAAGAGTTTTTTGAAATATTTGGTATAAATGGCAATGATGTAATAACTGTCGACAGCAAAGAGGAAAGGGAAAAGGTTAGAAAGGTTAGGGATGCTTGTAAAGATCCAGACATAATACCTCCTATGGATCCCTATATAGAGGTGCGGGACAGCATTACAGCTTGTTTTTATATGAAGGAAGGCGTAGACAGAATAATCGATATTTGCAACAAGATATCTGTTCGGGCTCCCATTGACAATGCTCAAATTGTTCATGGCAATTTTGTTAATCATACAGACATGAAAGGAAGTTCAGCAAACGTAAAATCTGATCAGAATCTAGGTTTGAATCCTGACTTGTATAAAGACAATCTTAAAATAAACATTCATCAGAATTTTGTATGTAAACCACTAATGGGGTATGACTCTCAGGTATCTACACTTTGCCATGAGTTATCACATTTCTTTCGTAGTCAAGATGCTAAACACGGAGGGATGGGGACTGACGACATGCCCGTTTCCGGTGGCTTCGATGTAGCGAAAGGATATTATGGTTATGCTAACGACTTAAAAAAAATGGGCAGCCAAGATATTTTTAAAAATGCTTATAATATTGAAGGGTATTTTGAATTGATAATTTAATAAAATGTTACTTCGTATCAAAAATGATAGTATCAGCCTCGGGATTATTGTCTGAAATGATAAGGGTAGTATAGGACTATGGAGTGTCTTATGAGGTGTTTACTAGGGGGTAATATGAATATTTTATTTAAAAATGTTAATGTAATTATTTACACCTTTATTTTTCATATGTCTTATGTATCTGCAAGTGAAGATGTGGTTCTAAAGAAATATATCTATGGCCTGCGCCAGTATAGTCAGGTTAATGGACGAAAATATCTTCCTCCAGTAATTGAATTATTACCTCATTCAGATTTAAAAGAGGGTGGAACAGTGGAAGGAATATACCCATATTACGATATGGGCGATCATGAAAGTAACTTAGAGAAAAATCAGCACCAGATCGATATCGCTCTGTCTCTACAGCAAAAAACCAGTAATCTTATGGCAATAGTGAGTTTTCATAACACAGCAAAACAGAAGTATTATGTGTACAAAAATAGGCTTGCTTTAAAAAAATACTTTATTCCATTATGTAGTCATGCATTTTCTATAGCTTCTGGAGGTGTCAGTTTAGTTTATCTAGGGGGACGATGTATGTTTGAAGGTAATGATACAGACTGGGTAGCAATCCCTGCAGGAAAAACATTTTCTTATACGGTGAAACTAAATGATGTTTACTTATTCCTTCCAGGGAAACGTCGTTACAATATCGGATCGTTAAAATTCCGCATAGCAACTGATACTTATTTTTATGAAGAAAGAATATATAGATATCTATTTTCCATTGCAAACTGGAAGTATTACCCTTGTAAAAACAAAAGGTACTCTTCTTTAAGCAGGGTTATTGATTTATGTGAAAAAGAAAATCCATGGAGAGATAATACTATTGAAAGCTTCATGTATGAATTCAATTATGATGGGCATGCTCCAAATAGTTTCTTTGAAGCCAGGTCTAATCAAGTCGTTATTGAAATAGATGGGGATAAACTAACATCCCCTTATGATAAGGACACCACACGATTTTCAAATTAAAAATAGCAAATTAACCATTAAAATATTACCTTATTCAAGGATAGAATATGCCCTTCGCCGCAAAACTCAATGACAAAGGCTCCCAACATGATGGCTACCGCGAAACTGTCATAACAGCGGGTTCACCAACCGTATCCATTGACGGGTTACCGGCAGCCCGAATGGGGGATCCGTTGACACCCCATGACAAACCTAAACATCCGCCTCACCCGCGTAAAATAGCGAGTGGTTCAGGCACCGTATTTATTGATGGTCTTCCCGCAGCGAGAGCCGGTGATGCTATTGATTGTGGTGGCGTTGTTATTGGTGGTAGTACGGTTAATATTGGCTGAGCATCAGGCGGTGCTATCAGAATACGGCTTCTTAGATGGAAGCCGTCCATTCCAGAGAGTCAGAGGGATCACCCGACCGCAAACTCTTTTGCCAGCCGACTTACGCCTAATCCGTTAATCTTTTTCACCTTAATCTGCACCGGAATACGCTCTTTCATCGCTTCGACGTGGCTAATAACCCCGATGGTTTTACCGCTGGCGTTAAGCGTGTCGAGCGCATCCAGCGCGGTATCCAGCGTTTCTGCATCCAGTGTGCCAAAACCTTCATCAAGGAATAGCGAGTCGATTCGTGTTTTATGGCTGACCAGGTCTGAAAGTGCCAGCGCCAATGCAAGGCTGACCAGGAAACTCTCTCCGCCAGAAAGCGTGCGAGTGTCCCGCACTGCATCGGCCTGCCAGGTATCGACCACCTGCAACTCCAGCGCTTCGCTGTCTTTGCGTTGCAGCAAATAGCGCCCGTGTAAACGGTTGAGCTGGTTGTTTGCCAGCCACACTAAGTTATCGAGCGTCAGTCCCTGGGCAAATTTACGGAATTTGTCACCTTCCTTCGAACCAATCAGCGCATTGAGATAGCCCCAGTCTTCAACTTGCTGCTGGCACTCAATAATAGACTGCATCAACCCTTGCTGGCGCTGGCGGTTTTCTGCGTCATGGCGGAGCTGTTGCTGAATTTGCCCCTGCTGTGTCGTGTTGTCGCGCAGCTGCTGATTGCATTGCGTCAGTTGGTCTTGCAGGGCATTAAGCTCGACATCGGCAACCAGCGTTTCCGGGCGTGCAGATTTGTGTTCTGCCAATGCTTTTTCAACCTGCCCGAAGAGCACGGTCTGCTGCTGAAGTTGTTGCTCAAGCTGTTGTTTTTTAAGTTCGAGTCTTTGGCATTCGGCTTCATTCAGCAACGCCGCCTGGAATGTTTGCACATCGGCAAATGGGCTGGCGGCGAGTGCTGCGAGGAATTGCTCGCTTGCCTGAGCAACGCGCGTTTCTTCTTGCTTGTGTTGCTGTTGCAGCGTCCGCCACTGGCTTTCCAGCGCAATACAATTACTGTGCAGGCTATGCCAGTTCTGTAATACCTCATTCTGTTCGTTTTCCGATAGCGGCGCAGGCGAAGTACCATCGTCTATAAATGTACTGAGCACGTTTTCCAGCAACGTCAGTTGCTGTTGCACGCGGGGAAGCTGTTCATTGCGCTGTTGCCACTGTTGTAATTCCTGCTGACGCTCCGCCAGCCAGTTATTCTCTTCGCCAGGCGTCGGGTATTGCAGCCCAGCGTTATTAAGCGCGGTAGTGATTGCTTCGCGCTGTATAGCAATTTCAGCGACGAGTTTAGCGTGTTGAGCACGTGTCTGAGCAAGCTGCTCCTCCAGCACAATGCGCTGGCTTAAGTGATGTAACTGTTGTTCGCGCTGTTCTTCACTTTCCAGCCACTGCTGGAGGTCGTCTTCCGGCGCGAGAGTCAGTTGCAGATTTGCGCACAGTTGTTGCCAGCGTAAGCGCAATCCGTTTTCTTCTTCATTCAGCGCAGTGATAGCCGCCAGCAGGTTTTCGCGCTGTTTACGCTGTGTATCAAGCTGGCCTTTCATCGCAAAGCCTGCTTCCGCAAGAATGGCAACTTCACGTTTAAGTTCGGCTAGCCGCTGCTGATTTTCTCCGGGCTGAATCGCCTGATAATCAGCGACCGCCGGATGTTGCGTCGAGCCGCACAGAGGGCAAGGTTGATGAGGCTGTAAACGAGCGCGCTCGGCTTCAAGGCTGACGATACGCAGTTCAAGCTCACACACTTTCTCGAGGTCACTCTCATGCTGGCGGCGTTCTTTATATTGCTGGCGTTTTAAAACCAGCTCCGCATCACCCTCGGCAATTTGTTTTTCGAGGGCGGCAATCTCTTGTTGTTGCTGCGATTTGCGTTTGAGAAGCGATGAAAATTGAGGCTGTAATGTGGCAAGCAGCTGGCGCTGCGGACGTGCAGCCATCGTTGCTTGTAAGTGGGCACTTACTTCATCAGCACTGAGAGACATTTCAGCGACTGGCAGAAGTTCGAGTTTCTTCTGGCTTGAATCGATATTACGCTGCAATTCCTGTAGTTTTTCAGCCTCCCGCTGCTGCTGACCAAACCCCATGCGCCAGCCCGCCAGCTCAGTCCCCCATTGGCGGTATCGGTCGTGAGATTTCAGCCATTCCTGGAGTTGCGTGCTTTCCTGCGTGAGTTTTGCAGCCATGCTTGCGGCAGCCTGCCGTGTCTGCTGGCGTCGTACTGTCGCCTGATGTAAGCGAGCATTCACTTCTTCACACTGAGCATGTGTGTTTTGCAACGTTGCCTGCAACTCCTGCAAACGTTGCCAGTCAGGGCGCAGTTTTTCTGCCGGTTGTGCGCGAGTCAGTTTATCTAATTCTGGGGCGGCAGCTTCTATTGCCCGGTTCGCCGCATTCAACGATTGTTCTGCCTGCGCATGTTTTTGCGTGAGCTGCGTCAGTTGGCCTAGCCATTGCTGATGCTGCTGGAGTTTCATTTGTTCTGCGAGTAGCGCTTTTTCTTCAGCGCTCAAGGTCTGCAAACTCTCAGAAAGCTGCTGGTGCTGCTCTTCACTTAACAACGCCACGCCAGCGGCCTGCGCTTGTAGGTTCTCAAGCTGGCTGCGCACATTTTTATGATTCTCGAACACCGCCGCAGAAACGGTGCCGTAAATTTCAGTTCCGGTCAGCTCTTCGAGCAAAGAGGCGCGGTCATTGGCATTGGCATTTAAGAACGCAGCAAACTGGCCCTGGGATAGCATCATTGAGCGGGTGAAACGGTCGTAATCCAGACCGGTGAGTTTGGCCGTAACCTCAAGTTTGTCTTTCACTTTATCGGCAATAATCCTGCCACTTGCCACTTCTGCAAGCTCGACACGCGGGGCTTGTAAATTGCCGTTGGCCGCATTGCGCGCCCGGTTCTGGCTCCAGAATGCACGATAGGCAACTCCTTTTACTTCAAATTCCACTTCCGCCAGGCATTCGGCGGTGTCGCGCGTCATGAGATCATTTTGCGATTGCGTGACGGTATTGAGGCGCGGTGTCTGGTGGTAAAGCGCGAGACAAATCGCATCGAGCAGCGTGGTTTTCCCGGCCCCTGTTGGCCCGGTTATGGCAAACAAACCGTTGCTGGCGAACGGTTCGCGGGTGAAATCGACTTTCCATTCCCCTTTCAGGGAGTTGAGGTTTTTTAAGCGCAGGCTAAGGATTTTCATGCTTCTTCCTCCACGTCATGCAGGCTCGCCACCGTTTGGGCAAATAGCGCTCGCAAACGTTGCGCTCGTTCTTCGGAGGTGTCTTCCTGAACCAGGCGGCGCTCAAAAACCTCTTCAACCGTCAGTTCACTCAGCGTTTCTTTATGTTGCTGGGCGATAACGCGCTCGCGCTGTTCGCGGCTGCGGCGCAGCAACACCACTTCGACGGGGAGCGTTTCGGTTAATTGCTGAATATGGCGTTGCATATCATGCAGATATTCTTCGGTAGCGATTTCAATATCCAGCCAAACTTTGGGTTCTGCTGGTGCATCGCGCCACTGCGCGAGTTGCTGTTCGATTTCACTCAGAGAACCTTTGATGACCGCTAAAGGCTGGCTGACAGGCACCGTCAGCGGAGTCACTTCATGAAGCACGCCTTCGGCAAACTCAACCAGATAAACACTTTTGTTCTTGCCCGTTTCGTCAAAACTTAACGGGATGGGCGAGCCGCTATAGCGAATATGTTCAGTGCCACCAATGAGTTGGGCGCGATGGATATGGCCGAGTGCGATGTAGTCGGCAGCAGGGAAATGCTGCGCCGGGAAAGCATCCAGCGTGCCGATGTAAATATCGCGCACCGCATCGCTTTTGGTTACACCCACGGTGGTTAAATGGCCGGTAGCGATAATCGGCAGCTTCGCATCAGCGCGTAATTCGCAGGCGGCGGTGTAACACTGCTGGTAATGTTCGCTGATGGCTTCCATCAACGAACGCTGCTTTTCGTGGCCGGAAAGTCCCGCCTGGCTGTTTTGAATATCCCGGGGGCGCAGGAACGGAATCGGACAAAGAATGGCACCCGGTTCGCCCGATTTAGTGTTGAGTACGATAGCTTGCTGGCTGGCATCATGCCGCGCACTGGCGATGACATAAGTATTCAGGCACGCCATTAATTCACGAGATTCATTCAGCGTGGCAACGGAATCGTGGTTTCCCGCCAGCACCACAAGGGAGCAGCCGGTTTGCTGCAGTTGCACCACAAAACGGTTATACAATTCGCGCGCGTAACTCGGCGGCGAACCGGTATCAAAAATATCGCCTGCGACAATTATCGCATCCACATCATGCTCGACGGCGGCTTGCAGCAACCATTCAAGAAACGCCTGGTGCTCTGGCCCACGGCTTTTGGTATAAAAATTTTGACCAAGATGCCAGTCTGATGTGTGAATAATGCGCATTAGTTGTCCCTTGGCATAAAAAAGCGTGGCGGGATTATAAAGCGGATGAGCAAGAACGACACAATTGAGTGTCATAATTCATTGTGATGAGTCGCCAGGCATTTATGTTTTTCATAAATCTGTCATAAATCTGACGCATAATGGCACCGCATTGAAACAACAATAATTATTCCTTGAGCAGGGCGAATCATGGCGAAGCGTATTTTAGTCGTAGAAGATGAAGCTCCAATCCGTGAAATGGTGAGCTTTGTGCTCGAGCAAAACGGTTTTCATCCTGTAGAAGCGGAAGATTATGACAGTGCAGTGAATCTGCTTATCGAACCCTTTCCGGATTTAATTTTACTGGACTGGATGCTGCCGGGTGGTTCGGGTATTCAATTCATCAAGCATTTGAAACGCGAAGCATTAACACGTGAAATCCCTGTCATGATGCTGACGGCGCGTGGCGAAGAAGAAGACCGCGTGCGAGGGCTTGAAGTTGGAGCCGATGACTATATTACCAAACCGTTTTCCCCGAAGGAGCTGGTGGCACGCATTAAAGCTGTGATGCGCCGCATCTCTCCGATGGCGGTGGAAGAGGTGATTGAGATGCACGGACTGAGCCTTGATCCGTCATCGCACCGCGTCATGACCGGTGAGAACCCGTTGGATATGGGGCCAACAGAATTTAAATTATTACACTTCTTTATGACACACCCGGAACGGGTGTATAGCCGTGAGCAACTGCTTAATCATGTATGGGGCACCAATGTTTATGTCGAAGACCGAACGGTGGACGTACATATTCGGCGGTTACGCAAAGCGCTTGAACATAGTGGACATGACAGAATGGTACAAACAGTACGCGGTACGGGTTATCGGTTCTCAACCCGCTTTTAATTCCTTGTCAGGAGAATGACGCGTGCTGGAAAGGTTGTCATGGAAAAGGCTGGTGATGGAGCTGGTGCTCTGTTGCATACCCGCCGCCATCTTAGGTCTTATTTTCGGCCATTTACCGTGGTTTTTATTACTGGCAGTCACCGGACTGCTGGTTTGGCATTTCTGGAATTTACTGCGTTTATCGTGGTGGCTGTGGGTGGATCGCAGTATGACGCCGCCGCCAGGCCGCGGGAGTTGGGATCCCCTGTTGTACGGTCTTCATCAGATGCAACTGCGCAACAAAAAGCGCCGCAAAGAGTTAGGCAATCTGATTAAGCGTTTTCGTAGCGGAGCCGAATCGCTGCCCGATGCGGTAGTTCTGACCACGGAAGAAGGGACGATTTTTTGGTGTAACGGTCTGGCGCAACAATTGCTGGGGTTACGCTGGCCGGACGATAACGGGCAGAACATCCTTAACTTATTGCGCTACCCGGAATTTACTCGCTATCTGTCGCAAAAAGAGTTTTCACGTCCGTTAACTTTGGTACTCAATACGGGACGCCATCTGGAGTTCCGTGTGATGCCCTACAGCGATGAGCAGTGGCTGCTGGTGGCACGCGATGTGACTCAGATGCACCAGCTTGAAGGGGCGCGACGTAATTTCTTTGCTAACGTCAGCCACGAACTGCGAACGCCGCTCACGGTGCTGCAAGGTTATCTGGAGATGATGCAGGACCAGACGCTTGAAGGACCGCTGCGTGAGAAAGCATTAGGCACGATGCGCGAGCAAACTTCGCGCATGGAAGGGTTGGTTAAGCAGCTTCTGACGCTTTCAAAAATAGAAGCCGCTCCGGCCATGGTGCTCAATGAAAAGATTGATGTGCCGCTGATGCTGCGTGTTGTAGAACGTGAGGCGCAAACTCTCAGCCATGAACGGCAGACGATACAATTTGATATCGACCCCACGCTGAAAGTCTTTGGCAATGACGAGCAACTCAGGAGTGCGATTTCCAATCTTGTTTATAACTCGGTCAACCATACGCCAGAAGGCACGCATATTACGGTGAGCTGGAAACGCGTGGCGGGTGGGGCAAGTTTTAGCGTGACTGATAATGGTCCGGGGATTTCAGCAGAACACCTTCCGCGCCTGACGGAGCGTTTTTACCGCGTCGACAAAGCGCGTTCGCGTCAGACGGGCGGCAGCGGGCTTGGGCTGGCGATAGTCAAACACGCTTTAAGTCACCATGACGCACGCCTGAATATTGAAAGCCAGCCGGGCAAAGGTTCGACGTTTTCCTTTGTTTTGCCCGAGCGGTTAATCGTTAGCGAGAAATAGACTGATAATCAGTTTTCGTCGCTTGGATAAGCGAAGCGTCATCCGACATTAGCGCAATAAGTGTCAAAATAACTTTCCACAGGCCAGTTTTCTGGCCTGTGTTTTTTTTGCCCACATGTTAATAAAAAATCCTCGATTGTTTATAATTTAACCACACAAAAGACCATAATCTTTTCTTATGATTAATCAGATTCACTAAATATGTTGTTAATTAAAGGATATCAATCTGGTTTCTGGATCCGTTCTTGCCTTCAAACGCTATAAGCGTTTTAATTGCCGCCCTGTGATTGGCAGACCGACTGGATATGAGTGGTAATTCAAACAACTATTCTTCTCCACCGATCCCGGAAAGGATTTTCCGCTGTCGAGTCTACTGATTGCCGCTTTTATGCCGAGTTAACAGGTATAAAAATTTAAATACTTTCAACACCACACATCCACAGGCTGCAAATATTTTATGACCCATCATTTGAAATCTCGAGACATCCTCGCACTGGGCTTTATGACCTTTGCGCTGTTTGTCGGCGCAGGCAATATCATTTTCCCTCCTATGGTGGGGCTACAAGCGGGTGAACACGTTTGGATTGCATCGCTTGGCTTCCTGGTAACGGCTGTAGGTCTGCCGGTACTGACTATTGTCGCCATTGCTCGTGTCGGTGGGGGCATTGATAGCCTCAGTTCGCCAATTGGCCGCCGTGCTGGTGTGTTGTTAGCCACTATCTGCTATCTGGCTGTTGGGCCGCTGTTCGCCACGCCGCGTACTGCTACCGTTTCTTTTGAAGTGGGAATTGCCCCGCTGGTCGGTACCGGTGAGTTACCGCTGTTTATCTACAGCCTGGTTTACTTTGCGATTGTGATCGGCGTTTCGCTGTATCCGGGCAAACTTTTAGACACCGTTGGCCATGTGCTGGCCCCGGTAAAAATTGTCGCGCTGCTGGCATTGGCTGCGGGCGCAATGTTGTGGCCTGCGGGTGGTATCAGCACGGCGACTGAAGCGTATCAGAATGCTGCGTTCTCAAACGGCTTCGTGAATGGTTATCTCACCATGGATACCCTGGCATCGCTGGTATTCGGCATAGTGATTGTCAACGCCGCGCGTTCTCGTGGGGTGACTGAATCCCGCCTGCTGACGCGCTATACCATTTGGGCTGGCTTGATTGCCGGTGTTGGCTTAACGCTGATTTATCTGGCTCTGTTCCGCCTGGGTTCTGACAGCGCAACATTGGTTGCCGATCAAAACGCGAACGGTGCCGCAATTCTGCATGCGTATGTGGCTCATACCTTCGGTGGCGCGGGTAGCTTCTTCCTGGCAGCTTTGATTTTCCTGGCTTGTATGGTCACGGCAATTGGCCTGACTTGTGCGTGTGCTGAATTCTTCAGCCAGTATTTGCCACTGTCTTATCGTTCGCTGGTGTTTATCCTGGGCCTGTTCTCAATGGTGGTTTCCAACCTGGGTTTAAGCCATCTGATTCAGGTTTCCATTCCAGTGCTGACGGCAATTTACCCGCCGTGTATCGCGTTGGTGGTGTTGAGCTTTACCCGTCCGTGGTGGCATAACTCAACCCGCGTGATTGCTCCAGCAATGCTCATCAGCACCTTGTTTGGTATTCTCGATGGGATTAAATCATCGGCAATCAGTGATATTTTGCCCGCGTGGGCCGCGCGTTTGCCGCTGGCCGATCAGGGGCTGGCATGGTTAGCGCCAACGGTGATTATGGTGGTTCTCGCCATCATTTGGGACCGCGCCGCAGGGCGACAGGTGGCTTCAACCGCCCACTAAAATTTTTGATTTTCTTTAACCACGGGGCTTTGCTCCGTGGTTTTTTTATTGTTAAGCAGGGTGTGGAATCAATGGAAAACGCTAATAAGCTCAAGCGCGGCTTGAGTACCCGGCACATACGCTTTATGGCGTTGGGTTCGGCAATTGGCACCGGGCTGTTTTATGGCTCGGCAGACGCTATCAAAATGGCTGGTCCAAGTGTGTTGCTGGCTTACATCATCGGTGGTGTGGCGGCATATATTATTATGCGCGCGCTGGGCGAGATGTCGGTTCATAACCCATCAGCGAGTTCTTTTTCTCGCTATGCGCAAGATAACCTCGGCCCGCTGGCAGGCTATATCACCGGCTGGACCTACTGTTTCGAAATCCTGATTGTGGCAATTGCGGATGTCACCGCGTTTGGCATCTACATGGGGTTGTGGTTCCCGGCGGTGCCGCATTGGGTCTGGGTGTTGAGCGTGGTGTTAATCATTTGCGCCATCAACCTGATGAGCGTGAAGGTGTTCGGCGAGCTTGAATTCTGGTTCTCGTTCTTCAAAGTTGCCACCATCATCATCATGATTGCTGCCGGTATTGGCATCATCGTGTGGGGGATTGGCAACGGCGGTCAGGCTACGGGGATCCACAATCTGTGGACCAACGGCGGCTTCTTCAGCAATGGCTGGATAGGCATGATTATGTCGTTGCAGATGGTGATGTTTGCCTATGGCGGCATTGAAATCATCGGTATTACGGCTGGCGAAGCGAAAGATCCGCAAAAATCTATCCCGCGCGCTATCAACTCCGTACCACTGCGTATCCTGGTGTTCTACGTGGGTACGCTGTTTGTCATCATGTCCATTTACCCGTGGAACCTGGTGGGAACAGAAGGTAGCCCGTTTGTGCTGACTTTCCAGCATATGGGGATTAACGCTGCGGCAGGTATTCTGAACTTCGTGGTGATTACCGCGTCCCTTTCAGCGATTAACAGCGATGTGTTTGGTGTGGGTCGTATGTTGCACGGTATGGCGGAGCAGGGCAGCGCACCGAAAGTGTTCGCTAAAACTTCACGTCATGGCATCCCTTGGGTGACGGTATTAGTAATGTGCTTTGCGCTGTTACTGGCGGTGGTACTGAACTATCTGATTCCAGAAAACGTCTTCCTGGTGATTGCATCGCTGGCAACTTTTGCCACGGTATGGGTATGGATAATGATTCTGCTGTCGCAAATCGCTTTCCGTCGCAAGCTTTCACCAGAAGAAACCAAAGCGCTAAAATTCCCGGTTCCGGGCGGTATTGCCACCACCATCGTTGGCCTGATCTTCCTGGTGTTTATCATAGGGTTAATTGGCTGGCATCCAGACACTCGCATCTCACTATATGTGGGCTGCGTATGGATTGTGATGCTGCTGGTGGGCTGGATGTTTAAACGCCGCCAGATATTGGCCGCGAGCGAAAGCAACAGCTGAGTTTAAGCACCGATTAACGGTGGATGGCGTAAAACGTCATCCGCCGTATCACTACATCTCCGGGCACTCGACCTTACTTATCGCATCCCAGTAGTTTTTCTCGTTATTGCGTTCCAGAGCAATCCTCGCATCACGGATATACCGCTTATTATCTTCGTTGGAGAGGATTTTGTTCCCCCACGCTTCATCCGACATTTTCTTTTGTGGATGGCAGGTCTTTTTTAAGTCAACCGTAATCTGTTGTTTATACTTGCCAAATTCCAGACCTTCGTACGGCGAGCTGGCGAGTGTATTGGCCGAGTAAATGACGAAAAGAAACAGGGTGAGGTTGCGGGCGATAGACATTTCAATTTCCTCAGGCAGTGAGAATGTTCTCACTATAGGTAGCGCTAACTTATTAAGCAAACGGCTTAATTTCTCCACCCCCGTATTCCTCCCCCAATAAAAATAGCAATGATGAGTGATCCCCAGCTACGCTGTGGCAAGGTGGCGCAAATTAATTATCTGGGGACACGATTATGTTGAATGCCTGGCACCTCCCGGTGCCCCCTTTCATACAAACACGTAAAGATAAGCTGCACATCACGTTATGGGTTTCCGGCACCGACTTACCGCAGCGCGTCGTTTTGCGCTATGAAAAAGATAACGAAGAAACCTCGCTTCAAATGACTCGTCAGAAAGCGGCTCCTGAAAGTGGGGTGGTCGCCTGGCGTGGAGTAATTGATTTATCCGAAGGCCAGCCGCGCCGCCGCTACAGCTTTAAGCTGTTGTGG
>Ga0160438_1000388_pt1 | contig 12956 bp, 14 predicted proteins | sample HID1975K_E0MG_FD_108203 | JGI IMG/M metagenome (GOLD analysis project Ga0160438, IMG submission 108203) | Enriched soil microbial communities from UW Madison campus, WI, USA - HID1975K_E0 MG | ecosystem: Environmental > Terrestrial > Soil > Unclassified | place: USA: Madison, Wisconsin...
CGCAAAAATTTCGCCTTTATAAATGGTGAGATTCACATCATCAACGGCGTGTTGCCCGTCGAAGGATTTTGTGAGGTTGCGTACTTCAAGCAGCGGGGTGAGCGCTTTGCGAGTTTTCGCGTGTGGACGAGGAGTTGCGTCGTTCAATATGTTGCTCTCCGGCAAAAACGAAATAGATGTACGACCCGGTTGCCGTACTAATGACGATACAGAGGCCTGGGCCTCTGCTCGTGTTGGAGCGCATGCACTGTTTCGGTGCACCACTCCGTTGCAAACCTTGTTAAGTCGCTAACAGGTTTACTTATTTGCCTGTTTTAACTTTAGTCCACGCCCGGGTAATTACGCGGTCAACTTTTGGCGATTGCACACTTTGTGTGAACAATTTGGCACGCACATCAGCTGGCGGATAAATACCTGGGTTATCGCGAATTTCTGCGTTCAGCAGCGGCGTGGAGTCTTTGTTCGCGTTCGCGTAATAAACGTGGTTACTGATATTCGCCACGACATCCGGGCGCATCAGGTAATTCAGGAACTGATAGGCTTCGTCTTTGTTTTTCGCATCTGCGGTCATGGCGAACATATCGAAGTACACCATCGCCCCTTCTTTAGGAATGGTGTAAGCAATATTCACGCCATTTTTTGCTTCTTTGGCGCGATTCGCTGCCTGGAGAATATCGCCTGACCAACCAATCGCGACGCAGATGTCGCCGTTTGCCAGGTCATTGATATATTGAGAAGAGTGGAAATAGCGGATAGACGGGCGCAGTTTCAACAGCAGATCGTTCGCCGCCCCGGTGTAATCTTTCGGGTCGGTGCTGTTAGGATCTTTGCCCAGATAGTGCAACACGGAGGCATAGACTTCGCTTGGTGCGTCAAGGAAGGAGACACCGCAGCTTTTCAGCTTCTCGAGGTTTTCGGGTTTCAGAATAAGATCCCAGCTATCCACTGGTGCGTCTTTGCCCAGTGCCGCTTTGACTTTTTCGACGTTGTAACCGATACCGGTTGTGACCATCATGTACGGAATGCCGTATTTATTGTCGTGGTCGTTGTGCGCGACCAGCTTGAGCATTTCCGGATCGAGGTTTTTGTAGTTCGGGAGTTTACTTTTATCCAGCGGCTGGAAAATCCCGGCCTGAGCCTGACGTTCGAGGAATTGCGAAGAAGGCACAACCAGGTCGTAGCCCGTACTGCCCGCCATCAACTTCCCTTCCAACACTTCGTTGGAGTCGAAGACGTCATAAACGACTTTAATACCGGTTTCTTTGGTGAAGTTTGCCAGCGTATCCGGCGCAATATAATCGGACCAGTTATAAACGTGCAGCGTCTTTTGTTCAGCAGCAAATGTGGTGGCAGAAACGGCCATCAGCAAACCCGCCACCATACCCGATAGCAATTTTTTACGTTGGGCGAACATAGTTATCATTCCTTCTGAATAAAGGGTAAATCTCGCTTTCGCGAGCATAATTTACTCAATCAACCTTTCACGCATTTTTTTCTCGCACACAGGCCATGCAAGAATCATGCATCTCTATTCAAACTGCTGTGAAAAAAGACTGACGCCTCCCCAGCAGACATTGCACGCTTTACGCGTCCCGCAAGAATAACTGTAGCCAGACTTAGAGACTATAGCCCAGGCAGAAAAGTGACTTTTATCAATTTTTTAAGCATAAAACATCTATGGTGTGGCGCAAAACGGGCAGGAGTGGCGAGAATAATTCTGGTGGGAGGCTATTAAGGCAGAATAAAAAAACATGGAACGCAGCGGGTATGGCAGCCGCTGCGGTCAGGAAAGAAACGATTAGTGCAGGAAGTGGGTTTGAATAATTGTGCCGTCATCTTGCTCTTCTTCTCCTTCAGAGATAAAGAGCAGCTGGTTGGCACACGCTTCCAGAATCACCATAGAGATTTGCTCTTCACTCTGTTTTACAAAGGCAGCAAACTGCTCACGGGTAATGCCGACTGACGCTTGCAGCGACTGGCAAACCACAAGTTTAGGCAAATTGTCATCCTGGATATCCAGGAACGCTTTCACGGTTAACGAACTGGCGTTGATAGAGGACAAATCAGATGCCAGTGGCAGCAAAGCGGAAGGTTTTACTTCGGCCAACGCTGAGAACAAGACGATATTATCGACCAGATCGATTTTCGCATCGTAGACACCATCAAAATTCTGCATATGAGGCAGATGGAGCGCCTGGCAAGTGTCGCACTCGAAAATGGTCACGCCGATTTCGTCAAGCCAGCGGCGTAAGATGTCCAGAGTCGGGACAACGAGTGAATCCATAAATGCCGTAGCCTCTTAAATAAGGGTGAGTAAGTCGCGCCATAGCTTACGCAAAAATAACGTCTCATACTAATATTATGCGCCCAATGGCTCATGCGTTCGAATTTAGCCGCCTGTTTTCAGGCAATATCCCGGCTGCGCTTGCTGTTCAATCCATTTAATCATCAGTGTCGCAATATCCACACCGCTTGTTTTTTCAATGCCTTCCAGACCTGGCGACGCGTTGACTTCCATAACCAGTGGGCCGCGTTCGGCGCGCAAAATATCAACGCCCGCCACATCCAACCCGAGCGTAGCAGCCGCATGCAGGGCGATTTCGCGTTCACGTTCGGTGATTTCAACCTGATTTGCCACGCCTCCGCGATGCAGGTTGGAGCGAAAATCACCGGGTTTTGCCTGGCGTTCGATTGCCGCCACCACGTTGTTGCCGACCACAAGACAGCGGATATCCCTGCCCTGCGCTTCTTTTATATATTCCTGCACCAGAATATGAGCGTTAAGACCCCGGAAGGCATCAATCACGCTTTCTGCCGCCTGCCGGGTTTCAGCCAACACGACGCCAATCCCTTGTGTACCTTCCACCAGTTTCACCACCAGCGGAGCACCGCCTACCATGTCGATTAAATCACTGGTGTCATCAGGTGAGTGAGCAAAACCGGTGACAGGCAAATCAATGCCCTGCCTCGCCATCAACTGCAAGGAACGCAGTTTGTCGCGCGCACGGGTAATCGCGACGGATTCATTGAGTGGATAGCTGCCCAGCATTTCAAACTGGCGCAAAACCGCAGTGCCATAAAATGTGATTGCCGAGCCGATACGTGGAATAACTGCATCATAATGCGGAAGCTGGCGGCCTTTATAATGCACAGAGGGTGCTGCCGGATTGATGTTCATATAGCAAGAAAGGGGATCGATAATTTCGACGGCGTGACCCCGGCGCGATGCCGCTTCACGAAGCCGTTTACAAGAATAAAGCGTTCCATCCCGGGACAAAATGGCGATTTTCACCCTGCACCTCAGCATTTCCAGTCTATGAGACAATCTCAGTAGGCGTGATTGATGCAGTTAGTTTGGGCTCGGACTGCGCGGAAAAACCGGAGCGTACACGAAGTACGTGAGGATTTTGAGCACAGCCCAGGGCAAAACTAACAAATAAAATAGCCTAATGGGATAGTCTCTAATAATGACAGCGCGGATATCATAGCACTGCCATGTTGTTTCAACGAACGGGCAATGTATCTGGGGACTGTTTTAACACGTCAATTAAATGGCGTGTTGTGGAGGCCAGATGATGCGGATCGTAGACCACATAGAGATCCGCCGGGATCGCTTTTGTGAGCGGGCGGAAGGTCACGCCCGGCCAGTTCATTTGCGCGTAGCTGTCGGCCATGATGGTTAATCCGATACCGATGCTCACCAATGCCAGCACCGTTTGCGGCTCGACGGCTTCCCTGACTATACGCGGCGTGAACCCCGCTTCCCGACAGACCCCTTGCAAAAAAGTCCAGTCAGAATGCACCGCCGTCATGGTGACAAAAGCCTCGTGCCGCAACTGCTCGATATCAATGGCGGTTTGTTTTGTCAGGGGGTGCTTTTCTGGCAAGGCCACTAAAAACGTCGCGTCGTGAAGTTTTTCGCTGCGTAAACCGGGAGGGGGATTGGTTTCCATACGCCAGATCCCGGCGTCGATGTCATGGCGTTCAATTAAAGAAAGCTGGACGCCAGGTGACTTTTCGCGGAATAAAATATCAATCGCGGGATAATCAGCGATAAATTGTTGCAGCCCCAGACGCAACCCGCCCCAGATAGCGGTGCCGACAATGCCCAGGTGAATTCGCCCACCTTCGCCACGACCTATTTGTTCGACTCGGGCCAGGGCAAGGTTTGCGCTGTCGAGCAAACGCCGGGTTTCTTCGAGTAGAATTTCACCAGCATAAGTAAGCGCGACGCTACGTGAATGGCGAATAAACAGAACGGTGCCGAGCTGGGACTCTAATTCTTTGATATGAAAACTCAGAGGCGGCTGGGACATATTTAAGCGCGCCGCAGCTTTGCCAAAATGCAGCTCTTCTGCCACAGCCTGGAAATAGCGCAATAGTTTTAAATCGGTACGATAAACTCGCTGTGAAATGCTCATGAGGCTCCCTTTGTTCTGGCAGCCCCATAAACTATCACTCCTGCCGCTCGCTGTAATCCAGCCGACTGTTAATGTGCGACCGGTGCCGAAGCCTTGAGCGAAGGATTGTGTCGATACTGGAAACTGAAGTGGAAAATAACCGCCAGCACTAATGCATATCCGGCAAACACCAACCAAATCGTCGTCCAGTCTTTGACGCCATCAACGCTAAAGTAATCCACGACATAGCCACTGAGAATCGCCCCGAGATAGGCACCAATCCCGTTAACCATCGTCATAAACAGCCCTTGCGCACTGGCCCGGATACGTTTATCGACTTCTTGCTCCACAAAAACAGAACCTGAGATATTAAAGAAATCGAACGCGCAGCCATAAACCACCATCGAAAGTAGCAGTAATACGAAACCAAATGCAGACGGGTCCCCCCAGGCAAACAAGGCGAATCGCAGCACCCAGGCCACCATGCTCATCAACATCACTTGTTTAATCCCAAAGCGACGTAAGAAGAATGGAATGGTGAGGATAAAGGCCACTTCAGACATTTGCGAAACTGAAAGCAGAATCGACGGGTACTGAACCACGAAGCTGTCGGCAAATTCAGGGTTACGCGCAAAATCATGCAGGAACGGGTTGCCGAAAGTATTGGTTATTTGCAAAACCGCGCCTAACAGCATGGCGAATAAGAAGAAAACAGCCATGCGCGGATTTTTGAATAATACAAACGCATCCAGTCCCAGACGGCTCACCCACGAGCGCGACACACCGCCCTTCGCCACCGGAATGGTTGGCAGAGTCAGGGAATACAGCGCCAGCGAGGCTCCCGCGGCAATATAAAGCTGGAGATTACTCAGCTCAAATCGCATCAGGCTTACTGTCCACATCGCGGCGATAAAACCGATAGTGCCGAAAACGCGGATCGGTGGGAAATGGCTGACGGTATCCAGCCCGGCTTTTTCGAGGCTGGCATATGAGATGGTATTCGACAGGGCAATGGTTGGCATAAATGCCATCGCGTTACCCAGCATCACCCAAAACATCAGCCCCGGCTGATTAATGCTGGCAGCCCAGGCCAGCATTGCGGCGCACACCAGGTGGCAGAGTGCATAGACACGATTCGCAGGCAGCCATTTGTCGGCAATAATGCCGACGATCCCCGGCATTAATAACGCCGCAAGTCCTTTGGTACTGTAGACCATACCGACATCAGCCCCCCGGAAACCGAGGGTGTTAATCATGTATGAGCCTAGTGTGACCAGCCATGCGCCCCAAATGAAATACTGCAAAAACAACATGATTTTCAAGCGAGGTTTAATCGCCAAAACGTTAATCGCCATGTGTTTTACCCGGTGTGTTGGTAGTGCCTCAGGCGAGTTTGCCCAGGAAACCGCAAATCAGATTAATAAAGTTCTGGCGCGAAAGTGCCGCTGCCGCCAGCGTTTGCGCATGAGAAAGCTGCACGCTTCCCAGGCCTTCAGCAAGATTGGTAATCGCCGAAACCGCCACGACTTTCAGGCCGCAATGGCGAGCGCTGATCACCTCGGGCACAACAGACATACCCACCACATCGCCGCCGATGATTTGCATCATGCGAATCTCAGCTGCGGTTTCAAAGTTGGGGCCAGGATAGGAAACAAACACACCTTCGGTGAGTGGGAAGCCCTGCTCTTTTGCGACTTGCTGTAATACGCCACGGTAATCGGCGTCATAAGCATTTGCCAGAGAGAAGAAACGCTCACCGAAACGGTCATCGTTAGGGCCGATAGTTGGAGTACCCGGCATGGTATTAATATGGTCGTTCAATGCAACCAGGCTGCCAGGCCCCACTTCAGGACGCAATGAACCCGCGGCGTTTGTGGAGAACAGGATTTCACAGCCGAGCAATTTAAACGTGCGAATCGCGTTAGTCATCACTGACATACCGCGCCCTTCGTAGAAGTGACCGCGCCCTTTCATGCAAGCGACAGGAACACCCGCAAGCGTCCCTACCACCAGCTCACCGGCATGGCCGTGTACCGTGCTGACCGGAAAGCCTGGCAGTTCGTCGTAAGGGAAGACAATAGGTTGTTCGATTTTCTCAGCCAGTTCGCCCAGGCCAGACCCCAAAATGAAAGCCACGCGCGGCACCAGGCCATTAATACGGGAACGGATAATATCTGCGGCGTAATACGGAGAGTTATCAAGAGTAGTCATCGGCATCAGGTGCTCCTTGTCATGAGTCGAATAATCAGAATTTGCGTTAACTCTGTTATACCGACTGACAATAGTGCAGAACCAATACCGTTTAGGCGGGTGATTGATAGCGAAAATGTATTGATCAGCGGCGGCGAGCGCCACCGCCAGAGGTTGTTATCGGGTAGCCCAGCCCTGTTTGTGCAAATAATCGAGAATAAATGGACGGTTTTCTTTGATGATTGTGCGACGAATATGATCGCTCCACGTGTCGCGGCGCGTATTGCTGCCACGGGAAAGATAGTATTGCGCCATCTCTTCGTCGTATTGCTCCAGCACGTTTTCATCGACCGGCTGATAGCTATTTTCATGCATGATCATGGCCGCCGGGATGCGCGGTTTAATACCGTGGTCTTCATCAGGCCAACCCAGGCATAAACCAAACAGAGGTAGCACGTGTTTTGGGATATTCAGTAGTTCCGTCACCGCTTCGATGTTGTTACGCAGCCCGCCGATGTACACGCCACCCAATCCCAGCGACTCCGCTGCGGTAAAGGCGTTTTGCGCAAGAATAGCCGTATCGACCACGCCAAGGAGCAACTGTTCGGCCAGACCTAACTGCGCTTCCGGGCAAATTTGCAAATGACGGTTAAAGTCGGCGCAGAACACCCAAAATTCAGCGGCTTGCGCGACATGTTTCTGCCCGCCGGTGAGCGGAACCAGCTGCTCACGCAGGGATTTGTCCGTGATACGGATAATCGAGGTGCATTGTAAAAAACTGGAACTTGAGGCCGCCTGGGCACTGGCAACAATCGCTGCACGCTGTTCGTCAGTAATTGGCTCGTCGGTGTAGCGACGAACGGAACGGTGTGAACGCAGCAGATCAATGGTCGGCGTCATCGTGTTTATCCTTTGGCTTGTCTGAAAGAGATTTCTTAACGGGCGATTGCCCTTTGGTCAGCAGCGGCGCAACGTTTTGAGCCATCGCCCACACCATGAATGCCGCTGCCGGGATCATGAGTGCAATCCCTAAAAATACCATGATGATGGCCGCCGTCGCATTCCCAAAGGGTGCGGGTAATGCCACATAACCGTTCAGGGAAAGATAAGAAAGCAATAAAAAGGCGATACCGATAACTTCGAGGATTAATACAGGTTTCGGTAAGGCTCCGAGTGAACGCATCCGCTTGTCTCCACAGGCAATTATCACTTGAGTATAACCTGGTTGCGCCTGACTCTTACGTTGCAATATAGACGATGAATATCAATGTAAGAGGCAAGACCTTCTTTCCATTCCCCCCGGTTAGCGGCATTATAGTTGCCATTCGCCGGCTCGTTCGGCCACAAAAAATAAAGGAGATTCTATGTTTGCAGTAATCTTTGGTCGCCCAGGCTGCCCATATTGTGTTCGTGCTAAAGAGTTGGCTGAGAAATTGACCGCTGAGCGTGATGACTTCAACTTCCGTTACGTTGATATTCACGCAGAAGGCATCAGCAAAGCCGATCTGGAAAAAACCGTAGGTAAACCTGTTGAAACTGTACCGCAGATTTTCCTCGACCAGAAACACATCGGTGGTTGCACTGATTTTGAAGCTTACGCTAAAGAACACCTGAGCTTGTTCCAGAACGCGGAATAAATACTCAAACTAAAAAAACCGGCTCCGTTGTATAACTGAGCCGGTTTTTTTTATCGCCGCTGACGGCGGAGCAATGTACGAACAAATAAGTAGCTCAATGCTCCAAGAGCACACCAAAACACAGCACTAAACATCCAGGCCATTTCCTGCCAGAACGTTCGCGTTGGCGAAAGCCAAAAGTGAATGATTAACAGACAAAGCGGTGAAGCCAGTACTGCGCCCATCAGCGGTTTGATCACTCGGCCATGGCGTGAAAACACGCTAGCAATAACACCCGGAAGGATAAAAAACAGCAATCCCCACTCTGAATGTCTATCACCCGGGTAGCTATTGGCGGCACTCAACTTCTGAGACAAAAACACGCCAACAAACAACACGAAGCAACAAATGACTCCAAACCAACGTTGTCCACGCATGAACACACATCCTCCTGACGATCGCTTGTATCGAACTTAAAATTACAGTTCTGCACGCAGAACAGCCCGGGTCAGATAAGTTTCAGCAATCCCTGCTAAAAAATAAGTCGCGCAATTCGCACAATATTCTTACTAGCCGTAAAACTACATAAAGATTAAACTAGCGGCTATTATCAGGTCTGTGCACTGGATATTTTAATGCAATAAAAATACATTAAATTGCGTTGTAATTAGTAGAAACCCTAACCCAAAAAACCATTTCTTTCAACAGCTTACTAGTAAACAAGAAGTTATCCTTCGTGAATATAAACGTCGCAGATTTGTTAAGCGGGAATTACATCCTGTTATTATTTGTTGTTCTGACCTTAGGCTTATGTCTGGGTAAATTACGCCTCGGTTCTGTCCAACTGGGTAATTCCATTGGTGTTTTAGTGGTCTCTTTATTACTCGGACAACAACATTTTTCCATTAACACAGACGCCCTAAATCTGGGTTTCATGCTGTTCATTTTTTGTGTTGGCGTGGAAGCTGGGCCAAACTTTTTTTCAATTTTCTTCCGCGACGGCAAAAATTATTTAATGCTGGCACTGGTGATGGTCGGCAGCGCCATGCTTCTTGCACTCGGATTGGGGAAACTCTTTGGCTGGGATATTGGCCTCACCGCCGGTATGCTCGCCGGTTCGATGACCTCTACCCCCGTGTTGGTCGGTGCAGGTGATACCTTGCGCCATTCCGGCATAGCGGGAACCGAACTTGCCGCCTCTCTTGATAATCTGAGCCTCGGCTACGCGCTGACTTATCTAATCGGCCTGGTGAGTTTAATTGTTGGTGCGCGTTATCTGCCAAAACTTCAGCACCAGGATTTGCAAACCAGCGCTCAACAAATCGCTCGTGAACGCGGTCTGGATACCGATGCCGCACGCAAAGTTTACCTGCCCGTTATCCGCGCCTACCGCGTCGGTTCTGAACTTGTTGCCTGGGCGGATGGCAAAAATCTGCGCGAACTGGGTATTTATCGCCAGACCGGTTGCTATATCGAACGTATTCGCCGTAACGGTATTCTGGCAAACCCGGACGGTGACGCTGTGCTGCAAAAAGGGGATGAAATCGCGCTGGTCGGTTACCCGGACGCACACTCTCGTCTCGACCCAAGCTTCCGTAATGGTAAAGAAGTTTTTGACCGTGACCTGCTGGACATGCGCATCGTCACCGAAGAAATTGTGGTGAAAAACCACAATGCCGTAGGTCGCCGCCTGGGGCAATTAAAGCTGACCGATCACGGTTGCTTCCTGAACCGCGTTATCCGCAGCCAGATTGAAATGCCTATCGACGACAATATCGTGCTGAACAAAGGCGACGTTTTACAGGTTAGCGGTGACGCTCGACGCGTGAAAACCGTGGCAGAGCGCATCGGTTTTATCTCGATTCATAGCCAGATTACCGACCTGCTCGCTTTTTGCGCCTTCTTCATTATCGGCCTGATGATCGGCATGATCACCTTCCAGTTCAGCTCGTTTAGTTTCGGTGTCGGTAACGCCGCAGGCTTGCTGTTTGCCGGAATCATGTTGGGCTTCTTGCGCGCCAACCACCCAACGTTCGGCTACATCCCGCAAGGGGCGTTGAACATGGTGAAAGAATTCGGCCTGATGGTGTTTATGGCGGGCGTCGGGTTAAGTGCCGGTAGCGGCATTGGCAATGGTTTAGGTGCAGTCGGCGGGCAAATGTTGATTGCAGGCCTTATCGTTAGCCTGGTACCCGTAGTGATCTGCTTCCTGTTCGGCGCATATGTTTTACGTATGAACCGCGCACTGTTGTTCGGGGCGATGATGGGCGCACGAACTTGCGCACCGGCGATGGAAATCATCAGCGACACCGCGCGCAGTAATATTCCAGCCCTTGGCTACGCTGGAACTTACGCTATCGCTAACGTGTTGTTAACGTTGGCGGGGACGCTTATCGTAATCATATGGCCTGGTTTGTGATCCGTGCCGCAGACAAAGAAAAAAGATTTTTTTATGACAGTGCGAACTTTTTACCCAAGACAAAGTCTTAATTAGTGCCACTGCTTTTCTTTGATGTCCCCAATTTGTGGAGCCCATCAACCCCGCCTCTTTGGTTCAAGGTTGATGGGTTTTTTATTGCCTGAAATTCGTGTTCCCTTTCAAATCAAACTCTTGCCCATCTCTGCTCCAGTCACGCCTTAATCACCACCAAATCTAAACCCATCCTTCATAATTTGAATACTGAGAGCTAGTGAGCGAGGATTCGTGATGTTACTTAAAGATAAAATCGTGGTGATCTTCGGGGGCAGCGGAGCTATCGGTAGCACGCTGGTACAGAAGCCTTTATTAAAACACTAGCCAGCGAACTTGCTCCGAAGAATATTCGCGTCGTCTGCGTCCGATCACATGCTATTTCTGATGCCGTTCAGGCTGGTTCCTATACCAGAGAAGTTTTCGAGCCAAAGGCACAAGCGATGGGTTTGAGCGTGGAACAGTGGGTAGGAGGGGCGGCACAAAGTACGATGTTAAAACGTCTGCCCACGCTTTCGCAGATTGCAGAGTTAATGAAATTTCTGGCGTCAGAAAACGCAGGGGCGATGAAGGCAACTGTGGTCAATATGAGTGCGGGTACGACGATTGACTGATAAGAATACCCTGTCCAATCTAACCGGCAATTTTTGCCAGCATCCTGCTCAAGTCCTCACGACTCAACGGATGCCTGTCCGTCACATAATGCAGTGTCATACCTTCGATAAAAGCATCCAGCATGCGAGCGGTTATCGGGTCAAAAAACGCCTCGAGCGCTTGCTGGCTGCGACACATCCAATCCTGCATGATGATTTTTAGTTCAGGCTTGCGATTAGCGTAAGCATAGAGTTGATACATCACTTGCAGGTTGTATGACGTGGCGATTTTCTCACCGCAAATCATGTCGACTATCGCTTCGCAGGCTTCATCGCGATTACGGGCCTGCTCAATGCGACAACGATAATCGTCTGACATTTGATGCGCAAACTGTGTAAAGGCTTCGCTCAAAAGCGATTCGATGCCGTCGAAATAGTAGGTCATCGATCCCAGCGAGACACCTGCCGCTTCGGCAATTTTGCGGTGCGTGATATGGCTAATACCATGTTCCACCAGCATATCCAGCGTGGCTTGCAAAATACGTGAACGGCGGTCGGGGTCGTTGCGTCGCGGAGCTTTCGTCATCATTTTCGCTCGGTAAAAACAGGCTCAAAAGAGTTTACCAGGCAATGTGTACAAATGTACACAAACTTGCTAGTGTAATTTCCATTCGCCGCCAACCGGTACTTCCATGTCTGCCGCCATTAGTCATCGCAAAGCGACTCAACGTCGCACCTGGGCGCTGTTCGCCTTTTTCTTCCTGCCCGGCCTTGTCATGGCCTCCTGGGCCACCCGTACTCCAGCCATTCGTGACACACTCAGCGTTTCAACTGCCGGTATGGGTATCGTGCTATTTGGCCTGTCGATTGGTTCGATGAGCGGCATTTTATGTTCCGGCTGGCTGGTTAAGCGGTTTGGTACGCGCAATATTATTCGCAGCGGCATGACGCTGATGGTCACTGGCATGCTGGTGATGGGTGCCGCGTTGTTCCTGGCGTCTCCAGTTCTGTTCGCAACAGGTCTGGCAATCCTCGGGGCTGGACTGGGTTCGGCTGAAGTGGCAATGAACGTCGAAGGCGCAATTGTTGAAGGACTGCTAAAAAAGACCGTATTACCCATGATGCACGGCTTTTATAGCCTCGGCACATTAGCAGGCGCGGGAATTGGCATGAGTCTGACCGCCCTTAACGTCACCGCGTATGGGCATCTTTTAGTGATTGGCCTGGTGGTTATCACGCCGATTATTATTGCCATTACTGCAATCCCACACGGTGTCGGGAAAAATAATGCCGATGCTAATAAAGATAATGAGCACGAACCTCATCCGCCCTTTTATAAAGATTTACAGCTGATTTTAATTGGCACGATTGTACTGGCAATGGCGTTTGCTGAAGGTTCTGCCAACGACTGGCTGCCACTACTGATGGTCGATGGCCATGGTTTTAGTCCAACCTCCGGTTCAATGATTTATGTTGGTTTCACGCTGGGCATGACCGTCGGGCGTTTTACCGGCGGTTGGTTTATCGATCGCTACAGTCGTGTAGCCGTAGTTCGCGCCTGCGCAATGATGGGGATCTTAGGCATCGGTTTAATCATCTTTGTGGATAACACCTTTGTGGCGGGTATTTCCGTTATTTTATGGGGACTGGGAACCTCTCTCGGTTTCCCATTAACGATTTCCGCAGC
>Ga0160438_1000396_pt1 | contig 12778 bp, 6 predicted proteins | sample HID1975K_E0MG_FD_108203 | JGI IMG/M metagenome (GOLD analysis project Ga0160438, IMG submission 108203) | Enriched soil microbial communities from UW Madison campus, WI, USA - HID1975K_E0 MG | ecosystem: Environmental > Terrestrial > Soil > Unclassified | place: USA: Madison, Wisconsin...
CTTCATCGGTCCTACGGTGTGCGAGGAGCTCGGGCCAATGCCGATCTTGAAAACGTCGAACGTGCTGACAGCCATGATTGCCAAACTGCGGGTATCGGATGGAGCACTATTCTATGCTGTCCGGGCCCGCCACCCTGGCTGCAACGCAACATATCGACCTTATGTTCATCCTGTACCAGCGCGACGACTGCCACCTCTGCGACCTGGCCCTCGCGGTCCTGGCCCAGGCCCGGGTCCCCGGGCTGGACAGTGTGTTCATTGATGATGACGCGGCCCTGGAGGCCCGCTATGGCAGCCGCGTGCCGGTGCTGCGCGATGGGCAGGGGCGTGAGCTGGACTGGCCCTTCGATGCGTCCACCCTGTCGGCGTGGATGAGCGGGCACCGGTAGCGCCGGCCGTTGGCCGGCGCCACGGGAGGGATTACTTCGCCTGCAGCTTGACGACGGTGCTGATCGCGGTGTCGTCCGGGATGTTGCTGGTGTCCTTCCAGTCGTCACCGCCGCCCACGCCGAAGTCCAGGCGCTTGACCGTGGCCTTGCCGGTCAGCACCGGGTTGGGACCGGGCTTCCATTCGAAAGTGAAGGTAACCGGCTTGCTCACCCCGCGCAGTTCCAGCGTGCCATTGGCCACGTACTTGTCACCGCTCCTGGTGAAGCCTTTGGCGGTGTATCGGGCTGTGGCGAACTTGGCCACATTGAAGAATTCCGCACCCTGCAGCGTCGAATCGCGTTCGCTGTTGCCGGACGTTGCGCCGGCCAGTGGAATGGTCACGTCCAGCGTGCCGGCGGCGGGGTCGACCGGATCGAAGCTGACCTTGGTCGAGAAGCCGGGGAAGCTTCCAGTGAACACTTCACCGTCATATTTGGTGGCAAAAACCAACGTGGAGCCATTGTTGGCAACCTGCACGTAGTCGGCGGCCAGCACCGGGGCGGTGGCCATCAGGCCGGCCAGCGCGGCAGCCACGGCGGCGGGGGAGGTGAGCTTGATGTTCATCGTCAGTCCTTCTGGGGGGAGGCGAGCCAGCCCTGCGGCAGCATGCGCGCAAGCGTGGCATCGCGTTGGAAAAGGTGGTGGTACAAGGCAGCGCCGGCATGGGCGACCACCACGGCGATCAGCACCCAGAAGCCCCACTCATGGATGGCATGGGAAATATCGCGCGCGCCCGGGTTGGGCGCGACCAGCTTGGGCACGTCGACCAGCCCGAACCAGCGGAACGGCCGCAGGCCACTGGCCGAATCGTAGACCCAGCCCGACAACGGCAGCGCGAACATCAGCACGTACAGCAACCAGTGGGTGGCCGAGGCGATGCGTTCCTGCCAGGTCGGGGTGCCGGGTACCGGTTCGGGCGCGCCGGCATACAGGCGCCAGCCCAGGCGCAGCGCCACCAGGGCCAGCACGGTGATGCCCAGCGATTTGTGCGCGGTGTAGACCCAGAAATACTTCGGGGTGCGTGGCAGTTCGCCCATGGTCAGGCCGACGATGCCGAGCACGAGGATGAGCAGGGCGATCAGCCAGTGCAGTCCCTGGCTGACACTGCCCCAGCGGTCACGGGTGTTTCGGGTCGTCATGGCGAGCGCTTCCGGGCTGGCGAAGTAGAGGGAGTGTCGGAGTCGTCGATCGGTTCCGGAGTTCCCGGCGGGTCGACGGACGGTGTGTCCTGCGGATCGGTGGCACTGCGGTCGCGAAGGGCTTCGGCTTCGATGCGCAGCTGGACCTGGTCGCCGATCATCGACGGCCATGCATCCACCCCGAACGCGCTTCGGCTCAGGGTGGCGGTGGCTGAGAACCCGGCAGTACGGCGGAATGGCGGCATCGGGTGGCGCTTGACCGCGTTGAGCGTGACATCAAGCGCGACCTCGTGGCTGACCCCGCGCAGGGTCAGCTCACCGATCACCCGCGCATGGGTGGCATCGACGGGTTCGACGCGGGTGGAAACGAACCGGGCCTCGGGATGGCGCTCGGCATCGAGCAGGTTGCGCGCCAGCGCGGCCTTGTTCCATTTGTCATCGCCAAGATCCAGGCGTTGCAGCGGCACGCTGACCGTGAGCGTGGCGCTGCTCCAGTCGTCGGGATCGAAGGCAAGCACGCCTTCGCTGCCCGAGACGGTGCCCAGTGCCTGCGAGAAACCGGCGTGCTCCACCGCGAACAGCACCCGTGTATGCACCGGGTCGAGGCGGTAGGTATCGGGCGCGGCGCTCGCCGCCCAGGGGGCGGTACACAACAGCAGGGCAAGGGTCAGGCGCTTGGTCACGGCCGGCTCCGTTCAGGGCTGGGCCGATCATACGCGCTGCTCCGTGATGCCTGGCAGCACCATGGCTGCAACAGATCGTGGTGCGCCCAGCGGCGCGCGACCGGGGCGTTGTGCAGCGCACTGTGTGACAATCCCGGGCAACAGGGAGAACTCGATGGCGTTGAGCGCGCGCGGTTGGCGGGCAGGCATCGTGCTGCTGGCACTGGCGTTGTATGCGGTGCCGTCGGCGTTGTGGGCCGCAGGGACATCGGCAGAGACACCGCGCATGCGCCGCCTCGGCGCCGCCGAAGGCATGCCCTCGCGCATGGTGCTTGCCCTGGCGCAGGACCGGCAGGGCTACATCTGGGCCGCCACCGATGATGGCCTGGCCCGCATCGACGGCGTTGGCCTGCGGGTCTGGCGCAATGAACCCGACGATCCCGGCTCGCTGCCGGGCAACGAGATCGAGACGCTGCTGGTCGACCCGCTGGATCGGGTCTGGGTGGGCAGCAACGGCGTTGGCCTGAGCATGCTCGGGCCTGGCCGCGAACGCTTCGAGCGGTTCCCAGACCTCGACCAGCATTGCGAGGGGCAGTTCTGGTCGCTGGCGTATGCGGGCAAGGCCTTGTGGATCGGCACCAACCGCCATGGCATCTGCCGGCGGGAAGAGGACGGGACGCTGGTCCGCTACCAGGCCAACGCGGCCGATCCGGCAGCGCTTCCCGACGACACCATCTACAGCCTGCTGTCCGATCCTGCAGGCCATGTCTGGGTGGGTACCGGCAGCGGCGTGGCGCGCTGGGACGGCCGCGGCTTCACCCGGATCGCCCCGGCGGTGCTGGGCGGCAAAAGCGTGTTCCGGTTGACCCGCGACCCCGATGGCACGGTGTGGGCCGGTACCGAGGGAGGGCTGTTCCGGATCAGTCCCGACGGCGACGCGCGCCCGGCACCGTGGAAGGTGGGCGCCGATGTGCGTGCCGCCTCGGTCCTGCATGATCGCAATGGCGGCTACTGGCTGGGCACGGCCGACGGCCTGTATCGCGGCGATGATGCCCAGCTGCGCCTGCTGGCCGGCGATGGCGGCAGCGGATTCCTGACCGAACGCAGCGGCGTGCTGGACATGCTGCAGGACCACGAGGGGGGACTGTGGGTGGCCATGCTGACCCAGGGCCTGGCCTACCTCCCTCCGGACTGGAAGCGTTTCTCCACCTGGTACCAGCTCGATGGAAAACCCCTGGACAGTGCGTACCTGCTCGGGGCAGCTGCGGCAGGCAACGACTATTACGTCGCCGGGGCGCATGGGGTGTACCGGTTGGATGCGGGCGGAAGCCTGCACCAGATAGCCACTGAGAAGCAGATCGGCGTGGGAGCGGTCAGGTCGGTGTTGCCGCGCGCCGATGGTGCGCTCTGGCTCGGTCGGGCCGGAAGGCTGGGGCTGTTCCAGCCAAAGACCGGACAGCTGCGCGAGTGGAAGATCGGAGGCGGCGCTGACGTGCGCCAACGCATTGAGCTGATCCGCGAAGCGCCCAACGGTGATCTGTGGATGTCGATCACCAACTACGGCGTGCAGCGCCGCGACGCGCAGGGCAAGCTGCTCGACGACATCCGCATCGGTGACGGCCGCGGCCTGGTCGATGTGCCGGTGGAGCAGATGCTGTTCGATCCACGCGGCGGGCTGTGGATCATGGGCGACATGGGCGAGATGGGGCTGCTGCGGTGGCAGAAGGACCGCTTTGAACGCGTGCCCGGCATTGCGCCCGGCAACCTCTTCGACATGGCCTGGGTCAGTGCCGATGAGGTCTGGATGGCGCGCAGTGGCGCACTGGAGCGCTACCGGTGGGACGGGCTCAGCATGACGCTCCGCGAGCGGATTGGTGCCGCGCAGGGAATGCCGCCGGTGTCGATGGGGGGTATCGCGCTTGGCCGTAACGGGCAGGTGTGGGCCACCACCACGCGTGGGCTGGTGTGCTGGCATTCCCGCGAACGTCGGCTGCGGCTGTACGGCGAGAAGGACGGGCTGCCGGATCGGGAATTCAGCGGACGCCCACCCGTGGCCGGTGCCGACGGCCGGGTGCTGGCCGTCACCGCGACCGGGTTGGTGGGTTTCGACCCGGATGCAGCAGACACGCCGCTGCCGCCTTCGCAGCTGGTCATCGACAACATCCAGATACGCCGCGACGATGCCGAAGGCCAGCAGTCGCTGCCGGTCAACGCGCCGCTGGTGCTGGGCCCGGGCGATCGCGATCTGATCATCTCGGCGCGCCTGCTGTCCTATGCCAGCCCGATGGGCAACCGCTACCGCTACCGCGTGTCCGGCTATGACCAGAACTGGGTGATGCAGAACGCAGATGGCGAACGCCTGCTGTCGCGGTTGCCGCCAGGCCAGTACGCCATCGACGTGCAGGCCGCTCCCCCGCATGGGGAATGGACCCCGTCACGCACGATCACCGTGCAGGTACAGCCACCGTGGTGGCGCAGCAGCTGGGCCGTGCTGGGCTACGTGGTGCTGTGGCTGCTGCTGGTGGCCGCCGTGGCGGCGTTTGCCCGCGCCCGTCTGCGCCGCCGCCAGCAATGGCATCTGACCGTGCACAAGCAGCAGATCGCCGAACAGGCGTCGCAGGCCAAGAGCCGGTTCCTTGCCACGCTCGGCCATGAGGTGCGTACCCCCATGACCGGTGTGCTGGGCATGAGCGAACTGCTGCTGGCCACGCCACTGGACGAGCTGCAGCGCGGCTACGCCGCGTCCATCCAGCACGCCGGTACCCATCTGCTGCGGCTGGTCAATGACGCGCTGGATCTGGCCCGGATCGAAGCGGGGCGTCTGGAACTGGACATCCGGCCGTTTGACCTGATGTCGATGCTGGCCCAGGTCGAAACGCTCATGGAACCGATGGCACATCATCGCGGGCTGGCCTTCGAGCGCAGCTTCAACCTGCCCGGCCCGGTGCAGGTCAGTGGCGACGAGATGCGCGTGCGCCAGATCCTGATGAACCTGCTGGGCAATGCGATCAAGTTCACCGAACACGGCCATGTCGGTCTGGGCATCGAGCTGGTGCCGGGCGGGAGCGGTATCGAGCTGGAGGTCACCGACACCGGGCCAGGCATCAACCAGGACCAGCAGCAGCGCCTGTTCCACCGTTTCGAACAGGCGGACGGCCCGCGGACGGCGTCCCGCTATGGTGGCAGTGGCCTGGGCCTGGCGATCTGCCAGGAACTGGCCGTGGCGATGGGCGGACGCATCGCCATCGACTCCGCGCCCGGACAGGGGGCCCGCTTCACCGTGCACCTGCCGTTGCCGTGGACCGTGCGCCAGCGGCCCGCTGCGGATGCGCCGCTGCATGGCGCGCCGATTGCCCTGCCACCGTTGCGGATCCTGCTGGTGGAAGACGATGCCACCGTAGCCGACGTCATTGCCGGGCTTCTGCAGGCCCGCGGACACACGGTGGTGCATGCCCTGCACGGGTTGGCGGCGTTGTCGGAAGTGGCTGCCGGACGTTTCGACATCGGCCTGCTTGACCTGGACCTGCCCGCGCTGGATGGCATCGCCATCGCCGGGCAGCTGCGCGCCATGGGCTACGCGCTGCCGCTGATCGCGGTGACGGCGCGCTCGGATGCCTATGCCGAACAGCAGGTCCTCGCGGCCGGGTTCGATGGCTTCCTGCGCAAGCCGGTGACCGGCGACCTGCTGGTGGCCGCGATCGCGCAGGCGTGTGCCACTCGCCGCAGCCCGCCCGGGATGGTGACCTCTCCATAGGCTGCGTATCAGAAATCGGCAAATTCAATTCAAAAATTGATTCACTGCTTTGTGACGTTTTTACGGGAACGCGGGTGCGCGCTGGCCGCGATCGCCCTACCGTGGCCGCAATGAGAACGATGATGGTGCGGTAGACGGTGACGCCTCCGCGAGAGGCCCTGCGCGGGCAGCCCGTAGCCTTGCTCCTGGCCCTGCTGCTGATGTGGCCGGCAGCAGGCCATGCGGGTGTCGTACATGTGCCATCGCCGCGCCTGCTCGGCATGGCCGACGGCCTGCACGACCCCAACGTTCGCGAAATCGCCGAAGACGCTTCCGGCTACCTGTGGCTGGCGGGCAGCGACGGCCTGATGCGCTTCGACGGCCAGCGGTACCGGCTGTGGCGCCTCGAGGATGGTTTGCCGGATGTCGACCTGCGCACGCTTCACGTGGATGCCCTCGACCGGCTCTGGGTGGGAACGGCCAGTGCGGGGCTGGTCATGATGGGCGCTGATCGTGGTGGGTTCCAGCGGCTGCCCGCATCGGCCCCGTCAGCGCTGCGCCAGGGGCTGCTGCGCCAGGTGCACAGCAGCGGCGACGGCCGGATCTGGGCCATTGGAAGCGACCATCGGCTCTATCGGCGGGCACCACGCGACCCGCAGTGGGCGTTGCAGCCGCTGCCGCAGGAGGGTGGCCCGGTCATGGCACTCGCGCGCGACAGCGCAGGTGCGTTGTGGGTGGCCCAGGCCGCATCGCTTTGGCGATGGGATGGCACACGGCTGGCCCGGATGGCGTTGCCGGCCGGATCCGCAGCGCCGATCCGTTCGCTCTGGGCCGATCCACGCGGGGGAATTGAAGTCACCTCGGCGCATGGCACCTGGGCAACGGATAGCGCAGCAGGTGCCTACATTCGGCCGCTCCGCGCACGCAGCGTGCTGCGCAGTGCGGACGGCGTGCTCTGGCAGCAACAGGGCGCGGCGCTGCTGCGGCAGGAAGCCGGCGCCAGCCTGCCGTGGACGCTGCAACCCGCGCCAGGCGCCGCGCCGGGGCCGGTGGTGATCCGCCAGGCGCTGGAAGACCGCAACGGTGACCTGTGGTGGGTAAGTGAGCAGCACGGCGTATGGTGGTTGTCGGCCCGCTGGCGGCAGTTCACGGCCTTGCCCGCCACCGCCGACAGCGGGTCGGGAAACGGCAGTCACTACGCACTGGGCCTGGCCGCATCGGGAACGCACCACGCGTGGGTTGCGGGCAGTCGCGGGCACCTGCAGCGCCTTGACCTGCGTACCGGACGCGGCCGTGACGTGCTCCGGTTCCCACATGCCGGCGTCAGCGCGCTCCCGGTGGGCGTGGCCGAAGATGCCCAGGGACGGGTCTGGGTCGCCAGTGCCGACCGGTTGCTGCGCCATGACCCGCAGCGGCGCAGCCAACGCGACTGGGGGCTCGGATTGGGCACGGACCAAGGGCCCATCCACCTGCAGATATGCGCGAACGGCGATGTCTGGCTCGCGCACCCTGGAGCGATCCAACGGTGGTCGACGGACGGCAAGCGGCTGCACAGTGCGGCACCGCAGCAGGTGGGGCTTAGGCAGGACGTTCTGCTACGGCAGCTGTTGTGCACGCGGGATGGCGAGGTATGGGCCACCGATCCGCAAGGCGTGATGCGCTGGTCTGTTGCACGCGAGCGCTTCGAGCCGGTCCCGGGCGATGGCGACGGGACCGTGTCGGCCATCGCCGAAGCCGACGATGGCACGCTGTGGGTCAGCCGCCTGGGCTTCCTGGAGCAGTACCGTCTGGCGCAGGGACGGTTGCATCGAGAACATCGCGTTGGCGCCGCCGAGGGCTACCCGCAACTGCGTGCCAACGCGCTGGTGGTGGGCGCCGATGGCGTGGCGTGGGCCGGGGCCGCGCGCGGCGTGCTGCGGGTGGATCCGCACGCGGGTGAGGTGGGGGTGCTGGACACCGCACAGGGCCTGCCCGTGCAGGAGGTGCTTCCGCAGCGGCTGCTTCGGTTGGGCTCGGGCGCGTTGGTGGCAGGCGTGCGCGAAGGCGGACTGCTGGCGTTCGACCCGCGCGCGCTTCGCGCCCCGGCAACGGTGCCGGTTCTGGTGCTCGATGCAATGAGCCGTCGTCGGCATGGACGGGTGATCCAGGTGCCGATCGCCGCACCGCCGGTGATCCTGGGCACCGGGGACCGCCATGTGCGGGTCGCGGTGAACCTGCTCGGTCGTGGCGATCCTGATCGCATCCAGTACCACTTCCGCCTGCTGGGACACGACCCGGCATGGGTCGACACCGGCCCCGTGGCGCAGCGCCTTTTCACCCGCCTGCCGGCCGGTGAGCACTCCCTGCTGGTGAAGGCGCGGCACGCCGGGGGGCCGTGGTCGGCGGTGCGTCAGCTGCCGTTGCGCGTGGTGCCCCGGTGGTGGGAAACAACAACCGGTCGTGTCGCCCTGGCTGCCGCGATCTGCGCAGCGCTGATGGGGGGAGCGCGGCTGCACTACCGCCGGCAGCGGCGACGCGCGCAGCGGCGCCAGGCGCGTGCGCACCGCCTGCGGGCGGAGCAGGATTCGATGCAGCGCACCCGCTTCCTGGCCGAACTGGGCCGCCGGGTGCGTGCGCCGTTGACGCCGGTACTCGGCTGGAGCGAGCTGCTGCTGCAGTCGCCGTTGTCGGGCGTGCAGCGCGAGCAGGTCGGCAGCCTGCAGCAGGCGGGGCACCACCTCCTGCAGTTGATGGACGATGCGCTGGACCTGGCCGGTATCGAATCAGGCCGCCTGCGGCTGCACCCAGCGCCCTTCGTGCTGGTGGAGGTCATGCGTGAGCTGCATGCGCTGCTGCTGCCGGTGGCGCGGCGCAAGGCATTGCTGCTGCATTGGACCAGCACGTTGCCAGCGGGCGCCTGCTTCCACGGCGACGTGCAGCGCCTGCGCCAGATTCTGCTGAACCTGCTGGGCAACGCCCTCAAGTTCACCGCGCATGGGCAGGTCAGCCTGAGCGCACGCACCGGGCCGGAGGATCGCGGGCTGGTGCTGTGTGTGTCCGACACCGGCCCGGGGATGAGCCCGGCGCAGGTGCGGCGGCTGTTCCAGCGCTTCAGCCAGGTCGAAACGGCAGACACCGCCGCCCACCTTGGCGGCAGCGGGCTGGGACTGGCCATCAGCCGGGACCTGGCACATGCCATGGGCGGGCGCCTGGACGTCGACAGCCAGCGCGGGCGTGGCACCCAGTTCGAGTTGACACTGCCGTGGCCGGCGCTTGCACCCGCCGCGGCGCCCGCCGCGCCGCGCCGCGCCGCGTGCGCTGCCGTGCCATCGCGCGCCTTGCGTGTGATGGTGCTGCTGCCGGCGACCGAACCGGACGCTGTCGAGGTGGTGTGTGCGCTGCTGCGTTCCCAGGGCCACCGGGTGGTGGCGGTCGAGAATGCAGACGCGTGGGTACGCGACGTCGATCCCGGGCCCTGGGATCTCATCGCGGCTGATCCGGACATGCTGGTGGCGGGCGGGCGGCTGAGTGCACGCCTGCCCTGGTTGTGGCCGGGGGTGCGGCGCGTGGCGCTCACGCCACGCGCCGATGCCTGCGCCGAGCGCGATGCACGCGCGGGCGGGTTCGATGGTTTCCTGCGCCTGCCGGTGACCGGGGCGCGGTTGGCTGCCGCCGTGGCGGGCGCATGATCGGCCCCTTGCAGGGCCTGCTGCTGGCGCTGCTGCTGCTTGCGTCATCGGTACGCGCGGCGCCCCCCATGGCGCTGCGCTTCACCACCGCCGACGGGTTGCCGTCCAACGCGGTGCACCAGGTGGTGGAAGACCGCGACGGCTACCTGTGGTTCGCCACCGATGATGGCCTGGCCCGCTTCGATGGCCAGCGCTTCCGGATCTGGCGGATGGAGCAGGGGCTGGCCGACAACCAGTTGCTGTCGATGGCGGCGGATGCGCAGGACCGGTTGTGGATCGGGACGGGGCAGGGCCACCTCATGCGCCTGTCGGCCGACCGCAGCCACATCGAGCGCTTCGACAGCGCGCGTTTTCCGGCCCTGGCGGGCGTGGCGATCGGTGTCGTGCTGCCAACGCCGGAGGGCGTGGTGTGGTTCGGTACGCGCGACGCGGGTCTGTTCCGGCTGGACCCGGGCCACCGGCTGCGTCAGTACCTGCCCACCGTGAACGCGGACGGCCTGCCGGACCGTCGCGTCGACCACCTGGCGTTGGCGGCCGACGGCACGCTCTGGGTGGGAACACCGCGTGGCCTGGCCCGCTGGAGGAACGGTCGCTTCCTGCCGCCGCCCACGATGCTGGCCACTGCGCCGGTCAGCGCGCTGCTGGTGGATGCCGGGCAGCGGCTGTGGGTAGCCGGCGCGGCAGGCCCGTGGCGCGCCTCGGACGAGGGGCGGCTGGAACCGGTGGATGCACCGGCGGGAACGCGCGCGCTGGGCGCGTCGCGCAGCGGCGGACCGTGGCTGGGCGAGGACGCCCGGGTGTGGAAGAGCGGAGGGGGTCAGCTGCCCGGGGTGGGCATCGCACCGTTGGGCAGCGCCGATGTGCCCCGGTTCCGCACGGCCCTGGAAGATCGCCACGGCAGCCTCTGGTTGCTGGGGCGGCATATGGGGGTGTGGCGGCTGCCCCCGCACTGGCAGCATTTCATGTCGCTCGATGCGGCGCCGCAGGAAATGCCGGCGATCAGCGGGGTGCGCCTCGATCCTGACGCGCCGCCGCTGGGGCTCGCCTGCGCAGATGGCAGCCGCTGGCGTCTGGACGGCAAGGGGGTCCAGCGCCAGCTGCCTGGCGGCACCGGCACCCGGCAGTGGCGCTGGGGTGCGACCGACCAGGCGCCTCCGCCCGGTCCGTTGGCCCTGCATTGCGATACAGGCAACGGCATCTGGTGGGGAGGTCGTCATGGCCTGACGCGGTGGGCGGACGGCCGCTTCCATCCCGTTGCCGGTGTCGACGGCGAGGTCAGCGCGCTGCACCTGGCCGAGGACGGCGCCTTGTGGGTGGCCAGTGCGGGTACGGTGCGGCGCTATCTCATCCAGGACGGCGTGGCCCGGCCCGGCGTGCAGATTGATGCACGCCAGGGACTGCCGTCGCTGCGGTTGGCGTCGCTGGCCAGCGACGCACAGGGCGCGTTGTGGGCCAGCAGCGCGCGTGGCCTGCTGCGTCTTCGCCCCCGCGAGGGCCAGGTGCGGCTGTACACGCGAAGCGAAGGGGTACCCGATGCCGTGTTCAATGCACAGCTGCAGGCCGATGGATCGACCATGCTGGCCGTGGATGCACACGGCCGCAGGGTGCGGTTCGACCCGGTGGGCCTGGCCGCGTGCAGGGGGGAGCCGGCGCTGGTGGTGGAGCGTGTGCAACTGCACCGCGGTGGCCTGCTGCAGGTGCTGCCTTCCAAGGCGGTGCTCCACCTGCAGCCGGACGATCGGGATATCCAGGTCAGCGTCCGCTTGCTCGGCGCTGGGATGCACGCGCGCCAGCAGTACCGGTTCCGGCTGTGCGGCCTGGACCGGGAATGGATCCGGGTGGGCCGCAGCGGGACCCGCGGCTTCCCGCGACTGCCACCCGGCGAGCATCGCCTGGAGTTCCAGGCACGATTGCCCGACGGCAGCTGGTCATCAACCCGCTCATTGCTGCTGCAGGTGGAGCGCAGCGGCTGGCACCACCCGGCGCTGGTGGGCGCCCGGATATCGGCGGGCGCGCTGCTGCTCGGCGGCGGGGCATGGGCGGCGGTACGCCGTGCCGCGCGCGGGCGGCGGGCGCAGGTCTCCGCACAGGGCCTGTCGCTGGCGCTGCGCTCGGCGCAGGCCAAATCGCACTACCTGGCCAACCTCGGCCATGAGGTGCGCACACCGCTCACGGGTATCCTGGGCATGGCCGAACTGTTGCTGTCATCGCCCCTGCATGCGGCCCAGCGGCAGCCGTTGGAACGGATCCTGCGGAGCGGACACGCGCTGCTGGAGCGGGTCAACCACGCATTGGACGAGGCCCGCCTGGAGGCCGGAAGTACCCCCCTGCAGGCGGCCGACTTCGAGGTGGGCGCCGTCCACCGGCAATGGTTGGCACGCCAGCTGCTGCCATCCTGCCGGCGTGGCACCGCGCTGGCCTTGTGCCTGCAGGTGGCGGGCGACGCACGCGCGCACGGCGATGCGCTGCGACTGGGGCAACTGCTCGATGCGGTCACGCGCGTGCTGGGGCGGCACACCGGCGCGGGGCACGTGGTGCTGGAGGTCGCCTGGCGACCCGGGCGCGAGGGGCTGCTGTGGCGGTTCACCGCCGGCGGGCGCGCTGCGTACCCGCCGGGCCGCGGCGCCGGGAGCGCCGCGCCGACGCCGTCCGTCGCGTCCCTGCGCCTGGCGTTGGCCACTGCCGAACGCCTGGCCGGCGCTCTCGGCGGCACCCTGCGCGTGCATGCGACGGCCGGCAGGCAATGGCACGTGCAGGTGGGGGTACCCATGCCGGCGGTGGCGCCGCTGCACCGTGGCCGGGTGCTGCTGGTGGACGAGGACGCCGCCGCTGCCCTTGCAGTCAGTGCACTGCTGACCGCGCAGGGCTGGGAGCCGGTGCATGCGGCGCACGCGCTGGCAGGGTTGACCGAACTGGCGGCGGGCCGGTTCGACCTGGTGCTGGTGGACCTGGACCTGTCCGGCATCGATGGGTTGACCCTGATCGGCCTGCTGCCCGGGCGGAACGTCTCCGCTCCGGTGCTGGCGATGAGCCGGCAACCCTCCGCCGGCTTGGCCGGGCGGGTGCGGGCTGCCGGGGGCGCGGGGCTCCTGCCCAAGCCGGTCACGGCCGCGTCGCTGCGCCGCGCACTGCAGCAGGCGGGCGTGC
>Ga0160438_1000398_pt1 | contig 12707 bp, 12 predicted proteins | sample HID1975K_E0MG_FD_108203 | JGI IMG/M metagenome (GOLD analysis project Ga0160438, IMG submission 108203) | Enriched soil microbial communities from UW Madison campus, WI, USA - HID1975K_E0 MG | ecosystem: Environmental > Terrestrial > Soil > Unclassified | place: USA: Madison, Wisconsin...
AGCGCTGCATCGGCAATAGCCTGGAAAGATTCCGCTCGGCCGGTACCACAGTTATAAATACCGGATACGCCATTCTGCCAGAACCACAGGTTAACGGCGGCGACATCGCCAACATAGATGAAGTCACGTTTAAAGCTGTCGCTGCCTTCAAACAGTTTTGGATTTTCACCGTTGGTGAGCTGGGTGTTCAGATGGAATGCAACGCTCGCCATGCTGCCCTTGTGGCCTTCACGTGGTCCGTAGACATTGAAGTAGCGGAAGCCGGTAATCTGGGAATTTGCTTCTGGCAGGATTTGACGCACGTATTCATCGAACAAGAATTTCGAGTAACCATAAACGTTTAGCGGCTGCTCATATTCACGCGACTCGATGAAATCGCTATTGCGACCGCCGTAGGTTGCAGCAGAAGAGGCATACAGGAACGGGATTTCGCGTTCCAGGCAATAATGCAGGATTTCTTTGGAGTACTGATAGTTGTTATCCATCATGTACTTGCCATCCCACTCGGTGGTGGAAGAGCATGCGCCTTCGTGGAAGATGGCTTCGATATCGCCGAACTCTTCACCCGCCATAATCTGGATTAAGAAGTCTTCTTTATCCATATAGTCGGCGATATTTAAATCTACGAGGTTGGCGAACTTGGTGCCATCCTTCAGGTTGTCTACCACCAGAATATCTGTATGGCCAATATCATTCAGGGACTTAATGATGTTGCTGCCGATAAGGCCAGCACCGCCGGTGACAATAATCATGAGCGAAACCTTAAACAAAAAGAGGGCCGTAAGGCACGATACCTCACGCGCTAATGGCTCTTATCATACCATTACATTCATTGACCCGCCTAATCAGAGGAAGTTTCTGATACTCGTGATTTATGCTGCAAAAATCAATTTCATTGAAGCGTCATCTCGTGTCCTGGTATAGGTTTGGGTAATATGTGCCGAAATTAGCCATGCCTGGAGAATCGCAATGCGCGGAGATTTTTACCAACAGTTAACAACCCAACTTGAAACCGCACGAGCGGAAGGGTTGTTTAAAGAAGAACGTATCATTACTTCTGCTCAACAAGCAGATATTACCGTTGCTGACGGTAGTCACGTCATCAACTTCTGCGCCAATAACTATCTCGGCCTCGCTAACCACCCAGAGCTTATCAATGCTGCTAAACAAGGCATGGATACGCATGGCTTTGGGATGGCCTCTGTGCGTTTCATTTGTGGAACACAAGACAGCCACAAAGAGCTGGAAGGCAAACTGGCCGGCTTCCTCGGAATGGAAGATGCCATTCTTTATTCTTCGTGTTTTGATGCCAACGGCGGTCTGTTTGAAACACTGCTTGGCCCGGAAGATGCGATTATCTCCGATGCGCTGAACCACGCATCTATCATTGATGGCGTGCGTTTGTGCAAGGCAAAGCGTTATCGTTACGCCAACAATGACATGCAAGAACTTGAAGCCCGCCTGAAAGAAGCGCGTGCGGCAGGTGCTCGCCATATCATGATCGCAACAGACGGCGTGTTCTCTATGGATGGCGTGATTGCGAACCTGAATGGGGTTTGTGATTTGGCTGACGAATATGACGCTCTGGTCATGGTTGATGATTCTCACGCGGTAGGTTTTGTGGGGGAAAACGGTCGTGGCACGCATGAATATTGCAACGTGATGGATCGTGTAGACATCATTACCGGAACATTGGGCAAAGCGCTTGGTGGTGCATCTGGCGGTTATACCGCAGGTCGCAAAGAAGTGATTGAATGGCTGCGCCAGCGTTCGCGCCCGTACCTTTTCTCTAACTCATTGGCTCCGGCTATTGTTTCTGCATCCATTAAAGTTCTGGAGATGCTGGAAACTGGCGCTGAAATGCGCGATCGCCTGTGGGCGAATGCCAGCCTGTTCCGCGAGAAAATGACCGCCGCTGGCTTTACTCTGGCCGGTGCCGATCATGCCATCATCCCTGTAATGCTGGGTGAAGCGGTGGTTGCGCAGAATTTTGCTCGCGAGCTGCAAAAAGAAGGCATTTACGTCACTGGATTCTTCTATCCGGTGGTTCCAAAAGGGCAGGCGCGTATCCGTACTCAGATGTCTGCGGCTCACACGACTGAACAAATTGAACGTGCGATTGACGCATTTACGCGTATCGGCAAACAGTTGGGCGTCATCGCCTAAGGGAGCGGTCATGAAAGCATTAGCAAAACTGAAAGCAGAAGAAGGCATCTGGATGACGGATGCACCCAAGCCGGAAATGGGTCATAACGATCTGCTGATCAAAATTCGTAAAACAGCCATTTGTGGCACCGACGTGCATATCTATAACTGGGATGAATGGTCACAAAAGACTATTCCGGTTCCAATGGTTGTCGGCCACGAATATGTCGGTGAAGTGGTTGGTATTGGCCAGGAAGTTAAAGGCTTTAAAATTGGCGATCGTGTTTCCGGTGAAGGCCATATCACTTGCGGCCACTGCCGTAACTGCCGTGCCGGTCGTACTCACTTATGCCGTAACACGACAGGCGTTGGCGTAAACCGTCCAGGCTGCTTCGCAGAATACCTGGTGCTACCTGCTTTCAATGCTTTCAAAATTCCTGACAACATCTCCGACGATTTAGCCTCTATCTTTGACCCGTTCGGCAACGCTGTTCACACCGCGCTGTCTTTCGACCTGGTCGGTGAAGATGTGCTGGTTTCTGGTGCAGGCCCAATCGGCATTATGGCGGCGGCTGTCGCTAAACACGTTGGTGCGCGTAATGTCGTTATCACCGATGTGAATGAGTACCGTCTTGAGCTGGCTCGCGAAATGGGTGTCACCCGCGCGGTTAACGTCAGCAAAGAAAACCTGACCGATGTCATGAAAGAATTAGGCATGACCGAAGGTTTCGACGTGGGTCTGGAGATGTCTGGTGCTCCGCCAGCGTTCCGTACCATGCTCGACACCATGAATCATGGTGGTCGCATTGCAATGTTGGGTATTCCGCCATCAGACATGTCTATCGACTGGACGAAAGTCATCTTTAAGGGACTGTTCATTAAGGGAATTTACGGGCGTGAGATGTTCGAGACATGGTACAAAATGGCTGCATTAATTCAGTCAGGTTTGGATCTGTCACCGATTATCACGCACCGTTTTGGTATTGATGATTTCCAGCAAGGCTTCGATGCCATGCGTTCTGGTCAATCCGGCAAAGTCATTCTTAGCTGGGATTAACAGTAAAAAGGCCCAAAAGCAGAATTTGGGTCTTTTTTTTCCTGGTTTTTTAGTATTTTATTGATTCTTTGTGTTCGCTAAAAGGTTGAAGATGAGTCATCCGCCGATAGAAGTCAGCGTTATTATCCCTGTCTACAATGGTGAAGAAAACATACGTCATCTGGTCGAGAGTGTTCTCGCGGAAACGCGTATAAATTTAGAACTTATTGTTATTAATGATGGTTCAACGGATAAGACACGCGAGATACTTAATTCAATTCAGGATGAAAGGTTGGTCATTATTGAGCAACCCAATAGCGGAGTCTATATTGCGCGCAATGCCGGGTTGGCAGCGCATCGTGGGAAGTGGTTAATTCTGCTGGATGCCGATGACGCCATCACACCCGACATGATTTTTAATCGCTACACTAAAGCTGAACAGCATAATTGTGATGTGCTGATATGCAACGGCTGGCGCGGAAACCCCGGGCAGAAGTTGGCTGGATGGGAAGTTCATCGGCAACAAATTTACAACCGCATGATTTCCGGTTTCGAATGGATTAAACATGCTGTCAAAGTGCGAGAATGGCCGCATTATATTTGGTTGCAAATTGTAAGTTCGAAATATATTAAAGAAAATAATATTAACTTCCACGTGGGTACCAGTCATAAAGATATTTTATGGTCCACGGAACTGGCTCTGGCTAATGGGCGATTTTATATTTCACCAGAACCAGATTATTACTATTCAAAGAACACATCTTCTATTACCAATCACGGTCGCTATTACGATCCTCGCGCTTATAGTTACATTGATATCATCAATAAGTTAATTAATTACGCAAAATCTCCTGAATATGCAGCCGTTAGTCGCCCGCTTTATATTCATGCTTTGAGAGAAACCGGACACCTTTCAGGCCTTTACCGCAAGAAGATTAAAGATCGTGCTGCGGTTCGAAAGTCATTTCATGAGCATATCCGCTTCACCGATTTAGCAAAAGGGGTCAGCGGAATTCATGAAGCCTGGTTTTTGATCCGCCTGTGGTTCAGATTGCGTTAAAAAAATGCCAGGAATATCCTGGCATCTTATTAGCTTTTCTTGACAGTTGAATCCCAGCCTTGCCATTGGTGCTGCATGTATTTCAGCAACTGGCTTTGGCTGATGCTTTCACTTAACACCGTGAAGAAAGTGGTTGCATAGACCGGTTGCAACGGCTGTTTAGGCTTGCAAAGGTTCACGCCTTTGAATGGGTTACGCGGTTGCTCAACAGGTTTCCCCGGTGCAGTTGGGCGCGAGTTATTAGGCCTTGAAGTATCAACCTGAGGCTCATTGAGCAAACTGCTCGGGCGCACCAGCGTAATATCCGCAGGTAGGTTATAGACCATTTGTTGCAGTACGCGAACGGTCGTTGGATGCGGGTGGCCGATGGCAATCGCAGAGCCATTTCGGCGCGCCAGTTCAACGGCACGATTAAACTGGAAACGAATATCCGCTTCGTTTTGTGTGTCGTCGAGGAACACTTTGCGTTTGATAACTTTGACGTTAGTGCCTGCCGCCGCACGCATCGACTGGCTATTGCCAATCGTCATGCTATCGAGAAAATAAAGATTATATTGCCCCAGCGCCTGCATAACCTTCTGCATGCCAAACAGGCTGGATGTCATCGCACTACCCATGTGGTTATTGAGGCCCACGGCATAGGGAACATCATTCACTGCTTCGCGAATAATACGTTCGATTTCGCCGCTGCTCATATCCGGGCGCAGCGTGTCCTTTTCCAGCGGCTGTTTACTCAGTGGTGCCATCGGCAAATGAATCAGGACTTCATGCCCGGCGTTATGCGCCTTAGTGGCCATTTCACGGGCGTGAGGAGCGTTGGGTAAAACTGCGACCGAAATGTTGGCAGGCAGGGCGATAACTTTGTTTTCTTGCGCGGGGCGATAACCGAAGTCATCTATCACTATTGCCAGTTTTCCGGCGTAAACGGGAGCTGTCAGCATAAGTGTGCTGACGAAAAAGAAAGACACACGACGGAATTGAAGCAAAACTTATCTTCCCAACCACGGTTGTGGATTGACGGCCTGGCCCTGGCGACGGATTTCAAAATAAAGTGACGGGCGGCCCTGACCACCACTGTTGCCCACCAGTGCAATCGCCTGGCCGGCGCGAACTTGTGTACCCACATTAACCAACGCGCTTTGGTTGTAACCATACAAACTCATATCGCCTTTGCCGTGTTCAACCACGACGACAAGGCCATAGCCCTGCAACCAGTCGGCGAGAATGACACGTCCGTCAGCAATGGCTTTAACTTCAGTGCCTTCACCCGCAGCGATAACTATCCCTTTCCAACGTAGCTCACCCTGGAGCTGTTCGCCATAGCGATGCAAAATTGACCCACGTACCGGCCAGAAGGCTTGTCCGCGTGGAGCGCCGAGGCCACCCGTACGCGAAATCAGTGAACGTTCGCTTTCTGTTGGTTTATAGGTGCTACCTTTGCTGGTCGCTTCCTTTTGGCGAGTTTTAACTTGCTCAGCTTCACGGGCTTCTTTTTCAGCTCTCGCTTTCGCAGCGGCTTCCGCACGGGCAATTTGCCCCTGGAGACGCGACTGGTTCTGGCGCATTTCACTCAGCTTTTGCTGGTCTTGCTGCAAAGAAGACTCGAGAGTAGACAGTGTTTTCTTACGCTCGTTACGCGCGCTTTCAAGCTTAGTTTGCTGAGCTTGTTGCTCGTAGAGAAGGGTCTGCTGCTCGGTTTGCTTAGATTCCAGACTGGCTTTTTGCTCATCAACTTCAGCTTTAGTTTGCTTAAGCTTTTCGATAGTTTCCTGACGCGCTGCGTTCAGGTAACCAAAATATGCCTGCAAACGTTGCCCACGCTGGCTTTCTTCGCCGCTTAAAATCAGCTGAATGCCGGTATGTTGGCCCTGGCGAAAAGCAGCATCAAGTTGAGCCGCCAGATTGCGCTCCTGCGAGGCCTGCTGTTTTTGCAGTTTCGCGAGTGAAGCGTTCATGGTGTCGATTTGGCGGTTGAGATCGGCAAGCGTGTTTTGCGTATCGCGCAGCTTGCGGCTGGCTTCGGCGATAGCTTTTTCTTGTGCCTGGAGTTGAGCGAGTAATGTAGAGCGTTGTTGCTGTTGCTGGCGTACCGCACGTTCTTGAGTCGCAATATTCTGCTGAATAGATTTCAACTCAGCGCGATCGTCGGCATGGCTGATCGAGGGGCATAACAATACGCCAGCGCTTAAAACGCTGGCGTACATCATAGGCCTGACTGAAAACAGTTTCGTTTTCACGGCCCATGTTATTGAAAAAATCGCCTTTCCCCTCATGGGGAGGGATTATTCCACGATGAACAGCGGCTTGCCAGTCATCTCTTGCGGGATTTCCATCCCCATTAGGTTCAGCATCGTTGGTGCGATATCAGAAAGCTTGCCGCCTTCAACCGCTTTCACGTTACGGGAACCGACATAAATCAACGGAACTGGCAGGCTGGTGTGCGCAGTGTGCGCCTGGCCTGTTGCCGGGTCAGCCATCTGCTCTGCGTTGCCGTGGTCAGCGGTGATAAGCAATTGCCCACCGACATTTTCAACCGAAGCAACAACCTGCGCAATACATTGGTCCAGCGCTTCGATTGCCGCAATAGCCGCTTCGTAAACACCGGTATGGCCGACCATATCACCATTTGGATAGTTACAAATGATAGTGTCGTATTTGCCGCTGTTGATAGCTGCCAGCAGTTTTTCGGTCAGTTCGACAGAACTCATTTCCGGCTGCAAATCGTAAGTAGCAACTTTCGGGGAGTTAATCAGAATGCGGTCTTCGCCAGCGAACGGTTCTTCAACGCCACCGTTATAGAAGAAGGTCACGTGAGCATATTTTTCAGTTTCGGAGATACGCAACTGAGTTTTGTCATGCTTCGCCATCCACTCACCGAAGGTATTGGTCAGTGAAGCTGGTGGATAAGCACAAGCGGCTTTGATGTCTGCTGCATATTCGGTCAGCATCACGAAATCGCCGAAGTTAATCACTTTCTTACGGGCAAAACCGTCGAAGTCAGCGTTAACAAAAGTACGGGTAATTTGACGAGCACGGTCAGCGCGGAAGTTCATGAAGATCAGCGCGTCGCCGTCGTTCATTGCGGCATCCGCTTCGCCTTCTGCACGAATCACAGTCGGTTTAACGAATTCATCGTTCTCGTCGCGAGCGTAAGCTGCTTCCAGACCTGCAACAGCAGTTTCTGCCTGGAATTCACCTTGAGCCAGAGTCAGCAGATCGTAAGCCAGTTCAACGCGATCCCAGCGGTTGTCGCGGTCCATAGCGTAGTAACGGCCAATCAGGGAGGCAACGCGGCCTTTGCCCAGAGCAGCGAATTTGTCGGCAAATTTCTTCAGAGAAGATTCTGCGCTGCGTGGCGGTGTGTCACGACCATCCAGGAATGCGTGCAGGTAGATTGCTTCTGCGCCACGCTCTGCGGCCAGTTCAATCATTGCCAGAATGTGTTCTTCGTGGCTGTGAACGCCACCGGCTGATGCCAGACCCATGATGTGTACTGCTTTGCCAGCAGCAACCGCTTTGTCTACTGCCGCAGTCAGCGTTGGGTTTGCGAAGAAAGTACGTTCTTTAATTTCAACGTCCAGGCGAGTCAGGTCCTGGTAAACAATACGGCCTGCGCCGAGGTTTACGTGGCCAACTTCGGAGTTACCCATTTGGCCGTCTGGCAGACCGACTTCCAGGCCGGATGCGTTGATCAACGTGTGTGGACGCTGCGCCCACAGGTTATCCATAACCGGGGTTTTAGCATTCAGAATAGCGTTATCTTGCTGCTCTTCGCGGTGGCCATAGCCATCCAGAATCACCAGAACCATAGGTTTTTTAGTAACTGACATTGCGACAACCTCTAAGTCAAAGACAAAATTTGCGTAATTTTACTACAGGCCACGGGGTAAATAGCCGCAGAAGATCAAAGAAAGAGGCTGGATTGTGATCGGTTTTACGTCGTTAAGGTAATTTTTTTCGTAACAGGCCGCAGAATCCACATTACCTGGCGCAGACTGGCTGTATTTGCCACAACGCAAATGTATACTCCTCACCTGGTTTTTTCATATTACTTAGTCGGGAGTTACACCCCCCCATGCAAGAAATTATGCAATTCATTAGTCGCCATCCCATACTTAGTCTGGCGTGGGTTGGCTTACTGGCCGCCGTACTTTTCATGACCTTTAAAGGCTTAACCTCTAAAGTTAAAGTTATCACTCGTGGCGAAGCGACACGCCTGATCAACAAAGAAGATGCTGTTGTGGTTGACGTACGTTCGCGTGATGATTATCGCAAAGGCCATATCGCTAACTCATTGAACGTGTTGCCTGCTGACATTAAAAGTGGCAACTTCGGTGAGCTGGAAAAACATAAAGCACAGCCGGTGATCGTGGTTTGTGGCAACGGTGTTTCTTCTCAAGAATCAGCAGCGCTGCTGACCAAAGCTGGTTTTGAGCAAGTCACTTTGCTGAAAGAAGGGATTGCTGGCTGGAGCGGGGAAAACCTGCCGTTGGTTCGCGGTAAATAAATCGAGACGCACACTGGGGATGACCATGGCGAATATTGAAATCTACACCAAAGCAACCTGTCCGTTTTGCCATCGTGCAAAAGACCTGCTGAAAAGCAAAGGGGTCGCGTTTCAGGAATTAGCGATTGATGGCGATGCCGTTAAGCGTGAAGAGATGATTAAACGCAGTGGGCGCACCACAGTGCCGCAGATTTTTATTGACGCACAGCACATTGGTGGTTGCGATGACTTGTACGCACTCGATGCTCGTGGTGGACTCGATCCCCTGCTGCGCTAGTGCAGTTCCTTTGTCGCATACTGCCGTTTAAGGACGTATTAATTTTTTAAGGGTTTAACAATGTCAGAACAAAACAACACAGAAATGGCTTTCCAGATTCAGCGTGTTTACACCAAAGACATCTCTTTTGAAGCGCCGAATGCACCGCATGTATTCCAGAAAGACTGGCAGCCAGAAGTTAAACTGGATCTCGATACGGCTTCCAGCCAATTGGCAGACGACGTTTATGAAGTTGTGTTGCGTGTGACTGTGACCGCAACACTGGGCGAAGACACTGCATTCCTGTGCGAAGTTCAGCAGGCGGGTATCTTCTCCATCGGTGGGATCGAAGGTCCGCAGATGGCACATTGCTTGGGTGCGTACTGCCCGAACATTCTGTTCCCTTATGCACGTGAAGCAATCACTAGCCTGGTTTCTCGTGGCACCTTCCCGCAGCTGAACCTTGCACCGGTTAACTTCGATGCGCTGTTCATGAGTTATCTGCAGCAGCAATCTGGCGAAGGCGAAGGTGCTGAAAACCATCAGGATGCCTGATGAACAGCCTTAATGCTTCAATGACTGTGATCGGTGCCGGTTCTTACGGCACCGCTCTTGCCATCACCCTGGCGCGTAATGGCCACCACGTCGTATTGTGGGGCCATGACCCTAAACATCTTGCTGTATTGCAGGCCGATCGCTGCAATGCTGCATTTCTTCCTGACGTTCCTTTTCCAGACACTCTTCACCTTGAAAGCGACTTAGCAAAAGCATTGGCTGCCAGCCGCAATATTCTGGTTGTCGTGCCGAGCCACGTTTTCGGCGAAGTGCTGCGTCAAATTAAGCCACTTATGCGCAAAGATGCGCGTATCGTGTGGGCGACTAAAGGTCTGGAAGCTGAAACCGGACGTTTGCTACAAGACGTTGCGCGTGAAGCGTTAGGAGACGAAATCCCATTAGCGGTGATTTCCGGCCCGACGTTTGCCAAAGAGCTGGCGGCAGGTTTGCCGACAGCAATTGCACTGGCAGCAACGGACGAAACTTTTGCTCAGGATCTCCAGCAATTGCTGCACTGTGGCAAAAGCTTCCGTGTTTACAGTAACCCGGATTTCATCGGCGTGCAGTTGGGCGGCGCGGTGAAAAACGTGATTGCGATTGGCGCGGGGATGTCTGACGGCATTGGCTTTGGTGCTAACGCTCGAACGGCATTGATCACGCGTGGCCTTGCGGAAATGACGCGTCTTGGTAGTGCCTTGGGTGCAGATCCTGAAACCTTTATGGGAATGGCAGGGCTAGGCGACCTGGTACTGACTTGTACCGATAACCAATCACGTAACCGTCGCTTCGGCATGGCGCTGGGGCAGGGTGCGGACGTGGATTCGGCACAGCAGAAAATCGGCCAGGTTGTTGAAGGCTATCGCAATACCAAAGAAGTGCGGGAACTGGCGGCGCGTGTAGGCGTCGAAATGCCAATAACCGAGGAAATTTATCAGGTATTGTATTGCGGAAAAAACGCTCGCGAGGCAGCATTGACTTTGCTTGGTCGTACTCGCAAGGATGAGCGGAGCGGTAGTTAATACCCATCATACTTCAAGCCGCATCTTTGTTGGCTGCGTGAACTCACCCGAATCACTTACTTATGTAAGCTCATCGGGATTCGTTCTCTTGCCGCCGCGATGCAACTCGAATTATTTTGGGTATAGCTACAATTGATGGAACAACACAACCGCAATAACTGAAGCGTTCCGGTACTTTGTGCCGGGCGCTGTTTTTCTGTCTGGAGAGAGCAATGTCGTCTGAAGAACTGGATCTGGTGTGGAACAACATTAAAGCCGAAGCGCGAGCGCTTGCCGATTGTGAACCGATGTTGGCCAGTTTTTACCACGCAACTCTCCTCAAGCACGAAAACTTAGGCAGTGCGCTGAGCTATATGCTCGCCAATAAACTTGCTTCCCCGATTATGCCCGCGATCGCGATTCGTGAAGTTGTCGAAGAAGCTTACGCGGCAGAACCACAAATGATTGCCTCCGCCGCCTGCGATATTCAGGCCGTGCGCACCCGTGACCCGGCGGTAGATAAATATTCTACTCCGCTGTTATACCTGAAAGGTTTTCATGCGCTGCAATCCTACCGTATCGGCCACTGGCTGTGGAAAGAGGGCCGCCGCGCGTTAGCGATATTCCTGCAAAACCAGGTTTCAGTCTCGTTCCAGGTCGATATCCACCCGGCGGCGAAAATTGGCTGTGGGATTATGCTCGATCACGCCACCGGCATTGTGATCGGTGAAACGGCTATCGTTGAAAATGACGTGTCGATTTTGCAGTCGGTAACGCTGGGTGGTACTGGCAAAACCAGTGGCGATCGCCACCCTAAGATTCGTGAAGGCGTGATGATTGGTGCCGGCGCAAAAATCCTCGGCAACATTGAAATTGGGCGCGGCGCGAAAATTGGCGCAGGCTCAGTGGTGTTACAACCAGTGCCGCCTCATACCACGGCTGCTGGGGTTCCTGCGCGGATTGTGGGTAAACCTGAAAGCGATATGCCTGCCATTGATATGGATCAGCACTTTAACGGAGCCAACAATGGCTTCGAATACGGCGACGGAATCTAGCTTCTCAGAACGGCGCCGGGATAACCCAACTGGCGCCACGCTTCGTAAACCACCACTGATACTGCGTTCGACAGATTCATGCTGCGGCTGTCCGGCATCATCGGAATACGAATTTTTTGTTCAGCTGGCAGAGCATCAAGAATGGTTGCAGGCAGGCCTCGTGTTTCCGGGCCAAACACCAAATAATCCCCATCCTGATAGCTTACTGCGCTGTGCGCAGGTGTTCCCTTTGTGGTCAACGCAAAGATTCGCTGTGGGTTTTCTGCTTCCAGAAAAGCGCTGTAGTCTTTATGGCGGTTAACGGCGGCGAACTCGTGATAATCCAGCCCTGCGCGACGAAGACGCTTATCATCCCAGCCAAAGCCTGTCGGCTCGATAATGTGCAACCGGAAGCCGGTATTGGCACAAAGACGGATGATATTCCCGGTATTCGGTGGGATTTCAGGTTCAAACAACACGATATTTAGCATACGGCCCCCATAAGACAAGGCGCGCAGAATATCAATTTATCGCCAGAAGGAAAACAGGCCCCGAAGGGCCTGGTCTTTACGATGATTAATTAACGATGATAGAGCGGCAGCCAAAGAACCAGCCGCAACCCGCCTAACGGGCTGTCGTCAGCTTTCACCCAACCACGATGCTGCTGAACAGCCGTTTCTACAATCGCTAATCCCAGCCCTGTTCCACCAGATTCGCGATCGCGCGCTTCGTCTGTGCGATAGAACGGCCGGAATATTTGCTCACGATCTTCCGGGCTAACGCCTGGGCCGTCATCATCAACCGTGATAGTAATCCCTTGATTATCAACGGAGAAATTGACAGCTATTTTCGTATGCGAGTAGCGTAAGGCGTTGCGAACAATATTCTCCAGCGCGCTTTCCAGCGAGTTGGGATTACCGTACATCAACCACGGGCCAGGCGGGTAAGTGACTTCCAGCGATTTGCCCATCTGTTCGGCCTCAAAGGCTGCGTTATCCAGCACTTCGGACCAGATTTGATTGGCTTTCATCGTCTCGCTTGCCAGCGCATTTTTTTGCTGATTGCGCGACATCACCAGCAGGTCGTTGATCATGCCGTCCAGGCGCTGAGCTTCGG
>Ga0160438_1000402_pt1 | contig 12648 bp, 10 predicted proteins | sample HID1975K_E0MG_FD_108203 | JGI IMG/M metagenome (GOLD analysis project Ga0160438, IMG submission 108203) | Enriched soil microbial communities from UW Madison campus, WI, USA - HID1975K_E0 MG | ecosystem: Environmental > Terrestrial > Soil > Unclassified | place: USA: Madison, Wisconsin...
TCAAAAAATGCCGGGTTATCATAGATATTTTGTGTCATTGCAACTCCTGTTCGCAAAGTCGTGATTGGCAGAAGAAGTCTAATAGAGTTAATAGCAAGGGGAAAGGATTTGCAGGGAAAGTAGACTAAAGTTGTGAACGGTTGCCATAGTTATTTATAGGTGCAAAATAATAATAGTCATAAACTAGTTTCAAATTGTATCCCTTATTAACCTCATGTGTATTGCCACTGATACCTAAACTTTTGCGTAACGGAATGCGTAACCTGAGCACTTTCTTTTACTCTGTGGCTAATTATGACTTCCTCACGTTTCCCTCTCGCGGCGACTGGCGTCGCGTTAATGCTCGTTTTGTCCGGCTGTGCGCCAATGCACAATAACGATGCATCTCTCGCACAAAAAACTCCTCCAAAACAGTTGGATACCAAACTACCTCCTGAACTGGCGCACGGTTGGCCGGGCAGTGACTGGTGGCGTGATTATCATGACAGCCAGATTAATACGCTGGTTGAACGTTCGCTGAAAGACTCTCCGGATCTGGCCGTCGTGCAGCAGCGCATTAAACTTGCGCAGGCGCAGACGCAAATGCAGGAGGCCAGTGACGGCCCGCAAATGGATTTCTCCGCCAATATTGAGCGTCAGAAAATGTCTCAGGAAGGGGTGATGGGTCCGTTTGCATTGACTGACCCGGCAGCTGGCACCACCGGCCCGTATTACACCAACGGTACCTTTGGGCTGACGGCAAGCTGGGATCTGGATTTGTGGGGAAAAAATCGCTCGGAAGTGGAAGCGAAAGTGGGCGTCATGAGAGCGAAACAGGCTGAACTTGCCCAAGCCAAACAGGTGATTTCGGCAAACGTCGTGCGCTTGTACTGGGATATGCAAACGCTGCTGGCGTTAAAAGATGTCAAACAGCAAACCCTCGCAGCACAGAAAAATATCGTTGATGTCGAGACAAAACTTTATGCGCGAGGGATCAATTCATCGGTTGATAATGTTGAACCCAATATTGATTACGTGAAAACTCAGCAGCAACTCGATGACATCGAAGGGCGCATCAATATTGCTAAAGCGCAGCTTGCTGCAATTACCGGCGATGCGCATGCGGCTTCCAATATCCGACGTGTCGAACTGCCGAAAGTGAAATCGAGCGTGCCTGAAAATATGGGGTATGAACTGCTGGCTCGCCGCCCGGACCTTCAGGAAGCGCACTGGTATATCGAATCCTCATTGAGCAGTGTTGATGCCGCAAAAGCTGCGTTTTACCCGGATGTGAACCTGGGGGCGTTCCTGCAAAATGATGCACTGCACCTGAGTGATTTGTTCCGTGGCTCGGCTCAGCAAATGGGTATTATCGGCGGCTTCACGCTGCCTATCTTCGACAGTGGCCGACTGAACGCGAATCTCGATATTGTTCGCGCAGAAAGTAATTTGTCGATTGCCAGCTACAACAAAGCGGTGGTCGGTGCGGTGAATGACGTTGAAAAAGCGGCCAGCCAGTTGAATGCCGTAGCGGCTGAAAACCAGCATCAGAAGACGGTATTGCAAGCCACTCATAAACTCACAACTCTTGCTCAGGCGCGTTATAAAGCAGGTGTGATTTCAGGAGCCAGATTCAGTGCTGCAACCTTGCCGGAGCTGTCAGAACAGGCGAAAGCCATTCAACTCCACGGGCAGTGGCTCAATGCTGACGTGCAGTTAATCTCTGCGCTCGGTGGCGGTTATCATCAATCTGGTAAGGCATAACAGACGCGATTCTCTCGCCACCTCCTATAATTAAAAGCTGATTGAACTTAGCCTGGAGGTGGTGATGAGTACGGCGAATAAAGTGGTTATCGTCACGGCGTCGGATTCCGGTATCGGCAAAAAATGTGCGTTGATACTGGCTGAGCAAGGGTTCGATGTGGGCATCACCTGGCATTCTGATGAACAAGGCGCGCAAGAAACTGCGCGTCAGGTCAGAGGGTTTGGCAGGCGAGCGGAAACAGTTCAACTCGATTTAGCCCATCTGCCAGACGGTGCTGCGGGTATTGATGAGCTGATTGCTCGCTTCGGGCGCGTCGATGCGCTGGTGAATAATGCCGGGGCGATGAGTAAAAATGCGTTTCTTGATGTCACTCTCGAAGAGTGGCGAGAGCTGTTTACTGTGGACGTGGACGGCGCATTTTTATGTTCACAAAAAGTCGCGCGGGCGATGGTTTCGCAGGGGGAGGGTGGGCGGATTGTGAATATCACCTCCGTTCACGAGCACACCCCGCTGCCGGATGCCTGCGCTTATACTGCCGCCAAACATGCACTGGGCGGGCTGACTAAATCAATGGCAATGGAACTGGTTCATCACAAGATTCTGGTGAATGCAGTGGCGCCAGGCGCTGTCGCCACGCCGATGAATAACATGAGCGAAGGCGACGGAGCCAAAAGCAAAATCCCTGAAATCCCGCTCGGGCGAGCAGGGGAAACGGAAGAAATTGCCAGCCTGGTCGCATGGCTATGTTCAGATAGCGCCAGTTACACCACCGGGCAATCGTTTATCGTAGATGGCGGTTTTATGTTCGCCAACCCTCATTTCAAACCCAAAGGCTAATCTTGCTGTTTGCTCTCGCGATGTTTAAACCAGTAACGCGCCAGCCAGACCACGGCAACCACGCCCAGTAGCCAAATCCAGTGCTTAATATGTTGGTCCAGGTTATGTAGCCATGGGCCAACCACTTCTCCTCCGACATACCCCAGTGTTGTAAACAGCATTGCCCAAAGAATGGCACCCAGAATGTTGAGCGGCAGAAATATCTTTGGCGGCAGGCGGCTGGCCCCAATCAAAATGGGACCTATCACACGAAAACCGTACATAAAGCGCGAGCCAATCACGAACCAATATGGATGGCGGTTGATCAGCCGCTGCGCTTTATTGATTTTCTTTTGATGTTTTTTGAAACGCTCTTTAATCGAGCCGCCGAAGCGGCGGCCAATCAGATACAACAATTGGTCGCCAATCATTCCGCCGAGCGCTACAGACAGCACCACCAGTGGGAATTTCAGCAGCCCCTGGTGAGCCGCAACGCCGCCTAGCAGCGTCACGGTTTCCCCTTCTGCCATACTGCCAATGATCAGTGCGGCATAACCGTAATGCTCAATCAGATTATTAATATCCACAGTGAATTATGTAACTCCTTGTTGTTGTTCATTATCAGTATAGACCCGTTATCCTTCGGGTTGCAGGGGAGTTGGCCGCATCCGCTCACCTCACTTATTTTCAACCGATTAAAAAACAATCTACCGCTGTGCATTATACTTTGACTGTGCTCACTCGTTTGTCAGGAGGCGTTATGAGTCATGTCTGGGGATTATTCTCCCACCCGAATCGTGAAATGCAGACCATAAAACGCGAGAACGAAACGGTATCGCATCACTACACTCACCATGTGCTAATCATGGCGGCCATTCCGGTTATCTGTGCATTTATTGGCACAACCCAAATTGGCTGGAACTTTGGTGACGGTACGTTCGTTCAATTGTCGATGTTTACCGGATTCTATTTAGGCGTACTGTTTTATGCACTGATGTTGGCAGGCGTTGCCGTGATGGGGCGCGTTATCTGGTGGATGGCGCGAAATTATCCGCATCGCCCGTCACTGGCTCGTTGCATGGTGTTTGCGGGCTATGTCGCAACCCCGCTGTTTTTAAGTGGCCTGGTGGCACTTTATCCGCTGGTGTGGTTGTGTGTGCTGGTAGGGGCGGCAGCCTTGATTTATACCGGCTATCTGCTGTATGTCGGCGTACCTGAGTTCCTGGGCATCAATAAAGAAGAGGGGATGAGCTTTTCTAGCTCAACGCTCGCCATTGGTGTGCTGGTGCTGGAGGTGCTGTTAGCGCTCAGTGTGATTCTCTGGGGTTATGGATATCGCCTGTTCTGATAATTGTTACGAATCAATTGTGGCAGTTTTCCGGGGCGTCAGCGTATTATGCTGGCGCCTCGTTCTATTCATACATCCAGAGAATAGATTTGCTGAGCACATTACACATACCCAAAATAATTCGAGTCGCATCGCGGCGGCAAGAGAGCGAGTCCCGATGAGCTTAGTCAACTAAGTGATTCGGGCGAGCGAACGTAGCCAACAAAGATGCGGCTTGAAGTATGACGGGTATAATTGAATAATTACAGAAGTGTCACCATGCCGACAAAAATCCGTCTCTCATTGCTCAGCCTTGCGCTGATGATTGCCGTACCATTCGCATCTCAGGCCGCGAATAAAGCTTCCGTATCATCGACCGTACAACAGTCTTCCGGGCAGGAAATTGCTTCCGGTAGCGCCATGATTGTCGATTTGCAAACCAATAAAGTTCTCTATTCCAGCCATCCGGATTTGGTTCGTCCCATCGCATCCATTACCAAATTGATGACGGCGATGGTGGTGCTGGATGCCAAATTACCAATGGATGAAATGTTGAGTGTCGACATCAGCCAGACGCCTGAAATGAAAGGAATTTATTCTCGCGTTCGTCTGAACAGCAAAATCAATCGCAAAGATATGATGCTGCTGGCGCTGATGTCATCAGAAAACCGTGCAGCGGCGAGTCTCGCGCACCATTATCCTGGCGGCTACAACGCATTTATTCGGGCGATGAATGCGAAAGCGAAATCTCTGGGCATGACGCACACACGTTATGTTGAGCCAACGGGGTTATCGATTCAAAACGTTTCCACGGCGCGTGACTTGTCCAAACTGCTGATTGCCTCGAAGCAATACCCGCTGCTTGGCCAGTTGAGTACCACCAAAGAAGATATGGCGACCTTCGCCAACCCGCCGTACACGCTGCCGTTCCGTAATACCAACCATTTGGTTTACAACAACAAATGGAATATTCAGCTGACTAAAACCGGTTTTACGAACAACGCGGGCCATTGCTTAGTGATGCGCACCATGATTAACAATCGTCCGGTGGCGTTAGTGGTGCTGGACGCATTCGGGAAATATACGCACTTTGCGGATGCAAACCGTCTGCGTAATTACCTGGAAAGCGGCAAAGTGACGCCAGTTCCAGATTCCGCTCTGGCTTATAAAAAGCAAAAAGCGGCGCAAATGGCGAGCAATAGCACGCAGGGCAATGCCTTAGACGATTAAGGCAAATCAAACGAGACCCTAAATAATTCGAGTTACAGCAAGGCGGCAAGTGAATGAGTCCCGATGAGCTTAGTGAACTAAGTGATTCGGGCGAATGAGCGTAGCCAACAAAGCTATCAGGGAAGCGTCCGGTCCCCATCATTGAGCGGACGCTGCATAATCAACGTATCGCGCCACGCTCCAAGCTTATACCCAACACTTCGCAACTGCCCGGCCACTTCAAAACCCAACTGCTTATGCAGACGACATGAACCCGTGTTGTTTTCACCGTCGCCAATAATGGCCACCATTTGTCGCCATGGGCCTTGCTCACAGATAGCGATCAATTGGGTTAATAACTCGCGCCCGACACCTCGCCCGGTCATGCTGGCATCAATGTAAACGGAATCTTCAAGAGTAAAACGATACGCCGGACGCGGGCGATAAGCGGTTGCGTAGCTATAACCCACCACAATGCCGCTATGCAAGGCGACCAACCATGGAAGTTCCTGGGAACGAACGGCTTGCAAGCGCTCAGACATTTGAGCCTGCGTGGGCGGCGTTTCCTCAAAAGATCCACGGCCATGCAATACATGCCACTCATAAATAGCGGTGATGGCCGGGATATCATCAGGCGTTGCGTCACGAACCTGCAACCGTGCTATTGGCAATGTTTCGAGCACTGACATTTCTCGCTCCTGTACGCAAAGAACCAAAGTGGCATGTGGTCACACCACTTTGCGATAGTCTAATCTAGTACGAAAAGTAAGCGAGGAATAGCCCCCGATCTGGTGGTTGACACCCAAACTTAATGGGGATCGTGGTGATGAGTATGGCTACAGGTTTGCTCCTCCCACCATTTATGCTTCGTGGTTTTGCCAATGCCTGGGTTCATACTGTTTGTAGGGTCATTTGCCTTATAAAACTGTTTTAAGCTGTCTGGGGCTTCGTATAAATGTCCGACGTTATGTTCCGCCGGATATTGCGCACCCCGGGTGCGGAGCAGTTCGAGCATCTGCTCCTTCAACGCGTGAACATCCACCCCTTTTTTGACGATGTAATCCTGATGGAATACATGACACATAAAGTGGCCGTAATACAGGCTGTGACTAATCTGGTTGCTGATTTCCGCTGGTAATTGCTCGAACCATTCCTGGTCATTACGACGCAAGGCAATATCGAGCGCCAGAATATCTTCCACTTCATTGGCATGAACGGAGTGATAACGTACAGCGGCTCCGGCTGCGGCGAAACGGTGTAAAAACGCTTTCGCGCCTTCGGTTGGGGTACAGACAAAAAAGTCCCCTTCGGCCTGTTGGAAATAGCTCTCAAGCCAGTTGCGGGCTTCGCTAATACCGTCACCCGACATCTTCAACAGCAAATGATGTTCGTACTTACTACGCCACTCTTTCATGCGTGGAGGCAAATGGCTCGGACACCAGCCGCTCACGCGCTGTAGCACACGGTCAGTAAAGTGAGGTTTAACAAACGGGACTTTTTCAAACCAGGCGTCAGTACGGCCTTTCAGTGTGAAAAACAGCGGCATTTTGTCGGTGCCCAGCTTGTCGATCATCATGAAAGTGTCTTTGCCATACACTTCAGCAATATCGTAAATATCGCGGTGCATGTATTCGCCCGCCACCGGCAGGTTTTCAAAATTAGCCAGAATATGACGGCGGATTTCCGTCAGCACATCTGGTTGATTGGTGCCGATGTAAAAGACTTCATTTTGCTTTTCGGCGACAAACGTATCGAGGCGTACCGCAAAAACAGCCAATTTCCCGGCACAACCTGAGGCTTCAAACAGGCGGCTTGGATCAGCGTTAAAGCGTGATGGTGTGTCGGCATCCACATCGCGTACACGTTCAGCATAATCTTTATCAGATGCCTGGCGCTGATCATGTAGCACGTTTTCAGGTTTGACGCGTTCATCATCGAGCTTGCCGAGAATTTGTTCCGGCGTAACACCAAGATCGATACCCAGATGGTTCACCAGCGTTAACTTACCTTGCTCATCAATGCGCGCATACAGCGCCATCTCGGTATACGCGGGGCCACGTTTCACCAGCGAGCCGCCGGAGTTATTACAGATCCCGCCGATCACCGACGCGCCAATGCACGACGAACCAATCACCGAATGGGGTTCGCGTCCCAGCGGTTTGAGCGCTTTTTCCAGTTGATACAGCGTGCTGCCAGGGAAGGCCAGCACCTGTTTACCGCCATCCAGCAGCTGCAATTTATCCAGACGCAGGGTGCTGATAATGACAATTTCACGGTCGTAATCATTGCCGTTTGGCGTCGAACCTTCGGTCAGTCCAGTATTGGCGGCCTGCATCAAAATGATTTTGTCGGTGCTGACGCAGACGCTCAGTACGCGCCATAACTCAAGCAGCGTGCCGGGGAAAACCACGGCTAACGCGTCGCCCTGGCCGGAGCGGAAACCTTTACGATAGCGCGCGGTTTTAGCCGCATCCGTTAACACATGCTGGCTGCCCACCAGACGGTTCAGTTCGTTTATAAATGTTTGTTTTTGGGATGGGGTAGGGTTAGGCATTTATCCGCTCCTTGGGAAAATATTGACGACTACAAGCATAGCTCGCAAATCGATGATGAATCTTCTTAAACGTTCGGAAAATCAGCATATAACACCGGGGCGACTCTTCTTACCGCTTTAACCTTGTGGCACACTGCACGTCTTATCACTTCGTGCTGCCCACCGCGGCGGCCTGAGCAAGAGAGTAATGTCGATGAAATGGCTCTGTTCTGTAAGTATCGCAGTTAGCCTTGCGCTGCAACCTGCGCTGGCGAACGAAATGTTTGGCCCGCACCCGCTAACGCCAGAAGCGCGTGACGCCTTCGTCACTGATTTGCTGAAGAAAATGACCACCGATGAGAAAATCGGCCAGTTGCGTTTAATCAGTGTCGGTCCGGATAACCCGAAAGAAGCCATTCGCGAGATGATTAAAGACGGGCAGGTGGGCGCGATTTTTAATACCGTCACCCGCCACGACATTCGTACTATGCAAGATCAGGTGATGAGCCTTAACCGCCTGAAAATCCCATTATTCTTTGCTTACGACGTGGTTCATGGTCAACGTACCGTATTCCCAATCAGCCTCGGTTTAGCCTCCTCATTCAACCTAGATGCGGTGAAAACAGTAGGGCGCGTTTCGGCTTATGAAGCCGCAGACGATGGCCTGAACATGACCTGGGCACCGATGGTTGATGTCTCGCGTGATCCGCGCTGGGGCCGAGTTTCCGAAGGCTTTGGTGAAGATACTTATCTGACTTCAATTATGGGGCGCACCATGGTTGAAGCGATGCAGGGCAAAAGCCCGGCAGATCGCTATTCCGTGATGACCAGCGTGAAACACTTCGCGGCCTATGGCGCAGTCGAAGGTGGCAAAGAGTACAACACCGTTGATATGAGCCCGCAGCGTTTGTTCAACGACTACATGCCGCCGTACAAAGCCGCTCTGGATGCGGGCAGCGGAGGCGTGATGGTGGCGCTGAACTCGCTGAACGGCACGCCAGCTTCTTCTGATTCATGGCTGTTGAAAGATCTGCTGCGCGATGAATGGAAATTTAAAGGCATCACTATTTCCGATCACGGTGCCATTAAAGAGCTGATCAAGCATGGTGTGGCAAGTGACCCGAAAGATGCGGTGCGTATCGCGCTGAACTCCGGCATCAACATGAGTATGAGCGACGAGTATTACAGCAAATACTTGCCGGAACTGGTGAAAAGCGGTGCAGTGCCGATGGCGGAATTGGATGATGCAACCCGCCACGTGCTGAACGTGAAATACGATATGGGCCTGTTTAACGATCCATACAGCCACTTAGGCCCGAAAGAATCAGACCCGGAAGACACCAACGCCGAAAGCCGTCTGCATCGTAAAGAAGCGCGTGAAGTGGCGCGTGAAAGCATGGTGCTGCTTAAAAACCGCCAGCAAACGTTGCCACTTAAAAAATCCGGCACCATTGCCGTGGTTGGCCCACTGGCTGACAGCAAACGCGACATGATGGGCAGTTGGTCTGCCGCAGGGGTTGCCGACCAGACTGTTACTGTATTGCAGGGCATTAAAACCGCGGTGGGTGACAACGCTAAAATCGTGGTCGCCAAAGGCGCTAACGTCACCGACGATAAAGGCATTGTTGAATTCCTCAACCAGTACGAACCTGCGGTTTCCGTGGATACACGTTCTGCAAAAGAGATGATCGACGAAGCGGTTAACACCGCAAAATCTGCTGATGTGGTTGTGGCGGTAGTGGGTGAGGCACAAGGTATGGCGCACGAAGCATCAAGCCGTACCGACCTGGTTCTGCCGCAGAGCCAGCGCGATTTAATCAGCGCGTTAAAAGCCACCGGCAAACCGTTGGTGTTGGTATTAATGAACGGACGTCCGCTGGCGTTGGTGAAAGAAAACCAACAGGCCGACGCGCTGCTGGAAGCCTGGTATAGCGGGACTGAAGGCGGTAACGCGGTGGCCGATATCCTGTTTGGCGATTACAACCCGTCAGGCAAACTGCCGATGTCCTTCCCGCGCTCTGTGGGTCAAATCCCGACGTACTACAGCCACCTGAACACTGGTCGCCCGTACAATCCGGAAAAACCGAACAAATATACTTCGCGTTACTTTGATGAAGCTAACGGCCCGCTGTTCCCGTTCGGTTACGGCCTGAGCTACACCACGTTCACCGTTTCGGATGTGAAAATGTCGGCACCTTCCATGAAAGCGGATGGCAAAGTAGAAGCCTCTGTTGAAGTGAAAAACACCGGTGACCGTGCGGGCGAAACCGTGGTGCAGATGTATTTGCAGGATGTGACGGCTTCTATGAGTCGCCCGGTCAAAGAGCTGAAAGGCTTTAAGAAAGTGACGCTGAAACCTGGCGAAACCCAGACCGTGAGCTTCCCGATTGACGTAGAAGCGCTGAAATTCTGGAACGCGCAGATGAAGCACGTCGCCGAACCCGGCAAGTTTAACGTGTTCATCGGGCTGGATTCTGCGCGCGTTAAGCAGGGTGAGTTTGAACTGAAGTAAATTTAAAGCCGTGATTATTTTAAAAGGCCGTCTGAGGGGGGTAATGCCGATCCGTTAAGGATCGGTTGACCGATCCAGTGGCGGTGTAAGAATCCGGAAATGCTCACCCGTTTCCGGATTTTTTATGCATATTGCACTGGCACTTGACCTCGTACAACGTTAAGACTCTTTACGTAACCCGGCCTTAAATATCAACAACTTCTCTGACGTTATAGAATAAATCAAAGCGTCAGTCGGCGGGGGAATTGCTGGGATAATAGCCATAGGGAACGTTTCTTCCGCAGTCCTTTTTTGCTCCAGGCAACGGAACCATCGGCCATCCATACGCAGATCTGAAAAACGGATTTAGCGATATCGATACCAACAACTCTGATCGTGTTCATGTGATGCTCCCGGAGTAAGTACCATTCTAAAAGTATTGCACTGGTACTTTAGGAAGGGACGTCCATCACATCACTACACTCTATGAATAATATCAATCCTGCTATTTTACTTTGGCTTGTTTATCTAAATAACTCCAAACGTCACCAGCTGTTTTAAACTTATATTTTATGTGTTTTCCATTAACGATCCCCTCCTGCCCCCCTTCAAAAATTCCTGATATTTCGTCATTTTTAATTATGCTATTTTCATTATAATCATAAGCAATAACCTCATAATATTTACCAATGGTTTTAATTCCATCTAAGTTATAAACCCAACTGACAATAATGAATAGGTTTTGTTTGTATGGGTCTTTCCCCCAGAATACTGATTCGATATTTGCAATGTTACCATTATATGAAAAAGAATCGAATGTAATGCTATTTTGTGGCTTACACCTATTAAGTGAAAAAGATGCTTTGACATCAGGGTGCTCGTCACCTTCTGAACTGTAGTGGGAAAAAATAGAACTGCCTGAATACATATGATCAGATTTTAATACCTGGACAGCATGCTCATGACGTGCGTTTACAAATGCAGTGATTTTGTCATTTTCACATGAATAAACATTACTCGAAAGAAATATTATGAAAAATACAATCCATTTAAATCTCATTTAATGCACCCTGTGTTATTTTGTTTGATGTAGTTAAATGCAAGGTTTTTAATTTCACCTCGGGTTGTGATGTTCAATTTTGCAGTGTTTACTTTGTAAGTAACTTCACTGAGATTATCTGTGTCAGCCAAGGGATTTATATTTGCGAACTTTGACCAAAACCAGCATGCCGAGTCGACAGCTATAACTGGGTCTTCTTCTAACATCGTCGGGTTCGATATGACTTCATTTCCACTATATTCGTTATAACTATTATAGGTGCTTTCATGAGTTAAATGGATTAACCCTCGACCTCTATAATCCATTCCTTCATAATCGCTAGGGAATAGTGTTTTTGCCAATTCATCTTCATTTCTTACAAGATGTTCTTTAGTATATTGCTTTCTCTGCGACTCAGTATAGCTTGGGAATCTTCTTGATAATCCCAAATTTAGCTGGGTGTGATATATACGCCAGAGTCTATCACCATCTGTGTAGTAGAAACCTTCTCTGAACTTGGTAAACATTTGAGTCTCTACACCTATTTGCCCTAAGAAGTGAGAAATCCTTAAACAATTATTAATATCATATTTTATAAATGAATTTGTTAATAGCGGAGCATATAAATCAGCCTTTTCAGAACTAATGCCAAAGCAATGAATAAGCAACTCTGGTTTTATTTCTATTCCACTTTGGCAGAAAGAACAAGGAATCCTGTTACCGTTCCTTTCCCCTAAGCTATCCAAAAACACCACCGGATGCATATGCCACAAGGCTTCACTGCTGCGGATTTCTTGCACATCCTTCATCCACACCAGCTTGTTAATATACTCATAGTTATACAGCGCCAGCTCCGGGTAGCTTCCTGCCTGTTCATTCAGCGCCGTCTGCCATAGGGTCGTCATACCATCTTTCAGCCATTCGCTGTGATGCTTCACCACCAGACGTTGTACCTGATACTGTATATGCGGCTGATTATTATGCAGATACCGCCATAGCTCGTTTGCATCAATCAAACCGTCTTGGTTGGTATCCATTTCCTGAAGTAACTTCTGATAACCTTCAGCGTCACCCGACGAGTATGTGTCACTGCTTTCACTTCGGGTCAGCTCTTCCAGCCGGCCAAACGTCTGACGCAGCCAGCCTTCTCGCGGGGTCTGGAAAATGCTCTGAGGCTCCTCATTTTGCTCCAGCCGGATAAAACCCCGTTTTTCAAGGTCAAACTGATTGACCTTCTCTACATCATCAGCTGACATCCATGCCGATTCTGCGGGAATTTCATACCAGGTTTTTCCGTCTGATATTTTATTCTGGCAGTCGCTTTCAGATGTGAATCGTTCCGCAGTCGATAAAGAGGGAGCTCCACCCACTTCTGCTGCTACAAATGTCTCGGTGTCTGCGATGTACTTCCATAGCGTCTTATTCGGCAGCGTATGCAATTGTGCTGCACCCTTCGTCACGGCTGCTTTATTCGCCAGAAAATCCTCCA
>Ga0160438_1000403_pt1 | contig 12640 bp, 14 predicted proteins | sample HID1975K_E0MG_FD_108203 | JGI IMG/M metagenome (GOLD analysis project Ga0160438, IMG submission 108203) | Enriched soil microbial communities from UW Madison campus, WI, USA - HID1975K_E0 MG | ecosystem: Environmental > Terrestrial > Soil > Unclassified | place: USA: Madison, Wisconsin...
AAGGCAATAATCATACTGACCCGCTCGTTTTAATGTCATTCGCCGCATCGGGTAACATCCTTTCAGTGGCAGCAATGACATCTTCAGCTGGAATGACTGACATGTATTTCTTATTTCGGTCAAGCTCGTCGCGGACAGGCATTGGCTCATAGTCACCCGCCCAAAACTGAATCACATTATTTGACCATGGGCGCCAGAAAACATGGTCGGTAGCCCCAAAAAGACAAATGATGGGGGTTTTTACCGCCGCGGCAATATGACCCGGAGCGGAATCGACACCGATAAATAGATCTGCATGGTCAATGAGGGCGGCTAATTCAGGGAATCGTGTTTTCCCCGCAAGAGCTGTCACTGGTCTCAATTGACATCCCCGAGCAATATCTTCCACACATTCTAAATCTTCAGCAGAAGGGCCAGATGTTAAAACTACGCTGTAACCTCTGGCCTGTAATGCATCAATGACTTTTGAGAATTTATCGTTGTCCCAACATTTGAATTGCTGGCGTGCAGTGGGCTGAATGACAACATAGTGGTTATCGACACCTACATCTTTCAACAAACTTTGCATTTTGACCCAATTTTTAGGGTCATAAGGCATTGTCGTTTCTTTGCAGATATCTGTTATTCCCAATGGGGTCACAACAGATAAATTACGTTCTACGATATGCTCGCCTGAAATGGGCGCCAGATGAGTAAAACTATTTTTCCAGAAAGCCGATTGTCGGTAGCTATAGTCCTGGGAAATGCTCATTTTTGCGTTCAGGAGGCGCACAAAAAACGGAACAACCCTTTGATCAGTAAGGTTGACAACCAAATCATATTTATTGGCGCGTAGTGTTTTTAAAAGAAACAGGAAATTCTGAATTTTGGTTATAGAACCAGCGCCTTTATTACTCAGCCCATACAGCATGTTTATTTCTGAATTTTCAGACAGTATGGGGATCGTATCCTGATATAGAAGCACATCAATCTTCGCTTCCGGGTAGTTTCTTTTTAGCGTGCTAATGACCGGAGTCGTCAGCAGCATATCCCCATGAAAACGCATCTTAATGACTAAAATTCTTCTAAATGATGGTTTTTCCACGCGCAGCTCTTAATTGTTGATAATGCTAAAGATATCAAATTTTCACGCTACCGCCCCAGGCTCAACAGCTACCCGAAGACTGAAAACGCACTCAATTTTTCGCAATAGTGTACCATTTCTTAATGTGTGATCCGATACGAATGTTTTTTCACCTATAAAGATAAAAATCACATCTATTACAATAAGATAAACGAACGCATCAATAGATACGCATCTCGTTAATTATCTGGAAAGCAACTGATAAAATCCTTCAACTATTTCTGTAAAAATCCAAATATTTAATAATATTGAAGCTTTTTAACGCCAGTTTGCGCGATTTAAAGCAAATGGGGCAAAAGTGTTGGTAAAGCCGCAGTTAAATACATAGAATCCCCAGCACATTCATAAGTCAGTTACGTCCAATGCTCCAGTTGTTTTACACCACACTTTTCTATCTCATTCAGCCGCTCATTTGGGTGCGCTTGTGGGTGCGTGGTCGTAAGGCTCCTGCGTATCGTAAACGTTGGGGTGAGCGCTACGGTTTTTATCGTAAGCCGCTAAAGCCTGGCGGCATTATGTTGCACTCCGTTTCCGTCGGCGAAACGCTGGCGGCTATACCGCTGGTTCGTGCACTCCGTCATCGCTACCCAGAATTACCGATAACCGTAACAACAATGACACCGACCGGCTCTGAACGAGTCATGTCAGCATTTGGCGGTGACGTCCAACATCTTTACCTGCCTTATGATCTCCCCGGCTCGCTTAATCGCTTTCTTGATAAGGTAGACCCTAAACTGGTTCTGATTATGGAAACCGAGTTATGGCCGAACCTTATATCAGCATTGCATAAACGCCATATTCCGCTAGTCATTGCCAATGCACGATTGTCTGCTCGTTCAGCTGCGGGCTATGCCCGGCTGGGCAAATTCATTCGTTCATTGTTACGCCGGATCACACTCATTGCGGCTCAGAATGAAGAAGATGGCGAGCGTTTCATAGCTTTAGGCGCAAAACGCAGCCAGTTAACCGTTACTGGCAGCCTCAAATTTGATATTTCAGTAACGCCGCAACTCGCTGCTCGCGCCGTCACACTGCGCCGCCAATGGGCACCTCATCGCCCTGTGTGGATTGCAACCAGCACGCATGAAGGTGAAGAAAACGTGGTGCTAGATGCACATCAGATGCTTCTAAAACAGTTCCCAGATTTGCTGCTGATACTGGTTCCTCGCCATCCTGAACGTTTCCCTGATGCGATTAATCTGGCTCGCCAGAAAGCGTTAAGCTTTATTACTCGTTCTTCTGGTGATGTTCCTTCTGCCAGCACTCAGGTTGTCATTGGCGATACCATGGGCGAGCTTATGCTGTTATATGGAATTGCTGACCTTGCGTTTGTCGGCGGCTCGCTGGTTGAACGCGGTGGACATAATCCTCTTGAACCAGCAGCTCACGCGATTCCTGTGTTGATGGGCCCACATACCTTTAACTTTAAAGATATTTGCGCCCGACTGTCACAGGCAAGCGGCCTGATCACCGTGACGGATACCGCTTCTTTGACTAAAGAGATTAGCTCTTTACTTACTGACGAAGATTATCGAAACTTCTATGGTCGCCATGCAGTGGAAGTGCTCTATCAAAATCAGGGCGCCCTACAACGTTTGTTGCAACTGCTGGAACCCTATTTGCCACTCAAAGCACATTAAGGTCTGACATGCAAAAGCGGGCTATCTATCCAGGAACTTTCGATCCAATCACCAACGGCCATCTGGACATCGTGACTCGCGCATCGAAGATGTTCGATACCCTAATTCTGGCAATTGCTAACAGCCCGCACAAAAAAACCATGTTTACCCTTGAAGAAAGAGTGCATCTTGCGCAAGGCGTTATAGCCCATTTGCCTAATGTAGAAGTGGTCGGATTTGGCGATCTGATGGCGAATTTCGCCAAAACTCAACAAGCAAATATTCTGGTAAGAGGGTTACGTACAGCGGCTGATTTCGAGTATGAGATGCAACTGGCTCATATGAACCGTCACTTAATGCCAGAGCTGGAAAGCGTCTTCCTGATGCCATCAAAAGAGTGGTCTTTTGTCTCTTCATCATTGGTGAAAGAAGTCGCGCGCCACGCAGGTGACGTCGCACACTTCTTACCAGAACAAGTACACCAGGCGTTGCTTGAAAAACTAAAGTGATTATTTCTGGCAATGGCGGCAATAAAAAGTGCTGCGTTGCCCGTGCTTGCTGATGACAATTGGCGCACCGCACACCCGACACGGTTCCCCTGTGCGGCCATAGACCTGTAGTTCCTGAGCGAAATATCCAGGTTTACCGTCCGACTGTAAAAAATCCTTCAATGTCGTCCCACCTTGTTCAATGGAACGTAGCAGTACGGCTTTAATCGTTTTGACCAGTAATTCGCATTCGTTTTTTGACAACGACTGAGCAGCACGGTCAGGGTGAATTCCCGCAGCAAATAACGATTCGCTGGCATAAATATTACCGACACCGACGACCAGCTTGTTATCCATCAGCCAGGGCTTAATCGCCATTTTCTTTTTCGCGGATTTTTCACGCAGATACTCAGCCGAAAATTCGTCGCTTAAAGGTTCCGGCCCAAGATGCGCCAGAACATTACTGCCCTCTAGCTCTTTCGCCCACAGCCAGGCACCAAAACGGCGCGGATCGGTATAACGTAGTACTTTGCCATTGCTCATGACCAAATCCACGTGGTCATGCTTTTCAGCGGGATAATCTTCAGGGAGGATGCGTAAGCTGCCAGACATTCCGAGATGGATAATAATCCAACCGTCCGGAAGCTCCAGCAGAAGGTATTTAGCGCGGCGCTGTACGCTCAGAACAGGTTTATCGCTAAGCGCATGAATTTCATCAGAGACAGGCCAACGCAGACGGCCATTTCGCACAATCGCATGCAGAATGGTTTCGCCAACCAAATGCGGTTCAATACCTCGGCGACTGGTTTCTACTTCAGGTAATTCAGGCATCTCTCCTCCAGGCTCAAAACCCTAAAACAAAAAAACCCCGCCGAAGCGAGGTTTTCATCAAAGATACTAAAATTATTTAATTTTAGCTTCTTTGTACAGTACGTGTTGACGGACAACTGGATCGAACTTTTTCAGTTCCAGTTTTTCCGGCTTAGTACGCTTGTTCTTCGTGGTGGTATAGAAGTGACCAGTACCAGCAGAAGAAACCAGCTTGATCTTCTCGCGAACACCTTTAGCCATGACTTAGTTCCTCTTAGTACTTCTCGCCACGGGTACGCATATCGGCCAAGACCGTTTCGATACCCTTCTTATCAATTACACGCATACCTTTAGCAGATACACGCAGTGTGACAAAACGCTTCTCGCTCTCAACCCAAAAACGGTGAGAGTGCAGGTTCGGCAGGAAACGGCGTTTGGTCGCGTTCATTGCGTGGGAACGGTTATTACCGGTCACCGGACGCTTGCCAGTAACTTGGCAGACTCGGGACATGTCTATTCTCCAAAAATCAAATTAGCTCGAGCTTCGTATAGGGTTATGGCGCCTCGTCAGGCCGCAAGCCTGGTCCCTGGCGGTTCAATGTGAACCACAGTGCCAGGCGCATAATGCCAAAACCCGAGATTCTCAAAGGTGGCGTAGTATACGCTGCATAACGCATGTGCTCAAGTCCCGAACAGACAAAGATCCCCAAGGATCGCCTAATTCGTTCTAAATCCACCCACGTTCGGCAAAAGAAACGTACTCTCCACGGCCAATAACAAGGTGATCGAGCACTTGTATTTCCATAAACAGGCAAACTTTTATGATGCGTTCGGTAATAACACGATCAGCTTTGCTCGGTTCTGCTCGACCAGACGGGTGATTATGCGCGAGTATTAACGCCGCTGCATTGGATTTCATCGCTTCGCGCACAATTTCTCTTGGATGGACCTCTACATGGTTCAGCGTTCCAGAAAACATTGGACAATGTTTAATCACCCGATGCTGGTTATCCAGAAAAATCACCATAAAGATCTCGCGTTCTGCATTCGTCAATTGGCTCTGGATAAACTCCCTGACTGATTCTGGTCCTTTAAGGGTTAGCTCTTCAACTCCACGCGAATAGTAATAACGCCTCGCCAACTCCGCAATGGCGTTGAGTTGCGTATATTTAGCTGCACCAATGCCCTTCACTTCCTTGAATTGTGAGTAATCTGCCGACAACAGCCTGCTAAGTGAACCGAACTGGTCCAGCAAATTGTGTGCGAACGCGAGTACATTCATATTATTGCAGCCAGTGCGTAAAAAGAGTGCCAAAAGCTCCACATCGGATAATGCGCTGGCACCAAATTTCAACAGCTTTTCACGCGGCATATTCGCCTTATCCAATTCCATTATTTCTTCCACCAGAACCTCCTTGCCCTTCTCTGGCCGTCATTGTGCACAACTCATCAAACACATTCGACATGCAGATTTCCTCCATGCGGGATGTCTCGCAAACAGCAAAAAGTCGATACCGAATGAGTGTGGTAAAATAGCCAGATGACTGTGACTTCTGGTGGAAAAATCATGATGGGGCTTTCTGGCAAAAAAATTGTTCTGGGTGTGAGCGGCGGAATCGCTGCCTATAAGACACCAGAGCTGGTACGCCGTCTGCGTGAACGCGGCGCGGAGGTTCGAGTGGTTATGACAGAGGCAGCCAAAGCCTTTATTACGCCTCTGAGTTTACAAGCCGTGTCGGGATATCCTGTGTCAGATAGCTTGCTGGATCCCGCAGCAGAAGCGGCAATGGGTCATATAGAATTAGGAAAATGGGCAGATTTAGTCATCCTGGCACCTGCCACAGCAGATTTAATTGCTCGCATTACCGCAGGCATGGCAAATGATCTTGTGAGTACAATATGTCTCGCAACCCCCTCTCCCGTTGCGGTCGTGCCTGCCATGAATCAGCAAATGTACCGGGCAACTGCAACTCAGCACAATCTTGAAACTCTCGCTTCGCGCGGTTTACTGATATGGGGTCCAGACAGCGGCAGCCAGGCCTGTGGCGATGTCGGCCCGGGTAGAATGCTTGACCCTCTAACGATAGTTGAAATGGCCGCTCAACATTTTTCTGTCATCAAAGATCTGCAACATCTTAATGTCATGATTACTGCAGGTCCGACCCGTGAACGTCTGGACCCGGTGCGCTACATCACCAATGATAGCTCGGGGAAGATGGGCTATGCGATTGCAGCGGCTGCGGCTGCGCGTGGTGCAAATGTGACATTGATCTCTGGCCCAGTTTCTTTGCCTACTCCAGCCTGGGTAAAACGTGTTGATGTCACCACCGCTCTGGAAATGGAAGCCGCAGTGCAACAACATGTCCAGAAGCAGCAAATTTTCGTTGGCTGTGCCGCTGTTGCAGATTATCGTGCCGCAACCGTTGCAGACGAAAAAATCAAAAAGCAAGGCGATGAAATTACAATAAAAATGATAAAAAACCCGGATATTGTTGCCGGTGTCGCAGCACTTTTAGCTCATCGTCCTTATGTTGTTGGGTTTGCCGCCGAAACAAATAATGTGGAAGAATACGCCCAGCAAAAACGCCTGAGTAAAAACCTCGACCTGATTTGTGCAAATGATGTTTCACAAGCAGGACAGGGATTTAACAGCGAAAACAATGCATTACACCTTTTCTGGCAGGATGGAGATAAAGTCTTACCTCTTGAGCGTAAGGAACTCCTTGGCCATCTTTTACTGAACGAGATAGTTACCCGTTATGATGAAAAAAATCGACGTTAAGATTCTGGACCCACGCGTTGGCCAACAGTTCCCACTGCCGACTTATGCAACTTCCGGCTCTGCGGGTCTTGATCTACGTGCCTGCCTGGATGACGCCGTAGAGCTAGCTCCTGGTGTCACCAAGCTGATTCCAACGGGGCTGGCTATCCATATCGCCGATCCGTCTCTGGCGGCAGTCATTCTGCCTCGTTCAGGTCTTGGTCATAAGCATGGCGTAGTTTTAGGCAACCTTGTTGGGCTGATAGACTCCGATTATCAGGGTCAGTTGATGGTTTCTGTCTGGAACCGTGGACAAGACCACTTCACTATTGAACCCGGTGAGCGTATTGCTCAAATGGTATTTGTGCCTGTCGTACAGGCTGAATTCAACCTGGTTGAAGATTTTGACTCCAGCGACCGCGGCGAAGGTGGTTTCGGCCATTCAGGCCGTCAGTAACTTCGTTTATACACGTAACCCCACAGCGTAAAAAATGTGAAAAAACCGCAAACTTTAAGTTTGCGAGCGCTGTGTGGCTACTTGCCTGACAAGTGCGTTATTTCAGGGGTATTTTAGAACATGGCAGAAAAACAAATTGCGAAACGGAATCGTCGCGAAGAAATACTTCAGTCTCTGGCCCAAATGCTTGAATCCAGTGATGGCAGCCAACGAATCACAACCGCCAAGCTTGCGGCGACTGTTGGTGTTTCCGAAGCAGCACTTTATCGACATTTTCCTAGCAAAACGAAGATGTTCGATAGCCTTATCGAGTTTATTGAAGACACTCTGATTACCCGTATCAATCTTATTCTGAAAGATGAGAAAGATACCCACGCACGTTTACGTTTAATCGTTCTCTTGATTCTGGGATTTGGCGAACGTAACCCTGGCCTGACTCGCATTCTTACCGGTCATGCATTGATGTTTGAACAAGACCGACTGCAAGGCAGGATAAATCAGCTTTTTGAGCGCATCGAAGTCCAGTTGCGCCAGGTCATGCGCGAAAAAAAGATGCGTGAAGGGGAGGGTTTCATCACCGATGAATCACTGCTGGCAAGTCTTCTTCTGGCATTTTGTGAAGGGACGCTGTCGCGTTTTGTGCGTAGCGAGTTCCGCTATTTACCGACCGATGATTTTGATACCCGCTGGCCGCTGGTTGCCTCCCAGCTTCAGTAATTGAAAAGGGCCTTTAAAAGGCCCTTTTTCTTATACACCGTACTGAGTACGGTAATCCTGTACAGCCGCTAAATGCGCGGCCATCTCAGGTTTTTCTTCCAGGTATTCAACCAGGTCTTTAAGAGTGATGATTGAGATCACTTTGCATTGGTAGTCACGCTCAACTTCCTGAATGGCTGAAATTTCTCCACGGCCACGTTCCTGGCGGTCCAGAGAAATTAGCACACCCGCCAGGGATGCATTGTTTGCAGCAATGATTTCCATTGACTCACGGATTGCCGTCCCTGCGGTGATCACATCATCCACCAGCATCACGCGCCCTTGCAGTGCACTACCGACCAGATTACCGCCTTCACCATGATCTTTTGCTTCTTTGCGGTTAAAGCAATATGGCAGATCAAGCTCGTGATGTTCGGCCAACGCAACGGCCGTAGTCGTCGCAATTGGAATCCCTTTGTAAGCCGGCCCAAACAGCAAATCAAACTCAATCCCCGAATCAACTAACGCGGCGGCATAAAAACGCCCCAACAGCGCCAGGTCGCGCCCGGTATTGAACAACCCTGCATTGAAGAAATAAGGGCTGGTGCGGCCAGATTTCAGCGTGAATTCGCCGAACTTAAGGACCTGCTTGTTAAGCGCAAACTCAATAAACTGGCGCTGATACGGTTTCATGGATTTGCTCCTATAAATTTCATTTATACATTTACCCGAAATAATTCGAGTTACATCATGGCGAGCGAATACTGCCAACGACAATGCAGCTTGAAGTATCACGGGTATAAAAAAGGCGACTCTCAGAGTCGCCTAAAATTAATTCTCTAACGCCGCCTTCTGCGCCGTTACGATTGTTTCAATTCCCCCTCGCGCCAGCGCCAGTAGCGCCAACAACTCTTCATGGGTGAACGGCTCGCCTTCTGCGGTGCCCTGAACCTCAATCATGCGCCCATCTTCCATCATCACGACGTTCATGTCGGTTTCTGCTGCGGAATCTTCAACATATTCCAGGTCGCACAGAGCTTCGCCTTTAACGATACCGACTGATACCGCTGCAACCATCCCTTTCATTGGGTTGGTTTTTAATTTCCCTGCAGCAACCAGTTTGTTCAGAGCATCAGCCAGCGCAACACATGCACCCGTAATAGATGCTGTGCGAGTGCCGCCGTCTGCCTGCAAAACATCGCAGTCCAGAGTAATGGTGTATTCGCCGAGGACTTTCAAATCCACTGCAGCACGCAGTGAACGAGCAATCAGGCGCTGAATCTCAAGAGTACGGCCGCCCTGCTTACCTTTTGCTGCTTCACGAGCATTACGGCTATGAGTTGCGCGCGGCAACATACCATATTCAGCAGTGATCCAACCTTGTCCCTGGCCTTTCAGAAAGCGCGGAACACCCTCTTCAACGGTGGCGGTACAAAGTACTTTAGTATCGCCAAACTCGACCAGCACGGAGCCTTCTGCGTGTTTGGTGTAATTACGGGTCAGGGTGACTGGGCGCACTTGATCGGCGCTACGACCTGATGGACGCATGGGGTTATCTCCGGCTAAAACGAATGTGGCTGCGCATTATACGGACTTCGCTCGCTTATTCCTATCCTGTCAGGCCGGGCATGGCTATAATCCCCACATCTATTACAGAATACGGTTACGAAATATGATCCGCAGTATGACCGCCTATGCCCGACGTGAAGTTAAAGGCGAATGGGGCAGCGCCTCCTGGGAGTTACGTTCGGTAAACCAGCGTTATCTCGAAACTTACATCCGCATGCCGGAGCAATTCCGTAGCCTCGAACCTGTGGCACGCGAGCGTATTCGTACCCGCTTAACCCGTGGGAAAGTCGAATGTAACCTGCGTTTCGAGCCCGATGCTCGTTCTCAAAGCTCTTTGCTGCTCAATGAAAAACTGGCTAAACAGCTGGTTGAAGCTGCGAACTGGGTAAAAATGCAAAGCGACGAAGGCGAAATCAACCCGGTTGATATTCTGCGCTGGCCTGGTGTGATGTCTGCTCAAGAGCAGGATCTCGATGCCATTACCGCTGAAATCCTTGCCGCATTGGACGGCGCGCTGGACGACTTCATTATTGCGCGTGAAACAGAAGGCCAGGCACTGAAAGAACTTATCGAGCAACGCCTTGAAGGTGTGAGCGGTGAAGTCGTTAAAGTTCGTGCGCAAATGCCAGAAGTTCTGAAATGGCAGCGCGAGCGTTTAGTTGCCAAACTTGAAGACGCTCAAGTTCAGCTTGAAAATAACCGTCTTGAACAAGAACTGGTGTTAATGGCGCAGCGTGTAGATGTCGCTGAAGAGCTTGACCGCCTCGAAGCGCACGTTAAAGAGACGTACAACATTCTGAAGAAAAAAGAAGCTGTTGGCCGCCGCCTCGATTTTATGATGCAAGAGTTCAACCGCGAGTCGAACACCCTGGCGTCAAAATCTATCAATTCAGATGTCACCAATTCAGCTATTGAATTGAAAGTACTGATTGAGCAGATGCGCGAGCAAATCCAGAACATTGAGTAATGTTCATATTGAACTTTAAGCCCGCGCCATGCGGGCTTTTGTTAGTTTTGCTCTCTTTAAGCAACAATTAAACTAATCCATTTTAAATCCATCCAGCAATAAAAACCCATATATAACTGCCGATAAAAACATTCTTGCATTAGTAAATGTTATCGAAACCGCTTCGCTTTAAAAAAACTCAATCGTGATGTCATTCGCAAAACGTTACCCTCCCAGCGTTTAAATTGGGGGTATCAATGCTGTTACATATTCTTTATTTGGTCGGCATTACTGCCGAGGCAATGACCGGCGCGTTAGCGGCTGGCCGCCGTCGTATGGATACTTTCGGTGTAATTATCATCGCAACCGCCACGGCTCTTGGGGGTGGTTCAGTACGCGATATCCTCCTGGGGCATTACCCTCTGGGTTGGGTGAAGCATCCTGAATATGTCATCATTGTTGCCGTCGCGGCGGTACTCACAACTGTGTTTGCTCCTGTAATGCCTCACCTGCGCCGTCTTTTTCTGGTGCTAGACGCCCTGGGCCTGGTGGTGTTCTCGATCATCGGTGCGCAAATTGCGTTGGATATGGGGGAAGGGCCAATCATCGCAATAATTGCAGCCGTGGTAACGGGTGTGTTTGGCGGTGTACTACGCGACATGTTCTGTAAACGCATCCCACTGGTATTTCAGAAGGAATTGTATGCAGGCATTGCGTTCGCCTCTGCGGTGCTTTACATCGTTTTGCAGCACTACGTTTCCAACCAGGACGTCGTTATCATTTCCACATTGATATTTGGATTCACCACGCGTTTGCTGGCATTGCGCCTGCGCCTTGGCTTGCCCGTGTTTCATTACAAGCACGCGGATCACTAATTGCTAAACCCCTGAATTCCCTGCTGCGCCAGAAAAGCCGCAAGGGCCGCGATTTGGGGGTGATTCACAAACTCCACCAACTTTTTAGCTCTCCCGGGACCAATACCGGGAAGCTTTTGCCAGCTTAGTTCATCCCGGGCGACTAAATGCAGCCATTGTGAATCCGGCATTGTCGTGAGTACTGCTCTTGGTAGCGGCAGACCAAATGCCATCAACCATTTTTTAAACGGCTGCTGCCGTGTTTTCGTGAATTGCTGCCAAAGTTGCACGGTTTTAGCTGAAGAGAAACCGCTAATTTTTGATAACTCTTCCTGCGTGAGCGCCAACCAGGAAAAGATATGTTCCAGGCTCAATTTTTGTTGAAGTTGCTGCCATGAACTTACGCTCACACCGTTGATATTCAAAACAGCGGGAGAGCTTATCCATGCCAGTCGAGCAATAAACTGCTCACGGCACCGGGTTTCGAAATACAAGCAACTTAAAGGCGTAATCATCTCTTTTGATGGAGGTTGCGGCTTATTACGCTGACTGACGCGCCAAACCACTTCATCAACTCGTGGAATCCCTTGCCCAGCAAGACTCACCATCACCTGATCACCAGGCGCGATATCCATAGTCTGCCAACGTTTAACTGAACCAATGTTGACGCGCTTAACTTGTTTATCATCAATCTGTAAAGGGTTCAGGTTTAGGACAACGGCAATTTTTCCAGTGCGTCCAATCGAGAATTGAACATCTTTAACTTCTGCAAGTTGCTGTGCTGGTGGAAACTTCCAGGCTATCACCCATGTCGCTTTACCAGGAAGCCAATGCTTTCCAGCTGGTTCCTGGGATTGGCGAATGACAATCCCATCCGTCACAAACGGTAGGGAGCCCGCAAACCAGGACTCCCGTAGTGTGGTGATATCGCTCATGGATTTAATAGGTTTTGACCATGTTTTAGTCAGTGAGAAACCTGCTTTCTCAAGCGAGTTTAGCTTTTGGTTCATATCAGCGGGGCCATCGGGCCAGGCCCAAATAAATATCCCCAATTCCTTGAGTAATCCCGCATCCCCCTTGCGCATCATGGCACCCGCGACTTTTCCCCTGGCACTGATACTCCCCATTGTTTTCTGTACATGATTTTCCCTTTTCAAGAAAACCTCTCCCTGTAAAACACTATTGGCCAGCGGTCCGGAAAGCATTTTAGGAATGGCATCAATCATTTTGGCTTTTGCCGTCCAGTCCTGTCCTTTCTCGCCATCGCCACGGCTAAGGAGTTTGAGCAAACGACCCTGTTGATAAACCAGTGTTACT
>Ga0160438_1000404_pt1 | contig 12629 bp, 12 predicted proteins | sample HID1975K_E0MG_FD_108203 | JGI IMG/M metagenome (GOLD analysis project Ga0160438, IMG submission 108203) | Enriched soil microbial communities from UW Madison campus, WI, USA - HID1975K_E0 MG | ecosystem: Environmental > Terrestrial > Soil > Unclassified | place: USA: Madison, Wisconsin...
AGTCGTCATTTCGACCGTAATGAAATGGAGCGGAGAACCCGAAGGCTCAACGAAGTTAAATCGTTAATTTGCAATTGATTCATTAACAGATATCTCGATTTCGCTACGCTACACTCGATATGATGGCAATGGGCTTTTTAGAGACACCTTCTCCAATAAATAGAATATTTCCTCTATAAATTAAAAGCTTTAGATGGCAGAGAAGAGATCAGCAATTATGGGCGCGCTCCCGGTGGGCCGAGGATTTCATCACCTATTTCCGAAAGGATTTTGCCAACAAGCTGCATATCGTGCTGTGTCTGCTGCGTGGTTTCACCATCAATGACTTCGATACCAACCGAATGGATAAGTTTCGCAAAGCCGCTCGGTGACGCTACCGCTAAAGCTTTTAATTCTTTCTCCCGCGAATTGTTAATGATTACATGAGGAGTATGAGGGGGAATAAAATAACTCTGGCCTGCCTTTAATAATTTCTCAGTTCCAGGAGTAAGCACGAGTGCTTCTCCTTCCAAAACATAAAATGTTTCAGAGTATTGAGTATGCAGGTGTAATGGTGATTGAGAAGCTGCTGGAAAACTACCTTCTATCAAATCAAAGCGGCCCTCCGTTTTTTCAATATCCTGAAGAACGGTAACTTTGGAACCAAAAAGCCAATATTGTTTTTTCATGTTTATTTTTTTGTGAAATACAAAAAAACACATTATCCAACCTTTTGAAATTAACATTTGTTAAGTAATGACTCCATTCTATTCTAACCAGGGAGTTATTACTTTTCTATTACCGTATTTTCTTTCGAATTCTGCTCAACGACTGTGGCGCGATGGACAAGTAAGAAGCTATATCTATTTGCATTGCATGAAGTGCAATTTCGGGCTGTCTTTTCAGAAAAAGTTTATATTTTTCAGAAGCAGTACCCACAATGTAATTGTTTTTCATGTGGATCATTTCTGACATTGACAAATGTGCTATAAGGTCTATCAATTCTTTCAGATAGGGAAGCTCTTCATAAAGAGAAAAGAGTGTGTCTTTTTCAATAACAGACAACTCTACGTCGGTAGCAGCCTGTAAACCTTGTTGCGCCGGCACGTTACCATACATACTGTATAGAAAGCCCATAAATTGATTTTCCTTCATAAAAAAATAGGTAAAATCATTACCCTGTTCATCAGAACTGGTAATCTTTAAAATGCCCTTGTCTATATAATAAAGTTTATTACCGAGCATGCCGGCTCTGAATATCCATTCACCACGTTTAAAGGATGATTGCCGGCAGGCGTCAAAAACTTTATCCGCATCTTTCTTATTTATATGCCTGAAAGCGCGAAGGTAGTCAACTATATTTTTACTCATTTATATTACCGATTAATTCTATCCCCTATTCTTAGCATTACGACCTTTAATAAACTTACCCTTTTTCAATGGCTCCTAAAGTTCCAGTATTGCAAAAATAAGGTAATGTTTAAGTATCCATGATTTTTCGATCACTTTTGCCGTGTAAAATGCCTTGCAGAATTCTTCAGAACTTTTAAACGTTAATGGCTTCAGTATCCGTGTATCAAAATAAATTTCGAACTCGTTTCCTTCAAAAGGCCATGGTGTAACACGCAGAACGCCGCCGATCTATCAGCTCTTAGTATTTGAAACTCTTCTACTGTTATTTTTAGTTCATATGACAAAGTTCATCACAGCTTTTTATATCTTATATCACCAAAACTGGGGATTTGAGTCCATAACGTGATGGATCATTATATCGATAGAGCGGCCAATCCGCTCCCCATATGGTATTGGCGAAAAAGCAATGCAAATCGGAATCCGAGCGGTATCATCTTCACCCATTTCGGGGATAGGAAACAACAATATATTATCTCAGTTTTGCTGTATCTAAAAGCAATTAAATGTCACTAATAATAGGTAATACAACTCATATGATTGACCAACCAAGCGCTGTGAACTCATTTGGCAGCAGCGAAAAATACATCGAAGTAGGCCCCGGGATTAAACTCCACATCACCGATAAAGGAGTAGGCAGGCCAATAATACTCATACCTGGCTTACCTATGGGTAATGAAATGTTTAAATATACGTATGAAATTTTAGTTGGTCATGGATACCGGGTTATCGGTATCACATTAAGGGGGTTTGGAAAATCGGATGCTTCTGAGGAATACGATATCGATCTACATGCACAGGATATCCATTCGGTTTTAAAAACATTGAAACTGGAAGATGTTGTACTGGCCGGATATTCTTTCGGAGGGGTGATAGCAGCCTATTACATTGCCCAATATAATCCGTCAAATGTGAAAAATCTTATTCTCATCAGCGCCAATGTTCCCAAATATACCCGGAGCGACAATTATCCATATGGACCAGCAGTAGATGATGTCAACCAGTTGATCGCCTTTAGCGAAACAAACCTGGCAGCGATGCTGGATGTTTATGGTCCTGTTTTCCATTTAGAGGAATCATTCATGCCTCCATCAATTGGGACCTGGCTAAACGGCATCATTTTAAAAACCACACAAAAAGCGATGACTCAAGGATTAGTGACTTTAAGAGATGTAGATCTTCGGCCTATTATTGGCCATATTGAAATCCCAACAACCATTTTTCATGGTAAAGATGATGCGCTGGTTCCCTTTGAGATTGCAGAGCAGGCTCACGCGATGATCAAAAATGCGCAAATAGAGGTTTTTGACAAAGGGGGGCATTGGTTTATTTTCACTGAACAAGAAAAATTTCATAATGCACTGCTCAGAACAATAGACAAATAACACAAAAAAAGACACATGGGAAAAGTTTTACTTCTCTCCCATGTGTTCTTCATACTTTTGTTAAGTACATGCTGCTTCCAATTATCGCCTGAATATACCAGAACTCAATTTATCTCCGGCGGCGCGATTAACTTTTAAACAGGATTCAAGCTGACTTTTTATGCTCTCCAATTGAAATCTTGTATTGAAAAGTGAATCCTGTATCATGGCAACTTGCGTTACATCATCGCTCATTTTTTTGTACAGAAGAAAACTGGCACCAGTAAAGTCCTGCTGTTTGATAATATTTTTGATCGTAAAATTGGCTTGATGAATATCGTCAAGCATGGACGTCTGGTTATCCATTTCTTCGGCGTTGATTGTTGAAAATTTAGAAAGTTCATTAAACCTCAGCAGGATTAAGTCAAACTGTGTATTCACTTCTTTTCTTTTGGAAAGCAACTCTTCGGTCTTTTTTGCCTCATCTCGAAGGAGATCATATTCATACGCCTGCGCAGCAAAAAACAGATATAGGCAAAATATTGAAAATGCGGCAAGTGCGATAAAATTAACGGAAAACGCCACATATGATCTATTTAATTCTTTAGCATTAATTGGTTTCATCTGCAAATGTTTTTTTTATCATGATATTTTTATTGTGATATTCTTAAATGGCTGATGGGGTATTTTCCAACTGCAGATACAGGTCTGATTTATAATCATTGTTGAGCTGTTCAAAAACAGTCATTTCTGCCGATTGCAGCCATCCACTTTGGTCATACATAAAGCTTCCTCGGGTATAATGTTTAATATCAAGTTCTTCTTGTCCGGTAATTCTGGTAAGCAGATTTTTATCTATCCTGCCGCCGGTATCCAGAACCGCATCGGCATTAACAACATATCCATCTGCCGTTTGATGAGTTATAAATGTTTGCATAACGGGTAGCAAAACCCCTATTCCCATGCGGTCGCGAACCAGCTGCTGGCGTTTATTTTCTGTTTCGCCGGGGCTAGCTGCGAAAGCATATAAAAACAGGTTCATAAAATGAGTGTTAGCTAAGTTATCAATCACTTCCACCGGGTTGTTAAGTTCGCGGTCTTTATGCCTGATAACCTCGAAAGCCGCTATTGGATTTACGTGCATCAGCTCTTTTTTGAGTACCTCCCATTTGTCTTTTATCTCAGACATATTCAGCAAGCCTTTAATTGCACCTGTGTTATTAATGCAAACATGCTGCCTGCTGTAAATTTTGGCAAGTTTGTTTACGTATTCCATCAGCTGGTAAGTATTCGGGTCGAAATATTCAACAAGGTTCACGTCCTCTTCTTCCAGTACATATTCATGCAATTCGGGTTTAATTGCGTTAGGTCCTTTGCTTAACAAATGATAGGTGCCAACCGTTGTAAAACTATCCATCATGGCTAGCATTTTCACATTGCCCTTAACCCTCAGCTGATAACTTTTTCCGGTATGCTTGTCCATTTGTTTAAGAGTTTATCTGCACAGGCGCTCCATCTATAATCGTTTTGCTGCCAACGATGGCCACCTCTTTTCCATTTAATTTAGCGGTTGATTCGCCAATCATTAATAACTCCTTTTGTGAAGAGATCTCGAGCTTGTTGCCAAATTCCATGCTTCCACTTTTGCTCGGCGCCCCATCGCCGGTAAGTTTGAAATCATCTGCTGCGCGTATTTCGATGTTACGGGCCTGGATAATGATCTTATCATGCTCTTTATCCATCATGATCATTACTTTGCCAGTTTGTAGGGTAATGTTATTATCGGTGTTTATTGTGATGGCATTTTTACCGTCAATAGCAATGAAATTGAGATCTGTTTTATCTTTTACAAGTATCCCTCCGCTATCATCCATACTAATCGTATGGCCACTTTTGGAGGTTAAGCTCTTTTTATCGTTATTACTGCTTCCGCCAACACCGTTTTTGCCGTGAAAAACACTTCCCATTACTATAGGCCGCGCTACGTTGCCATCCTCGAACCCTATCACTACCTGATCACCTTTTTCAGGGATAAAAACAAAGCCCCTGTTTTTGGTTACCTTATCGCTGCTGCCGGCATCGGGAGTAATTACGCGAAGCCACTCGGTAGGGTCATTGGTTTCGCATAACCATTTAAACTTTACCCTTACCCTACCCTGCCCCAACGGATCAGCATTATCAAAAACTTCGGCCAGTAACATATCCGGATTAGGCCGTTTATAATTTTTGAAAGAAATACGCTCTGTAGTGGATACAATACCTTCAAACAGATTAAAATAACGTCCCTCGTTATCTACCGTATGCGCTACCGCTGTGATTAAAAATTTACCGAGGCTCTTTGTTTCAAAGCCACTGCCCTGTTTCAGGCTCATGGAAATATCTACAATTTTTCCGATGCCTACTTCCGGGTTATCGCCTCTGCCACTTATTTTAAGCAACTGACTGATAGTGGCTTTCTCTTCGTTATTAGCCAGATCGTTGATATCTCCGTTATTTTCTACACGGACGAGAGATGGCTGATTAAATACTTTGCTGTACACGTTACCCGATGCATTGGTGGCATGGGTAAGATCAGGCCGACCCGCAGCACTCCCAGCCCCTTTTCCCTGTATGAGTTCGTCTTCAAGAGGATTGTAGGCGAATCGGTTATTTTTTATAGGTGCTACTTCTATGCCGTATTGCAGGCTTTGAATATCCCTGCCATATACCAAAGCTACCTCTGTTGAGCTATTGGGTTTCCCGAAATTAAGCTTCTCGCCATCATAAAAAAACCACTCATAATATTCGGCACTTAAACGGTTTAAAAAGTTAAAATCACTTTCTTGGTATTGCAGCACATAATCAACCGGTTTTTTACGTTCGGGATTGGATACGATCCTGAGGTCGTTGGCAGGTGTGTCATGAGTGGCAAGCGTAACAATAGCGTCCAGGGTTTTATTATAATAGGAACCCAGATCAGGGCCTCTATCTATCAGGATCGTGGGACTGTATCCGCTTGCTATAATAACACCATGATAGCCATGGCTTTGCGTAAGCTCTACCTTCGTAACTACCCCTGCAAATTTTTGCTGTTTGCCGGTAGTATAACCAAAGGAGGCCGAAAGGGTTTTGCCCACAAAATCGCGACTGTCATCAAGGTTAATCAACCCCGGCTCACCTAACAGATCATGGTTAAACCGCAGTTCAAAATAATGATGCGCATTAAAACTTTGCTGCAGCTCAAAAGAAATGATATAAGCAATCTTTTTGCCGCCTATGCTGATATCTTTAACTAAATGGATTTCCATCGTTATTTATGATATTGCTTGTTTTGTGATTATGTTACTTTGTAAAAATGAAACTCAAGATATGGAGTCAGGTCAATCAGTTTACTAATCATCGCCTTTGCCATCTTTATAATATAGCGGATCGTTTGGAATAGGATTGGCAATCCTGAATTTAACTAACCTCCAAGTAATATCTCCACTTAAGAGCTTCTCATTAAAAACCTCACCCGCAGTACCTGCATAATATCCAGCTGGACCAAGGCCAATACTCATGGCACCGTTTTCTGGTTTGGGACTTCTTTCTACAAAGTTTTTTTCACCCCACTTGCTGATTTCCCTTTCCTGTATTTGCTCACATAACTCCTCACCACTACTACCCAGCTCAAACTCTACAATGTGAGTTCCTCTCTTTTTATTACCGAAATATTCAGGTTTGGCACAATAATCAAAATTGGGTGCAATCCCACCATAATCGTTTTCACCTTCAACATTCACTTTTTTTGAAGTCCTTAAATATTCGAAGTGCTCTTTAGTCATCGTTCTGTACCAATAAATTGCTTCTTCGTAACCCGTATAGACTTTCTGATGAATCACATCAGCCTCGAAATAAACCATTTTTTCACTGTGGCGTACTTTCTTAAGCTTCTTACTGCTTATTAAGTTGCGTTCTTTCGGTCCAATTAAAAGCATAAGTGCCTTTAATAACTTTTCATCGTATTTCTTTTTGTTTGCCTCTTCCTCCAGGAAATTTTTATTTTCCCTCACTTCTGCGGCAGAAGGATATCTATTTATTTTCATCGGCTTGTTTTTTACTTACTGATTAAAACTTTCTTTACGCGCTATAGGAACCTAATCCAGTAATGTCCAGCTACGCTTGGCCTGTACCTGCTGTACCATTTGCTGCTCTGCCACCACAATATTTTCTTTACGCTGACCAATATATTCCAGCGTACTTAGTTTTTTCCAAAGCGCAGCCACTACTTTTAAAAATTCTTCTATTAATGACATGGAGGCGTAAATATCCTGATGGTCATATATAAGCTCGATGGTGCGAGCCAACAGTTCTTCAAAGTTGCCTGGCGTAACATCGCGCCATTCATAAAAGTATTTCAGCATTTCTTCGCGTTCTTTGGGCTCAATAAATTTAATACCTGTAAAAAACACATGTGCCAGTTTTGAAAAGTAAGCAACCAAATGAGCAGGCGATTCCTGAAAGCCAAAATTCCGGTAATTGAAAAAGATCTGTGCCAGGTAATCGAGCATCTTTTCTGAAATTAAACGGATGTTTTTACCCAATACGGTGATACCTTCTTTACCCATGGTTTTATCAATAATGGTAAAGGCCGATAATTGGATGTCGTTCATTTGCGTATTGAACAATTCATAATACCGAATTAAACCAGGATGACTAAGCACACTGGTACTTGGTGGGATGAAATTATTGTTGACAGTAATTTTACCGTTGGCTAAAACCAACTGCCCAATGGTTAAGTAATAATGATCAGCTGTCTTCGATGGCATATCGGATACCGGTAACAGCGAGATATTGTACCCTCTTGAAATATCCGGATACCGGGGCGGATTATCCTCTGGATCAAGACGACCAGATGGTATCCTTTCAAATGGATTAACGGATAAAAGAATATGGTACTTTATGCTTCTTGTTTCTGTATTTTCTGCAAAGTAATGGCTATAGGTAAGCTGATTATCATAACTGGCAGCGCTATCAATATCAATCCTGCAACCATCAGCAGTTATAGCGTTAAAAAGCCGAACTTTGATTTCCACATGATTGGTTGCTTTTTCTGTTACCTCTATATCTGAAGAGGAACGTTGCCCGGCAAAAGGCGGTAGCAGGCCATAATTGTAGTTCGTTAATGCAAGGGATCTAGCATCCCGCACAAGGTCTTGATTATACTGGTCTGTTGCAATAAAATGGGCGCTTGACAGCTTCATGCCATCTATCCAGTTTATTGGCTTATATTTTAGTGGCGAAATCATATGAATGTTTTATATTAAATGAAAATGGAATCATCGTTTGTTACTACTGGTTTGGCAATATTTTCAGAAACTCTTTTGGCATAGATAGTGACCTTTTCCGAAATGCCATTTTCGCGGATATTCAGCTCTGGATCAATAAAAATGTTTCTTTTAAAAAACGAGGTTTTGATAAAAAAAATCCATTTATATACCTCCTGATCATCGGCCTGATATTTTACCGGGCTTTTGGGGAATTTGATATTATAATCTTCAATAAATTTGTAAAACCAGTTGCCGAACATCATATTTTCCGGAGCTTTTACTTTTACCTTGATCGGCTCCGGATCACTGGTATGTTTATATACTTCCAGCTCAAGCACCAGCATACGGTTAAAATCAAGATGTTCCATATCCAAATTAATGGGTAGGGCCGGATATTTCCAGATTTTATAAATTTCTGCCGGGATACTTATCAATGCTACATAACTCCACCAAAACAGCAATGGGATAACAAAATTAAACGTACTAGTAGCCGTCCATGTGCCTATTTCAATAGTGCTTAAAGCATTAAAGATGATCTGAAACAGGTAAAAGCCAAGTAAGCATGCTATCATTAGGGCCACGATGATAAACAGTTTGCGGCCCAATAATTCATCCGCGTAGTATTTTGTCATTAAGTACACAAAAACACTACCCAAGACAATATGATATAGCTGGCTGATGATGTAGCCCCAAGGCATGTAACTCAGACTTAAAAACCCCAAAAGACTTGGTATAGCCAGTGCGATACTCAAAAGCAGCACGCTGATGATCAGTTTTTTATTATTGATGAATTTGTTTTTTTTATTCACAACAGCCATCACTATGGCGGCTACCGCAGCAATGAGCGGCAGTAACAGGTATTTAAGAAAAAATTGTTGAACGTCCATTAAATATATATGATGATGTGTTAGCTGCTCAAATAAATAGTATCTACAAGCCCTATAGATAAACCGTAAAACCAAGGAATGAATTGGAGCTATTTGCATCCAACGAAGCTACCCGGTCCTCTTGCTTACTCACCAATTCCACCTTTACTGCGGTTTCTACTGGCATCAGATAGGATACTACCGTATCAATCAGATGAGCAGCTGGTGTCCCCGGTAGAAAGTCTACCAGCTTGCTGCTTTCGGCCGGGCCGATATGTATATGAATCTCTTCCTGATCTGATAAAAAGCTGGCCCCTATAACAGTATCGGTACCCAGCACGCCTCGCCCCATTTTAAATTGCATGCTTTCAACAATTGGAATGGTGATCATTGCCGAAGGATTTAAAACAACATGAATCGGAATATTAAATAACACTGAAAGCAATTCACTTAAAAAACGTGTGTCGTTTCGTTTTTGCTGTATAGCCGGTAAAAGGTGCATCCATATAATACGCTGGTCGTTATCGAGATATTCAAACTCCTTCCATTCTTTGCCGAACATCATCGACAGATCGTTGTAGCTTGTTTTCTTATCTAACCTATTCTCATACCATTCCAATAACGTGCGCATATAATTGAGCTCTACTTCAAAAGGCATAAAAAATTTCCTTGCATCCCTTTCCTCATTCCTTCTGAGCTGTACATCTGCCATCATTTCCAGATCAGATAACCCTGAACTTCTCACCGGGGTAACATGAAAAAGCCCTTCGGGTAGCATATCGTATAAGCCCTCCCGATTAACTTCCACAATAAAGCAATCCTTCAGTATGCTTTCAGAATAATAAGATGAAAACCCGTTGATATCCTTCGCATAAGCACTTTGTTTAGCTCCAACTGGCAAAATCACAACCTGATCTCTATCAAAATCGCCGTTCTCAAATAATTCGGCAACTTTTACGGTTGCTTTAAAATCTGTATCAAGATCATTCAATAAATTCAATACCTTTTTCATCTGTAAATAATTTAATTCCATCGGCCAGATAGAGCTTCATATTAAAAATTTTCGTTCTCCCGTGTGATTAAAATGAAATTTTAAATATGGACGGTTCCTGTATATATCCTGCATTTAGTTGAGACCGCCAAACGAATAATTAATCGCTATTCATTTTCAGAAGCCAGTAAAAACCGATAATTCAAATTCATAGTGCTACGGGTTTCGAGCTTGGAGCAGGTGAGCTCCAGTATGGATTTCCATTCTTCCGGCTTTAATTCGCTTTGTTGTGCCGGGGTTATGATAATATCCACCGTTTTAATGAAACCTCCTTTTGGGCTAGCTGAGTTCATTAATCCTTTACGGATGTTTACCTCAGCTATATTATTGCCTAATTCCCAAAAGCAAAAATTAACAATGTCGGCCTGAGTAACTACCCTGTTACCAGTGGTAAGTCCGTATTTATAGGCCCGCACCCGATTGGTGGCATTTAATCGAGATCTACCCCCCTGGGTACCGCTCAGCAGAAATAAGCTTTCGGCTATTATTTTTGTACTTTCAAAAGCCTGCAACCTATTGCCTGCTCTGATATTGTTAGCCAGCTCGGCATTGGTTGTCCAAAACTCCAAGAACATGATATCGGCGTTATTGAGCGGTTTAAGAATAATGTAATTGAATAGTTCTTTAATACTGCCTAACTGCCCCATTGTTTTTTGCGATAACATAGAGATATTCTGTTCGAGCTCTTTTAATGACGATTCTAAAAAATCTGAACCATATGCAGCAAAGGCGGCCTTTTCATCTCTTAAAAGCTCAAATAGATAATCGAGTATTTCTTTGGCATTGCGGTTGTCAAAACGCTCAGAACCGCCGTAGCGAACAGAAAAAAGACCTGAACTGCGTTCCTGTTCGTAACCCTGCGGAATTTCGGTATAGTGGTTACCCAAATTATCTCTTAACGAATCAACATGTAAAAACTGGTCGTAGGCAGAAAGTTTCAACGGGATGATATCGTTCATCATTTTTAAACGATGTTTAAGATCATACCTTTTTTTATTTACTACCGGAAATGCGTTTACGGAAACCGATAGCTCATTTAATACCGTTTGATTAACCGTTGCCGGCAATACAACCTTTATCCAGACTACCGGTTTGTTAAAACCCGACAGGTGGTTTTCCTGAAAAACCTGTTCAAATGATTTAGGATATAATTCACGTTTTAATGGCTGCTGTAGAGCATTATCATTGATGGTTAAAAATTTGCTCCGATAAAAGGCATGTACATCACGGCTGATTAAGTTAAGCATATTATGATCATCGAATGGCGACCGGAATTGCTGTTCTGACTCCAGATGAAATTTATTATGTGATACCTCTATGGGTTTATCATTCACAAACCATTCAGAAAACGTCAACAGATCATAGGTTTGTTTTTCAACCTTGTAATTGCGCCAGTCGAAATAAAAACTCAGTCCATCTAAAGAAGTTAATTCCGACTGAACATCAACACCTATATACAGGACACTTTTTTCAAGATACCGCCCCGGTATGCTCTGGGCATGCAGTGTTTTGTTTTGCTGACCATCCATCTGAAACACACTACTGCCTGTCGCCATATAAGCCACTTCAGCTTTGAATATTTTTATCGGTTTAAGCGGACTAAAAAAGATATCTATCGCCGTTTCTTTATTGTTCTCATCCCTATCAGCCAGTTTTTTTCCATAAAAAAACTGTGTTCTTTCATCGATGATATCTGTATCCTCCACTGGGCTTGCATGAACAATGGCATGCGCCGGAATAGCGGAGATCAAAGTATCAGACGCAAGTATACCCGATATTTTATCGAGCATCCGGTTCTCTAGGCTATTTACCTGGCTGGATATATTAAAAAGCTCGGTACTCAACACCTCCACCAATAGTTTTACCATCGGGTCAAAATCTGCAATCTCTTTTATGCCCCAATAATCACGTGCATTTTTTAATACCCTGTTCCTGATCTCGTCTTTCGATGAATAAAATATATCGTTCATATGTGGATTGCTGATGTTAGCTACAAAGCGGACTTAAAAAAAGTGATGTGTTGAAAAAATATTTTTCACCGGTAACATGGATCCTTCCGCTAACAGAAATTTCTACCTTTTTTTTAATTTCGGTTACATTTTTGCCAAAAAAAAGCTTCTCCACTTCACTCATTTTTATATCTACTTCAACCTGATATAACCGGTGCTCATATTCGGTAACCGACCGGAGCAATGATTGTCTGAATTTCTCTTCCCACAAACGTTCACTTACTACCAGTTCAAAATCAAGATCCCATATTTCACAGCCAAAATTGGTGTTGTGCCTATGCTCGCCGTACCGTGTAAAAATAATCAGTTCAATGTTTTGAGAAATAGACCCACCCAGATCCGTTGTTTCCAGTTCTTTGTTTAACAGGATATTCTTTAATTTGAATGGCTTGTTATACAATATATCTGACATTTTTTGACTATTAAAAATTATTAAACCCAGATTCCACGTTAGGATTTTAAACGAAAAGATATGAGCTAATGCGGAATCTGAGTTAAAAAAGATCTGCAAATGAATTGCCTCACAGCTCATGAAGGTGTCTAAAAAGTCGTCATTTCGACCGTAATGAAATGGAGCGGAGAACCCGAAGGCTCAACGAAGTTAAATCGTTAATTTGCAATTGATTCATTAACAGATATCTCGATTTCGCTACGCTACACTC
>Ga0160438_1000405_pt1 | contig 12623 bp, 12 predicted proteins | sample HID1975K_E0MG_FD_108203 | JGI IMG/M metagenome (GOLD analysis project Ga0160438, IMG submission 108203) | Enriched soil microbial communities from UW Madison campus, WI, USA - HID1975K_E0 MG | ecosystem: Environmental > Terrestrial > Soil > Unclassified | place: USA: Madison, Wisconsin...
AGGCCGGTTTGTGGCCTTGGCGCAGCAGGCTTGCCAGCAGGTCAGGCTGGCCCAGCCACACCGGGCATTGCGCAGCCTGCCCGGCCAGCTCGGCGGAGTCGCCGCTGGTCAGGATATCCAGGTCTGGGGCCGCTTCGGCGAGCAACTGGGCGTATTGGTCGTGGCTGTGTTCAGCGATCAGAACGCGCATGGTCAGACAGGGTCGTTACGGCGCAGCAACTCTTCGGGCAGGTGCTCGATGTACTCATCGTCCGGCGGCGGCATCTGCAGGTGGTAGCCCTGGTTGTCGAGGTTCTCCAGCACCTTGGCGATGTCCTCGCGGGCCAGTTTGCGCTCGGGGCTCAACACCAGGTCGAAGGCGTGCCTGGGGGTGCCGAAGAACGGCAGCAAGCCCTCGGGCACGCGCTCCAGGCCGTCGGCCTTGAGCACGTAGAGGTACATTTCGTTCTTGCGGGGGCTCTTGTAGATCGAGCAGATGCGTTTCATCGGGTTTCTCCGGCGCCTGACAGGTCGTCCAGCAGGGCCTGGCCCATCCGCTCACGGCGCCAGCCGCGCAGCGAATCGGGCAGTTGATAGGGGCCATCGGGGTAGCCGCTCTTGAGCAGCGCTTCCAGGGTTTTCTTGCGCAGCATCAGCTCTGGGGCGATGCCCAGTCGCTCGCCTTCGGCCTGGCCGATGGCGCGCAGGCGCTTGAGGATGCCTGAGGCTTCGATCGGCAGCGGCTCGGGCAGGGGCGCCGGCCATTGCTCAGGCGGCAGGCTGGCGGCGCGCTTGATCAGCTCGATCAGGTGGGCACCGTCCTGGCGGATGGTACGCGGGTGCATTTCCTCGATCTTGGCCAGCGCCGACAAGTTGTCCGGCTGCATCTTGGCCATGGGCCACAGCGAGTGTTCCTTGAGGATGCGGTTGCGTGGTACATCACGGCTGCGGGCCTCGCGTTCGCGCCAGGCACACAGCTCGCGCAGCACGGCCAACTGCTGGCGGCTCAGCTTCCAGGCCAGCTTGACATCGCGGTACAGGGTCTCTGGCTCGACTTCGCGGCGCAGCGCAGCGACCAGTTCGGCGCCGTCTTCCAGCACCCAGGCGTATTTGTCGTCGGACAGCCGTGGTTGCAGGGCCGAGAACAGCTCGGCCAGGTGCACGGCATCCTCGGCGGCGTAGCTGACCTGGGTTTCCGACAGCGGCCGCTGCAGCCAGTCGGAGCGGGTTTCGCCCTTGGGCAGCTCGATGGCCAGCACCTCCTGGACCAGGCGCGAATAGCCCATGGAGAAGCCCAGGTTCAGGTAACCGGCCGCCAATTGCGTGTCGAACAGCGGCTGCGGCAGCTTGCCGGTCAGGCGCAGCAGCACCTCGAGGTCTTCGCTGCAGGCATGCAGGACCTTGACCACGCCACTGTCGTCGAGCAGATCGCCCAGCGGTTGCCAGTCATTGATCAGCAATGGGTCGATAAGGAAAGCGCACTGGCCGTCACCGATCTGGATCAGGCCGGCTTTGGGGTAAAAGGTGTCGACCCGCATGAATTCGGTGTCCACTGCCACGAAGGGCAGTTCACGCCACTTGCGGCAGCCTTCGGCCAGGGTCTGGTCGTCACGGATCCAGTGTATTTCGATGGCCACGAGGCTCTCCCACTAACATTGGCGCGCAGTATATACGGCGCGGGCACTGTGGGTGAAACCTGGCGACCGCCGCGCCTTCGATGGACTGTTCTCAGGAGGGGTTCAGCGCTTGGCCGCCAGCCAGGGGCGGCAGCTGGCGAACATGTCCAGCGACTGCTGGTAGACCTCGGTACGCACCTGCAACAGGCCGAGCATCGAGTGGAACAGGTTGTCCTGCGACAGCGGCGCACTGCTGAGCCTGGACAGGCAATCGGTGTCCAGGCCGAAATCTGCCTTGTAGCTGTCGGAGAACCAGGTCAGCAGCGGCACGTGCTTCTGCTGCTCCGGGGCGATGGCGTAAGGGGTGCCGTGGAGGAACAGGTTGTACTCGCCCAGCGACTCACCGTGGTCGGACAGGTAGATCATCGCCGTGTCGACCTTGTCCTGCTTGCTGCGCAGGGTGTCGATCAGCGACGACAGCACTTTGTCGGTATAGGCCAGGGTGTTGTCGTAGCCGTTGATGATCTCCTCCTCGCTGCACTGGTTCAGGGCATTGCTCTGGCACACCGGGGTGAAGCGTTCGCCAGCGCTGGGGTAGCGCTTGAAGTACTCGGGGCCGTGGCTGCCCATCTGGTGCAGCACCAGCACGGTGTCCTTGTCGAGGTTGTCGATCAGCTCGCCCAGGCCCTGCAGGAGGATTTCGTCATGGCATTCATTGTTGGCGCACAGTGCGGGGTCTTTCAGGTTGCTGACGTCGATGAACTGCACGCGGTCGCAGGTGCCCTTGCAGCCCGACTGGTTGTCGCGCCACTGCACCACCAGACCGGCGCGCTGCAGGATGTCGAGCAGGCCCTCACGGTTCTTCGCCACGCGGGCGTCGTAGTCCTTGCGCGGCATGCCCGAGAACATGCAAGGCACCGACACGGCAGTTTCAGTGCCGCAGGAATGCACATCGGAGAACGCCAGCAGGCCCTGCTGCTTGGCCAGATTCGGCGTGGTATCACGCTCATAGCCCAGCACGCCGAAATGATCCGCCCGCGCACTTTCACCCACCACCAGCACCGTCAGCGACTTGCGCTCATGATGCTGCCAGGCAGTATCGCGCCTGGCATCTTCGCCGTAGTTCTGGAAAGGCCGGGCAGCCGTGCCGACGCGCTCGCTGACATAACCGATGGAGGCGCCAACGATGTTGCTCGGGGTGAGCATCAGGCGCAGTTCGTGATGATTGCGAAACAGCGACGACAGGCCTTGGTAGTTGACCAGCGCTACCGAGCCCAGGGCGACGACACAGGCACCGCTGACCACCAGTTTGCCGAGCAATTCCCGGTGCCAGGCGCGGTAGGCGATCGGCGCTTTCCACAGCAGAACCGACGGCAACACCCCAAGAAACACGATATAAGCGGCAAACTTCAAAGACAGCAAGTCGCGCACTTCCGTCATATTGGTCTCGGCCATGTTGCGGAACATGCCGGCATCAATAAGCACGCCATATTGATTCATGAAGTAAGCGACCCCCGCGCCGCTCATGAACAACACGATCAACAAGGGTTTGAGCACATAACGAAAAGCGAACAGGGTCAATATCAAGTTGAACGCGAACAGCATCAGCGTGGCGTACGCCAGGCTCAGCCACAGCCCAGGCAAACCGGCGGGCACCATCTGCTGCAGGTGCTCCCAGAGAAACATGTTGAAGCCGATAAGCAGGTACAGGCTGGCCAGCAGCGTGACCCATTCAGTCCGCAGGGATTTCATGTTGAGCATGGTGTTCGCATTCAAGAGTTGTTATCAACCCGCCGGCTGACGGCACCGTGGGAAAGTGTGCGAACTCTAGAAAGCGCACCATCAATATTTTGTGAAAAAGACGCCAACAAATCCGTGAAATAGCGCCTTGGGGCAATTAAATAAAGTTTATTCAGCTGCCATTCAGCCTGGCAGGCGAAGCTTTGCATAAGGCTCGCGGTCGATATCGAGCACTTCCACGCACAGCTGAAGGTCCACACCGGGCTGCTCCGGGATGGCTTCACGCAGCACCTCCAGCAGGCTCTGGGACAGCTGTTGCTTGACCTCGGACGAGCGCCCGCTGAGGATCGCCAAGCGCACATGGGCGAACGCCCGCTCACCTGGCGCAATGCCCACCCGGTACTGCTGGAAAGCCTGGGCACGGCTCTTGATATCCGCCTCGTCGGCGAACTGGCCGCTGCCGACCAGGGTGTGGTTCAAGCGCAGCAGCAGCACCTCGACATTCAGTGCAGGCAGGTTGTCGCTGTATTCCAGGTTCAGGTGCGGCATGGCGCGGGTTCCAGGCGTGGGGTGGGATGCGACAGCCTACCCCAGTCCCCTACCCGCGCAAAGGCGGCTATCCTCAAAGGTCAGGACCTAACGACAACCCTGACAGAGGTGAAGAAATGCCAGTTCCGCATGATCTGCTCGCTGACTTGCACGTTACCGCTGACGCATTCCAGGCACTGATAGACAAGGACCAGGACCTTTACAAGCTGCACAAGGAATACAACGCAAAAGACAAAGAGGTGGTCGCCGCCGAAGGCAATGGCACCAACGACGACACCGTCACTCGTCTGCGCAGGGAGCGCCTGCTGATCAAGGACAAGATCGAACGGATCATTCATCCGCCGAAGTCCTGATGGATTTCTGCTGAATCAACCGGCCCTATCGCTGGCAAGCCAGCTCCCACAGGTACAGCGCAAGCCTCAAGGGTTGTGATGTTCCTGTGGGAGCTGGCTTGCCAGCGATAGGGCCAGCAGCCCTCACACCCCAGCCGAAGCCTTCAACGCCCCATCCAGATCCTCGATCAGATCCCGGTAATCCTCGATCCCCACCGACAGCCGCAGCAGGTTCTCGCCGATCCCCATCGCCCCTTTCTGCTCCGGGCTCAAGGAATTGTGCGACATGCTCCAGGAGTGGTTGATCATGCTCTCCACCCCGCCCAGCGAGTCGGCCAGGACAAAGATCCGCAAGGCCTCCACCAGGCGGTTGAGCGCCGCCCGGTCAGCACCCTTGACCTTCATCGCCACCACCGCCCCGCCCGCGCGCATCTGGCGCTTGCACAGTTCATGCTGCGGGTGGCTTTCCAGCCCCGGGTAATAGACCTGCTCCACCTGCGGGTGGCCTTCGAGGAAGCGCGCCACCTGCAGCGCGTTGGCGCACTGGCGCTCCATGCGCACATCGAGGGTCTTCAACCCGCGCAGCGCCAGGTAGCAGTCGAACGGTCCCTGGATCGCGCCGACGGCCATGCTGATCTTGCGCAGGCGCGCCAGCAGCGCGTCGTTGGCCGCTACCACCACGCCGCCGGTCAGGTCGGAGTGGCCGCCGATGTACTTGCTGGCCGAGTGCATCACCAGGTCCACACCGAGGGTGATCGGGCGCTGGTTCCAAGGCGAGCAGAAGGTGTTGTCGATGCAGGTGAGGATGCCACGCGCCCGCGCCAGGTCGCAGACGGCCTTGATATCGACCAGGTGCAGCAACGGGTTGGTCGGTGACTCGATCCAGATCAGCTGGGTCTCGGGCCTGATCGCTGCGGCCACGGCCTCCAGGTCGTTGAGGTCGACGTAGGTGGTGGTCAGGCCCGAGGTGCGGCCACGGTAGTCTTCGAGGATGCGGAAGGTGCCGCCATACACACCGTTCATCACCACCACGTGGGCATCCTTGGGCAGCAGCTCGAGCACGGTGGCCGTGGCGTTCACACCGGATGCGCAAGCGACCGCGCCAACGCCTTCTTCGAGCGCTGCGACACAGGTTTCGTAGGCATGCCGGGTGGGGTTGCCGACGCGGCTGTAGGCGTACTCGGGGTTATCGTCCAGGCTGCGCTTGATGTAGGAGCTGGCGGTGTAGATCGGCGGAAAGATCGCATTGTCGGCGACGCTGGACTGCTCGCCGGCGTGAATGGCTAGGGTGGCGAAATTGCGCGGCTTGTCGGACATGGTCAGGCCCATTGGCAGTGAGGGTAAGGCTGCAACTATCGCACAACCACGGGCCGCGACAACGCCCACCCCGGCAGGAAATTTTTCTAATGCTGAGGTAGGCTGGGGAATATTTTTCTTACCGGTTCCCGATCGATATGGACAGCTTCGACCAGCACATCCTTACCCTGCTCCAGCGCGATGCCTCGGTCTCGCTCAAGGACCTGGCCGAAGCCGTCAACCTCTCGACCACGCCGTGCTGGAAACGGGTCAAGCGCCTGGAAGAAGACGGCTACATCGTTGGCCGCGTCGCCCTGCTCGACCCCGAGCGCCTCGGGCTGGGGCTGACGGTGTTCGTCCAGCTCAAGACCCAGCGCCACGACAGCGCCTGGCTGGAGCAGTTCGCCACGACGGTGACGGGGTTCGAAGAGGTGATGGAGGTGTATCGCATGTCCGGGGACTGGGACTACATGCTGCGGGTGGTGGTGGGGGATATTGCCGCGTATGACCGGTTCTACAAGAAGCTGATTACCAGTACCGATGGGCTTTCCAACATCACCTCCAGTTTTGCCATGGAGCAGATGAAGTACACCACGGCCTATCCGGTGCATCGCTCCTGATCGGTGCTGGATTCTTCGCGGGTCAAGCCCGCTCCCACAAGACCTGCACAGTCTTCAAGGCCCGTGATGTACCTGTGGGAGCGGGCTTGTCCCGCGAAGAGGCCGGCACAGACTACACATCAGTCAGCAGTCAGCACCGCCTCGATCCGGTTCCCCGCCTTGGCCTTCTCCAACCGAATCGCCACGAACTTCGAAGTCGGCGTGTAGGTCCCTTCCCCATAACTGTCCAACGGCACCAACGGATTGGTCTCCGGGTAATACGCCGCCGCCTGCCCATCCGGAATGTCGTAAGGCACCAGTCGGAACCCCGACACCCGCCGCTCCACGCCATCCTCCCACAGCGACACCAGGTCCACGTGCTCGCCCGGCTCGAAGCCCAGGCGACGGATATCCGCCTCGCTGACGAACACCACCTCACGCAAGCCGAACACCCCGCGGTAACGATCATCGAGCCCGTACAGCGTGGTGTTGTACTGGTCATGCGAGCGCATGGTCTGCAGGATCAGGTCTGGCTTGTCGCCCCGCGCCAGCACCTTGGCATTGACCAGTTGCTCAGGCAGCGGGCTCGGGCTGAAGCGCGCCTTGCCGGTGGCAGTACGCCAATTGCGTTGCGCCGCGCTGTTGCCCAGGTGGAACCCACCCGGATGCTGCAGGCGCTCGTTGAAATCGGCGAAGCCCGGGATGACATCGGCGATCATCGCGCGAATACGGCTGTAATCGGCGACCGCATATTCCCAGTCGATCGGCTTGTTGCCCAAGGTGGCCTTGGCCATGCCGGCCACGATCCACGGTTCCGAACGCAGGTGCGGCGAACGCGGGCGAAGCTGGCCGTGGGAGATGTGCACCATGCTGAACGTGTCCTCCACGGTCACGCCCTGCGGGCCGTCGTCCTGCAGGTCGATCTCGGTGCGGCCCAGGCAGGGCAGGATCAACGCATCGCGGCCGGTGACCAGGTGTGAGCGGTTGAGCTTGGTGGAGATCTGCACGGTCAGCGCGCAGTTGCGCAGGGCCGCGTGGGTACGTGGCGTGTCCGGCGTGGCCTGGGCGAAGTTGCCACCGAGCCCGATGAACACCTTGGCCCGCCCCTCCTCCATGGCCTTGATCGCCAGCACCGCGTTATGCCCGTGGGCACGTGGCACGCGGAAGTGAAACCGTTTTTCCAGGGCATCGAGCAGCGCCGCCCTGGGCTTCTCGTCGATACCCATGGTGCGGTCGCCCTGCACGTTGCTGTGGCCACGCACCGGCGAAAGGCCGGCACCCGGCTTGCCGACGTTGCCGCGCAGCAGCTGCAGGTTGACGATTTCCTGCACGGTCGCCACCGAGTGACGGTGCTGGGTCACGCCCATGGCCCAGCACATGATCACCCGCTCGGCCTTGCGGTACATGCGCGCGGCCAGCTCGATCTCGGCCAGGGTCAGGCCCGATTGCTCGACGATATGCTCCCAGGCGGTGGCGTCCACCGCTTCCAGGTAGGCGTCCACGCCGCTGGTGTGCTCGGCGATGAAGGCATTGTCGAACACCGCCGGCTCGCCCTTGGCCTGGGCCTCGCGCTCCCACTGCAGCAGGTATTTGGCGATACCGCGCATGGCCGCCATGTCGCCGCCCAGGGCCGGGCGGAAGTAGGCACTGGTGGTCGGTTCCGAGCCGTTGCTGAGCATTTCGAACGGGTGCTGCGGGTGCTGGAAGCGCTCCAGGCCACGCTCCTTGAGCGGGTTGAAACACACCACCTGAGCACCGCGTTTGACCGCTTCACGCAGCGGTTCGAGCATGCGCGGGTGGTTGGTGCCGGGGTTCTGGCCGATGACGAAGATTGCGTCGGCCAGCTCCAGGTCATGAAACACCACCGTGCCCTTGCCTACCCCGAGCGTTTCCGACATGCCCACGCCGCTGGCTTCATGGCACATGTTCGAGCAGTCGGGGAAGTTGTTGGTGCCGTAGGCGCGCACGAACAGCTGGTAGAGGAACGCCGCCTCGTTGCTGGCCCGGCCCGAGGTGTAGAACTCGGCCTGATCGGGCGAGTCAAGCGCCTGCAGGTGCCGGGCGACCAGGGCGAACGCCTCTTGCCAGGTGGTTTCGACGTAATGGTCGGTGGCGGCGTCGTAGCGCATGGGGTGGGTCAGACGGCCCTGGAACTCAAGCCAGTAGTCGGTCTGTTCGGCCAGGGCACTGACGCTGTACTTGGCGAAGAAGGCGGGGTCCACCGAACGCCCGGTGGCCTCCCAGTTGACCGCCTTGGCGCCGTTCTCGCAGAACTTGACCATGTCGCTTTCCGGCGACTCGCCCCAGGCACAGCCCGGGCAGTCGAAGCCGCCGTTCTGGTTGGTCTTGAGCATGGCCCGCAGGTTCTTGAAGGCGTTCTCGCTGCCCAGCCAGCTCTTGGTCACGCTCTTGAGCGCGCCCCAGCCGGCGGCGGGGCCTTTGTAGTCCCTGATGTGTTGGTCCTGGCTCATGCGGGTGAATCCTCACGCGGGCGTGTAAAAGATGCAGCGGGTCGTGGCCCGGTGCTTTTTTCCAGCCTAGGGAGGGCGGTGCAGAGCCGTCCAATCGATATGGCTTACGGCGTGATAAACCGCGTCGATCACGGTTTGATGCGGGCGTTTTTCAAGTCGCGGGTAACGCGATCAAGGCTTCGGGATACAAGGGCTGCAGCCGTGATAGAGGATATTGATCGAACAGTCGGGCAAAGCAATTTGACGAGGGGGCCGGCAGGTAATAGCTTGAACCTAACACCCCAACCCTGCCGAGCGCCCACGTGGAACAGACCAGCCGCCCCCTGATCGACGGCTTCAACCGCAAAATCGACTACCTGCGGATGTCGGTGACGGACCGCTGCGACTTCCGTTGCGTCTACTGCATGGCCGAGGACATGCAGTTCCTGCCGCGCCAGCAGATCCTCAGCCTCGAAGAACTGTTCCAGGTGGCCGAGCGCTTCGTCGCCCTGGGCACCCGCAAGATCCGCCTGACCGGTGGCGAGCCGCTGGTGCGCCAGGGCATCGTCGACCTGTGCGGGCGTATCGCCGCCCTGCCCGGCCTGCGCGAACTGTGCATGACCAGCAACGGCTCGCAACTCGGGCGCCTGGCCCAACCGCTGTTCGATGCCGGGCTGTCGCGCCTGAACATCAGCCTCGACAGCCTGGATACCGAGCGTTTCAAGCAACTGACCCGCACCGGCGACCTGCAGCAGGTGATCGCCGGCATCGACGCCGCACGCCGTGCCGGCTTCCAGCGCATCAAGCTCAACTGCGTGGTGCTCAAGGGCCGCAACGACCACGAGCTGGTCGACCTGGTGCGCTTTGCCATCGACCGCGAACTGGACATCACCTTCATCGAGGAAATGCCGCTCGGGGTGATCAGCGAGCATGAGCGCGGCGAGTCGTTCTGCTCCAGCGATGAAGTGCGCGCGCGCCTGGCCGAGCACTTCACCTTGATCGAGTCGACCGAGTCGTCGCAGGGCCCGGCACGCTACTGGCGCCTGGCTGAAGCCGCGAACACCCGCGTCGGCTTCATCTCGCCGCACAGCCACAACTTCTGCGCCACCTGCAACCGCGTGCGCCTGACCGTCGAAGGTCGCCTGCTGCTGTGCCTGGGCAACGAACATTCGATGGACCTCAAGCAAGTGCTGCGGGCTCACCCGGGCAATGCCGAGCGTCTGGAAAAAGCCATCCGCGACTCGTTGCACCTCAAGCCCTACCGCCACCACTTCGAAGTGGGTGGCGATGTGCAGATCCTGCGCTTCATGAACATGACCGGCGGCTGACCCGCTGCCATTGGAATTCCATGATCGTCCACCCCCATCCCGATGTCCTGCGTGTTCTGTTCACCCTCAAGGGATCGATCGTAAAGCGCATCGCCATGCGCTGCCTGATGGTCACCTTGCTGGCTGCGCTGATCGTGCTGGTCGAACGTCACTTCCCGGCATTCTTCTACCCGGTCAGTGCCACGCCCTTCACCTTGCTCGGCCTGTCGCTGTCGATCTTCATGAGCTTTCGCAACAACGCCTGCTACGACCGCTGGTGGGAAGGGCGCAAGGCCTGGGGCAAGTTGATCATCGAAACCCGCTCGTTCGTGCGCGAAAGCGTGGTGATCGCCGATGCCCAGCTGCGCGACCAGCTGTTGCGCAGCCTGTGCGGGTTTGCCCATGCGCTGAGTGCGCGGTTGCGCAGCGAAGACGAAGTGAGCGCCGCAAAGCCGTGGCTGGGCGACGCGGCGCCAATGGCTGTGCACAACGTCTGTGACGGCATCCTGCGCGAGATAGGCGAGCAATGTTCACGCCTGGTCGAGCAGCAAGGCATCAGCGAATGGCGCTACACCTTGCTGGAGCAGCGCCTGGCCGGCCTGACCGAGGTACAGGCCACCTGCGAGCGGATCAAGGGGACGCCGCTGCCTTTCCCCTACACCCTGCTCCTGCACCGCACCATCTACATCTTCTGCCTGCTGCTGCCATTCGCCCTGGCCGAGCCGCTGGGCTGGCTGGCACCGCTGTTCACCACCATCGTCGGCTACACCTTCTTTGGCCTGGATGCGATTGGCAACGAGCTTGAGGACCCGTTCGGGCGGGACGAGAACGACCTGCCGATGGATGCCATGGTGCGCACGGTCGAGCGTGATGTGCTGGGGGCATTGGGGGTGGAGCCGCTGCCACCGGTGTTGGCGCCGGTGGATCATGTGCTGAATTGAAGGCCCTATCGCCGGCAAGCCGGCTCCCACAGGGAGGATTTGCGCCCTACCTGTGGGAGCCGGCTTGCCGGCGATGGGGCCAGTGCGGTCAGCCCCGACTCTCGCAGGCTTGAACAGGCTTCAGATGCTTCACAAAATTGCAGGGCATATGCCGCGCATCCAGCTGCTCGACCAGAATTCCCTCCCAGGCCGTCCGGCAAGCCCCGGTCGAGCCTGGCAGGCAGCACACCAGGGTGCGATTGGCCATGCCCGCCAGTGCGCGGCTTTGCACGGTCGAGGAGCCGATATCGAGAATCGACAGCGCACGGAACAGCTCGCCAAAGCCATCGATAGACCGGTCGAACAGGCACTGCACGGCTTCCGGCGTGCTGTCTCGCCCGGTAAAGCCGGTGCCGCCGGTGATCAGCACCACCTGCACCTGGTCATCTGCAATCCAGGTGGCGACCTGGGCGCGTATCTTGTACAGATCGTCCTTGAGCAGCACCCGCGCCACCAGGCGATGGCCGATCTGCACCGAACGACTGGCCAGCAGTTCGCCGGAGGTGTCGTTGTCGAAGGTACGGGTATCGCTGACAGTCAGCACGGCGATGTTGAGCGGTACGAAGACCGCGTCGGGTTTGACGCGCACGGCAGGGCTCCTTGAATGGGCTGTGCCGCCACGCTAGAGCCGCAGCGCCGAGGCGTCCAATCGATATGACGAACCAGCCGATCAATGACATCTATCGCAGACTTGGTTAAGGTCTGCCCAACCAACCCCAGGCCCCCCCATGGACATCAAGCAGCTCAAGTTCCTCATCGCCCTCGACCAGACCCGCCACTTCGGCCAGGCCGCGGCGCTGTGCCACATCACCCAGCCGACCCTGTCCATGCGCCTGCGCAACCTGGAGGACGAGCTGGACCTGATGCTGGTCAAGCGCGGCCAGCGCTTCGAAGGCTTCACCGAAGCCGGCGAGCGCATCCTGGCCTGGGCCCGCACCCTGCTCGCCGCCCATGACGGCCTGCAGGCCGAGGCCGCCAGCTGCCGTGGCCAGGTGGTCGGCAGCCTGCGCCTGGGTAGCGTGCCCCTGGCCAGCTTCAACACCATGAGCCTGCTGATGCCGCTGCGCGAGAAATACCCCGAGCTGCAGTACCAGCTCAGCACGCACAGCACCGAACAGATCATGGATGGCCTGAGCCGCAACCAGCTCGACCTGGGGATCTGCTACCTGGACCAGGTCAACGCCAGTTTCTTCGAAGTGATCGAGCTGGGCACCACCACCATGGGCCTGTTGCACGATACCCGGCACTTCCAGCTCGATACGCCGCAACTGCAATGGAGCGAACTGGCCGACCTGCCGCTGGGCCTGCTCAGCAAGGGCATGCACTACCGCCAGTCGCTGGACCTGAGCTTGCGCAGCCGTGGCCTGGAACCCATGGCCGTGCTGGAAAGCGACTCCAGCTTCCAGCTGATCCAGGCCATCACCGCCGGTGTGTGCTGCGCGGTGATGCCGCTGAACTTCGGGCTGGAAGACTTGAGCGAACACCTGCGCATCATCCCCATCGCCGACGCCAGCATCCACAGCCCGGTCGGCCTGCTGCTGCGCCGCAGCGAGCCGCGCTCGGCGATTGCCGAGCAATGCTTCACCGAGGCGCGCGCCCTCTTTCAAACCGCCTGAAGCGCCGTCGCCTGGCGGTACTGGCGAGGGGTAAAACCCGTCAGTTGCTTGAACTGCCGGCTGAACGCGCTGTGGTCGGTGTAGCCGCATTGCAGGGCCACCTCGGTGATCGGCAGGTCGCTGTGCAGCAGGCGATGGGCCTGCTCCAGGCGGGCCTTG
>Ga0160438_1000413_pt1 | contig 12368 bp, 8 predicted proteins | sample HID1975K_E0MG_FD_108203 | JGI IMG/M metagenome (GOLD analysis project Ga0160438, IMG submission 108203) | Enriched soil microbial communities from UW Madison campus, WI, USA - HID1975K_E0 MG | ecosystem: Environmental > Terrestrial > Soil > Unclassified | place: USA: Madison, Wisconsin...
TCCGTAGCTCGTGGTTGGCCAGCCTGAAAATACAATGGCAGGAAAACCATCAAACACACACATCACCCGCTGTCCAACTTTGAGTAAGGGTAAATCTACAGGTCTCACAAAAATTTCGACAGCGTAATCAACCTTGCTGGGCACGATCGTACCGATGCTTTCTGTTTCTTTCAGGATTTCTCCGATCCCCCCCTTATTAAGCTGTACAATCTGCCCGTCCTGAGAAGCCTGAACAAAGTATAATCCCCGTCTCGCTCTATAATTGGCAACCTGATTTTCAAGTTTTGCTATTTCGCCGGTACTTCCCTCAATCTGCCCCAAACTCGAGAATCTGTCACCTTCTGTCTTGCTTAGCTTTTCAGTATAATCCTGGATCGTTGCGCGCTCTTCGATCTGTACCGTTAAAATCTCCTGATTCGTCTGTGCCAACTTATTGTCTATAGCAGTTTTTTTCGCCAAGACATTTTGGTAGGAAACATTTCTTTGCTGCAATTGGGTAAGCGATACCAGTCCGTCATCGTACATTTTTTTCTGTCGGTTAAATTGATCTTCGCTCAACTTTAACTCGTTGGTAATAGCCAAAAGTTCTGCCTGCTCCGCCTGTAACTTATTATTTAACTGACTGATTTTCACTTTTAATTGTGCCAACTTGAGTTCTCGCCCAGCACCAAGAGCTTTGATTTGATCTGCAGTGGTGCCCACTTTGGCTTCGTAATAATCACGTACCCCTTTCTTGGCGCTGACCTGCTGCTCGGTACGCTCCAGTAACTGCGGATCCATATAATCATCTTTCACTTCAGCCAGCTGCAGTATGGTATCACCCTTTTTTACAAAATCGCCGTTCTTGACATACCATTTCAAGATTTTACCTGGGATAGGCGAATTAAGCTGCTGCGGGCGCTGATCCTGATACAACGTGGTCACAGTACCTTTCACCTTGATATTCTGCGTCCACGGTAAAAAAAGTGTCACAAAGCACAGGATCCCAATGAAGATGAACCAGTTTTTAACTGTAGACTGCTTATGGATATGGTATATTTTATCGAATGATTTGAGTTTCATCTGTTCGCGGTATCTTTACTTAATTTCAATAGTACGGTTTTGCAGGTAGAGATGCTGATCTGCAATCTCCATTACTTCTTTTTCTTTAGACACTAAGATCACAGTTGTATGTTGCTTGATTTCATCCAGATATTGTGTCAGTTTTTTACGAAATACCTCATCCATCCCGTCAAGAGGATCCTCCAATAGTAATAGACGATTATTGCCCAGAAGTGCTCTCAGAATTAAGATCATCTTTCTTGAACTAAAAGAAATCTCGGTATCTGTCTCACTCAACAAGGTATAAAAACCGTTGCTAAATTGATCGGAAAGCTGTTCAATACCAATGGATTCAGCAAGTCGGAGTATATCTTCTGTACTGATGTTTTCACGGCCAAGCACGAGGTTTTCGTGCAGTGTGCCTTTGATAATCGTCATATCTTCCATGTACAGGCCGATGCGATTGCGTAAGGCAATTTTATCAATATTTTTGATCGGTATTTTATCAAAAAGTACTGTTCCTCCCGAGGGTTCATAAAAACCGGCAATCATATTTAAGAGCATGGATTTCCCGGCACCGACCTGACCCGAAATCATGGTAAGGCTATTGGCCGGAATAGTAAAATTCAAATGGATAAAAACCGGACGGCTGTCGGCAAAATTTAAGCTGACATCTTTAAAAACAACTTCCATTCCTCTTGCTGTACTCTCCAATACAATCTCGCCATTGGATTCTTCACGAAGACCCGTCACCTTATGGAGTTTAAGTACCGAAGCAATCATATCGTAGTAACTTTCGAGACTTTTAATCAGCTTTTCAACCGCCGACATAATCATGATAACCACAATTTCTGTAGCAACAAATGCACCGATATTGAGTTTTTGATTGATCAGCAAATAAGTTCCAATTCCCAGCATAACCAGCGTAATGGTCACATTAAAACCAATAATGGATTTGTACTGAAACAACAAAACCTTGAAATGCGAAGTGCGGTGATCAAGATATTGAGCGACCCGTTCATCTGTACCCGTTAAATGCATATCTGATTTTGAATTAATCTTGAATGTTTTTATAGCGCTGGCAATGTCTTCGAGCCATGAAGCCACCTCATATTTTTTATTACTTTCTTCAACACTGGACTGGATACCCGAATCCATTGTAAAATAAAAAATACAACCCACAATAATGATCACAACTGCTCCGAATACTAAAAACCAGACATGATAAAAAGACAGCAGGATGATACCAAAAAATATCTGTATCAAAGCTGTTGGAATTTCGAGCAGAATTTTAGAAATACTTTTCTGTAAGTTTAGAATATCAAAAAAACGGTTAACAAGTTCGGGAAGATAATATTTTTTAGTGGCGGCGAGGTCTATTTTTGGAAGTTTCTTGGCAAAAGCGATGGAATATTCGACGAAAATCTTTTGCTGAATCTTCTCAATAATCTGCATGACCTTAACTCGGAAAACCCCGTATAAGAATGTACCCAGCACCACAAAACCGATGAGCAGATAGAGCGATGTCACCATAGTGGCACCCAAAACAAAACTAACGATTGCCTGAATACCCAGTGGAATACTCAATTGCACAAGACCACTGAGAATGGCATATATATAAATGGACGCAACATCTTTCTTTTCCTTGGTTATCTGCTTAAACCACATTCCAGTGCTTGCAGTATAATCTTCTTGATTTGCCATTATAATTTATTTTTGGACAGTATATTTAATATATTTAGAGGGCCGATATTTTGCTTATTCTCCAATAAAATGTGGTATAAATAATCCTGTAATCAACAGTTTCCTTATCTCAAACTTAATAAAAAATCCAAATAAAATGCACAGGCATACTGCATTTTTATACGCGGAAATAAGTCTAAAATATAAAACCCACCACCTTGGGCAACATTTACCTGAAAACCGAGATATACGCTTAACTACCTGACTACCTAAAACTTTAACACCAAGACACCCTGCATTTACAAGATCAACAGCTGTACCTTTTAAGACTCAAATTTAAGTAGCATAAAAATCAAAAAGAACAACATGCTCTTTATAAAAAACATGAATACACCAATAATGCGAAAGTTTCAAAAACGGAATTAAATCCTATAAATTGGGCTTTAAAAGGTTAAAAACAATGACTAATATTTGAATGGAAGCCATGGGTAGAAATAACCATTAAAGAAACGCATCTAGTCCTCACGTATGACAGAAAGGTAAAATAAAAATCCCCCAGAAAATATTAAGTTTTCTAAGGGATAGTCAAAACAATACTTCTCTGAAAAGTTTCTCTTATTTGATGTATTTCCAACTAAAATTTTGTCCCTTTATGTCAACTTCAAGGTGACCAGGTACTGTTCCTTCAAAACTACCTTGCCACCAATTTCCAGACACTGCTCCTGCTGTGATAAACTGTACCCCCTTCACTTTGATTTCTTCATACAAATGCATATGCCCCTGAAGGACCAATTTCAGATTATGATCTTTAAAAAGATCAAATACTTGCTTCTGATTTGTAAACGTATCGGCAGCAGTGTAACGTCCTTCCAAAACAGGATAGTAGACGGATAAAAAGGGAACATGCGAAACGATAACCAAGGGTTGTTCTTTTTTCGTCTTGTTGATCACATCCTGCAGCCAAGCAAACTGTTGCGCACCGATGACATATTGATTATCCTTCACTTCCACACTATTGAGGACAATGAATTTCCATCCTTTATGATCAAAGGTATAATACGTCTGACCAAAAGTGCTTTCGAAAAGTTCAAAATCATTTTTACCGTTTCTTAGATCACGCGGCAATCTATCGTGGTTTCCGATAGCCATATGATAAGGTTTTTTTGCCTGATCAAATAACTTTTTTAATTGTTGTAACCGTTGCTCACCAAGCGCCAGATCTGTTTTCTTCAAATTATCAATATCGACATTATCGCCGCCACTCATTATAAATTCTATTTGAGGCGGTAATGCCTTTAACCGGTTTGCGACCTGACCAAGTGTAGAATCACTGTGAACATGCATGTCGGTCAGAAATGCAAATTTAAAATCTTGTGCCTGCGCCGTCTTTACGCCAAATAGCGCTACAATTAGACAACATAGTAGTAATCGTGCGATTGGATTATGCTTTACCATCCGAATATTTGTTTAAGGTTATCGTTTAAAAGTATCTCTCCCTGTGGTATAGGGCGATAGTAAAATTTTGGTGTTTCAAAAGTTCCTGTATTTTCGACTGTTTCTACGGTACCGCTATTGCCATCGGATAGAAACACGCCCACGTCCTGGCCAAAACGTCCAACGCGATAGTACTGTAATTCTCGTCCAAGACTATTTTTTTCTTTAACTTCAGGAATTGACGAGGAGGATGCTAACAATACTATATCGGGAATACCATCACCGGTCATATCATGTTTTCCTAATCCGGAAAAATAGACACCTTCACGCTTATTTTTCAATAATTCGCCCACATTCCAACGCATAAGATCTGTAAATCGGAATCCCTCAAATGCGAGTTCGACACGACGCTCTCTTCTGATCTCCAGAACGAGATTGCGTTGATTACTTTCAATATTTGCATAGCGGGATGCCATGACAGGATCTATCGGTTCACCAAGTGTCATTGTAGGCATACCTGCTCTTGTGCGCAATAGATTGACACTACGGTCTAGGTCGGCTTGTGTCAGTAAGCCCAATTCGGCCTTCGCTTCGGCAAAATTCAATAATACTTCGGCATATCGGTACAAAGGAATATCCAGGTTATTACGGGTTTCCAGGCTCAGTGTATTTTGAAATCCTTTAATTTGATGATAGCCTGAGAAATTTTTTGCCAATTGCTGTACATATAACCCTGCCCCCTGCGCATAAGTGTGGGAGTAGATCAACTCCCATCCCGGATAGGCATAGGTCTGGGACAGACGGGGATCTCGGTTCTCAAATTCCTTCACGAATGGATACTTATCATATCCAGCTTGCGCAGAATAGAAGGAACCATCTTTCATTAGATAGGACTGTACCAGATCTCGCAAAGGATAATATTCATAGTTACCGAACATACCTGGCCATGAATCGGCGTTGAGCACATTGTTGGCGTAAAAACGTCCAAATACAACCTCTCTATTGTTTTCTAGATTTTCACTAAAAAATAAGGAACCATAATCTTGGTTAGGTTTTCCTGTATTATGGATACTAAAACCTCCTTCACGGATGATTTGCTCGCTTAATTGCTGTGCTTTTGTCAAAAAATCATTTGCAGAAGCTTTGAGATCCAATTCGTTATGATACTTGCGATAAGTACCTTCGTAAAGTGCAAAACGACTGTACTCTTGGAGTACAACCCACTTATTAACTGTCCCCAATTTAATTCTGGGCTCAACATTTTTTGCAGCAAACTCAAAGTCTTCCATAATTTTCGCAACAACAGTAGCTCGAGGATCGCGCTTCGCAAAAAGATAGTCCGTATCGCCCACTTCTAATGCTTTATCTACCCAGGGTACATCCGAAAACCGTTGCACTTTTTCGACATAAAATCTAGCACGAAAATATCTGCCTAGACCTTCGTAATGTGCTTTCTCGCTTGCACTAATCTGCGCTTTCTGCATATGTTGCAAAAAGAAGTTCACCTTGCGAAGCTGATCCCAATTCCAACCACCTGAAATAGTTGCCGCAGATGCATTGCCGGCCATAAGCGTCTTGATCTCCACATTACCTGTGGTACTTGCATTGTCACTGGTAGCATCTGCCTGATAAATGCCTAATCCCGAAAAATTATACAATCCTGTAATATACAATTCCAGGTCGGTCGCCGTATTAAAAAAATTTTCATTATTGATCGCTGTTTCCGGAACGCGATCCAGATATTTATCGTTACAGCCGCCTAAAAGTGAAAGCCCCGAAAACACAAAAGCTAATTTTATATATTTATTTATCATGATATACGATTAAAAAGTTAATTGGACACCAGCAGAAAAACTGCGTTGAAAAGGATAAGTAAGTCCATTGCCGACACGATCTGACCCCGCAGTAGGATTGGTATAGGTATTTTCATTAAGGGTTTCAGGATCAAAATAGCGTTTTACAGCAGACCATTCGATGATGTTCTCACCACTCACATATACACGAAGCTGACGGATCTTGGCACGTGAAGTAAACGATTTAGGTAAGGTATAACCGATCGTTAAATTCTTGAGCCGCAAATAAGCAGCATTCAATAAATAGTTTGTTTGTGGAATAGCCAATCCCTGCGCCTGATCGATACGTGTACCTAAATTGCGGTCGGCTAACCAGGACTGCAGTATAGGATAAGCAGCATCGAGGTTTTGATCTGCAAGCCCTAAATTTAAGTATGCTTGTGAATGTTTGGCTCGATCGATCTCGGAATCACTATCAGGGCGATAGAAATCAAGCAAATGGCCATAAAAATTCCCATAAGGCTGCTGATAGGTACCCCAGTATAGGTAATCTAAAGGGTAATAATCACGTTTGCCGATGCCCTGGAAAAATGCACGTAGGTCAAGACCTTTCCAATCTGCCGATAAGTCGATACCAAATTGATAACGTGGAGTGGAATTGCCAATGATTTTAAGATCTTTTGTGTCGCCCAGGGTATATCCCTTCTCTATCTTACCGTTATTATCCTGGTCAACATAGGTCGGCCACCCCGGTACAATGGATAACGCACCCCAGGGAATGATGGAAGTCTGGTCAAGCTTGGCAATCTCCGCCTGATCTTTGAAAAGACCATTATTCTCCAATCCCCAGATTTCACCTAACTGCATGCCATTATAATATTGTAAAATACTTTTATTGGGATTGTCAAAACGGGTGATCTTAGACTGCGAATCTGACAACAGAAGTTTAGCATTAAAGTGCAATGGCGAATTACCCACTTCAAAGCGTTCCTGAAAATTAAGCGTCAACTCCCACCCATTAGTTCTGAGATCAGCTGCATTTTCCCGTGGTTCTGCAGCTCCCAATATATTTGGAAGGTCTTTACCAAGCGTCAGCATACCCAATGTGCTTCTTGAATAATAATCAAAACTCGCTGAAAATTTATTTTTAAGGACAGCGACATCTAAGCCGACATTGACAGTGTTGACTTTCTCCCAGGTATAATTGGGTGATACCAAGGAAGGGACCTGAATGTAGATACCGCGCTCGCTACCAAGCAAATAATCTAAATCCTTTTTCTCCATAGAAGGAAGATAACCATAGTTGGATACAGACTGATTACCAAGCTGACCATATGATGCTCTAATCTTTAATAAATCGATACCAGATAGGGATGACATAAAACTTTCTCGGTCTAGTCGCCAAGCAACCGATCCTGAAGGGAAGAAACCAAAACGCTTATTTTTCGGGAAACGAGAAGAACCATCGTATCGTCCATTAAATTCAACGATGTACTTATCGTCATAGGAATAATTTAAGCGATAGAATGCGCCGCGCAATGCATAGGTATCAATGGCTTCCCCCATTCTCATGGTTCCTGTGGCAAATTGGACGGTCGGGAATGATTCGGAAATTAATCCTGAGCGTTCCGCATTTATAAGCTCGTACCTGTAGTCTTCCTGGTTAAAACCTAACACAGCATTTACGTGATGCTTGTTAAAAGACTGCATATAGGTACCGTATATATTATAGACGTTATAATAGGAGAAGCCAGCCTCGCGGAAAGCACCCGTAGTTCCTTCTTTTCGCACATCGTCAGGTCCATAACCGATCTGATATTGTGTGGTATACCAATTGCGATTCAGTGAATTACGCTGAAAAGTATAGTCTGCATTAAGTTTAAACTTATTGCTAAAAAAACGAAGTTCTGTATTAAAAGTCGACTGCACATCCAAACGTTTCTGATCACTTTTACCACCATCGACCATCATTGCTGCAATATTGCCGGCGGGAGAACTGGCCCATGTACCGTCAGGGTTTTTATCGTAACTTGTTGGGAATATATTATAAATATCGGCCAAGTTCATTTGAGAAGGCTGAAGTCTACGTGTACTGCCAATCACGGTATTGTTACCGAATGAGATAAAGTCGGAGAGTCGATAGTTAACTTTTGACCTGAGATTATATCGATCAAAATAGTCTTCTGTAAGTTTAACGGGTGAATTTTGGCGATTGTAACTCCCGCTGATGTAATACTGTACTTTTTCATTGGATCCTGAGATAGACAGGTCGTGTGAATGGGTTGAATTCCAGTCGGACAAGAAATAACGTGTCCAGTCTCGATTTCCCATATATTCCCAAGCTTTGGCATCTGATGGATTGATCCTTACCCCAGGAATCGAAGGATTGTCGGAACGCTCTCTTGCATATTGATAAAATTGATCGGAGTAATTCACATTATCCCATGGGGTGTTGTCTGTAGAGGTCTCCAATAATCTTGAAAACACATATGGATCTGTTATTTTATCTGGCATAACAGTCGGCGTATTCCAGGTAAAATTATTTGAATAACTTACTTTGACCTCACCTTTACCTGTTTTAGTGGTAATGATCAAGACACCGAAGGACGCACGCGCTCCATAGATCGCGGCGGCCGAGGCGTCTTTAATAACCGTAAATGATTCAATATCCTGCGGTGCGATACGAATCAGTTCGGCCGGTGAAACAGGTACGTTATCGACTAAAATAAGTGGATCTCCACCATTAATGGACGTAATACCACGAATGTTGATATTGGGGACTGCACCCGGTGCTCCAGAATTAAACTGTATATTCAGATTTGGTGCTATACCCTGAAGTCCCTGTGCAGCATTTGAAATCGGACGGCTCTCCAATATTTCACCACTAATATGATCGACAGCACCGGAAAGATTGATTTTTTTCTGAGTACCATAACCGATGACAACAACTTCATCCATGTTATTGGAGGCCGTATCCGTTAGTTGAAAAACCACACTTGACCGTTTGTCCGAAGTGACAATATATTGGCACTCTTCTTTGGGAAGCAGTCCCGTGTAGGTAACTAAAATACAATAATTACTGTCTACAGGTAAGTTGTTGAATACAGCTTTTCCTTGCTGATCAGCTTGACCAGATCGTTTCAAGTTATTCACTTTGTTCTTTACTGTTACAGTGGCATTGGCAAGCCCCTTGGCCTTAGCATCCTGTACGATAACAACAAGTTCCCCTCGCTGCTGAGCAAAGCCCTTTTGGCCAAAAGCAATAGCTAATAGCAGTAATAAAGCCCTTTTACCAGGCGTTTTCATAGTTAAAGATATTTGCATATTTTTCATTAATAATTGTGCATATTATCCCCAGGCACCCTTTTTTTTGAGGGTACTGAAGGGTAGATTTTTATTGCTACTTATAGGTTATTTTTTTTAATCGTATAGGTATTAGTTATTCCATCAAAACTGAATTCTAAATCATTTGCTATGCAGATTGTATGTAAGATCTGGGTGATATCATCCTCTTGTGTATATGTTCCATAAAATGACAGCCCTAAAACTTCGTCCGACGAAAAACGAATAGTGGTGCTGTATAATGTGGCCAATGCAGGAAACACCTCGGCTAGAGGTTTGTGATGAAAAATCAGGGTATTGCCAACTGCTGGCAGCTCTGTTTTTTGTTCTTCTATAACTGGACGGTACTGTGGCTTCGCTAATACTGTTTCTTTCCATGTCTGTCCAGGCACCAAAAATGCGAGTAAGCGCTCTTCTCCGTTTTCTGCTCGTTCTTTAATTGAAACCCTTCCTGTAACTAAACGCACTTTAGGCTTTCCTGCTTTATGATCTTGTACAATCCAAAAGGATGTTCCTAATGCTGTCGTTACTATATTACCTGCCAAAACAGTAAAGGGACGATTCTTATCGTGGGAAACTTCAAAAAATGCTTTTCCCTGCAACTGAATAGCACGACGGTTTGATGGGAAGGGCTGCTCCCAGGTCATTGTCGAATTGGCCAAAAGATGAACACGCGTACCGTCTTCGAGGACAATCAGACTGTCGCTTGATACCGTGCATGTCGTTTTGAAAGGCTTTGCCGATCTTGGCTCCTCACCGCTATTGCTCACTATTGCTTGTTCTTCAATACCAGATCCAGCTACTAGATACCAGCCCAAAGAGAGACAACAAAGCAAGACTGCTGCCACCTGTCCCAAACGTTGCCATAAACGACCAAACTTTTTGTCGTCGACCTCCGGCAGGAGTAAACGAGAATCAATCTGTTCTTTCATTTTATAATAGGACTGATTCATATCAATCTGCTCTTCGTTCGAAAGATCCAGTTCGCGCATCCACTTCATTAAGTGTCCACGCTCCAGATCAGTAAGCCTTCCCTGCGAATATTTATTGATCAACTCTTCCAATTCTCTTTTTCTATCTTGCATACACCCTATAGTTGCTCTAATCGGATGATCGTACCATGCAAAATGCATTAAGATTATGTTAAGTTTATTTTAAATAAATAAGCAGCTATGGAAGAGAGAATTACAACAGTCTAGAACAACAAGAATAAGGCAACCGACAAATAAAGCATAGGATTTAATTGTTGCTGCTGCAGATGCGTTCGAACAAGTTTCAATGCTTTGCTTAATTGATTTTTAACGGTCTGAAGTGATATCCCTAATTGTTCGGCGATTTCAAGATTACTGAGACTGCGCTGATATTTCAAGTTAAAGACTACACGCATGCGATCTGGCATTTCTTCAATAGACTGCTCAATAGCAACTAAAACATGGGTGTAATTTTCTTCGTAGCCATCAACGGCAAAAATTTCCTGCAGACCATCGTGAACCAATAATGTGTATTGGTCGATATGTTTTTCATGAATACCTTGCTTTCTAAAATGCTGAAAAAGTTTATGATATAATGCTGAAACAAGGTATGCACGTAATCCAGTATGTATCATAACGGTGTGCCTTCTCTGCCAAAGGTCTACAAAAAGATCTTGTACAAGATCCATGGCTATATCTACATGCCCTGTTTTCTTAATGGCAATACGAAGAAGCATGCTCCAATAATGGTCATAAATCTCATCAAAAGCACTGTATTCTGCATTTAAGAGTCGATTTAATAGAATTTCGTCTATTGTTTTCACAGGCATATTCGTTAGATCAGAGGTTTTTCGTCTGCTGCAAATATCCTCCTTTAATATAAATTGAGTATTAAGGATAGGTGAAAAATCTATTAATCAATGTATTCTAAAATATATTTTTATTTCCTTCATTGATATAATGATGTAGCTGTTACGAGACAGCTCTTCGTGCTGAATATGTGACTATAGATCAGGTTATTTTTAGTACTTTTATAATTTTTGAATAGAGAGGTACTGTTATGAATGATACTCGATATATGTTGTACAGGTAACAATATTAAGACTATAAAATAAGCACGCAATCTCAAAATTAATAACATATGAAAAAATACATGTTACTCATAATAGCATACTTCGTAATCAGTTTGGCGAATGCTCAAGAATCAAATTCAAAAGCTTTTATGCAGGCTTTTAAACCACATTTAGGTAATTATTATGAAGGAATTATTACCGCTGGTGGAAAGGAAGGCGATGGATTTACAGGCAAACGCTTGTTGATGCAGGTAATGAGCTATAATGAAAGTGCGATAAAAGTTCCCTTCTTCGTTGGCGATGACAAATCACGCACCTGGATCTTCTCTTTGAACAATAATCTTGTAGAACTAAAACATGATCATAGAAAGCCGGATGGAAATCCTGATAAAATTACTTTTTATGGCGGGACCGCTACCAACGAAGGAACAGCTCATATGCAGATGTTTCCAGCTGATGCATCAACTGAAGAACTTATCGATTACGCTGCTTATAATGTCTGGTGGGTAACAATTGATGAGACTAAGTTTTCGTACAACTTGAGGCGGATAGGTTCGGAAAGGGTCTTTTCAGTCGAATTTGATCTGACAAAACCTGTCTCATCTGATTTTAAACCTTGGAATAATGCTAATTGAAAACATCATTTATTCTTAACTTTACAAAGGATTTAATTATGGACAATGCAAAAGATCCAGTAATAATATTTTATCGACGTCTATTATTAACTCCATGCTAGGAGGATATTTTCTTACCACACATATCGATGTTAAATAATATGGAAAGAAAATGAACTCAACAAGGATCACGTTAATCCCTGTTGAGTGAATTCAACTGTACCATTATGAACATACAATTGAAATTTCATTTGATAATTAAAAAAGTAATATGCACTACCAATCAATGGTGCTATTGTCACCACCAGCATAGCACAAACATATCTTAATGATCGCTGAGGTAAAGATTAACATTAAATAAATAATCAAAGAAAAAAAGCATTTCACATTGCTATCACCCCCTTGCAAAACGCTACA
>Ga0160438_1000414_pt1 | contig 12350 bp, 10 predicted proteins | sample HID1975K_E0MG_FD_108203 | JGI IMG/M metagenome (GOLD analysis project Ga0160438, IMG submission 108203) | Enriched soil microbial communities from UW Madison campus, WI, USA - HID1975K_E0 MG | ecosystem: Environmental > Terrestrial > Soil > Unclassified | place: USA: Madison, Wisconsin...
AGTCTGCAGCTTGGCGGTGTAGAAGGCCTCTTCGCTGGTGCCGGCAGCCAGCTTCTCGGCTGCCAGGCGGGCGATGTCGGCCCAGAAGTAGGCCAGGCAGGCGTAGCCGGAGTACATCAGGTAATCCACCGAGGCCGCACCCACTTCTTCGCGGTCCTTCATGGCGGCCATGCCCACTTTCATGGTCAGCTCGCCCCACTCCTTGTTGATGGCCGCCAGCGGTTCAACGAACTCCTTGACCGCTTCATTGCCTTCCTGCGCCTGGCAGAACTTGTGCACGATCTTGGTGAAGCCCTTCAGGGCCTCGCCCTGAGTCATCAGCACTTTACGGCCGAGCAGGTCGAGGGCCTGAATGCCGGTGGTGCCTTCGTACAGCATGGAGATACGGCTGTCGCGCACGTTCTGCTCCATGCCCCACTCGGCGATGAAGCCATGGCCGCCGTAGATCTGCACGCCGTGGTTGGCCGCTTCGAAACCGACTTCGGTCATGAACGCCTTGGCGATCGGGGTCAGGAACGCCAGCAGGGCGTCAGCCTTTTTGCGCTCTTCTTCGTCCTGGCTGTACTTGACGATGTCCACCTGCTTGGCAGTGAAGTACACCATCGCACGGTTGCCTTCGGCGAAGGCTTTCATGGTCAGCAGCATGCGGCGCACGTCCGGGTGGACGATGATCGGGTCGGCAGCCTTGTCCGGCGCTTTCGGGCCAGTCAGGGAACGCATCTGCAGGCGCTCACGGGCGTACTTCAGGCCACCCTGGAAGGCCACCTCGGCATGCGCCAGGCCTTGCAGCGCGGTACCCAGGCGAGCAGTGTTCATGAAGGTGAACATGCAGTTCAGGCCTTTGTTGGCCGGGCCGATCAGGTAGCCGGTTGCCGCATCGAAGTTCATCACGCAGGTAGCGTTGCCGTGGATGCCCATCTTGTGCTCGATGGATCCGCAGCTCACGCCATTGCGCTCGCCCACGCCACCTTCGGCATTGGGCAGGAACTTCGGCACGATGAACAGCGAAATGCCTTTGGTGCCGGCTGGTGCGTCCGGCAGGCGGGCCAGGACGATATGGACGATGTTGTCGGCCATGTCGTGTTCACCGGCCGAGATGAAGATCTTGGTGCCCGACACTTTGTAGCTGCCGTCGGCCTGTGGTTCGGCCTTGGTACGCAGCATGCCCAGGTCGGTACCGCAGTGAGGTTCGGTCAGGCACATGGTGCCGGTCCACTCACCGGAAACCAGTTTGGTCAGGTAGGTGTGCTGCTGCTCGGCAGTGCCGTGCGCGGAGATGGTGTTCATCGCGCCATGCGACAGGCCTGGGTACATGCCCCACGACCAGTTCGAACCGCCGACCATTTCGCTCAGGGCCAGGCCCAGCGATTCTGGCAGGCCTTGGCCGCCATGCTCGACGTCATGCGCCAGGCTCGGCCAGCCGCCTTCGACGAACTGCTCATAGGCTGCCTTGAAGCCAGTCGGGGTTTTAACGCCCGATTCGCTCCAGGTGCAGCCTTCCTGGTCACCGACACGGTTCAGCGGGGCCAGCACCTGCTCACAGAACTTCGCGCCTTCTTCGAGGATCGCATCGACCATGTCGGGCGTGGCGTCCTGGCAGCCCGGCAGGCTCTGATAGTGCGCCTCATAGCCAAGCAGTTCGTCGCGAACGAAGCGGATATCACGCAAGGGGGCTTTGTAATCAGGCATTGCGATGAACCTCTGGGTGAGTTCTGTGGGGGTGACCAGCTCTTGGCGGCCGTCTATCAAACAGTTGTTTGAAACTTACGTTTAGCTCTGGCTTATGTCAAGGAGGGGCTACGGTGCCATTTACGCCACGAAAAATGGCGTTTACGCCACGCCCAGAAAAAACGCCGCCTCTGTGGGAGCGGGCGTGACCGCGAAAGGGCCCGGCCAGACAAAAGAGATGCCTGACCTGACGCATTCGCGGGCACGCCCGCTCCCACAGAGGCTGTGTTTAATTTGAGGGTTGCCTGTCAGGCGTAGGTGTCGATGATCCGACCGAGCATTTCGTCGGATGCTTTGACCACCTTTGCACCAAGCTCGACTTCGGTTTTGCCAACAACCATTTGCACGGTGCTGGTGGCCAGGTCCATCTGCTGGCTGCGATCTACTGCGCGCAGGCGTTCAGCCTGAAAATCGCTGGACTGGCTGGTGGCGGTACGTTCGGCCGTGGTGTTGGCGATCTGGCCGGCGGCCTGATCGACGCGGTTCTGGCCGGTTTGAATCGCACTCAGGCCCGCGTAATAGGCGGAGCTACCGGTGATTTCCATGTCAGGACTCCATTGACGCTGGATAACGAACAGCCCCAATTAAAGCAGGCTGGGCGCGAAAAGGCCCGTTTAAAACCCTAATGGCCTGGTGCCAGTTGATAGGCCTTGGGTATTCCTGCACCGGCCCTATCGCCGGCAAGCCAGCTCCAACAGGTACCACGTAACCCTTGTGGGAGCTGGCTTGCCGGCGATAGGGCCGGGGCTGGGAAAGGCTAATCCAGCAGATCCAGTTGCAGATGCTCAGCCACCATATCGGCACTGGCTTGCTTCAGTTTGGGCACCCGCCCAAGGCAAGGCGCAGGCAAGCGCTCTGCTAGGCTGGCAAGGTTCTCTTCAAGACGCGAAGTACGGGGCTCGATGATGTTCGCCACCCACCCGGCCAATTGCAGCCCATCCCGCTCGATCGCCTCGGCGCTGAGCAAGGCATGGCTGATGCAACCCAACCGCACCCCCACAACAAGAATCACCGGCAACTGCAGGGCAACGGCGAGGTCGGAAAGGTTCTCCAGGCCCGACAGCGGCACACGCCAGCCACCGGCCCCTTCGACCAAAGTGAAATCGGCATTTTGTTGCAGCACATTGCGCATTGCCGCCAGCAACTCCGCAACAGCCAGCGTCACCCCCGCCTCACGCGCCGCCACATGCGGGGCAATGGCAGGCTCGAAGACAAACGGGTTGACCTGGTCGTATGGCAACTTGATCGTGCTTTCGTCGATCAGCGCCTGGGCATCACTGTTGCGCAAGCCCTTCGGTGTCATGGTGCAGCCGGAGGCCACCGGTTTGGCACCCAGAGTGCTCATGCCCTGCAAGCGCGCCGCGTGCAAAAGCCCGGCGGCGATGGTGGTCTTGCCGACATCGGTATCGGTACCGGCAATGAAATAGGCCTGGCTCATCTCGCTCCCCTTACGCCTGTGGCTTGCGCAACACACCATAGACCACCTGATAGGTGGCTGGCAGCCCCTCAGGCTGGCGAAATGCCTCGTAGGCCTGCAACAGGCCCTGCATGCGGGCCCGACCGGTGAGGCCTGAAGGGCGGCCCGGGTTGAGGTTGTGCGCGCCCAGTGCCTTCAGCTCATGGGTGAGGCTGCGAACATCCGGGTAGTGCAGCACATGCGGGCAGCGCTGCAGCCCAAGTTGTTCAAAGCCGCTGCCGGCACACAGGCGCTGGTAATCCTCGAACCGGCGGAAGCGGTTCACATGCACCAGGCCATCCACGGCCTGCCAGCTGACACGCAACTCGTCGAGGGTACCCACGCACAGGCTGCTGAAAGCCAGCACGCCACCCGGGCGCAGTACTCGCAACGCCTCTGCAAGCACACAGGCGAACTGGTCGCACCACTGCACGGCCAGGCTGGTGAACACAAGGTCGACACTGGCATCGCGCAGCGGCAAGCGCTCGGCGTCACCGGCCACGTGGTAGTGCGCCCCACCTTGTTCATCCCGCGCGTGGCGCAGCATGCCTTCGGCGATGTCCACTGCCACACCGCTGGCCTGTGCGAAACACTCGGCCAGTTTTCGGCTGAAATGGCCGGTTCCGCTGCCCAGGTCCAGCCAGTGCGAGGGTTGCAAGCCGGCCGGCAACTGCTCCAGCAGGTTCAAACCTACGGCGCGCTGCAAGGCCGCCACGCTGTCGTAGCTGGCCGCAGCGCGGGAGAACGAAGCCGCCACCTGGCGTTTGTCGGGCAATGCGCCGGGCAGGGTCGGACGGGAAAGGTCAGTCATCGCCACTCTCATGCAGGAAACTCTTGATGCCCGCCGCCAGCTCCTGCGGGTACTCCAGCAGGAACGCGTGGGAACTGTCTTCGACCAGGCCCACTTCCACATCCGGCAGCAGCTCGCTCAACGCCTTGGCTGCCTCTGCCGGCACCAGCGCATCGCTGCCGGCAAACAGGTGCAATTGCGGGCCGGCATATGCCTGCAGTGCTTCGCGGGTGTCGAGCTTGGCCAGCACCTCAAGGCCGGTTGCCAGATACAGCGGGTCGGTGTCCGGCACCCCGACACCCAGTTGGCGCAGCAACGTACGTGGCTGCTGGGCACCATCACTGCACAAGGTACGGAAGCGTTTGAGGGTGACCTGGGTATGGCTGCGGCAGCCGTCGAGGAAGGTGCCGAAGGTGTCTTCGGGCATGCCGTGGGGCCAGTCTGGCCGGGCGACGAAGCTGGGGTTGCTGGCCAGGGTCAGCAGGCCACAGCAGTGGTCGCCGCGCTGGTGCGCCAGCGCGCTGGCCAGCATGCCACCCAGCGACCAGCCACCCAGCCAGACATCGCTGGGCACCTTGCGGTCCAGGTGGTCGACCCAACCCTGCACATCGCTGTGGTCCAATTCCGGCAGGGGCATCAGCTCTACCTGCAAGCGGGCATCCTGGGCGCGCAGGCTGGCTGCCAGCGGCTCCAGTGAGGCAGTGCCCAGGCCCCAGCCGGGCAGCAATACAAGACGATTACGCATCGGCGTTCTCCAACTGTGGATAACACTCGGCCAATGCATTCAACAATAGCTGCACCTGCGCCTCGCTGTGCGCGGCGCTCAGGGTCACCCGCAGGCGTGCGCCGCCCGCCGGCACGGTGGGTGGGCGGATGGCCGTCACCAGCAAGCCGCGCTCGCGCAGCATGCGCGACAGGCGCAGGGCCTGTGCGCTGTCGCCGATCATGATCGGCTGGATCGGCGTCGGGCTGTCCATCAACGCCAGCCCGATCTGCTGTGCGCCTTCGCGGAACTGGCGAATCAACGCCGCCAGGTGCTCGCGGCGCCAGGTTTCGTGACGCAACAGTTCCAGGCTCTTGAGCGTGGCACAGGCCAGCGCCGGTGGCTGGCTGGTGGTGTAGATGTAAGGGCGGGCGAACTGCACCAGCGCCTCGATCAGCTCTTCGCTGCCGGCAACAAAGGCACCCGCAGTACCGCAAGCCTTGCCCAGCGTGCCGATCAGCACCGGTACGTCATCCACGCTCAGGCCGAAGTGCTCGACGATGCCGCCGCCCTGTGCGCCGAGTGTGCCCAGACCATGGGCGTCATCGACCATCAGCCAGGCACCGCGGGCGCGAGCGACATCGGCCAGTGCCGGCAGGTCGGCCAGGTCGCCGTCCATGCTGAACACACCATCGGTCACCACCAGCGTATTACCGACCGCCTTGTCCAGGCGGCTGGCCAGGCTGGCCGCATCGTTATGCAGGTAGCGGTTGAAGCGTGCACCGCTGAGCAGCCCGCCATCCAGCAGCGAGGCGTGGTTCAGGCGGTCTTGCAGTACGGTATCGCCCTGCCCCACGAGCGCGGTGATGGCGCCCAGGTTGGCCATGTAGCCCGTAGAGAAGAGCAACGCGCGCGGGCGGCCAGTGAGTTCGGCCAACGCTTCTTCAACCTGGTGGTGCGGCGTGCTGTGGCCGACCACCAGGTGCGAGGCACCGCCACCGACACCCCAGCGCTCGGCACCGGCCTGCCAGGCGGCGATGACTCCGGGGTGGTTGGCCAGGCCCAGGTAGTCATTGCTGCAGAAGGCCAGCAACCGCTGGCCGTCGACCACCACTTCCGGCCCCTGCGGGCTCTCCAGCAGTGGCCGCTGCCGATACAGGTCTGCGGCGCGCCGTTCGGCCAGGCGCGCCGCCAGGTCGAAGGCCATGTCAGGCCGATGCAGCGTTGTAGAACATCTCGCTGCTGCGCTGTTCGACCAACGCCTGCTCGATGGCCGCCTGATGCACTTCGTCGGCGTGCTCTTCACGCGCTTCGGGCTTGATGCCCAGGCGTGAGAACAATTGCATGTCCTTGTCGGCCTGCGGGTTGGCGGTGGTCAGCAGTTTTTCGCCGTAGAAGATCGAGTTGGCACCCGCCATGAACGCCAGGGCCTGCATCTGCTCGTTCATCTGCTCGCGGCCGGCGGACAGCCGCACGTGCGACTTGGGCATCAACAGGCGGGCGACGGCCAGCATGCGGATAAAATCGAACGGGTCGACGTCCTCTTCCTCGGCCAGCGGCGTGCCGGCAACCTTGACCAGCATGTTGATCGGCACCGACTCGGGGTGCTCGGGCAGGTTGGCCAGCTGGATCAGCAGGCCGGCGCGGTCGTCCAGCGATTCGCCCATGCCCAGGATGCCGCCGGAGCAGATCTTCATCCCCGCATCGCGCACGTAGGCCAGGGTCTGCAGGCGCTCGCTGTAGGTGCGGGTGGTGATGATGCTGCCGTAGAACTCCGGCGAGGTGTCGAGGTTGTGGTTGTAGTAATCCAGGCCAGCCTGGGCCAGGGCTGCGGTCTGCTCCTGGTCGAGCTTACCGAGGGTCATGCAGGTTTCCAGGCCCATGGCCTTCACCCCTTTGACCATCTCCAGCACGTAAGGCATGTCTTTGGCAGACGGGTGCTTCCACGCCGCGCCCATGCAGAAGCGGGTGGAACCGATGGCTTTGGCGCGGGCAGCCTCCTCCAGCACCTTCTGCACTTCCATCAGCTTCTGTTTTTCCAGCCCGGTGTTGTAGTGGCCGGACTGTGGACAATATTTGCAATCTTCCGGGCAGGCGCCGGTCTTGATCGACAGCAGGGTCGAAACCTGCACCCGGTTAGGGTCGAAATGCGCGCGGTGCACGGTCTGCGCCTGGAACAGCAAGTCATTGAACGGTTGCTGGAACAGCGCCTTGACCTCGGCCAGGGACCAGTCGTGACGTGTTGTTGCAGTTGTGCTGGCGCTCATCGGCGTTTCCTTGTTTAGGCTGTAGCTGGCGCCGGGACAGGAAAGCCCACAAGCGCATCACGGATAGCCCGCATAGTTACGGAAGGCCCATGAACTGTCAACCACACTGGAAAAGACTGGTTTACAAGTGCTCACTTATTAATCAAATGTGTTTATTGTGTGACGAGCCTGCCGATCAGGCCTACCCGATGTGCATCGCCTGCGAGGAGGAACTGCCTTGGCTGGGCGATCACTGCCTGCAATGCGCCCTGCCCTTGCCGATGGCCGGCCTGATCTGCGCCCAGTGTTCCCGCCGCTTGCCGGCGTTCGAACAGGTCATTGCGTTGTGGCATTTCGGTTTTCCGGTGGACACGTTGATCAGCCGCTTCAAGCACAATCGTCAATGGTCTTTGGGGCGCTTGATGGCCGAACTGCTGGGGTATGGGCTGCTGCATCGCTTTGCAGAAGGCCTACCCCGCCCTGACCTGCTGTTGCCTGTGCCCTTGGCCAAGCGTCGACTACGCGAGCGCGGGTTCAACCAGGCCGGGATGCTGGGGCGGTGGTTGTCTACGCAACTTGGGCTAACGTGCGATGAGCGATTGTTGCTGCGCACGCGCGAGACGCCTGCGCAGCAAAAGCTGGATGCCCGGGCAAGGCGGCGCAATTTGCGACAAGCGTTTGCGCTCTCGGGTGAACTGACGGGCAAACATGTCGCTATTGTCGATGATGTGTGCACCACCGGTGCCACCGCGCAGGCCATCGCCGAGGTGCTGCGCAAGGCCGGAGCGCGGCGGGTAGATGTGTATTGCCTGGCGCGCACGCCCAAGCCGGGGTATGCATGACCCTGCGCAGTCCTCCACAATCCGCTTTCAGGACCTTCACCTACAACGACTCAATGCCCATGCCCCTACCTACCCTGCTTACCCAGCACATCGCCCGTCGCCCCCAACGCATCGCGCTGCTGCAGCACATTGCGGAACAAGGCTCGATCACCCGCGCCGCGAAGGCTGCGGGTATCAGCTACAAGGCCGCCTGGGATGCCATAGACGAGCTCAACAACCTGGCCAGCCAGCCGCTGGTAGAACGCAGTACCGGTGGCCGTGGCGGTGGCGGTGCGCGTTTGTCGCCGGAAGGCGAGCGGGTGTTGCGTCTGTATCAAAGGTTGCAGGCCCTGCAGGCGCAAATTCTTGAGGCCGCCGAAGAATCCAGCGACCTCGACCTGCTCGGTCGCCTGATGCTACGTACCAGTGCGCGCAACCAGCTCCAGGGCCAGGTCAGCGGCCTGCGCCGCGAGGGCCGGTATGACCGCGTCAGCCTGGCATTGGGCGGTGGGCTGGAGATTGATGCGCTGATCACCCACGACAGTACCGCGCGGCTGGAGCTGACACTGGGGACGACGGTGGTGGCGCTGCTAAAAGCCGGGTGGGTACAGTTGCTCGCGAAGGGGGAAGCAGCCGAAGCGGGCAGCAACTGCTTGAACGCAACGGTGGAAGAGGTGCTGGCAGAGGATGACGGGCCCAGTGAGCTCCGGCTGGCGTTGGGCAATGGGCAGACGTTGTGTGCCATTGCCGAGGCGGACTGGTTGGCTGGGCAGCCGGTGGCGGCGGGCAGTGCGGTGCGGGTGCAGTTTCATCCGTCCTATGTACTGATTGGAGTTCCTGCATAGCCTGGCCGCGCTTTAGCGCGGTTCGCGGGTAAACCCGCTCCCACAGGGAACACGCCGCCTGAGACATGTCACAAAACCTGTGGGAGCGGCTTTAGCCGCGAAGAGGCCGGTACAGGCATAACGCGTTACCATGGCCCCACGCTGCTTACCCTCCGGAGTCACCATGTCCCACCCCTTCGACACCCTCACCCCCGACCTGGTCCTGGACGCAGTGGAAAGCATCGGCTTTCTCAGCGACGCCCGGGTGCTGGCACTGAACAGCTACGAGAACCGCGTCTATCAGGTGGGCATCGAAGACGCGCAGCCGCTGATCGCCAAGTTCTACCGCCCAGGCCGCTGGAGCGATGCGGCCATCCTCGAAGAACACAGCTTCACCGCCGAACTCGCCGACTGCGAGGTGCCGGTGGTTGCGCCGATGCAGCACGACGGCCGCACCTTGTTCGAGCACCAGGGCTTCCGTTTCACCCTGTTCCCCCGCCGCGGCGGCCACGCTCCGGAGCCGGGCAACCTCGACCAGCTCTACCGCCTTGGCCAGTTGCTCGGCCGCCTGCATGCCGTGGGCGCCACCAAACCATTCGAGCACCGTGAGGCCCTGGCTGTGGACAACTTCGGCCACGCCTCGCTGAACACCCTGCTGGACGGTGGTTTTGTCCCTCGCGAACTGTTGCCCGCCTTCGAGTCCGTGGCCCGAGACCTGCTAAAACGTGTCGAGGATATCTACGCCCGCACACCGCACCAGCTGATCCGCCTGCACGGCGACCTGCACCCCGGCAACCTGATGCACCGTGACGAGGTGTACCACGTGGTCGACCTCGACGACTGCCGCATGGGCCCGGCGGTGCAAGACCTGTGGATGATGCTGGCCGGCAGCCGCGAGGAGCGCCTGGGGCAACTGGCCGAGCTGATCGACGGCTACAACGAGTTCCACGACTTCGACCCGCGCGAACTGGCCCTGATCGAGCCCCTGCGCGCCCTGCGCCAGCTTCACTACAGCGCGTGGCTGGCACGGCGCTGGAGCGACCCGGCGTTCCCGCCCAGCTTCCCGTGGTTCGGCCAACCCCGCTACTGGGGGGACCAGATTCTCGCCTTGCGCGAACAAATGGCCGCGCTGGATGAAGCACCGCTGAAATTGTTCTAGAAGCATGCTTACGTCTGTCTACAATAGGCGTCGCTTTATTTAGCTACCTAAGCAAGGATTCTGCATGCACGCCGCAAACCCGCGTCGCGGGTACATCCTGGGCCTGAGCGCCTACATCATCTGGGGCCTGTTCCCCATCTATTTCAAGGCAATCCAGAACGTCCCGGCGGTCGAGATCATTGTCCACCGGGTGCTCTGGTCGGCGCTGTTCGGCTCGGTGCTGCTACTGGTGTGGAAACACCCCGGCTGGTGGCGCGAACTGCGCGACAACCCGCGCCGGCTGGGCATCCTGGCGCTGAGCGGAGCATTGATTGCGGGTAACTGGCTGACCTATGTGTGGTCGGTAAACAACGGCCGCATGCTCGAAGCCAGCCTGGGTTACTACATCAACCCGCTGATCAATGTGGTACTGGGCATGCTGATTCTTGGCGAGCGCCTGCGCCGCCTGCAATGGCTGGCGGTGGGCATGGCCGCCGTAGGCGTAGCCCAGCAGGTGTGGCAGGTAGGCAGCCTGCCTTGGGTGTCGCTGGTGCTGGCGCTGAGCTTCGGCTTCTACGGGCTGATTCGCAAACAGGCGCCAGTGGCGGCATTGCCGGGCCTGGTGGTGGAAACCTGGATGCTGGTGCCGCTGGCCCTTGGCTGGCTGCTACTGCACCCGGCGGCGATGAGTGCCCAGGGGGCGTTTTACACCAGCAGCGAAGCACTGTGGTTGATGGCGGCCGGGCCGGTGACGCTGATACCGCTGGTGTGCTTCAACGCTGCGGCCCGGCACCTGCCATATACCACCCTGGGCTTCCTGCAGTACCTGGCGCCGACGCTGGTATTGCTGCAGGCAGTGCTGTTGTTCGATGAGCATTTGTCGTCGAGCACGTTGGTGGCGTTCATGTTCATCTGGGCGGGTTTGGCGATCTACAGCGTCGATGCGTGGATGAATTTGCGCAAGCGCAGCTGATCAAAAAACGATCAAAACTCTGCAGGCCATGCGGTTCTTGGCCTGCAGCGACATCTCCAAAGGTTATCCACACCCTCGTCCCCCTGCTTTGTGCACAAGCTGCTGATTATTGGGTATTTTTTGATCAAAACTGCGCAGCGCACAGAGAGCCTGGGGTGGAGAGCTACACCCCCAGGTTATCCACAGGGCCTTCCCCGTGATATCGGGATAACCGCAAGGGGCTGCGATGCAGCCCCGGCAATGTAGGATCAATCCTCAGCCCGCAACTTCAACTCCACGATCAGATCATCCGCCAGCCTCTCCAGCCGCTGCTGCAGTTCTTCCAGCGGCAAGGTCAAAGGCAGCGCCAGCAATGCATCGGCATGAAACAGCGGCTCGCTGCTCATCGGTGCCGGCCGCACCTCAGTGGTAAATCGCTCAAGGTTCACCCCAAGATCCGCCAGCAACCGGGTAATGTCCCGCACGATCCCCGGCCGGTCATTCCCCACCAGTTCCATGGCAATCGGCTTCCAGGTACACGACGGCTCGATGCCGCTCTCGGCAATCAGCACGCGAATGTCATACCGGGCCAGCCCCTGCAACGATCCCACCAGTTCAGCGTAATTCTCAGCCGGCACCGCCACCCGCAGGATGCCGGCAAACTGCCCGGCCATACGCGACATGCGGCTTTCCAGCCAGTTGCCACTGTGGTCGGCGATGCACTGGGCAATGCGTTCGACCTGGCCAGCCTTGTCAGGGGCGATAACAGTCAGTACAAGATGATCCACAAGCCCTTCCTCGTGTCGGACCGCGCCCGGCGGCAGAAAATCGGGGGATCGACTCAGTATAGGCAAGGCGCGGCAACCTGCCGCAGGGCGGCCAGCACAACGAATCGTGTACTGTTTCAAGATTTATCTGGAACAATCCACCTGTTTTTTGCGAACATACCCACTCCCAGCGTGACCATACGCGACCAACGGGTCGCATAACGGCGCTTTTAGTCTGATTTTGCCCCGCCTACTGCTTCATGTAGTATCCCGTGGCGCGGACTACAAAACGTCGTTTGGATGTCTGCCAAGGCGCCTGTGAAAATACGCACACTGCCTGCCGGCCCGTCTGGCAAGCCGCACCCAGCCGCGCCCGGTACAACCCGGGGGCACGCACTGGTGCCGTGTTTAGAGAAGCGCTACAGGCTTAATACAGAAGAGCGAAATAGCTGAGCAGAGTGAGGCAAGCAATGACTGGATACGTTCAAGTCGGTGGCCTTCAGGTCGCCAAGGTCCTGTACGACTTCGTGAACAACGAAGCCATTCCCGGGACCGGCATCGTCGCCGAGCAGTTCTGGGCGGGTGCAGAGAAGATCATCAATGACCTCGCTCCAAAGAACAAAGCCCTGCTCGCCAAGCGCGACGAGCTGCAAGCCAAGATCGACGCCTACCATCAGGCACGCAAAGGCCAGGCCCACGACGCCGTCGCCTATAAAGCATTCCTCCAGGAAATCGGCTACCTGCTGCCACAAGCCGACGATTTCCAGGCCACCACCCAGAACGTGGACGAAGAAATCGCCCACATGGCCGGCCCCCAGCTGGTCGTGCCGGTGATGAACGCCCGCTTCGCCCTGAACGCCGCCAACGCCCGTTGGGGTTCGCTGTACGACGCGCTGTACGGCACCGACGCCATCAGCGATGAAGG
>Ga0160438_1000416_pt1 | contig 12318 bp, 9 predicted proteins | sample HID1975K_E0MG_FD_108203 | JGI IMG/M metagenome (GOLD analysis project Ga0160438, IMG submission 108203) | Enriched soil microbial communities from UW Madison campus, WI, USA - HID1975K_E0 MG | ecosystem: Environmental > Terrestrial > Soil > Unclassified | place: USA: Madison, Wisconsin...
AAGAGCGGTTGCATACGCTGAGCCAGCCCTTCGCACTGGGCGACGCCACTTTTACCCGAGAAGGCGCCGGCCCGGGGCTGGGGATTTCGATATCCCGCGCCATTGCCGAGCTGAGCGGGGGGCACATGGCGATCGATTCCACGATCTCGATGGGCACGACGGTCGCCATCTCCCTGCCGATCGAAACGAGCACGGCCCAGGACGCGGCTTGAACCGCCGTCTATCGGGGCTTGTTGACCCCCACCCGGCCTCCCCCTGGTAGGGGAAGGAGTTGCGCCGGTGGCTCGCGACGATCGACCGATACTTTCAGCGTAGCCGCTATTGGCCTGAGAAGTGTGCGACAGCCTTGGCGTACCAGGCGGTGGCCGATGTCTCCACCTCGGCAAGCATGTCGCGGATGTCGAGCTCGAGCCGCGAAAAGTCGGGGTAGTGGCAGAGCTGGGCCAGCAGATCCTTGAAGGCCGGAGACCAGGCTTCGTCCTTGAAAGGGCTGACAAGGGCCGAGCTCATCACCTGCAGGATCGTCGCATAGAGCGTGTGGATGTCGGCCAGGCGATTGCCGTTGGGCACGAGGCCGACCGCCTCGAGACGCCGAAGCACTTGCACCGTGGGCGCCTGTGGCAGCGCAATCTGGCGGCTGGCGATGATCTGGGCCGACTGGGCGATGAATTCGAGATCGACGAGGCCGCCGGTTGCCAGCTTGAGATCGAAGGGATGGCGCGGCTTGCGCTCGCGGGCCATGAGGGCGCGCATGGAGACCACGTCGTCGATGGTCTTTTGTACGTCGCGCGGACGGTTCATGACTTCGGCGATTTCGGCATCGACCAGCGCACCGAGTTCGCCCGTCGAAGCGATGATGCGGGCGCGGCTGAGGGCGAGGTGCTCCCAGGTCCAGGCATTGTCGCGGTGATAGGCGCGGAAGCCGGAGAGGCTGGTGGCCAGCGGGCCAGCATTGCCCGAGGGCCGGAGCCGCATATCGGCCTCGTAGAGCACGCCTTCGGCCGTGGGCGCGGAAATGGCGGCCACGAGGCGCTGGGTGAGGCGGGCGAAATAGTGCGAGGTGGAGAGCGGGCGCTCGCCGTCAGACTCGGTTTCGGGTGCGTCGTAGAGCAGGAAGAAATCGAGATCGGAGGTGAAGGTCATCTCGCGGCTGGCCATTTTGCCGAAGGCGAGGAGCGCGACGGTGGCGCCCTCGATGCGGCCATGGCGGCGGGCGAATTCGGCCTGCACGCTGATGAAGAGGCGATTGAGGAGCGTTTCGGCGAGCGCGGTGAACTGCTCTCCCGCCATCGTCGCGCTGACCGTGCCGGAAAGCAGGCCGGCGGCGACGAGGAATTTCTGCTCCTGCCCGATGATGCGGGCGCGATCGATCAGCTCCTCATATGAGCGGGCATCGGCGAGGAAGGCATCGACCTTGGCGACAAGCACCTCGCTATGGGTGACATCATTGGCAAAGGCTGGGTCGATGAGGCCATCGACCACATGGGCGCGATGGATGACGGCTTCGGCCATGCGGGGGGCCGAGGCCATGAACTGGACGAGAAGCGTGCGCAATTGCTCGTGGTTGCGCAGGAGCGCAAAGAGCTGCACGCCGCCGGGCAGGCGCGAGAGGAAATTGTCCATGCGCGCCAGCGCTTCATCGGCATTGCCGGCACGACCGAGCGTGGTCAGCAGCGCAGGCAATAATTCGGTGAGATGGGCGCGGGCCGCTGACGCCCGCGTGGCGGCATAGCTGCCATAGTGCCAGTGGCGCACGGTCTCGATAGCCTTGTGCGCATCGGCAAAGCCCATGGCGGTGAGGGTTTCGAGCGTGCCCGGATCGTCGTCGCTGCCGGTGAAGACGAGATTGCCGCCCCCTGCCCCCAGCGTCTCGCCCTCGGTGAAGAGTTCGGAATAGTAGCGGGCAACCCGGGTGAGCGCGGCGCGATATTCGGCCTCGAATTTGTCCCGATCGGGCTGGCCCATCAGCCGGCCGATGACGGCGACGCCTTCGGGCGTGGCGGGCATGATGTGGGTCTGCTCGTCGCGCAGCATCTGCAGACGGTTTTCGACGGCGCGGAGATACCAATAGGTCTCGGTCAACTCGGCAGCCGTGGTCGGGCTGATCCAGTTGGCCTCGGCCAGGGCGCGCAGCGCATGGGCCGTCGGGCGCACGCGCAGGGATTTGTCGCGGCCGCCGGCGATCAGCTGTTGGGTCTGGGCGAAGAATTCAATCTCGCGGATGCCGCCGCGGCCGAGCTTGACGTTGTGGCCCTCGACGCGGATATCGCCAACGTTCTTCGAAACATTGATCTGGCGCTTCATCGCCTGGATGTCAGCGATTGTCGCGAAATCAAGATGCTTGCGCCAGACATAGGGCGCGAGTTCGCGGATGAAGGCTTCGCCCACCTGTTTGTCACCAGCGCAGGGGCGCGCCTTGATCCAGGCGGCGCGTTCCCAATTCTGGCCGCGCACTTCGTAATAGGCCATGGCGGCATCGACGGAGAGGGCGACCGGGGTGGAGCCGGGATCGGGGCGCAGGCGCAGATCGGTGCGGAACACATAGCCATAGGCGCGCGGCTCTTCCATGAGCGCGACCAGCTTCTGGATCATGCGGGAATAGGTTTTCGTCGCCTCGGCCGGATCGGCGAGCACGGGCTTTTGCGGATCGAAGAAGGCGACGATGTCGATATCGGAGGAATAGTTGAGCTCGCGTCCGCCGTGCTTGCCGAGCGCGAAGATGGCGAGGCCGGAATTGGCGGCGCGGGCCTCTTCTCGGGAGAGGACGAGCCGCCCCTTGTCGAAGGCCTCGCGCATGAGGAAATCGAGCGCCGCCTCAAGCGCGGCATCGGCGAGGTCGGACAGGGCCTCGGTGGCGCGCGCGGTGGTCCAGAGGCCGCCGGTTTCGGCAATGGCCGCGAGGAGCGCGGTGCGCCCCTTGCCGATGCGGAGGATTTGCGAGAGCGCGCTCTCATCGGCGGCCTGGCCCGAGGCGCGCAATTCGCCAATGATTGCCTCGAAGGCCGCGTCGGGGCCCTGTGCAAGCGCAGCGACCAGCCAGGAGGCATGGGCATTGGCCTGATCGAGCAGATAAGGCGCCGAGTCCAGCAGCGGGCCCAGGAGCGGTCCAGCCTCCATCAAGGCAGCGCGATCCGCATCGGCCAGCGCGGCCACAAATGCATCAAAGGCAGGATGGGGAATGGGCGGCAGGGCGGAAAGGGAAATGCTCATTGCTGAGGCATAACGCGCCGCCAGCGAGGCGACAAGCGGACCGATCAGGACCGCTTGTCGGTATCGTCCTCGAGCGCGGCAAGGGCGGCTGCCTCTTCCGGGGTGAGCCCGGCGGGCGTGGGCGTGGCCTGACGCCGGCGAGCGACGAAAATACCGATCAGCCCGATGGCGAGCAGCAGCGGCGCCGCGACCCACAGCACGATCGTGTTGGCGCTGAGGCGCGGATTGAGCAGCACGAATTCGCCGTAGCGATCGACGAGATATTGCTCGACCTCGTCATTGCTGTCGCCTTCGACGAGGCGCTCGCGCACAAGGATGCGCAGATCGCGCGCCAGATCGGCATCGCTGTCATCGATGGACTGGTTCTGGCAGACGAGGCAGCGCAGGCCCGCCGAGATATCGCGGGCGCGCTGCTCGAGCTGCGGATCGTCAAGCACTTCGTCGGGCGAGACCGCAAGTGCAGGCGTCAGCATGACGAAGACGAGGGCAAGAGCTGCCAGGATGCGCTTCATTCGGCAGGCTCCGGAATTGCCCGTGCGGCCGGGCGCGGCGCGCCCACCCGCAGGCGGCGATCCGTCAGGGACAGCATGCCCGCCCCCGCCATGACCAGAGCGCCAAGCCAGATGAGGAGGATGTAAGGCTTGTGCCAGACGCGGATGACATGAGTATCCTCCAGCGGCTCGCCGAGCTGCAGATAGAGCTGGGAGAACCCATAGGTCTGGATCGCGGCTTCGGTGGTCGGCATGCCGCTGGCGACATAGATGCGCCGCTCGGCCTCGAGCTTTTCGACCGAGCCACCGGGGGCGGTGACGGTGAAATAGCCGGTTTCAGCCACGTAATTGGGGCCCGGCACTTTTTCGAAAGTGTCGAAAGCAATGGTGTAGCCGGAGAGCTCGGTGGTTTCGCCCGGATTGAGCGTGGTCACGCGCTCGGTTTCCCAGGCCGAGACCGAGACAATGCCCAGCACGGTGATGCCGAGGCCAAGATGGCCGATGGCCGTGGACCAGATCGAGCGCGGCAGGCCGGCAAGCCGGCGGAGGCTTTCGCGCAAGGGGATGCGCCCGAGGCGGCTGCGCTCGATCAGTTCGGCGATGGAGCCGAAGCTGACCCAGAAGCCGAGCAGCAGCCCGATCGGGACCATGGAGATGGAAACGCCACCCAGCGCCGAAATCAGGATGGTGAGGAAGACGGCCAGTGCCGCCGCCGCCACCAGGCGCTGGCCGGCGGCAACCAGATCACCGCGCTTCCAGGCCAGAAGCGGGCCGAAAGGCAGGACCAGCAGCAAGGGCGCCATGAGGGCGCTGAAGGTGAAATTGAAGAAGGGTGCGCCAACCGAAATGCTGGTTCCCGCAATCGCGTCGAGCACCAGCGGATAGAGCGTGCCGACGAGAACGGCGCCCACGGCGGTGGCGAGGAACAGATTGTTGAGGATCAATGCCCCTTCGCGGCTGATGGGCGCAAACAGTCCACCCTGGCGCAAGGCGCCGGCGCGGATGGCAAAAAGCGTGAAGGCGCCGCCGATCAGGATGGCCAGGATCGCCAGGATGACAAGGCCTCGCGCCGGATCGCTGGCGAAGGTGTGCACCGAGGTGAGAATGCCCGAGCGCACGAGGAACGTGCCCAGCAGCGACAGGGAAAAGGTGATGATGGAGAGGAACACCGTCCAGATTTTCAGCGCGTTGCGCTTTTCCATCACGAGAGCGGAATGGAGCAGCGCCGTGCCGGAAAGCCAGGGCATGAAGCTGGCATTCTCCACCGGATCCCAGAACCACCAGCCGCCCCAGCCAAGCTCGTAATAGGCCCAGTAGGAGCCCATGGCGATGCCCAGGGTGAGGAAGATCCAGCTCAGCATGGTCCAGGGGCGCACCCAGCGCGCCCAGGCCTGGTCGATGCGGCCCGAGATCAGTGCGGCAATGGCAAAGGAGAAGCAGATCGAAAACCCGACATAGCCCGCATAGAGAAGCGGCGGGTGAATGGCGAGGCCGATATCCTGGAGGATCGGATTGAGGTCGCCGCCTTCGAGCGGCGGATTGGCCACGCGCAGGAAGGGATTGGAGGTGAAGAGGGTAAAGCCGGCAAAGGCTGCCGTGAGCAGGCTCTGCGTGCCGATGACGAGGTTGAGCAAATCGGCCGGCAGGCGGCGGCCAAACGCGGCCACGAGCGCGCCGAACAGCACGAGGATCAGGATCCAGAGGACCAGTGAGCCCTCGTGATTGCCCCAGACGCCGGAGATCTTGAAGATCAAGGGCTTGAGCGAGTGCGAATTGTTGACGGCCAGCAACAGGCTGAAGTCGGAGACGACAAAGGCGTGGACCAGGGCAGCAAACGCCACCGCAACCAGCACGAATTGCAGGATGGCCGCATGGCTCATGACATTGGCGAGGCGCTGGCCTCGCCGCCACAGCACCAATCCGCCAAAGGCCGAGACGACGGCAATGGCGAAGGCCAGAATCAGGGCGAAATGGCCAAGCTCTATGCTCACGGTGTATTGGCCTCCGGCCGCCACTCGCCCTGCGCCTTCAGCGCTTCGACGACTTCCTTGGGCATGTAGGTCTCGTCATGTTTTGCCAGCACATTGGTGGCCATGAATGTGCCATCGGGACCGAGGCTGCCTTCGGCCACAACGCCCTGCCCTTCGCGGAAGAGATCGGGGAGAATGCCGGTATAGTGGGCGACGCGCTCGGTTGCCCCATCGGTGATGGTGAAGACATTTTCCTGGCCGGTGCGGGTCCAGCTGGCTTCCTTGACGAGGCCGCCAAGTCGGATCGGGTGGCCGGGCTCGACCGCGCGCGTGACCACGTCGGTGGGCGAATAGAAGAACACGATCTGGTCGCGCAAGGCCACCAGCACCAGTGTCGTGGCTATGGCGAGGACGATAGCGAGGCCGGCAATGACGGCCAGGCGCTTCTGCTTGCGCGACCACCCCTTGCGGCGGATAGCACCCTGAACACTCATGGCGTTTCTCCATTCAGTTTGAGACCGGCACCGAGCGCGATCGTATCAAGTTCACCGCGGTCGAATGCAGCCGGATAGGCAGCGACCGAAGCATCATAGGCCGACTGGGCTTTGGCGAGATCCCCCAGCACGATGTAGGATTGCACCAATCGGATCCATTCTGCGACCGTGCCGCCGGAGGTTTCAAGGCGCGAGGCAAGCCCATCGATCATGGACCGGATCATCTCGGCCTCCTGGTCGGCCGCAGTGTCGACGCCGTCATTATTGGCGACGGCAAGGCCCTGACGGGCGGCTGCGAGCCAGGGCTCATCCCCCTGGGCCAGATCGATGGCAGCCTGCCAGGCGCGAGCCGCAGCGTCATAGTCGCCGGTCCGCATCAGCTCGGAGGCGAGATAGAGGTGGGCGCGGGTGTGTTGCGGATCGCTCGCAATCACGGCGCGAAGGATATCCATCGCTTCGTACGACCCCGCGCCGCCAGCCTCGAGCAGCAGGGCCTCGGCGAGGTCTGTCTGACGCTCTGACGTGGGCCCATCGAGGGCGATGATGCGGCGATAGGCATTGGCGGCGTCGCCAAAGCGACCCAGTTCGGCAAAAGCGGGAGCGATGACGATCCAGCCGCGCAAATCATCGGGGTTGGCGGCCAATTGCCTCTCGATGCGGGCGATCGCGTCGTCGAGATCGAGGCGCTGAGCCGCAAGCTCGGGGCGATCCGCCAGAGGGCGCGACGGCAGGTCCGGGCTGCCCAGAAAGGCATAAAGGCCAATCGAGATCGCCGCGACAGCGCCGAGACCGGCAAACAGGGGCAGGCGCCCCAGGTCACGGCCCGGATTGGACCCCTTGTCCTTGTTGGCACGCAGGATTTCTCGCGCCAGCTCCGCCTTGGCCGCCTCGGCTTCGGCCTCGCCGATCTTGCCGGCGGCACGATCGGCCTCGATTCCCGTCAGCAAAAGCCGGAAATGGCGGTTGTGATCGGCGCTTTGTGTCGCGCTTGCGTTGACCGGGCGACCAGCCGCCGCGTAAAACAACGCGGCGCAAGAGGTAGCGGTGATGGCGATGACGATTGACCAGAAAATCATGGGTCCCAGACACTTGCTTCCCGCGCAGGGAAAGGGATGGCCCTGTATAAGCCTAACGCGCGGAAAAGCCACAAAAAGACGCGTGTTCTGCTCGGACGCATTGCCACAGGCCGGCCAGACCCGGCCATGACAGCAGAAGCTGCCGACCTGGCGATCTTCGGCTCGTCACCCCTGTCGCGCCTGCTCGCCGGGCTCCTGCGTCAGGTGCACGGGAAATCCGTGGTCTTCGTCGGGGCCAGCCATGCGCGCTACAGGCTGCCGCGCGAAATCGACCTGTCGGTCGGACCAATCACGCGGCCGGAGAGCTGGGCTCTCCTCGACCAAATCGTGCCGGAAACGACGCGACTGCTCTCGAAAATAGCCGGCCGCCATGCCTGGCATCATGTGGATCCGGTGTTTTTCGCCGATGCGCAATGGGCGCAGGAGGCACTTGGCCATGTCCAGCACATGGCCAACGCCTTCGGTATCGCGACCGAGATGGTGGCGCCCTCGAAGCTGGGCCGGGACCGCGCAGGGATAAGATTGCGCGACGTCGTCAGGCTGCAAAAGCCGATCATCGAACCGGCGCTCGATCATTGGCTGGACGAACTCGGAGTGCTGCGACTCCAGCCGGACAGGGTGGAGATCGAGCCGGATGGAAGCGCAGGGATCTGGGTAGGCGAGACCGAATATTCTGCCGGACACGCCGTCCTAGCCGATGATGCGGCGATCATTGCGCATCTGCCGTTGCCGCAATGGCCGCGCCTTTTGGCGCGCCGCGCCATGTCTTCGGTCCTGACCACGCCCACGGAGCCCCTTGTGGCCAAGATCATGGCCCATCTCGATAGCGGCACACTGCTCGCGCAGCAGGACGAAGGGGGAATCGCTGCCATCGGCCCAGGCGATCTCGGCAGCGCGGCGGCACGACTGTCACGCCTCCTCGCCGACGATCGCCAGCTGCAGCAGGCAGGCCAGGTGAGTTATCCGACACTCGTGACCGCCGACGGCGCGCCGGCCTTCGGCAAGGCCGCAGGAACTGGCGCCGACATCATCATCGGCCTCGGCCCGACAGGGACCTTCATCGCCCCTGCCCTGGCGCGGTGGCTGGCGGGCGAGGCCGCGCCCAATGAAGATTCATGGTTTGGGGAGAGACTGGTGGGGCGCGATTCGTCCCGGAATTCCGTCGCCGAATTTCACCCTTCCCTCCGCAGGACGACGGCATGAGGGCTCAGATCAACAGGCTGCCTTCGGACGCACCGAAGAGCCTCGGCAGCGCCATCGACCGGACCAGGCCGATCCAGTTCAAGCTCGATGGCAAACAGTTCGGCGGCTTTGCGGGAGACAGCGTTTTCAGCGCCCTCCTGGCCTCGGGCGTAGATGTGCTGGGCAACCACCTCGGCCAGAGGATCGGGCTGACCCGGCAGGCCGCGCCGCCAATTTGCATCGCCGGCACCAGCGATCCGCACCGTGCCCTGCCCATGGATCGCATGCCCGCCCTCGATGGCGCCGAGTTGGTGACATTGGGAAAACGCCGCTGGCCCCGCTGGGACGAGTTGATGCTTCGTCGCCGCTCGCTTGGACTCGATCTCGACAATCCGCATGCGCTCGATCGGCCGTGGCTGGCAATGGTGGGGGAACGGCGCCAGGGGTTTGATATCGCCATCATCGGCGGGGGCGTGGCCGGGCTCAGCGCGGCGCTGACCGCGGCGCGAGCGGGGCTTTCAATCGCAATATTCGAAAGCGCAGCCTACCTGGGAGGGCATTCAGGGCTTTTCGGCACGCAGGATGGCGAAGACCGGCCCGAGGAGGCAATGGCGCGCCTCAGCGGGGAGGTCGAAGCCAATCCGGCCATCACGGTTTTCCTCCGTACCGAAGTCATCGCCGTGCGGGCTGGCCTGCTGCGCGCCCACACTGTCAGCATTGACGGGAGCATGGCGCGGGGGGAGATGTTCGATTGCCCGGCCGAGCGGATCGTGCTCGCCACCGGCGCCCAGGAGCGACTGCCCTTGTTTGCAGGCAATCGCCTGCCCGGTGTCATGGGCGCGCTCGAAAGCTATGAACTGGCCAGCCGCTACGGCATCTGGCGCGGGCATTCGCTGGCAATCGCGACATCGAGCAATTGCGCCTACCGGCTGGGAACACTGGCACGGGACAATGACATTGCCGTCGCCGCGATCATCGATGCGCGAGCCGGGCCCAATTCCCGCTTCATCGATTTTGCCAAGGCGTATGGCATCCGCCAGATGACGGGCCGTGTGCCGCAGGAGGTGCGGACCAACCGGTCGGGAAACCAGCTTCAAATCGACATCGGCGATGAAGCCCCGATCGTGGCCAAGCATCTGATCGTAAGCGGCAGCTGGCAGCCTGACCTGACACTGTGGCATGTCGCCGGCGGCACTAGCGCCTGGCACGAAAAGCACCAGCGAATCGAAGCCTCCGGCGCGCTCGAGGGCCTTGCGCTGGCCGGCAGCGCCGCCGGATATTTTACCCGCCAGGGCTGTATCCAGAGCGGCGCGGACGCGGTCGACCGGCTTCTTGGCCGCACCCGCCGACCGATCGCCGATCCGGTGATCGATCCCCTCTACGAAACGCCTGACGCGGCCCTTGCCGATCTCGGCGAGAGGGAAAGTGCGGCAATCACCTATCTCGATGGCGGCGTCTCGCTGCTGACGCGACCGAGTCTGCCACCGCGACGGTGGTATGACCGGTTCCGGCCGCGGACCGAGCCGGAGCTACCCGCCCTGTCGGAAGCCTCACAATCGCTTACCCTGGGCACGATCGCGGCAGGGGTGACGCTGGGGCTGGTGCCACCGCAATCGGCGGGGATTGTCGCTCAGGAGCGCGTGGCCCTCATTCCGCTGATTGTCGGGCCGCAGGGGGAGGATCGCCCGGCCTCGGTCGCCATCGGCGATGACGACATTCCGGCCTATCTCCAGAACCGGTTCGGGCCCGACGCTGTGATTGTGACCATCATCCCGCAGGATGGGCGGCGATTGACGCCCGGGGCCCTGATATTTTCCAATGCGGACACTGCCGACGCCCTTGCCGCCATTGGCGTGGTGCTGCGCAAGACGCCGTCGGGCATTCGCGGGGTGCTGAAGGCATCGGCCACAAATGGGCCGCTGCATGTGCGCGACCACGGCCAGATCGTGACCGTCACACTCGCGCAGGCCCAATAGCCCAAATCGGCTTGTCCTAGCGGGCGCGCTCGGCGGCGAGCCGCGCCTTTTTCAAGGTGTCGGCGTAATCACTGGAGAAGCGGAGCTGAGCCATCTTGATGATGGCATCGAGGCGGCTGGCCGTGTTCTTGTCTTCCGGGTTTTCCCGGTAGAGCTCCATATTGCGCTGGATATGGACTTCGAGCGCCTGCCCGGACTGGCCCCAGGCCTGGTCGAATACGGCGTTCAGCGCCAGCGAATCACGGCAATCCCGCACGGTGGCGAGGAGATAGACGCCGCTGACGGCGGCCAGCAGCCTGTCCGTATCGAGACGATCCGCACCCTCACGCCGGCGCATGGCCTGATTGAGATCGGTTACCACCTCCTTGAGCCGTGGCTCGAGGCGGTCCGACACATATTTGGTGATGGTGGAGAGCCCCGCCGTCGCCTGGCTGCCGCGGGAAAACTCGATATAGCCGGTCAGGGACCGCACGAGCTTGTGGAAGCGCTCAAGCGCCCGGCAGACCAGATCGACGTCCGAGAACGGACCGTTGAACTGCAGGAAGCGCAACTGGTTCTGGGCATGGGCGATGTGGGCATCGATCAGCGGCGACAGGCCGACCCGCGAGATCGCCACTTCGGAGGGCGCGCCCGCCAGCTTGATTGCAGCCGTGATGAGAAGGGTGGGATTGGCCACCTGGCCGAGAGCGGCCTGGAAGACGAGGGCCGCGAGGGCCGGATCGGCCAAGGGCATGGCATTGATTGCCGAGCTGAGCGCCGCATCGTCGGTGATGGTATTGGTCGCCCGGCCGAAGGCCTGCGCCTTGCCCAGGAGGGCCCGGTTGCGCAGGGCCAGCATGACGAGGGGCAGACGATCGAGTCCATCCTCACGGCCCAGCTGGGCGGCGAGGCGACGACCCGCTTCGATATCGGTATTGGCCTGGGCGAGCCCGGCCTTCATGCGCGCGAGCAATTCGGGCATCAGCGGCTCGATCTCGGCCGCTGTCAACACCCCCTCTTCGATCCGGTCCTGGGGGATGATATCGGGGCAAAGATCGCGCGTGACCCAGGTCCAGATGGAGCGGGCGGTCTCGCGACTTACCGCGCCAGGGAAAACGACCAATACCGGCTCGTGGACCAATATGGCGTCGATCAACCCACAGAATGGGGCGTGCGCCGGGCCGGAAGGTACCGGCGCGGCGGAATCGGTGCGGTTCGCTAGCGGGGTCATCTGCGCAATCGATCTGGGATGAAATACGCAGCCAGCCTATCGTGCGCCGGTAAACAATCCTTAACGGCCGACGCAAGTTCTAGCGATCAGGCAGCGCCCTGGACAACATTCCAGTTGCCGGTCTGCTCGCGGCAGGCCGTGCCCTTCTTCACATAGTCCTTGCCGCCAATCTTGACGGTGTGGGTGAAGTCACGGCAATCGAGATTGTTGACGCGGACATAGGGACCGACGGCGACCGAGCCGGTAGAGCCCTTGTCCCCTGCCCACTGGCGCGGCGCACCGGGGCGGCCGAACTGCAGCGCATAGAACTGGGCGCTGTTGGCCTCAGCCGAATCCTTGGCGCTCATCAGCGACAGCGCGGTGGCATCCACAAAACCATTGGCAATGCTGGTGGTCAGGCGCGCCTGCTGCACGGTCTGGGCAGAGCTCGGAACCATGGGCTGGGCAATCACCGGCTGGGTCGCCACCGGGGCCTGAACCACCTGGGAGGTGCCAGTGCTGGAGCAGCCAGCCAGAACCAGGGCCAGAACGGGAGTAGCAAACAGGGCGAAACGATTCATCTCTTTGACCTTTTCAGCATACGGTCGGTTCTTGTTGACCCATTACGGCAAAAGTGCGTCAGGGGTTTGCCGCACGCACCGGACTTCCCAAGCGCGCGGCGGGCAGGCGAAGCTCGACCAGCAACCCACCCAGCGCGGAACGCTTGAGT
>Ga0160438_1000419_pt1 | contig 12244 bp, 6 predicted proteins | sample HID1975K_E0MG_FD_108203 | JGI IMG/M metagenome (GOLD analysis project Ga0160438, IMG submission 108203) | Enriched soil microbial communities from UW Madison campus, WI, USA - HID1975K_E0 MG | ecosystem: Environmental > Terrestrial > Soil > Unclassified | place: USA: Madison, Wisconsin...
CGGGAATCCTTCTTCCCGCATTTTTTTCAACACATCCTGCCATCGAGAAAGACGCTTACTATCCCCGACACGTTTATTATTCTGACTTCCTGGTAACCACAACCCGCTATCATTAAAGGAATAAACAGGCAATAAATCCGAGCGCTGTGTTGCAGGTAAAATGTTATCCGTCAGACTATCAAGAACGATGGGAATCGCATCCGGTGACGAGTACCAGGTTAATACCATATGCGCCCGATTCAGACGTAATGCTTTAACGTAGGTAATACGTAACTTTTCTCCTGAAACACCTAAGTGACGTAATGTGAAATATTTAGCGATAGCATAATCTTCGCAATCTGCTTCGCCTTTGCGCAGCGATTCTACGGGCGTTGCCCAATAATCAGTGCTATTCCAGATTTCAATATCTTCACGGTAATGCAATTGCTGGTTAAAAAAACGATTCACCGCATTTAATTGCGCGAGTTCAGTTTGGCTCCGTTGGTTCAATAACAGTTGCTGCCATGCATTTATACGCTGATCGCCATCCTTTGTTGCCTGGCCATAGAGTTGATCGGCACGTTGTTGAATGGTCGTGAAATCCCAGGCTGCACGTAAAGAGCCTCCCGCCAATAGTAACAACAGCACACCAGAAAAAATCAGAGGCGCTAATAACCTGGTGCGAAAAAATAACCTGACTGAGTTCAATTACACATCCGAATAGAGCCAATAATTGTTTAGTTTCGCTGTAGGTTTTTCGGCATCACTTTTTGTGTCAGCCACTTGTGAGTCAACTGAGTATTGACGGGTGATTCAAAGATGCGCCCAAGTGTCTTATCTACAAAAGCAACAAACTGTGGGTCTTCCTTCCTCATCATAATGGCATATTTCATTTTTTCACCCACAACGTCCTGGGAAACAGAGAAATCTTCAGGATGCTCATTTTGATTGATAATAGGATACGCCAGGATGTCATCGAGAATGATCGCGGCAGTACGTTTTTGCGCCATCATATCAAACGCATCTTGCACGGTATCTGAAGTGATTATCGAGATACTCAGATGTTTCTCACGGTTCACTCGATTGAACTCTAACAAATCTTTAGAACCGCGTGGCACGCTGACGGTACGGCCTTTTAAGTCTTCAAGCGTATGGATATTATTCTGGCGCAGCGAAATAATACGCATATGGGCGACAAAATAATCAACAGAGAAGGAGACGCTTTTCTTCCGCTCTGGCGCATCGGTGTTAACGCTGCAATCCAAATCTATTTTACCAGAGTTAAGTGAGTTCACGCGTTCGGTAAATAGAGTAGGAATGTAATGAACGGCGAGATTTTTTTTACCCAGAGAAATACGCAATTCATCAGCAATCATATTGCATAGGGAGATGGTGTACCCGGTCACTTTGCCGCTCACATCCCGAAAAGAGAAAGGCTCAAGTTGACGATAACCAATGTTTAACGCATTACTTTCTTTAATATGATCAAGCGTGGCGGAAGTGCCATCGGCCCTAAGATAATTGGGAGCCATTATCAGAGGTAACAATGCCAACGCCCTCAGAAGAACCTTGAGCCCGGTGTTAAATGACTTTTTCATGTTAGTACGCATAGAGTGTTGTAGATGTTGTGAGTTTTTTAAGTTCCGCCGACATTGGAATATTTAGATTAATAGCGTTCGGTGGAATAGGAGACTGGAACCATCGTTGGTACAGTTTCTGAAAATCTTTGCCGGTAATAAGTGTTTTGAGCGTGTTATCGAGAAAATTTTTGAATTCACTGTCATCAAGCGGCAGCAACAAGCCTGCGGGAATCGGTGGGCTTAACGTCTGATCTGATATTTCAAACTCATCAGGCGTCGGGGATATCGCGATCATACCTTTCAGAATCGCCGTACTTGAAATCAAAGCCGGTAACTCACCGCTTTGAAGTTCCTGGAATGCACCTTTGTTATTGTTATCAAGCTCAATATTTAAATTGAGATCGTTCGTTCTATTGATGGTGTGGATTTGCTCGACATAAATAGTGCCGCTTTTAACCAGGACACTGTGCCCGGCTAAGTCGTCAATGGTATCGGTATGGTTATTTTTGCGAGTAATGAAACGCGTGCTGGAGAAGAAAAATGGGAATGAGAATTCGGCTTTTTGATGACGCAATTCAGAATAAAAACCAGGGATGCACATGATATCAGTAGCATGATTTTTAATGAGCACGAACTGTGACGCGGTACTGCTTTTTATCCAGCGAACTTTAAGGTCTTTTAGCTTCAGTTTTACTTTGATTGCATCAACGAGTTTATTGCATATATCAATGGAGTAACCCGTCGGCCGCTGCCCCTCAATGTATGAAAAGGGAAATGCATCATCTTGATAACCCAGCGTAATTGTCTTTGTCTCGGCTATCTTATCCAGTGTGTTTTTACTGTGTACGCCATGTGCGTGGCATACCGGACTACTGAGCAAAAATAGTGCCAAAAACCAGATGACTGACAGGTTTGTAGGGTGGATAAGCGTACGCGTCATCCACCATTTCGGTGAATGGTGTCGGATGGCGTTACACTTATCCGACCTACGAAATAACCCAGCAAAAAGGGTTTTAACAGACATCGCAGATTTCCCCGTCGATGACTTTATTGCCAAACGTCGGCTCCAGATCTTTCTCAGGCAATGGGCGGCTGTAATAGTAACCCTGTACATTCTGGCAAGAAATTCGGCGCAAAATAGTCCGCTGCTGCTCCGTCTCAACCCCCTCCGCCGTCACGCTCATGCCATATTTCTGGGCAAATTGAATCAGCATCACGACCAGGTACTGGCTCGCACTTTCTTGCTCCAGTTTCATAATCAGGGTACGGGCGATTTTAATGCGGGTGAACGGATAAATAAGCAGGTAATCCAACGCCGCATATCCGGTTCCCAAATCATCCATCGCAATAGAAATACCCATTTCACGAATTTTTCTGAATACCGGCAACGCAATAGACTGATCCAGCTTTTCTGATTCAGTGACTTCAATTTCCAGACGGTTAGCCGCCAGGCCACTTTGTTTTAACGCATCAACAATAATGTCTATCAGGCCAGGGCCATGTAATTGATAGGCCGAAATATTCACCGCGACTTTAGTGGACTCAGGCCACTTCGCCGCAGCCATACAGGATTGTCGGATAATCCATTCGCCCAAACGAATAATCAGGCCGGACTCTTCCGCAATATTAATGAAGTAATCCGGGAATATCAGTCCCTTAGTAGGATGATTCCAACGGATAAGCGATTCATAACCACAAACCGTTTCATTTTCCAGATCGATAATCGGCTGGTAGTGCAGCACGAACTCATTATTATCAATGCCGTTAATGATTTCCTGATTCACGAACACACTGTTGGTGTGCTTCATCATCATGCCGTCTTCAAAGAAGTGGTAGCAACCGCGTCCGCTATGTTTTGACGCGTACAATGCCAGGTCAGCATTGATCATCAGCGTCGTGGCGCTGTTGCCCTGAGAAGGGGCGGTGACAATACCCACGCTACAACTGATGGCGAAAGAGTGGCTGCCGTAGGTAAACGGAATACTCAAAGCACGAACGATTTTTTGCGACAGTGCTCCAGCTTCCTGGCAATTGTCTTCCCGCACACTCTGCAAAATAGCAAATTCATCGCCGCCTAACCGCGCAGCAAAGTCCATCGGGCCGAGCAACAATGACAGGCGCTGTGCGACACCGATCAGAACTTCATCGCCCGCCGAGTGGCCGAAGGTGTCGTTGACCGGTTTAAAGTTATCAAGATCGATCAGCAACAAGTTGAAAGACTGCCCGTTTTGATTCATTTCGCGAATACATTTATCCAGTGCCTGGCTAAAAGAAGCGCGGTTCGGGAAGCCGGTCAGCGAATCATGGTGAGCCATGTACTCCATTTTTTGCGACATATCCTGCATTCTTTGCAGGTAATCGCGTTCAACCATCGCAATACGGAGTTTTTCAATCGCTGCTGCTAATTTGCCGATTTCGTCATCCTGATCTAAATAAGGGGTAATAAGGTCGGTTTGCTCGTGGGCAATGCGGGTCAGGGAGTTGATGAGCAACGGTACCGGGCGGAACAGGCGGCGCATAAACAGCGTCACCAGAGCCAGCGTACCTAACAAAATTAGCGCCAGAATGATCAGTGTTTTCTTCAGCATCGCGTCATAGGCGGCATAGAGCTGTTTTTTATTGCCGATGCTGCTGACTAAACTACCCAGAATTTCGCCTGATGGTGTCAGAATAGGCACGGCGCTGATAAAGCAATCCTGGCCGTTAATCGAGGCAAAACCAATGTAGTAATTCCCCAGGGCGTCAGTGGCTCTTTGTCCTTTGAAGCTGATTTTTTCTTCTGTTGATTCTGAATTATTGCTGATGCCCTGGAAGCCTTTTTCTGGCGTATAAAGGAAAAGCCACGTCGGGTTACGGGTTTGCACCGCGGCCAGAGCTAATACATCGACAGGGTTATAACCGGTTTGAATCACTGAGTCCGGGTCGCCGATTTTGTGCTCCGACACAATGCGTGTGATTTGGCCGGTCGAACTGGTTCCCACCGCGACGTTGGTATAAACATTGCGGACGATATACGTAATGATTTGCGCATTCGCTTCAGCCTGATGTACCCACTGTTGGTACGAAAAGCTATCAATCAGACCCCAACCCGCGCAGGCACCTGCCCCGAAAGCAATAAGGATACCCGCCAGCAAAAACTGGGTTATTTTCCCGGCGATAGAATGGTGCCAACCTTTTACGCTTTTAAGCGAGAAAAAACTTTTAGCCACAGATTGTCGGTTTCCTAATGAATACGAATTGCTCATGCATTAATGATTTGAAATTAATGCATTGAAATATATTGTCTGGCTGTTGCTGTTATGTGAGTTTTTTATGAAGAGTGTCAGACGTTGCGTCACCAATAACAAACTATTATGTAACATTAATGATGAGGGAATAAATAAAGGCAAAACACGTGGCGGGACTATAGATAACCTGGATAACCAAGTCAATCACAAAAAATAGTGATTAAACGCTATTTTCGCGATTCATTGATTCTCTTTAAGCTTTTCATCAAATAAAGACGTTAGTGACACAGCGACTTTATCTTTCAATTACCATTTTAACGCAATATTATACAATTCTTTATTGATTTTATTTCGATGGTAATCAGTAAGTTATGTGTATTTTTTGTTTGTTGTTGAACAGGATTTTATTATTAATTAATGTCCATTTTTACCTATAAGTAGCAGTTCTTTCTTGAGCGCACAATGAATACAATTAAAAAGGATTTGAGAATGCCAGCGCGATTTCTTGTTTGTTAATAATTTAAATCATTTAAAATAACCAATGGCGCTTGTTAATTAATTGTTCGTATTTGTTTTGATTTTAATACGTGCGGGATCTTCTTAATATCGTTGTAAATGTTAATTAATTATAACGTTTTTTCTATTCCATTATGTCTTCTGCAAGAATTTTTCCATTAATCAATATACTCACCATGCTACCTAAATAGCACACTAAGCATAAGCAACGGGTTAAATACTTGGACTCTACAGCCAGCAACAGCACAGCGTATACCAATAAACGGTGGGTTTTCCCGCTGGTTCTCCCGTTCCTGCTTTACTCACTGGCCCAATTGCTCAGTAGCCACCTTATTGTCGATGGACGAGTTCTGGTGGTTTATGACCTGGAACTGGCGGCTATCTCTGCGGTATTGGTGCTATTTGGTTACAGAGCCGTACCCGGCCTGATTCTTCTCTCTGTATTTTCCCTGCTGTTCCGTTCTTCAACCGAATCCTACGAGCTGCTTGGTTACCTGATTGCCGCATTCATCAGTTACTTCTTCTACACCAGGTATACAGGCTGGCGCAGTGCATCAAGTTTTGGGCGGATTTCACTCACGACCCAGCGAATTATCTGGCTCTGTCTGTGCAATGCGGTGCTCAATACGCTTTTTAGTGAAGTGATTTGCCTGCTGACCACGCCGCATACGGGTTCAGGAATGGTCTGCGATTACATTTTTAACGCGGAAACCCTGGTCAGAATCCAGGGGGTGATGAATGGCTGCATCACGGGCATTCCTTTGTTTTACACCGCATTAAGGATTATCTGCCGCCCGAAATACGCCGCAGTCTGCCAGAAGTCAGTTTTGGCCCAGCTATCAGAAAACGTCGGTTACACTCGCTTTTCCGCATGGGCCTTATCGCTACTCATCCTGATGGTTTGTCTGAATATTCCCTTCAAAGACAATATCTTCTTCACGTTCTACAGCCTGATACTGATATTCCCGCTGATGCTGTGGAGCTCGGTGCGCATTGGCTATATTTTCACGGCTCCCGTCTGGACCGTGATGATGATTGTGCTGGCGAAGAATAATGTGAATTACATCGCAGTCAATGATGACTTCATGTTGCATCAGGTGCTGGTCTCGACGGCTATTTTTATCTTCACGCTCACCATCGTGATCATGGGCGTGCTTGCCCGTTTCAACACCCTACGCATTGAGCAATTGCTGAATATGGGGCTGACGGACCCGATGACCAATATGCCTAATTTGCGGGCATTGAAAGCGGATATTCAGGCGTCTCCAGACTCCACGGTATGCCTGATTCAGGTGCCGGAAATGGAGCTTTTTTCGCGTCGCTACGGGCTGCACTTTCGCGCCAGATACCAGAAAAAACTGGCCGAGCATCTGCGCCTTAAGCTCAATGTTGATGAGAAAGTCTATTACCACGCGGGCTATGGTCTGCTGCTCAAGCTGGAGCAACCTAGCTGGGGAAGACTGAGCATTCTGTACAAATCGGCGAATACCTTTCGCTATTCACATAACAATCAGCAGCTCGGGTTTCGCAGTGGTCTGGGATATTGCCGGGCCACGCAGTTCTGTAACGATGTCTACAGCCTGACCGGGAAACTGGGCATTGTTTCTGGGCTTTCGCTGGTCAACGGTAAGCCGGAAAACCTCGAGGCGCAGTCCAGCCGTATTCATGAAAGCTATATCGTTGGGCGCACTGATATTCGTACCGTATTGCAGAAAACGCTGGATAACGACGCATTTGTATTAATGGCGCAGCCGATCGTCAGCACCTGTGGCGAGCCGCGCTACCACGAAATTCTGCTGCGTATGTTAGATGAAGAAGGTCGGTTTATTCCGCCGGATCGTTTCTTACCGGTGGCAACCGAAGCGGGGCTTGCGCCTGATATCGACTTATGGGTGATCAGAAATACGCTGAAAACCATGCAGTTGCATCCGGAACACTGTTTTTCTATCAATCTGGCTCCGGTTACTGTGTGTCGCGCCAGTTTCGTTCATCACGTTCAGTTACTGCTGACGGAGTTCGGCGTCGATCCGCATCGCATTATCTTTGAAATCACAGAAGCGGATGCGCTGTCAGATACCGAACAGTCACAAAATACGGTGCGCTCGCTCAAAAGCCTGGGTTGCCGTGTGGCGATTGATGACTTCGGCACGGGCTTTTCGAGCCATGCTCGCCTGATGGATGTCAGCGCCGATATTCTGAAAATAGACGGCTCGTTTATTCGTGAAATTACCGATAACGAAGTCAGTCATTACATTGTTGAGTCATTTTGCCATGTTGCAAAAATGAAAAATATGCAGGTCGTCGCTGAATATGTTGAGAATGAAAAAATTCAACGCTGCCTGGAAAATATGAATGTTGACTGGCTTCAGGGATATCACATTGGTAAGCCAGTGCCGTTGCTGACGTTGATATAACGACACGCATAAACAAATTCTTTAATTAAGCATTCATTTCACATTATTTAGATAACTGGAAACCCATGCGTAAATTTTTAACAATACAGCGCCCCTCAGATGTGGAAGAAACCAAGGGCAGCGAAAATTTTCTGACATCCTGGCTGCATAAATTACATGTGGGGGTGGCGATGAAGCTAGGGCTGATGCTGGTTGCCTGCATCGCCGTGCTGCTGATTGGCGCATCGTTCCTGTTGTCATCGTATTTAGCTAAACAACTGCAGGATAACGCCCTGGAAGTTTTGCGTTCAAATACGCGTATCTTCCATAACAATATTATTACTGAATATAAACGAGTTACCCGAGACGCTGAACGTTACAGCAACGTTTATATTAATAACTACCAGAATATGTCTCCGGTGCCGCTGCGTTCATTAGGGACTGAAGAGTTAAAAGCCTTATTAAGCGATACGCGTATTAATGCGCATTTTACCGAATTAACCAGCGTATTTGCCTCGACCTTTATTCGTGAAGGCGAGCAATTTGTTCGTGTCTCCACCACTCTCCAGGGCAAAGAAGGCAAAATTGCGACATCCACCGTTCTGAGCCATGACAACCCGGCATTAGCGGGGCTGATTAAAAATAAACCTTATTCAGGTGTGGTGACGATATATGGCAAACAATTCATCAGCCACTACGAACCTATTACCGATAAATTCGGCCAGGTGGTGGGGGCTGTTGCGATTGGCTTTGACGTTAAACTGGCGCTGCAACCGGTTATTAAAGAGTTACTAGCGGTTCACATTGGCGAAGGCGGCTATGCGTACGTGCTGGATGCGGGGTTCAGCCCCGGCATGATGGTGGCGCACCCAACGCTTGCTAACCAGCATGTAGAAAACATTACCGACGCCCATGGCTACAAGCGTTATGCCGATATTATGGCGCTTAAAAATGGCACGGTTTATTACGAAACCGTGAGCGGTTACGGTGCGGCACCGCGCAAACGTGTTGCGGTATTTGAATATATAGATGGCATTAACTGGATTATTTCTACCACCAGTTATGTCGACGATGTTGCCCGCAGCAGCAATCTGGTGCGCAACAGCCTGCTGATGTTCAGCGTGTTGTTAATGCCGGTGATTTTGATTTTGATTGCCGCCACCAGCCGTATTCTGATTTCACGCCGTTTAAATAAAGTGCTGCGAATTTCGCAATCTATTGCTCAGGGCGACCTGACCGTGAATGTGCAGGTCGATCACAACGATGAAATCGGTGATTTGCTCAGTGCGAACGAAAAGATGCGTCAGTCGTTGCACGCGTTGGTGGGCGGAGTGGTTTCACATGCCCGCCGCGTTCATGAAGCGGCTTTAAATATCACCGAAGCGGTAGATGGCCAGGCCTCGACCAGCGTGGAAACTTCATCTTCAGTGGCAGAAATCACCTCGACGATGGAAGAACTTTCGGCCTCCTCAACGCAAATTGCCGAGCATTCTCGTGCGGTGGTGGATATCGCCAATGTCACGCTTGATGACTGCAACAAAGGCTCTGATTCGATGGGCGAACTGCTCACTCGTATGGCTGATATCGACAGTGACAACCAGCAAAGCATGCGTGAAATCATGATGCTGGGTAACAAGTCCAAAGAGATTAGCCGCGTGATGATTATCATCAATAACGTTGCGGACCAAACCAAACTCATCGCGTTTAACGCAGCCCTTGAAGCGGCAAGTGCGGGTGAATCGGGTAAACGTTTCTCGGTGGTTGCCGCAGAAATCCGTCGCCTCGCGGACTCCGTAACGGAATCGACTTTCGAGATTGAGAACAAAATCAGCGAAATTCAGAACTCGATTAACCGCCTGGTGCTCAATGCCGAGAAAGGCAGTAACAGCATTAAAGCGGGTACTAAAGCCTGCAAAGTCAGCGCCGATCGCCTGCATGATATCGTTGCGACCGCCGAGCAAACTTCTACCGCCGCCATGCAGATTTCACTCTCTACTCAGCAGCAGAAAACAGCAAGTAATCAGGTGGTTATGGCGCTGCGTGAGATCGTGGTGGCCAGTAATTACACCTCGCAATCGATTAAAGATATTCTGTCTATCAGCCAGGATATGACTCAGCTTTCCAATGAGCTAAATCAGGCCTCACAGTCTTTCAAATTGACGGATGGCCCTGATGTGCAGGCCTAAAATCCGCGTGCTGATCGTCGATCATGGCGGCTCGTCGCGCAATGATTTGATTCGACAGCTTGAGATTAATAAAAGCATCGAAGTGGTGGGGCAATCCGTTCATCGCGAACAAGCGGCGAGCCTGGTGCAAAAGATGGCTCCGCAGCTTCTGGTGCTGACGTTAGGTGCGCCGGGTCGTGAAAATGTCGAAACCGTGGAAACGATTATGGCGACTTGCGCCATTCCAATCATGGTGATGCGTTATTACGCCGATGCGCAGTGGGATGCGGAATTTATCACCCGCGGCGCGTTGGCGGTGGTCTGCAACCCTGGCGAGTCGGTGCAGGCGACGAAAGCGTTACATCGTCAGGTGGAAATGCTGGTGGGAGTGAAGGTGATACGCCACATTCAGGGGCTACGGCATCATGCAGAAGGGGCGGTGAAAACCGCGCCGATCCCTGAAATCGCTCAACCGCAGCATCACGAATGGCCGTTTGTGCTGGCGATTGCCTGTTCCACGGGCGGCCCGCAGGCACTGAGCAAATTGTTACAGGCGCTACCGGGCATTTTCCCTTGCCCGATAATTATCGCGCAGCATATTGCCGACGGTTTCGCCACCAGCATGGTGCAATGGCTGGATGGCATCACCGAGCTGCAAGTGCAACTGGCGCAAGTGAATGACGTTTTAACCGCAGGACGGGTCTACATTCTGCCGCCTGAACAGCATCTGGTGGTGAAAAAAAACCATCGTCTAGCGGCTGTCGCACGCCAGGCCAGCGATGTTTATCACCCAAGCTGCAACCTGCTGCTGGAGTCCGTGGCTGAGGTTTATCGTGAAAAAGCGGTCGGCCTCATTATGACGGGCATGGGCAGTGATGGTTGCCGGGGAATCGAAGCGATTTTCCACAAAGGCGGTAAAACGCTGGCTCAGGACGAGGTGACGTCGGTGGTGTTTGGTATGAATAAATTCGCCATTGATAAGAACGTTATCCACAAAATCTTACCACTGGAGCAGCTCGCCGCGACGTTACTGGCGATGACCCATCCCCGGTATTTTGAAGGTAAACGCTTATGATCCCCAATATTGCAGCCTTTAAAGATCTTATTAAAGACCGTGTCGGCCTGCATTTTTACAACGGCATGGAAGGGTTGCTGAATGCCGCTTTGCATCAGCGCATCTCCGAGCGGGGAAAAGAAAGTAGCGCTGAATATTACGAGAAACTTTGCGTCTCGAGCGTCGAATTCGACAAGCTGTTAAGTCTGCTCACCATCAATGAAACTTACTTTTTCCGCGAGCCGGAAGTGTTGGATATCGTCTGTGAAAAGCTGGTGCCGCGCATGCTTGAGCAGAAGGGCGGCCCGGTACGCATTCTGAGTGCAGGCTGTTCATCTGGCGAAGAAGCCTACTCGTTGGCAATAAAGCTCCACCAGAAATATCACGATAAATTTGCCAGAAGCGTGGAAATTCACGGCTGCGATATCGACGTTAAAATTCTCGAGAAAGCCCGCGCGGCGAGTTATTCCAGCTACTCGTTTCGCGGCGTTGACCCGCTATTGCAGCAAACGTATTTCACGCGCCACGGGAATCAATTTCAGTTACACGATGTGATCCGCGAAAAAGTGACGTTCCATCGCTCGAATATTGTCAAAGAACAACTCCAACCCCAATTCGACATTATCTTGCTGCGCAACGTCTCCATTTACTTTGATGTCGAAACGCGGCGATTGCTGCATTTTAATTTGCTGAACATTCTGCAACCCGATGGCGCGCTGTTCTTTGGCAACGCGGAAACGCTCGCCAATAATTTTGGCATCTTAAAACTCAAACAAGAGAGCGGGCATTTCTATTTCTGCCAGCCGAAAACATCGCGCCTCCAGCCTCCGGCGGCAAGCGTCGCACCCAGGATTATCACTCCGGTGATTCCGGCCCAGGCCCCTTTTGTGGCCGCATCGGTTCCCTCCGTGCAGCAGTGCGATAGCTGGATTAAAAAGGCGCTCGCGTGTGTGGCTGACAAACGTTTTGTCGAAGCAGAAGAGTGGATTAGCCAGGTGCTCGATAGCGATATTGATAACCAGGAAGCGTTGGTGATTAAAGGCGCGATTGCGCTGGAAAAATGCGAGTTCGAACAAACCGCGCTCAGTGCGCAGCACGTCCTCGAACTTGATGAATGGTCAGCGGAAGCGAAGATGCTGCTGGGGTTGGCCATGATGTGGCAGCACCACACACAACAGGCGATTGCCTGGTTTAAACAGGTGGTTTATCAACAGCCTGGGTATTGGCCCGCGCATTACTACCTGGCGGAAATGTATCGGCAAAGTGAACTGCATCGCCCCGCGCAGCGAACCTACCGCATCACACTGCAATTACTCAACGCGGAAATGAA
>Ga0160438_1000421_pt1 | contig 12193 bp, 11 predicted proteins | sample HID1975K_E0MG_FD_108203 | JGI IMG/M metagenome (GOLD analysis project Ga0160438, IMG submission 108203) | Enriched soil microbial communities from UW Madison campus, WI, USA - HID1975K_E0 MG | ecosystem: Environmental > Terrestrial > Soil > Unclassified | place: USA: Madison, Wisconsin...
GCAACAAAAGTACGGCCATGTCCGATATGACACAAATCGTAAACGGTGATACCACACACGTACATGCCAACCTCTCCGGCATGAATAGGTTTGAATTCCTCTTTTTGGCGACTCATTGTATTGAAGATTTTTAACATCAGGGGATTCCATGTAAGTGTGTCGAAACGGTGCAATTGGCTATATTAAACCATAATTTTACCCAGAGGCAGTGTGCTTTGCGAGGATATAGCTTACTGACTCACAGTGTACAGTTATGCTATAACAACCACCTTGTGTGGCGGCACCGTCTGCCGGAACACTGTCTGACTAAATATAGGATGCACAGCATGGTTACTTTTCATACTAATCACGGCGATATCGTAATCAAAACTTTTGATGATAAAGCGCCTGAAACTGTTAAAAACTTCCTCGAGTACTGCCGCGAAGGTTTCTACGCCAACACCATTTTCCACCGTGTGATCAACGGTTTTATGATCCAGGGCGGCGGTTTTGAACCGGGTATGAAGCAGAAAGAAACCAAAGACACCATTCAAAACGAAGCGAATAACGGCCTGAAAAATACCAAGGGCACGCTGGCAATGGCTCGTACCCAGGCGCCACATTCTGCAAGCTCCCAGTTCTTCATTAACGTAGCGGATAACGATTTCCTGAACTTCAGCAGCGAAAGCATGCAAGGTTGGGGTTATTGCGTATTTGCCGAAGTCGTTGAAGGCATGGACGTAGTAGAGAAAATCAAAGGCGTGTCCACGGGTCGCAGCGGTATGCACCAGGACGTTCCTAAAGAAGACGTGGTTATCACTAGCGTAACCGTAAGCGAATAATTCGCCCGATGGCGATGACGCTTTTTATCGCAGATTTACATCTGTGTTCAGAAGAACCGGCGATCACCGCCGGTTTTCTGCGTTTTCTGGCAGGCCGCGCTCGGGAAGCAGACGCGCTTTATATCCTTGGCGATCTCTTTGAAGCCTGGATTGGCGACGACGATCCAGAGCTGCTGCACCGCCAAATCGCGCTAGCCATCAAAGACCTGGTGGATTCAGGCGTGCCTTGCTTCTTTATTCATGGCAACCGGGATTTCCTGCTTGGCAAACGTTTTGCCCGCTTAAGCGGTATGACGCTGCTGCCAGAAGAAAAAATCGTTGAACTGTATGGCCGCAAAATATTGCTGCTGCACGGCGACACGCTATGTACTGACGACCACGGTTATCAGGCGTTCCGCAAAAAAGTCCACCAGCCCTGGCTGCAATGGTTATTCCTCGCCCTACCGCTGTTTATCCGCAAACGCGTCGCCGCCAAAATGCGTGCTGACAGCAAAGCCTCAAATAGCAGTAAATCTATGGCGATTATGGATGTGAACCCGCACGCGGTTATCGACGCCCTCGAACGCCATCAGGTGCAATGGATGATCCACGGTCATACCCATCGCCCGGAAATTCATCCGATTTCAGCCAATGGTAAACCCGCATTTCGCTGCGTGCTTGGCGCATGGCACACGCAGGGATCGATGATTAAAGTCACTGCCGAAGACGTAGAGTTAATTCCTTTCTCCTTTTAATTAATAACCTATCTAAATATTGTCGCACAATACATTACTAATATCATTAGCATTGCAATTAAACCAAAACAGAGCACAATTCTTTTCTTCATTTTAAAAAGGATTTTTTATGCTCTCGTTAAGTAAACATTTCTGGAATGGCTTTATTGTTAATTTATTCGCTGCAGTGATATTTAGCTTTATTATAAATTATATGGCTTATGATATGTTAATGGTGTTTACCGACCGTGAATTAATGATAACTTTATATTTATTGCAGTATCTATTTTGGAGTGCGTTGATCATTGTCTTTGTGAGCGGACTTCTTTTCAACCGTTGGCGAGTGTTGTCAGTATGGCTAATGTCGATCGCCTCGTTGGTGCTGCTCCCTGTAGGGGCTTTTTTACTGCACGGTATTTTCCGTAGCAATAACCAACTGCGCTTCAAACAGCTTTCCGCTCTTGATAAAAAAGAAACCATGAAATGGGAATCCATTACATTATTTAATGCAGATAAAATATTAATTACCAGCGCTGTGATATTAGGCCCAAGTTTAGGACAAGTATGGATTTCAGGCTCACTTGTGGGAGTTGTGTTGACATCTGTTTCATCCATATTTTTATTTAATGCTCTGCGATTAAATAAGCGCCCGATCCTTGCATGGACTTCAGAAACCGTAGTCATTACTCCCAATTTATTTTCCGATCCTCTGCTTATTCCTCCGTATCTCATTAAAGAAATGCGCATTAACAAGGTGGAAATGGTCATTGAATTAAAATTAGATGGCCGCAGTGAAGAAATTCGCCTGAAAAAATCACAGATGAAGAATGCCGATCTCGGCGTACTGGAACAGCAATTTATGCAGTTCTTACAACGCTTCAACCCGGCTGAAGTTGAAACTCCTCAAAGCGAATAAACCTGATAATGGCAAAACGCGGCACTCTCACTTCTACCCTTGAACACCGCGTTTTATCACCACGCAACCGTTTTCCTTGCTCTATGTTCATGGTATTCTCTGAGCCCTTCTGACCGACCGAGCCACGTTCGGTGATGTTTGCATACCCACAGGAGTTTTGAGACGCATGTCCTCCAACCAGACCCCGGCGCGTATCGCCATTGTCATGGGTTCCAAAAGTGACTGGGCTACCATGCAGTTTGCCGCAGAAATCCTCACCGCCCTTGAAGTCCCGCACCATGTAGAAGTGGTTTCCGCACACCGCACTCCCGATAAACTGTTCAGTTTTGCCGAACAAGCAAGCGACAACGGTTTGCAGGTGATTATTGCGGGTGCAGGCGGAGCGGCACATTTGCCGGGCATGATTGCGGCGAAAACTCTGGTCCCCGTGCTGGGCGTGCCCGTTCAAAGTGCGGCATTAAGCGGCGTAGACAGTCTCTATTCTATTGTGCAAATGCCGCGTGGTATTCCCGTCGGCACGCTGGCGATTGGCAAAGCAGGTGCTGCGAATGCCGCGCTGCTGGCCGCTCAAATTCTTGCCCTGCATGACAGCGGCTTGCATCAGCGCCTGCAAGCGTGGCGTCAAAGTCAGACTGACGAAGTGCTGGAAAACCCGGATCCACGGGGTGACGCATGAAACGCGTCTGCGTATTAGGTAATGGTCAGTTAGGCAGAATGCTGCGCCAGGCGGGTGAACCGCTGGGCATCGCCGTTTATCCGGTTGGCCTTGATGCCGAACCTGAAGCTGTGCCATTTGCACAAAGTGTTATTACCGCAGAAATTGAGCGCTGGCCTGAAACCGCCCTCACCCGCGAATTAGCGCGTCATAACGCGTTTGTGAATCGCGATGTTTTCCCGATTATCGCCGACCGTCTGACACAAAAGCAGCTATTCGATAAGCTCGAACTGGCTACCGCACCGTGGCAACTGCTCTCTGGCCGTGATGAATGGACGAGTGTTTTCCAAAATCTGGGTGAATTAGCCATTGTGAAACGCCGCGTTGGCGGTTACGACGGGCGCGGGCAGTGGCGTTTACACAGCCATGAAACCGATCAGTTGCCTGACGATTGCTATGGCGAGTGCATCGTTGAGCAAGGGATTAACTTCTCGGGTGAAGTTTCGTTAGTAGGCGCTCGCGGTCACGATGGCACAACCGTGTTCTATCCGCTGACGCACAATCTGCATCAGGACGGCATTCTGCGCACCAGCGTGGTCTTCCCACAGGCCAACATTGAGCAGCAGCAACAGGCTGAAGCCATGCTTTCGGCGATTTTGCACGAGCTGAATTATGTTGGCGTGATGGCGATGGAGTGCTTTATCACTCCCGCCGGGTTGCTGATTAACGAGCTTGCGCCGCGCGTACATAACAGCGGGCACTGGACGCAAAATGGCGCATCCATCAGCCAGTTTGAACTGCATCTGCGGGCGATTGTGGAACTGCCACTGCCGCAACCGGTAGTGAACTCGCCTTCAGTGATGGTCAATCTTATCGGCACCGACCTGAATTACGACTGGCTGAAACTGCCGCTGGTCCATTTACACTGGTACGATAAAGAAGTGCGCGAGGGCCGCAAAGTCGGCCATCTTAACCTGAACGACAGCGATACCGGCAGACTGAGCGCTTCTCTCGAGGCACTGGTACCTTTGCTTCCAGCAGAATACGCCAGCGGCATTGCCTGGGCGCACAGTAAGTTCTAATCACAGTAGCGGGTGGCATTTTTACTCACCCGCTCTGCCCCTCAATTTCCCCAGCCTTTCTTTTCTATACGCGAAAGCGCACAATCCACGGCGTTTCTGGCCTCACTCGCTCTAAGGTTTTATATGCAAAACGCTCGTCCTGATACTCAAAATTATGACCATCTGCTGCGCAACGGTACGGCGCTTATCGACGTGCGCGCGCCGGTTGAATTCAGCCAGGGGGCGATGCCTGGCGCGCTGAATTTACCGCTGATGACCGATGAAGAGCGAGCAGCCGTAGGCACTTGCTACAAGCAGCATGGGCAGCAGGCGGCGGTGAAATTAGGGCATAGTCTGGTTCATGGCAAAATCCGTGAGGCGCGTTTGCAAAAGTGGCTTGCCGCTTGCCGCGAAAATCCGCAGGGTTATCTGTGTTGCGCACGCGGCGGGATGCGTTCGCATCTGGTTCAGCAATGGTTACGCGAAGCGGGTGTTGACTATCCGCTGGTCGAGGGCGGTTATAAAGCACTGCGCCATTACGCAATGGACGTGATTGAAACCCGCTCGCGCTGGCCGATGATTTTGGTCAGCGGTAACACTGGCGGGGGCAAAACCATTCTGATTCGCTCATTGCCAACCGGCGTTGACCTTGAAGGGCTGGCGCACCATCGTGGTTCCTCATTTGGCCGCACGATTGTGGAACAGCCCTCGCAAACGAACTTTGAAAATAACCTTGCTGTTACCCTGCTGAAGAAAAGTGACGGTGGCGAAGTCACCTGGGTTATCGAAGATGAAGGCCGCATGATTGGCTCGCGCCATATTCCGGAATGCTTCAGAGAGCAGATGCTACGCTCCCCAATTGTGGTGATTGAAGACCCGTTTGAGCAGCGTTTAGAGCGCCTGAAAACCGAATATTTCCAGCAAATGAGCAGTGCGTTTTTGTCGATTCATGACGAAGAAACGGCCTGGCAAAACTATGGCGAATATTTGCATCATGGCCTGTTTGCTATACGCCGTCGTTTGGGGCTGGAGCGTTTTGCTCAGTTCAGCAAACATCTGGATAACGCGCTGGAATTGCAACGTAAAACCGGTTCCGTTGAGGGGCATCTGGCCTGGCTTGCGCCACTGCTCGAAGAGTATTACGACCCGATGTATCGTTACCAGCTCAGCAAAAAAGCGGGAAATATTGTGTTTCGTGGCGACTACAGCCAGGTCGAATCCTGGCTGCGCAGCCGGACGTAACGCGGACAACTTGCGTCATCCGCCATAAAACTTACATTGCGATGCAGGTTCCGGCTTCACCCGCCAGAATCTGTTCGATTTGATCCAACGCCCCAATCCATGCTGGTTTGTGGTGTTGGCGAACAAAACTGCTGACCGCCGCAACTTTTGGCCCCATTGAACCATCTGATTTCGCAAACGGTGCCAGCGCGTCGGGTGTCGCCCGGCGAATCGCCCGTTGCTGTGGCGTGCCCCAGTTTTCATACACCGCATCGGCATCGGTCAGAATCAGTAGCCCGTCCGCGTCAATCTGTTGCGCCAGTAACGCCGCCGCCAGATCTTTATCAATCACCGCTTCCACACCTTCCAGCCCATTTTTGCCTTCGACCATCGCCACCCCGCCGCCACCGCTGCACACCACCATATGGTTATGTTTTAACAGCAGTTCGATAGCCTCGCTGTCGATAATTTTCAGCGGCGCTGGTGACGCCACGACGCGGCGAATATAACGGCCATCGGCTTTCATCAGCCAACCGTGTTGCGCTTCAAGGACGGGTTGTTGCTCCGGGGAATAAACCGGGCCGATGAACTTTTCGGGTGATGTAAACGCCGGATCATGGCGGTCCACCAGCATACGCGTCAACACGGCGGTGACCGGTGGCATATGCGGTTGCTGCGCCATACGCTGCGCCAGCATATAGCCAATCATGCCCTGGCTTTCGGCCACCAGAACATCGAGCGGATAAGCCGCGACCTCTTTATACGCCTGGTTTTGCAGTGCCAGCAGCCCTACCTGCGGGCCGTTGCCATGCACCACTGCGACGCGAAAATCTTTCGCCAGCCGCGCCAGCGCACTCGCCACTTTATCAATATTGCGGTACTGATTTTCCACGCTCAGCGCTTCACCACGCTGTAACAGCGCGTTCCCGCCAAGAGCTACGACTAAAGTTTTCATCACATATCCTTGTAAACGTTACAGTACGACCCGCTGCCCTAACCAAAAACCCAGCAAAGTATCCGCGCCCGAAGTGTGTCCCAGCGATAACAATTGCCGGGTGGCAAACGGCAGGCGAGTCGGTGAAGTTAATGAATGTGCAAAATGCAGTAATGGCGAGGAGAACACGCCCTGTGCGGCAAAGCGCAGATAGTTAACGCTCACTTGCGTTGTCGTCGCGCGTAAATCAACGGAGGCGTCAAAAAAATGCGCGCCGCATTCTGCACTTAACCGGCGGTGATACCACCCTGCCAGCAACATGCCGACCAGAATATCGTCGTGGGTCGGCGTCAAACCTGGCCCTTTCCCGAGCATCCGACACCAGTTCACCACCTTGCCTGCAAGCGACGCTCGGAAACTACGTTGAAACTGGCGTAACTCCACGGGTAACGGCTGGCTGGCAATCGTAGAAAGCGGGCCATAAAGCCCGGTTTCCGCATTGCAATACAACAGCGAGGTTTGCAAACAGGGTACAGCCGGGTTATCCGGCAGGCGAAGCGAGCACTCACGTTGCGGCGCAACCAGATGATATCCGGCTAAATTCAGCCCCTTTTCGGTAACGCTGATTGGGGTATCACGCTTGAGTGCCAGTCGCAGGCGCTGATGATCGTCATGGCGCAGCACCCATCCCATCGGACTGACACCCTCACCGGCGCGGTGCAGCGTGAGCAAAGCGCCGTCGTTGGCGGCCAGATTGATGGTGCGTGGGTATACTCCCGCGACACGCCAAAGCTGGCGGAATGCGGGAGCCTGGCGACTCCCGAGCAACGGTAATAAGCACTCGCTCACTTTTATTCCACACCCAAAGATTCAGCCAACGCCTCAAGCGCCTGTTCAAAACAGGCCAGCGGGGCACGCACCGTACCCGCGCCAATCTGCCCGACTCCCGCGTCTTTATGAGCGATACCGGTGTTGATTAGCGGCGTAATCCCCGTTTCGACGATGCGACGAATATCCAGCCCCAGACACGCGCCCTGGAAATCCCAGCCTGGAATCGTGAGTTGCATATTGCGCTCGAGGAAAATCTCCGCCATTTCTTCGGATACGGTCTGCGCCGCGTCCATACCACCCGCGCCCACAAAGCGCGTCACGCCGGGTGCTGCAATCATTGCCGCGCCGCCGATGCCGAAGGTTTCGGTAATGGCGCTATCGCCCATATCCGGGTTGGCCTGCTCCTGGGAATAACCGGTGAAGAACAACCCCTGCGGCGTATTGACGGGAGCCGTGAACCAGCGGTCGCCCAGGCCGCTAACGCGAATACCAAACTCATGCCCGTTGCGCGTCATCGCCGTCACAATGCTGCCCGCATTAATTTCCGCTCCGGCGTCCATTGCCGCTTTGCAATATGCCATCGCCAGATTCAGGAAGAACTGATCGGTGACGCTCAGGAAATCCATCACTTGCGCAAGCTCGGCTTTATCGTGATTCAGGCGGATAATGTGCGGTGCCAGCGTGCGCATCAGCAATGCGGAGGTCGCGATATTACGCTGGTGAAACTCATCGCCCATGGTGATGCCCTGCGCCATCATGGCGGTGAGGTCAATCCCACGTTCCATTTGCGAAAGTGCGGCGCTCAATACCGGAGCCAGCACGTCACGCATCCAGCGATGACGCGCCTGCACATCTTCACCGTAGGCACCAAAACGCATTACTTTGCCGATGCCTTCGTTGAGATTGCAGTAGGCGCGATTGCCGTCAGTGATATTTTCCACCACCAGCATCGGCATATGTGCCGAAGTAATCCCGCCCATCGGGCCAACGGCATTAACGTGGTGGCAAGGCACAAAAGTGACATCACCCCCCTCCAGCAATTGCAGCGCCTGCGCTTCATCTTTTGCCCAGCCTTCGAACAGGCATGCGCCGATGCAGGCTCCTTTCATCGGCCCGGTCATGTTTTCCCATACCATGGGCGGCCCGGCGTGCAGCAGCGTCATGCCGCGATTTAGCACGCTAATCAGCGATGCGGCAGGTTTAACATCCAGCCAGTGTGGGCGGGCTTTGCGAATACGTTCAATCACTGCGGTGTTGGCTTGCGCCACAGATGTCGTCATAACAACCTCTTACTGTAAACGAGCTAATAAACGGGCCAGATGAAGATTGCCACCGGCAATCGGCGCCCACTGGAAATGCACCACGGCGGTAGATGTCGCCTGTAAATCCTGAGCAAAGCTGCGCAGCCCGGCATTGATCACCGCCACGCCATCGAGCAGTGAAGGTGCGGATTGCTCGGCTTGCGCGGGAGCGGAAGCGATAAGCGAACTCGCAAGCTGCGTGGCCTGCGGCAAGGTGTCCATCACCATCACGCCCGCATCACGCAAAATTGCGCGTTGCCCAGAGCGGCACTGCGGATCTTGTTCCGTTCCCGTGACGGTAGCGATAATCGCCAGTGGCGTAGCGCGTTTGGCTTTTAGCGCGCAAATCGCTTCTGCAAGCGTAGCGGCGGGGTTTTCCTGAGCGCCGTAACCGATCACCACATCGAGCAATAACACGCCGACTTCCGGCTGGTTCGCCAGGTCTTTGATCATTTGATTACGCGTGGAGGGGTCAATCATCGGATGCGGTTTGCCGACGGTGTAGAAATCATCCCCCAGATCGATGACCCGGTGCCCGTCAGCATCAAGCATGGTGCCGTGATGGTGCGCGTCGTCGGCCTCCACACCCAGCTGTTCGGCCAGCAACATCGCGGTTTCCGCAGCCAGCGTGCCGCCGGTAAACAAGCCGCTGATTTTGCCGCCGACCACATTGGGTGAAAGCGCCCGCGCACGTTCAACGCTGCCGAGCAAGCATGCAATACGCGCTGCTTCGTCGATGGTGTCAGCAAACCAGATATTGCCATCGCGTTTAGTGGCAGATTTATGGCCGAGAAACAGCGCTACCACCGGCTTGCTTTGCGCCTGCATCGCCGCGATGACTTTCTTGCGCACCGCTTCAGCAGGCGGTTTCGAAACAAACGCCAGCACCTGGCTTTGCGTGTCGCCGCTCAGCATTTCCAGAGCGGTTAACGCGCTCATGCCGCCTACCTGCGCCGATAAATCACGCCCGCCTAACCCCAGGGCATGAGTAATCCCTTCCCCTCCAAGTGCAATCTGCGAAATCAGCTCCTGAATACCGGTGCCGGATGCGCCAATCACGCCGATGTTGCCCTGCGGCATCACGTTGGCGAACGCCAACGGCGTACCCGCCACAATGGTGGTGCCACAATCTGGCCCCATCACAATCAAACCTTTCTCGCGGGCTTTGGTTTTCAGCGCGATTTCATCTTCAAGCGAGACGTTATCGGAGAAGATCATCACGTTCTTGTCGCTGTCCAACGCCTGGTTTGCGAGTTGTGCCGCATATTCCCCGGCGATAGAAATCAGTGCCAGATTGGCTTTAGGCAGCTTCTGGCAGGCACTTTCCCAACGCCTTGCCTGCACCAGTTTTTGCCCGTTGCCGCCAGCCTGCCCGGCGCTTTCCAGAGCAGAATCAAGCTGCTGGCAAATGAGTTGCACAATCGCAGCATCTTCATTCTCACTGCGAATGGCCACACAAATATCGTTAGGCGTTGCTCCAGTAAAATCTTTATGCCAGAAGCCTGTGTTTTCGAGCAGCGTCTTATTAGCAGGCGTGCCCATCATTACCGAAACATCATCGACACCTTCGGTTTCGCTCAGCTTGCGGGAAATAAGCATTAAGCTGACCGAATCCTGAAAACATCCTTTCTTAATAAAGGCGTGAATCATTGATAATTCCTCATCACCGAAAAGCCTGTTGAATGGCTTGCAGGTTATTTCCTCAATGAATTAATTAAGGTGACAAATATCACAACAAATTTATTAGCAAAGTTATTCAAATAGTCATACGGGAATTGTTTAATATTATCTGCATATCTATTAATTAAAATTAATTACAGAAAACACAGCCATCTTCAAATTAATTCTAACAATAAAAATAACCCTATTGAGATCACAATTTTTATCATTCCAGCGGGTATGTTATGGCGGAATTAAGCTCTATGGGTAACAGAAAGGAAGACAGATGAAAATCAGTCGGGAAACACTCCAGCAGCTCATCATAAACAAATTATCCGCGGCCGGACTCAAGAAAGACCATGCGGCTACCGTGGCAGAAGTGCTGGTCTATGCCGATGCTCGTGGGATTCACTCTCACGGGGCGGTACGTGTTGAATACTACGCACAGCGCATCTCGCAGGGTGGAACAAACTGTAATCCGCAGATCCGCTTTGAACAGACTGGCCCATGCTCCGCCATTTTGCATGGTGACAACGGTGCCGGCCAGGTGATGGCAAAACTGGGTATGGAACACGCCATCAGCATGGCGAAAGAGAACGGCGTGGCGGTGATCGGCATTCGTAGTATGGGCCACAGCGGGGCGCTTTCGTACTTTGTGCAACAGGCTGCAAAAGCCGGTCTGGTCGGGGTTTCAGTTTGTCAGTCCGACCCGATGGTGGTGCCGTTTGGTGGCGCAGAAATCTATTACGGGACGAATCCTCTGGCGTTTGCGGCCCCCGGTGAAAACGATGATGTTGTCACGTTTGATATGGCAACGACCGTGCAGGCATGGGGCAAAATTCTGGACTCGCGGGCGCGTAATACGCCAATTCCGGACAGCTGGGCGGTGGATAAAAATGGCCAGCCGACCACCGATCCGTTTGCCGTTCATGCTTTACTGCCAGCCGCTGGGCCGAAGGGCTACGGGCTAATGATGATGATTGATGTGCTTTCCGGCATTTTGCTTGGCCTGCCGTTTGGCAAACAGGTCAGCTCAATGTATGACGATTTAAGTGCCGGGCGTAATCTTGGTCAATTACATATTGTGATTAACCCTGACTATTTTGGCGGCAGTGATTATTTCCGCAGAGCAATAACGCAAACCATGCAGCAATTAAATGCGGTTAAACCCGCTCCGGGATTCTCACAAGTTTATTATCCTGGTCAAAACCTGGATATTTACGAGAAAACGACAGCGCGTGAAGGCATCGAGATCGTTGAAGAAATTTACGAGTATTTAATTTCCGATGCGTTATATACCCGTTCTTATGAAACCAAAAATCCTTTCGCGCAATAATTAAGGATAATCATCATGACTTCGTTTCAGTCTGACATAGAAGAAACATTGCCCTGGCTTTCGTCTTTTGGTGCCGCACCTGACGGCGGAATAACGCGTTTGCTTTATTCCCCGCAGTGGCTTGAAGCGCAACAGCAGTTTAAATCGCGCATGCAGCAAGATGGTCTGCAAACACGTTTTGATGAAGTCGGCAATTTATATGGCCGCATCAATGGCACGCGTTACCCCGAAGAGGTGATTCTGAGCGGTTCGCATATTGACTCCGTGGTTAACGGCGGCAATCTGGATGGGCAGTTTGGTGCTTTAGCGGCGTGGCTTGCGATTCGCAGGCTTTATAAAACCTACGGCGCACCGCTACGCACCCTGGAAATGGTGGCGCTGGCAGAAGAAGAAGGGAGCCGTTTCCCTTATGTATTCTGGGGCAGCAAAAATATCTTCGGCCAGGCCGATCCTGAAGATGTGCGCCACATTGCAGACGCCAAAGGTATTCCTTTCACTCAGGCGATGAGTGAATGCGGCTTCACCCTTGCCGCCGCCCCACTAAAACCACGGGCTGATATCAAAACCTTTGTGGAATTGCATATTGAGCAAGGGCGTATTCTGGAAACCCATCAACAAGAGATTGGTGTAGTTACCGCGATTGTCGGCCAACGTCGCTACACCGTGATGTTGAGCGGTGAGTCAAACCACGCGGGCAGTACGCCGATGAGTTATCGCCGCGACACGGTTCATGCCTTTAGCCGCA
>Ga0160438_1000422_pt1 | contig 12144 bp, 16 predicted proteins | sample HID1975K_E0MG_FD_108203 | JGI IMG/M metagenome (GOLD analysis project Ga0160438, IMG submission 108203) | Enriched soil microbial communities from UW Madison campus, WI, USA - HID1975K_E0 MG | ecosystem: Environmental > Terrestrial > Soil > Unclassified | place: USA: Madison, Wisconsin...
CTCCAAGAAGTGCTCCTGACTGCTGACCTCAAAGCGCATCGGGTTGACATGGACGACGCATGCGCCGCGACCCAAGGCGCGAAGCGGCAGTTCTGCTGCAGGGTAAACGATTCCTGAAGTCCCGACCGACAAAAAAAATCGCAATCCTCTACTGCTTCGAGGGCTTCCCTCCAAGCTTCCTCTGGCAGCATCTCCCCAAACCAGACCACCCCAGGTCGAACATAGCTATCGCACGTGCTGCACCTTGGCGGCTCCACTCGAACCCCGCTTTCTGGAAGAGCTCCCGTGGGAAGGGCAGAGGTGTAGAGCAGTCCGCAGTCAATGCATCGGGGTGAATGCAAGCTGCCATGCAGATGAATAACTGCCGAACTTCCAGCGCGCTCATGCAGATTGTCGACGTTCTGTGTAATTACGGTGAGCTTTGGCACATGCCTGACGAGTTCAGCGATTGCACGATGCGCGTCGTTAGGCTGGGCCAGGTCTACTTTCCGCCGGCGCCACTCGTACCAGCCCCAACACAGACATGGGTCTGAGCGATAAGCCTGGGTGGTTGCGAGTTGGGGAGGATCGAACCGCTCCCACAAGCCCGTCAACGCATCCCTAAAGGTCGGAATACCACTCTCGGCTGATGCGCCTGCTCCGGTGAACACCACTACATGTTTTGCATGGCGCAGACCGCATGCTGCAGCATCCATAGCCATGGTGTTTCTCCTGGAGGGCAGGCGTAATGGCTCGCCAAAGGTAGAAAAAAACCGCCAGAAGGCGGTTTAGGGGTGCTGCTCGAGGTCTCCGGCTGTTGTGAGCGGGCTTTGGGCGTGCTCATCAACAGGTCATTTCCTCAGCTGAGGGTTTGGTGCCGGACACATACCCCATAAGGCTATGTTAGGAAGCATATCCACCTCAAGTGCTGGCGAGTCTGACCAGGGCTCATCTGTCTCACCTGCATACCCAGCCCAGAGCCAGCAATGCGACCGGGCCCCGTACTCCTTAACCTTCGGCATTCCAGTATTTGCGCACCGTGCTGTCCGCGACCCCGAGTTGCTCTGCGATGGCCTTCTTGTCCAAACCCAATGCTTTGAGCTCTCTGATGGCATCTGCATTTTTAGGTTGTCTGGGCTTACCTTGACGGCGCTTCAGGAGTTTCCCATCCGCAAACTGCTCAGTGACTAGCTCCCAGCCTCCGTTTGCTTCGAACTCTCTCGTGCGAATGACAGCATCCTCAAGCACTACTGACGGTTTCAGATCGGTCTGTGTTGCGATAGCTAGCGCCACTACCGTAAGCAGATCGAGGCCCAGGTGCTCGGCAATCTCCTCAAGCTTTTCAAGCGTCGGATTGGCTCGAGCTTGCTCAAGCATGCCGACATACGTGCGGTGAGTCGCTCCAGCTAGCTCTTCATAGCTCAAACCTTGATGAGCTCGCGCTCCGCGCAGAACCCCGGCGAGTGCTTCCTTAAGCTGCATGAGCTGTCCTCAAAACCGAGGATAGAGCCATGCATTGTGTGTTTCGATAAACTGAGTGTACTGATATTATCGTGCTATCCGGCATGCTTGAGCATTCATCGGATGCTCATCGGCCCAAGGCTCAAGGGAAGGGGCTGAAGCACTGGGATGGTCTACTGACCCAAAAATCGAGAGCCGGTAGTCGAGCTGTGCGCTCTGCCGGATCATCGCGTTGGGGCTGGAGCAGATGGTCGCGTCTGTGTTTAGGAACAGTTGATGCACCCATCAGACATCTTGGGAAGAAGCAAATGGACGAAGCTGCGAGAAGCTTCAACTCACGGGGAGCCAGAGATTCAATGCTGCTTGGAATACCGGAAAATTTTTGACAGGAGTTAAATTTTGTATGTTTGTTGACTGCTTAAAAATGTCGGGCAACCTTGATGACATTCGTGTGTTCAAAAAAAACAGCGACGATGTGGAAGTCATCCTCAAAATTGATGGCGTGCTAGTACCCAACATTGAAGTCCCAATGTCGCTGTTCGAGGAGCTGGATAGGGGTAAACACTATGAGCTCTATGGTATATACAAAAAGTCTAAAGATAAGACAAAAAATAAAGGAATCATTTACGCGATAAAGCCGCAGGATGGGAGCATACGGACTGTTACGAAGCTGCGATTTGGGGTGCCATTGATGATGTCTGTCAGCGCAGCCATCGCTGCTGTGTTGGCTTACATTCTGACGTGGGTTATAGCAATCCTACCCATGGCAAAAAGTGCTCCGAGTGTCAGCGAAGCTTTTGTAGAAATCCACCACCTAGCGTTATGTATTGGGGCTCTACCTGTCATATTCTTCGCCTTCTGCGCGTGGAATTTCCTCCGCAAGACTAGCAACCTCGCAGAGTGGCCAGCAACGGCACCGAGCGTGGTAGTAGAGCGGTTCAGCAAGCTTCACAAATAGTAGGAGGCCGGCTTGATCACCCGCCGTCCTCCCTGCATTCCGCCGCCGCACCATGGGTCGCCAGCGTACAGGCAAGCGGAGCGCGCAGGCGCGAGGATGGACGCCCGCAGGGACGAGACGCCTTCAAGGCGGCTCGTTTCACGACAGCCGACCCGCTAGGGCGCGCCCGATCACGGCCTTTTTTTGGAGCACTCATGAACAGAGACGCCAAGGACACCGTGTACTGCAGTATTCAAATGCCCATGGCCCAAGGTCGAGAGCTCCTGGAGCTGCTCGTAAAGCTCCGCGCCTCAGGTGCTCACCCATCACTCGAGTCGGTATTCAAAGAGGCCGAGGGCGAACTGGAAATGTCCATTGAGTTCGTTGAGGGCATGCTCGCCGGCGAGTGCGGACTTGGTCGCAAACCTCACTAAGGATTGACGCCATGGGCAGTGATGATTCGCTTCATCTCCGTGAAAACCGCCGGCGCAGGGCATTATGGACACTCGCCCACCTTGATCCTGGTGATCCAAAAGCACTGTGCGTTTTGAGGGTCTTGGACGAGATAGATCATCAAGAGCAAGCTTGGCTTGGCTCGTGTCGGATCGCCACAGTTGACGAGGTCACCAATCAGGTTGCTTCTGAGCCCCATTCGATTGGAATATCCATCGTACGGGAAAACTCTATACCAGAGCCGTGGCGTGAGCGCTTTATGTGCGCAAGCTACGGCTCAACCCGGATACCTGAAGGTGCTTACTTGCATGACTGGCTGAAGTTCATTGCGAAGTGGAAACAAGAAATGGCACACCTAGAGCGCCACAGGGCAGGCTGCGATCTAAAAGGCTAGCGTGTCTTTGGCGTCCGATGTCACAGGATAGGCCCAAGATGCCCGTTATTGATCAGCATACTTTGTGAACACCCTTTCCTAATCTCGCCTCCCTGCTTGCGCTCATATGCCTCTGTGGCTGCAGGCTGGTCGTAATTGTGGGTCATCACCCAACCTCTCAATTCCGGGTGACATGCTTTGCCGCAGCGGTTACAGGAAACGTTTACAGCCGCATCCGGATTTTCAGATTCACTATCTCCCACAGCTGCCTGGCTCCTGCTCCTGCTCCTGCTTATCGGATGATTCGGGCGCCTCCAGCAAAACTAACGGCTTGCCGTTTTTGGTTATGATAAAAGTGTGTCCCTTTGCAACTAGCGCTACCAGCCGCCTGAGGCGTCTGCGAGCCTAGCTGAGAGGAATAGAGGTCAGCATTAATCACACTCCTGCATGGCGGCCCTAGCGCCGTCCCGGTAAGCGGAGCGCGCAGGCGTGAGGATGGAAGCCCGGCAGGGCCGAGACCGCCAGGCGGGGCTCGGTTCACGACAGCCATCCGCCAGAGGCGGCACGCTATAAATCCGAGAGGCTACGTCCAAAGGATATCTGCTCCTGCTAACTGGAGTGTTGCTCATCAATCGGCATCTTTTGCAAAGACTTTGCTCCAATCTCGAGCAACCAGATCAGCGCATACCCTTGGCGCTCCGCCGAAGCATCGTTGAGATACCTGAAGCATTTCGGCCTCTGTTTGGTACCTGATTGGATCTCCATCCTCGTCAACCAGCACACCGTTGGCTCCCATCAGCAACGCATGACCCGCCACGACGTCGTGTGCAGAAACAGCGTAAAGCGATACACCGCACACTCCATCCCCAGCAGCAACCCGAGCCAACCTGTAAGCGATTGACGGCATCGGGTGGAAATCACCAGGCGAGCAGAGCTCTCGATTGATGTTGGGCTTGCCGGACGCTGCAGTGCTAACCATTACAAGGCTGCCGTCGGCGAGATCTTGGTGGGAGAGATCAATTCGAATCGTGTTGCCATTGCGTGACAGGTGATCCATGCCGGCGGCCCAAGCAATGCAATCTGACTTACCCTCCGCAGTGACTGGCGCGTGTATAACACCGAGTACCGGCACATTTCCCTGGAGCAAGCCGACAGACACTGCCGAACCCGCATATCCACGCAAGAAGTCGCTAGTGCCATCGTTCGGATCAACCACCCAGCACAGGCTGTTCCCCGTTAACACGTGCCCCGTCTCCTCACCCCACCAATCACATGGCAGGAGCTTCAGAAGTTCGGCTCGGAGTGCCTCCTCAATTTCAACGTCGATATCCGCCTTGTCTCCATAGCCTCGTCGACCGCCAGGGCGAACGTACTCCTGAGCTAGGAGCTGCCCGGCTTGCTCAACTGCTGAAATGACGAAAGGAAGGATTTGCTGCACGTCCAGGTTTTTCACGCGAGCTCCGAGCGCAAGGGAACAACACTTCTGAGTTCAGAAGGAGTTGCGTCATCGTAGCATCGGCGTGGACTTGAGACGTGATTCCAGCGCCTTGAAAGCTTGCCAATCCTTGGCCACATGCAGCCACTTCCACGCACACCCTCAACGTCTGTTCGCAGCCTTAGCGCTTTGGTGGCGGTGGCGGCGGAGCAGCTGGTGGAGCTGCCGGGCGCTGACTGGTTGTCTGCTTGCTTATACCGTCGTTAACGTGAATCTTGCCGCCAGTTTGATTGGTCATGCTGATCACCGTTTGCTGGGTGGTGGTGGGGCTTTCGGAGGTGTAGCTGGACGTTGGGCAAATGGTTTAGCTGGACTTGACTGTCCGGTGTTTGGCCGGCGCGGTTGGGGCGATATACCTCTTTCTTCGTACATTACGACCTCTTACTTTTTCGGGGCTTTGGGCGGCGCTGGTGGTGGTGCTTTAGGACGAATGTTCGCCGGAGCTGGAGGGTTCACGTTCATGCCCTCATTCCCGGTTCGTTGTTCAAGCACGTTTTGCGTCGTTCTGGTGTCACTGCTCACTTTGTGTCTCCTGCTCTAAAAATTCGACTAGGTAGACGTCAACGTTGGCGATTAGATAGCTCTCGATCCCAGGCGTCTCTATCCACTGGTTGTTCTCGTCCATCCAGCAGGGCTGAGTGATGAGAAAATGCCCTTCTTTAGGATCGGTTGGCCAAACTGCGGGATATCCGAACAGCCGACGACCATCAAGCAGTGTCAGTACGACGCTCATTCCTTCCCGCTTGCGGAATGCATAAATCCACTCCGGGTATGAGGAACGAGAGGTTAGGGTTAGCCACCTTGCGAACCGATACAGGTAGTCATGGTTCGAAGCGAAGGCTAGAAGCAAGCCCAACGCCACCGCCAGGCCAATACCCCAGACACCCTCTACCTGGGTCGTCCACTCACCCAAGGTGAAGTAATGCTCACCAGTCCAGCTCAGCCCTGCCTTGATGCCTGCGACCATCATTGTGATTAGGCCGGTACCGATCAGTGCTTGAACGGTGCGTTCGAACTGGCCAGGTTTTTTTACATCTGCCAGCCAGTAGAAAATCATGGCGGTTAAAAAGCCCGGGATCAGTGTCTGAACCAGCGGAATGATTTTTGTAGCTAGGTCTTCCATCATGTACCTCCGAAAAGTCACCTGCAGGTGAGATCCCGGGATTTCTCTTGATGAGCAACGAAGTGTTTAGAATGGTCACTCCGCACACACGTCCATGTGTGAGGGGTTAACCGTATGGTGAGTTAAAAGAAAAATTGCTGGCCGGATAGCTGTGACCAGGTCATCCGATTTAACGGCTTCAGCGGCCTGAGTTGTCGTAATTGCTTGAGAGGCTTCAGTTGCTTTAGCCCCTTCAACGGCATCAGTCGAACCATCGGCCTCGTTACGCCTAGTCTTGCATCTTTGGTGAAAAAGGCGACATGACCACTATTATCCCGTATGACCCCTTCTGTCATGACGCCTAGATGCCGTCCCTGGTAGGAGTAAACGGAACCACCATATAGGTAGGCTACGGGGCGACCGCTGATTGTGAAAATATGCTCACCATCGTCGGTATACGCGATGGGAGCACCGGCTCGATCGTAAAAATTCAAGGACATGAAAATTCTCCATCCGAGAGGAGGGCAGGGCACCGATGTGCCCTGAGCTCTGTTAAGCGATCAGTTAGTCAGTCGCTTTACGGCGAATCACGATGCGGAACGGCTGACCGTTCGCGCGACGTATCACCTTGCCGTTGCGAGTGCGGATGGTCATGCGGTAGATGACCTCGCCTTCGCCTTCGGGCTTATCGAACATCTCGAGTTGGGACATGGAGTGTCTCCTCTGAGAAGGCTCGAACACAGAACTCGCTACCCTTGCGTCAGCAGGCCACAAGGGCTACCATCGCAGAGCTTTCTGAACAAAAGCGCGAGAGATATCTGGAACCTGTTCAGATATCTTTTCCCTAAAGCCGGTCAAGGTGCGAACTTGATCGGCTTTTTCGTTTCTGGCGGATTTGCTCCCTCCATGCCCATTGCAACTCACGTCATGTGCTATGAATTAGGGCCTATCGACACCATGCGCAAAGCCTATCATCATCAATTTGATTAGGTCAAGCGATCGTGTGTTAGGATGAGCCCTTATGAAACGACCGGCCAGGTTCTTGGTCGGACTGCAGGATAGGTAAGACGGTGGAAATGCAAGACGGAGTGGACATGAGTAACTTGAGCGACTACAGCCGGGCACAGCGGGAGCGTCTGGTATACATCGATTTTCGCCTGTATTTCACGGGTGTGGTCTCGCGTAATGACCTGATGGATCGATTCGGTTTGGGCGCTGCGGCTGCTACTCGAGATTTTGCTGAGTATCGTGAGATCGCTCCTGACAATACTGAGCTCGACACTGTCAGCAAGCTTTACGTGATTCGTGAAACATTCACCCCGTTGGTAGCTCATCCGCCTGAGCGAGTGCTTCCTGCTCTGACGCAGGGATACGGGTACAGCCTGGACGGTGAGAAGCCGCTAATTCTCAACGAGTCCGTTTCGCTGCTCAGCCAGCCTAAAGTGGAGATCCTTGCACCGATTTCACGAGCGATCAGCCTGAGCCGAGTAGTGAAAATAAGCTATACGTCGGCCTCGGGCGAATCTGAGCGTGAAATCGTGCCTTTCGCAATCAGCTGTGATGGTATGCGCTGGCACGTCAGGGCTTACGACAGGAAGCGCGAAGATTTCATCGACTTCGTGCTGGCTCGGATTACAGCCGCCCAGATTCAGCAGGGGCAGAAGCCCCTGGAGAAAGAGAATCTCAAGAATGATGACCAGTGGAATCGGATGCTGGATCTACCCCTAGTCCCGCATCCTGATAAAAATTGTGCCCAGATTATGATGCGGGACTACGACATGCCTGATGGCGTTCTCAAGCTGCGTGTGCGTGCAGCGATGGCTGGGTATGTACTGCAGCAGTACCATGTGGACTGCTCGACCGATCACAGCATTACAGATGAAGCATATCGACTCTGGTTAAGCGACCCTCTGGCTCTCTACGGCGTTAAAACCGCCAAGCTTGCACCGGGGTATAAAAGCCCTAACTGACAGTCAGGTCGGGCACTATCCAGGTGATTTTATCGGTAGGGGAATCTGAGTGGACGTAGCGTGGGTGCAACGGAGGGCAGTCTCCAGCCGTGGCTGCGCAAGCTCCAGCAACTTGCTCGCGCAGAGGCGTTCAGGCTCAGACTGAACTGATGCTTGGGCGCCTACCTTGACGGGTTGGTGCTGCACCTGCGTAATGCTCGTGTTAGCCCCACAGCTCGCAGCTGATGGGAAAAGCACCCAGATGCAGGCGGCAGCGCCCGCAGCGATAACTAACCTCTCCACCGTTTTGACGAACCCTTCGTGCTTTTTCGTCCTGGCATCCTTGTAAATCAGCCACAACCTCCATGCGTACTCCGTCACGCTCTGCTGATGGTGGGCGCTGGTCATGGAGAGGTATCTGAAGAATGTGGAGAATAGCTTCCTGATCACCTTGTCAGTCAGCTTCTCAGGACTCGAGTACATCCCTACGATGATGTTGTCTTCGGTCATTTTCAGCACTGCAGAGCTGTACGGCGCCATGAAAACAGTTACCGCTCCCGAGGGGGACTGGTTGAACCACATGGCAGCGTCTTTTTCGAAGAGGGTTTTGGCAACTCCTTGAGGATACTCTTCGCTTTTCTCCAGGGTGTTGAGGCCTAACAGCCGGCTTCCACAGGTCAGTTGCAACTGGGCAAGGTATCGGCCCTCAGGCAGATGCTGGTAGGCGTCTGGAACGACTGGATGTAGAAAGAAAGAGCCAAAATGGCCCGCTGATGGTGAGTGCTCAATCTCCTCGAACACTGCCTGAATCCGCTTCACCATTGCTGGCCACATCTGTCGGCGGGCGACAGACTCTAGGTCATCGAGCTTGATACGCTCGGCGTACTTCTTAAGCGCTTCCATTCTCCCTCCATGCAAGTGAATTGGGGGAGCATACAGTGGCGTAGTGCCTCTATCTAGGCGGCTGCATAGGCAGTTTCAAGCTACTCTCAAGGAGTAACAGCCGCAGACTGATCTCAGTCTACGGCCAGATAGAGCAAAAGGAGCAGTCAGTGAAGGTTCCATCAAGCCGAAATCCATCTATCTCCACCTCGAAAAATCCCTTCGTAGCAACATCTCTTAATCCTAGGGTGGCTACCTCGCTAAACCCGAACGTAGCGACCAGCAAAAACCCGTTCGTGGCCACTAGCCTGAACCCTCATGTTGCTACTAGCAACAACCCGCTGATCGCAACGAGTCTCAACTACAGGGTGGCCTCAAGTCTGAATCCAAGGGTGTCGTCACGGCTCAACCCAAAGGTCAGCAGCTCGTTGAACCCGAACGTTTCTTCTAACATCGAAGGTCTGTATCTCTGGAATCTCGACCTCATACCCGAAGGGTTCACTGTCCGAGCAAGCGACCGTGTTGTGCTGATGTACGATACCAATGCCGAATTCAATGGAGTTTTGATCTCGGCTAAAGCGAACCATTGGAATCAGTTTGACCTCAACAACCAGTGGGTTGGCTACTGGGTGCATGCTAATGAAAACACCTGGTTGCGTTACACCCTGCGTAATCAGTGGTATGGATTTACCACCTGAGAAGTGATTCATAGGTAAGGGGGCAGGGAGGAGGGGTAGCTGGAAGTATCTCGCTTCGCTTCCTCAATCCTAACAAACGGTGAGGCTTATCGGCTTTTCGCGATGAGGATATTCCACGACCTTGGCGGCAGCGGTTTCTATGTCCCAGTCGCGGGTTGACGACGTCTAGTCGAAGTTGCTCATTCGAAAGACTGGGAGAAGTTAGTAGGGCGTGGAAGGAAGAGATGCACTACGTGCGAATGCACAGGCATGCCCGAAAGGCATTGCGGGAGGAGAAAATCTAATATGCGTTTTGAGAGCCTACCCAGCCGACACGTGTTAACCACAGGATGTATTGTCATTGTCAGCTGCACGACCAGCCTATGACATGAAAGTTGGGTAGGGTGTTCTAGCCTGGCACCAAAGGCTTCAGCAAACTGACCGCAGAGTCCAGGTAACTCCACCATAAAGGCGGCTCAATATTACCACATCAGGCGTATTGTTCAACTCACATACCCAAATCTTGCTCAAGTTTTTTTACTTTTAGACGAAGAGAGGCCACCCTCTGCTTCATCAAGGCTTCCAGCAACGCTGCGCTAAAATCATTCCACTCGCAATGACTCGACTCCTCAACTTCCCATGGCCATTCTCGTTTAACCAATGATCGAATCTTCTCGCTAAGAATGCCGATCGGATCAGAAAGGTTGTCGGAGGGGCGGATGAAACAGCGGGCCTCTGTTCCGGTAACTTTGTAGGAGCTCCGGTGAAGCAGTGATTTCCAGCCAGGTTTGCCGATGAGGTGATCAAAGGACGCGCTGATAACGTCTTCCGAAATGTGGATAGACGCTAGCTGCCATATTTCTTGAATGTGAGATGACGGCCAGTCACAGGATTCGCCAGACCGTATTATTACCTCGCTGATAGCCTTTGCGGTAATGAAGGGCTTTCGCTTTGATCCCATTTCAACTGCTTCCTATGCCATCAGTGCTGTAGGCGTTTATTGCTTCTTCGAGAGACTTATGCCAAAGCAGTGGTTTCACGATAGCTGCTGCTTTGATCAGATCAGCAACACGGCAATAGTCTTGTGCAGGGCTCACCGCCTCATCATCCCCGAAGTGATCGACTGCTGCCACCGTCCATCTGTGGCTTTTAAGGTCTTGGAGGCAAATGTATCGAATGACTGATCCATCGTCGGCATGGCGCCATGTGACTACTTCGAAGAAATCAAGCTGGCTGCTTACATCTTCATGTATCGCGACGCCCCTACGCTCCTGTGAATTTACTTTTCGGTGAGAGGGATCCACTAGGTGTCGTAGGGATTCGCGGCTTTCTAAAATCTGCCCCCGCAACTCTTCCGGATCAATGGACATTCCTCCGCGATCAGTCGCGTATAGAGTTTTAAGCTGATTCACTGCGCGAATGAATTCTTGTTCGCTCTTGCGCACATGCTCTGGCCTGCGATCTCTATACAGCCAGTCGAATAATGCTAAAAGCCATTTAGGGATTGGAGTTTTCAAGGGGCCAGGCCTCAGCTTGGCTGGCGAATAGTCTGCACGTGACGTTGGGGTGCCGTGCGGCCGCTATATTTAAGTTAATTTTGGGTGCGCGAAGATTTCATGTACTTCTCAGGGATTTCAAGGCTATGGCTCATGAGTTTTCGGATCACACTCTCGGTGAGGAAGCCAGCAGAGGCGGCGGCTTTTACGATCTCTACTCTCGAGGCGTGTCGAGTCGCTGCGCCTGAATTGCCACTAACCTTCGTCGAAGTGGATTCTGGATTTGCCTTCTTTGCAGTTGTCATTAGCCGTGCCCTAGCTCAGAGGGTTGCCATTAAAGTGGCGGTGCGCTCGTTCGTCAAGTATGTTCTTCAATTTTTTTGACGAGCGGATTGGCTGTTTAGAGTATGTTTAAAGCATACTTTGATTATCGTTTTATGAAGAGGGTGTAAATGGATGTATGTTGTCAATTTTATAATAATTAGGATGCCTATCAAAAGGCACGCTCAATGCCGCAGAATGGATCTGAATAGAATCTACGTTGAGGGCTGGCATGGATATGCTGCAGGTCTGGCTTCGCAGCATCAGCATCCGGCGATAGTCGTGAATTGACGCCTGAGCCTACAGAGGTGACAAGGATAGCCCTCCCTAGGGGCTGAGTTGCCTGTAATGTGCCACGACATGCCTGAGGCGCCGAAGCGCGACATGGATGGTCAAGTCCAGTTCCATGCAAGAGGGTGTTGGCTCTTGAACGGTTCAGCCTGCCGAATGACAAGAAGTGGCGGTGATGGCTCTGCTCTCGTTGAATTTCAGGCTTTTTGGGGTTTGGATAAGGTGCATCTGACAAGGTGCAACGAGTTGCACCTTGTCAAAGAGCATCAGTATCTGAGGTTCATATCGTCACAGGGCACGAATTTCGAGGGTTGACACTTTTTGGCGATTCCTTCATCATGGTCAGCAAGGAAAGGGTAGTAGGGTTAGCCTGATATAACCGTTCGAATCTCTACGCTTCCGCCATATTCAAAGCCCTGATTATTCAGGGCTTTTTGCGTTTCTGAAGTACCGATTTTATGACCTCTACCGATCTCCTTCATTCCGCATTTTCCCCCTATTTCCCATTTTCTGCCTTAGGCGCAAGAAAGGCCTTGCTGTAGTAGCCCGACGGGTCGAAACAGCAAACGTGCTTCTTGCCGGATGCAAGCATCTCGCATGCATCCCCAATTCGTTTTGCGCGCGTCTTGAGTTGCTTGGCTGAAGTAATCCAGTGAATCCAGTCTACGCGTGCGAGGGTGGTCGTACTGTTCCAAACTGAACGAGCCTCAGGCATGGCCGCCAGTGCC